>Ga0326727_10002556_pt1 | contig 61503 bp, 62 predicted proteins | sample MB2enrmetagenome_FD_207643 | JGI IMG/M metagenome (GOLD analysis project Ga0326727, IMG submission 207643) | Lab enriched peat soil microbial communities from McLean, Ithaca, NY, United States - MB29MY | ecosystem: Environmental > Terrestrial > Soil > Wetlands > Peat | place: USA: New York...
TTGCGATCTGCCGCTTTTCCACCTGTGCGTTGGTGAAGAAGTCTTTTGGTGCTTTCCGAGTGATAAAGTCCTGAATTGCGTCATCGGAAAGGTATTCGGAATGGAGAATATACATATTATAGGTGTCGCGGTCTTTCCCCATCCGAGAGGAAACCAGATGCCGCAGATCTTCCTCCCTGTTGTTGACGAATCCCTCGCCATACCGGCGCTGGCCGTGACCATACAGTTGCAGATCCTCACCGGACGCCTTGACCTGCTCAGTGAGGTTTTTGGCTATCCTCAACATCTCGGCGTATACGTAATGTCCGCCTCTTGTGAGGGTTCTCATTCCCGCTTTCCGGAAGCTGATTTCCAGATTACTATGGGAGGTGATCTCCTCCACTTCACACAGAATCGTCGTCCGTCCCTCGGTTTGAGCAGTTTCGACCAGGTCATACGCTTCAACACAGTCATTCCTGCCAGGCGTGCGCACGATAATTGGGTGCTTTGCGATTGACGTTGTTACGAAATCCGGGATTATGGTGAAGTGCGTAATGTCAGCGACTGCAATCTCTTCCAGCGTCCGATTTATTGTCCGATAGGGCGATAGAACCTGTGGTGGGACTGTTGGGGGATCAATGACTCCCGGGAGTGATTCAACCGCTACCTTCCGCGTGGGCTTTGCTGCCACTTTCTTCTTGGTGGGACTGATTTTTAGTTTGGTGCTCTTTACTTCTGAACCCTTTTTTACCATACTACTGCTCCTGTAAATGTATTCGGGCTATATGCCCGTGACTATAAAATAGATATATCCAATGGAATTGAATAGACATTAAGTTGATACGGAGAAATAATAGATTTGCGATATTAACGTAACAACATATTATGAAGAATTAAAATGAATTATTTTCTGGTCAAATACAGATTTGGTAAAAGGTCGGAGTTATTGATATGATGGGGTGACGCGAGTTACGGGGATTCTAGCTAATGAACAATTTTTCAATGCGTCTTTTTTTGGGGTGTTTTTTATCTTCCTCAAATGCTTTAAATGCCTCGATGTTATTCTTCCTCAGCGTCTTGCATAACCCGCTTTTGACACCAGGATTGTTACACTTTTCACATTTATACTTATATACAGTGTAAGGTTGTTCTATTTCTTCGTGTCTGCCTTCAAATTCCGGTGTGAACTTCCTTCTGATAAAAGCATTCTGTTTTTCCCGGCAGCTGCGCTTAACGGGGTCCTGCGATGCAATGTCAGATCTCGTCTTACAGATTGGGTCATGGAATTTTTTACGACCATACCTTTTATCATAAAAGATTTTTTTACACGGTTCGTAATCACAAGTCTTCACACGATCGAAAGATCGAAATGCACCGCTATATTTTGCGAAAACATATCGTATCAATCCAAGGAACGTGTCCCCTCCCTTGGCGTAGGGTGAGATTGCATCCTTATAACTATGAAAATGATAATAAAGCTTATCCACAAACGTGGAGCTATGATTCAAGTGGACTTGGATAATTTCATGGTAATCGGGAGGGTCGCTTAATCCTTTATAGTGTCCCTTTCCCGGTTGGTCCTCGGGTGATCCAGGAACCAATGATTTTATTTTTAACTTTGTGCTATCCTTATAGATCGATTTTGGCCAGTGACGATCAGTCTTTGACACACGGGTTATTCCACCTATCATTATCAGATTGGGTTTTTTATATTCGTCATGAAAAGCGTCCATAGCATCAACAAATTTTTGCAAATCTCTTTCCGAAAGATCTATAAGGCCGCTAGCACCCTTAAATAGCTTCAATTTGGTATAATATGGGCTCTTAATACACAGACAGTATTCAAATGTTGGGACCACCTTATACGCAAGCTCAGCAATCATTCCGACAACTGGTTCACTCAACCATTCCTTCTTGTCCGTCTCTTTCAGTCGATAGTATAGGTTAATTACAATCTGCATCCCTTCAGCAAGATTCTGGTGTTCGGCAGTGTATCGGATCATTCAAGTCGGCTCCCATAACCAAAATAGAAAAACTGGTTAGCATCTATATTATGTTGTTACGTTTACATCAATAAAAATGTTTTTGTCGTAATGACGTTATGTCTATCTAACTTTATTTTTGCGTGAGAAAATAGTTCCCGTGGCAACAAAGTTCCATATAAGCGGTTAAAAATTTAGGGATTCCAGATACGTGTGGTCCCGAATCCTGGAAAGGAGGAAAAAATGATTCGGCTTAATGAGTTAGATGAGGAATGCCAATCATTCTTTAATGGTAAAGAAATCGAGATAATAGACGCTGAAGTAGATTTTATATTGGTAACTTGTGCACTTGATGATCTCGACAGCGTTTCTGTGAATTCTTTTCCTAAGGGATTGACAATTCTTGTTTCCAGTCAGACAGGCTTTGAAACTGAGTTATTCGATGAAGTGTTTGTCTCCGCTGACGGTAATGAAATCGCCGTGGAATTTGAGTGTTCTATTCCAAACAAATTCTGGAATGGTTTTTTTGGATTGGTCACTTACCTCGATGCGGTTCACGAACAAGTCAGAAAATCCAATTGTTTCGAAGTCACGGCTCTTGAACTCGAGGACAACTACAAAAGCATGACGGTTTGTAGAAATTTGTCCAACAGTGATTTGATCGGCCCAGCTGTCTTAGACATCGCACATGAATTGCATATGTTGGAAAAAGCTGCCAAACGTGCTCTTACCAACGAAGCAGTAAATTTGTTTAGTAATAATGAATAGTTATTAATTTATAAGCGTTAGAATTCACGACCTGGTGGGTAACACACAGACCTGCCAGGTCATTGTTAAAGATAAGGACATAATACATTTTAGGGATTCTTCTGATGCAATTACACTTTAATTGTCTAATGATTTAGCAATTATAGACTACGTGATTAGTTACTCCCCAGGATCCCGAAAGGGAGTAAGAAAGGAATGGATAGCGGTAATAGTAATATTATAACTAATTTGACACAGAAAGAAACTGCGCGTAAATTTAGAGTTGTTCAGTCTACCATAGTAAACTGGCGCAAGAAAGGGCTCCTCCGATATATACGCGTTCCCGGATCGAGCAGGGTTCTGTATCCAATCGAAGCCGTTGAGGAGCTCGAAAGACGATCTCTTCATCAGGAAAGAGAGGTGGTCCAACCTAAGGAAATAAAAAGGGAAAGACCTGGAATATCCCCCAGACAGAATAAGCAATGGAGGATATGATGGCCAGAAACAACAATCACCACATGGTATTGCGTAACAACACCTGGTATTTTGAGACCATGTTAAATGGGTGCAGAATCAGGAAAGCTCTTTCACAATCAGTCACGGAGGCAAGAAAAGTCAGGGATGAATATCTCAGGGACATCAAGCTTCACGGCAATATTCAGACGGTCAGGGATATGGATGGTTCAGGACCTCTGTTCGGGGAAATGGCCATGGAGTGGGTCAATATCATCTCGAAGGAGATCAAGATCTCGACACTAAGTGATTATCGGTATTCGATGAATCGATATGTTCTCCCTCAATTTGGTAATACCCTGATCAGAGAAATTAATTACTTGGATATCAAGAAATTCGTGAGCACGTTGACCTGCTCGCACAAACGGAAGAACAATGTATTGGTCCCCATGAGATCAGTCTTCAAGATGGCGTTCCTTTCGGACATCATCGATCACAACCCGATGGATAAGATAAGGAATCTGAAGACGGATAAACCGGATATTCACCCCCTATCCATGGAAGAGGTTCGATTATTTCTGGACAATGTGAGTCCTCGGTTTCGGAATTTCTTCACTATTGCGTTCTTCACAGGGATGCGGTTCGGCGAGATGGCGGGTCTTAAGTGGCATCATGTTGATTTCCGGTTGGGGATCATCAAGGTCAGAGAGACACGGGTAATGGGTGTCGAAGGCAGGCCCAAGACAAAGAAGTCAACCAGGGACATCAAGATTTTGCCTCCGGTTGGAGAAGCGCTTCAGGATCAACGCAAGGAGATCTTTGGAAAGTCTGATTATGTTTTTTTGAACCAGTATGACAAGAACATTGACCCCATGTCCATGAACTTCCATGTCTGGAAACCCGGACTCCAGAAAGCTGGTCTAGCTCCACGGTCCCTCTACCAGACTCGCCACACCTTCGCTACCTTGATGTTGGATGCAGGAGAACATCCGGGATGGGTTCAGAAGATGATGGGACATGAGACCATGCAGATGATCTATGAAAAATACTATTCCTATATCCGGAATTACGAGAGGGATGAGGGTAGTGCTTTCATGGAGAGGGTCTTCAATGCGCCGGTTAAAGCTGCTCCAGACCCGATTGTGACAGATAGTGTATCTTGAATTTTTACCCCAATTTTACCCCAAATAGAAAATGGGGACTTAGAGCAGAATTCTAAGTCCCCAGTATCACTATAAATTTTCAATTTCTATTTGGTGCCGAAGCCGGGACTTGAACCCGGACGGGATACCCCACTACCCCCTCAAGATAGCGTGTCTACCATATTCCACCACTTCGGCTATGCATCTAAAGAGCAGGTTCAGATAATGCTTTTCATTTACTGCGCTGGGTTTTTTTTGTCAATACGAAAAGGTTTTTGCCCATTTTTCAACCAGATGCGATGCCGATACGGCAGGTACTTCTACTTCGCGGGAGTAACCGGCGCTTCATGGGGCACTGCCGGTGCAGCCGGCAGCCCAGCTGGTGGCGAAGAGGGCTTTGAAGGTATCCGAGGAAACACCTGCCTTGATGAGGGGATACTCTTGCCTGAGAGAGGACGCCGTTCCAGTACTGTACTGCCTTTTTGCGCAGCAAAATATGAAAGGCCCAGGGATGTCAGCATGAAGACAATGGCAACAAGTGTTGTCATTTTCCCTAGAAAAGTCGTTGGTCCCGCACTTCCAAAGATTGTCTGGCTCGATCCACCGAATGCTGCCCCCATAGAGGCCCCTTTGCCGGCCTGCAGGAGAACCACGACGATTAAAATAACACAAACAACGATATGAACTACCATTACTAATATCTGCACGTTAAAACCTCTGTATTCAAGAATAGAATCTTATAATCCGGACGAAAGAACCCAATATTAGACTAGCTCCACCCACGAGTGCTCCATTGATATCATGTTGGGACATCAATTCTCCAATATTGTCCTGATTTACGCTTCCCCCGTATATGATACGGATTGTTTGAGCCGCCTGTTCGCCAATGGTTACCTGTAACCATTGGCGAATGAACCAATGTACCTCCTGGGCTTGGCTTGGCGAAGCCGTCCTGCCGGTTCCGATAGCCCAAACAGGTTCATAGGCAATGACGAGGCGGCTTATATCACTGAAGTCAAGATCATGCAATGCCTGTTTCAGCTGTCTTTCAATAACGTTGATGGTTTTATCTTCATCACGCTGATGTAAAGTTTCTCCTATGCATAGAATCGGCTTCAGACCGCATTGATTGGCCACTTGGATCTTGGCGTGGATTTGATCATCAGACTCTCCGAAGTAGATTCTACGCTCCGAATGACCGATAATCACATAGGTACATCCCACGTCGATGAGCATGGGGCCCGAAATTTCTCCTGTGAACGCCCCTTGTTTCTGCTCGTGCAGATTCTGCGCAGCCAGACCGATAGCTGAATTCCTCAATAACTCGGAGACTGCCTTCAGTGCCGTGAAAGGTGGGGCGATCACAATCTCAAGATCTGCAAGATCTTCAGTCTCCCGGCATAGCTGGGCGGCAAAATCGGCAGATTCGCCGATGGTCTTGTGCATCTTCCAATTGCCGATCACTATGGGGCAAATCATAGCTTTTTACCGATATAGATCGCCAAATCCCTCATACGGCAGGCATAGCCGCTTTCATTATCATACCATGCAAACACTTTAACAAGCTTTTCATCGATCACACAGGTGAGTGGGGCATCTATGATTGCCGAGTAGGGACTGCTCGTGAAATCAACCGATACCAGCTCTTCTTCACAAAACCTAACAATCCCTTTCAGCTTGTTTTCTGAAGCAGATTTCAGAACTTCATTGACCTCTTTGACAGTAACCGGTCGGGAAACTTCTACAGCGAGGTCTGTAACCGATACATTCGGGGTAGGAACGCGCAGTGCAATACCATCAAGTTTTCCCTTAAGTTCAGGGATAACCTCTGTAACCGCCTTGGCGGCGCCGGTTGTAGTCGGAATGATAGAGAGGGCCGCTGCTCTGGCCCGCCGTAAGTCTTTGTGGGATCCGTCTAGAATCCGCTGGTCCATTGTATAGGCATGGACGGTGGTCATAAGCCCCCGGATAACCCGGAATTGATCGTGCAGGATCTTGACGATAGGTGCCAGACAATTTGTCGTGCAAGAAGCGTTTGAGATAATATGATGCTTTTGAGAGTCATATTTGTCCTCATTAACTCCCATCACAAATGTTGCATCTATCCCCTTGCCTGGTGCCGCGATTATAACCTTTTTTGCCCCAGCTGTAATGTGGCCTGCAACTTCTTCATTCTTGCGAAATTTACCTGTCGATTCGAGAATGATGTCTACGCCCATATCTCGCCAAGGTAAAGTTGCGAGATTCGATGTCATGTTAATTACCTTAATCTTCTTCCCATTAACAATGAGACCCTCGTCATATGTATCCACCTTGCACGGGATTTGCCCGTGTACGGAGTCATACTTCAACAGATGGGCCAAGATATCCGTTTTTGCGCGTGAGTTGATAGCAATGATTTCAATCTCATCATATCCCAAGCAGGCACGAATAAGGTAGCGTCCAACCCTACCAAAGCCGTTGATGGCCACTTTAATGCTCATTTTGGAGCCTCCCTACGAGTGAATTGAAATCGCTTAATCAATAGAATTACTGAAGATTCCTCATTATCTTCCTATCAATCAGCGGGCGGATCATGCCAAACGTCGGGCATATAGTCAATATTTTTTTCGGAAATGAAAATGATTGCCATGGATTGAGAGATTTTGTATGTTGCATCGCTCGAGAATCATCTGAAAGGAGTCACCTAATGGTAAACAAGGCAATCCTGATCGGCAGGTTAGGAGCGGATCCGGAGATCCGATACACTCCGGATGGAACGATGGTAACGAACTTCCGAATAGCCACCGATGAGCAGTTTAAGGACAAAAGCGGCCAGAAAACGCAGAGAACGGAGTGGCATCGGATTGTCGCTTTTGGCAAATTGGCCGAGATATGCGGCAATTACCTTGTTAAAGGCAAGTTAATTTTCGTAGAAGGTAGGATCCAGACTCGAAGCTGGGAGGATCGTGATGGCGTAAAGCGCTTTACCACAGAGATCGTGGCCTCGAATATGCAGATGCTTGATATGAAAGGACAAGGCAGAGTAGATCAGGATACTTCGGCAGATCAGGTTCCGCCGATCGGGGAACCCGGACCTCTTGAGGAAGGGGACGTCCCTTTTTAAGGCAGCATATGATGTATCGAAATGGCAGTGCCGTGGCATGGCACTGCCATTTTTATTTTGTATCAATTTGCTTTCTTGAAGTTCCTGATGCCTTTTACTAAGGCACTGCCTATTTCTGGAATTTTCCCGCTCCAAAGATAATCAGAACGATCACAAGGATGATGACGAGTTCTGGCATTCCAATGCTACCCAACATGGGTCTTCCTTTGTTTCAATAATGATTCTAAATACTAAGCGTGTTGGCTCATATTCCGTACAGTCATTTCGTCAATACTCATGGCAGGTTCAAATGGACAACCTGGCCGGGCTGTCCAAGTTTTCCAAGAGAATTGCCCTGGAAGATCACCTGAACCCCATCTGCATTGCCGATATCAATACGGAACCCTTTCTGTGAGTCTCGCTCGAATTTTTCGCCCGCCTTGAGCAGGGCCTCAAATGGTGTTTTGCCGTCTTCTGAAATCCTTAGCCAGGTCAGATCATTGGCCTTAATAACCAAATGATAGGGGGTGGGTGACGCTTTGGGATTTGCCGCTGGAGTCACTCTGGTATCAGAAGCAGAGTCTTCAGGGAGGTTGCCTTTTTCCGCAGGGGCCTCAGGAATGGATTGTTTAGAAGATGCCACTTCTTGAGCAGGTGTTGAAGCGGTTGGTCTGACCGGGGGGGTCGTAGGAGGGGTGGGGACTGCTGATTGCTTGGTCACAATGTCCCGAGGAGGCCGAATAATCTGGTCGCGTATATCCTCTTTGAAGGGCTTGTTTACAACAAAAACGATTATAATGGCCGTAAAAGCGGCAAGGCAAGCCATTACAGTCCAGGTTAGCCTCCTATAGTTATACTTGGGAACCCCTGTATTTGTCTCGTATTCCGACTCGTGAAGATTAGCCTTTCTGCTTTGCGAAATGAGAAATTTCTCATATAGAGCCAGGGAGGGCTGACTGTCCGTGCCGAGGAAGTTCGTATAGGATTTTATAAAGCCCTTGGTGTATACAGCTGGCGGCAAGCGGTGGTAATCGCCATTCTCTAAAGCCTCCAGATGTGTTTCACTGATCCTGATTTTTTCGAAGACATCTTTCAGGGACAAGTCCATGGATAGACGAATCTCACGTAGATCTGTTGCCTTTCCTTTTAGATCTTCAACATTGATGTCCCCGATGGGAGTTTGTTTATTCTTGGACATATTGTAAAATATTAACATCAATTACCAGCTCAGGCAATAGAAAGATAAAGGGTTAATCAATCAAACGGAGATTGTCTTTCCGCAGCTGTGCTGCTATGAAGCAGACTCATCATTTTCCGGGAGACAGATTGTACAATGACTGAACCTAAAGAATTTGCAGTAAAGACAGCGCGTCAGGCAGGACAATACCTTCGCAACATTTTTCATCATCAACATGCCATCATGTATAAGGGCAGAATCAACATAGTAACGGAAGCAGACCATGGATCTGAAAATTTGATAATAGAGGCAATTCGTCGCGAGTTTCCAGATGACGATATCCTGACTGAAGAATCTCCGGGTATGGATCGAGGTCGCTCTGCAAGATGGATCATCGACCCCCTCGATGGAACAACAAACTACGCCCATGGTTTCCCCATATTTTGTGTTTCCATTGCCTTGGAAGTGGGTGGCATTGTTCAACTCGGTGTCGTATATCAGCCGATGCTCGACGAGATGTTTGTCGCCGAGAGGGGTGGCGGTACTTTCCAAAACGGAAACCCGCTCCAGGTTTCGTCTATCAGCGGATTATCCGCAAGTCTTCTTGCGACGGGTTTTCCCTATGATATACAGGAGAGTGAGCAGAACAATATCCGTTATTTTAACACAATGGTGGTCCAGGCACAGGCTGTTAGGAGGGCAGGGTCAGCAGCTCTAGACATGGCCTATGTGGCAGCAGGACGGTTTGATGGATTCTGGGAGCTTAAACTTATGCCATGGGATACAGCGGCAGGTGTACTTCTGATCCAGGAGGCCGGCGGTACCGTGACGGATATTGTCGGTCGCCCCTATCATCTGGGCGGTCCGGATGTTCTTGCCTCGAACGGTTTGATCCATCAGCAAATGATTGATGCATTAAAAGCGGTCTGACTTTTTATCCCCTTTGCTTATTTTTTACCAAACCCGACATTCATCGGTAGAAATGATTTGTTGCCGCTTGACACGGTGAATTTGGTGAATATATTAATGCTGAATAGAAATATTCCTTAAATATTGTTAGTTTACGAGATATCGAGGAACCACAGAGGAACGGAAAATGTTCGGACAAGGATTTTGGGAAATTGGGCGGTTATCAGATACGATGTCCGAAATTCAGCGTTTACAAAGGGGAATGAACAGGCTTTTTTCATTTGTCACAGAACCTTATGGAAATGAATTCCCGTCATTGAATGCATGGATCGGTGAGAGTGATATTATCGTGACAGCCGAGCTTCCCGGTATTGATCCTGCAAATATTGAAATATCTGTAACGGGAGATATTTTGAAGTTGAATGGTGTCAGAGAAAATGAGCTCTTGAAAGCTGGAGAAAACTATCATCGGCAAGAGAGAAGTCATGGCAAATTCTCCCGCACGCTGCAATTACCATTTACCATAAAGACCGACGATGTACAGGCAAAATATGAAAAGGGCATCTTGAAGATTACACTGCCTAGGGCAGGTGTTGAAAAGCCTAAACGAATTAAAATTAAGGGCGCCTGAATAAAGGGGAATGCAAGTATGGGATATGTGGACAGTGATATTAGCAAGCAGGATCTAGCAATACCAGCAAGGATAGAGCGTACAAAGAGTCGAAAAGTGTTTTTGCCGCGCGTTGACATTTATGAAACGAGCAATGCCATAACGATCATAGCCGATATGCCCGGAGTAGACGAGAACTCTGTGGAAGTGACAGTCGAGAAAAATGTTCTTAAGTTGACGGGCAATGTGGAGCAAACAAGGTATGAAGGTCACGGCATTGCTTATGCCGAATATGATATTGGCGATTATGAAAGGGTATTTGCCATATCCAATGATATTGACCGAGATAAAATTGATGCAGTCTTAAAAAATGGTGTACTTCGCCTAACTTTACACAAGACGGATTATTTGAAAACAAAAAAGGTTGAAATAAGGGCGGCTTAAAAAAGGGGAGGCAACATTTTATGAACGTGAGAAGTTTAGTTCCTTCCATCCGGAGGAGAGGGTCGATTCCCGTCAGGCCTGGGGGAGATTATCCCTTCTTCAGCCTGCAGAAAGAGGTAAGCAGCTTCTTTGATGATTTGTGGGATACCTTCAGCATGGTTCCCTATGGGTCACTTGATGTAAGTATCGATGGAAACATATATCCGTCTATCGATGTCAAGGAAACGGATAAGAATATGATTATCACTGCCGAACTACCGGGCATTGATGAGAAGGACATAGAGGTCCTTCTTGAGGATGGCGCCCTGACCATCAAGGGTGAAAAAAAGGAGGAGAGAGAAGAGAAGGGTGAGAACTATTATCATTGCGAGCGGGTGTTTGGGGCTTTCGATAGAAGCATTCCGCTTCATGAAGGATTGGACACCACCAAGGTGGATGCGCGTTTCAAGAACGGAGTTCTTACAATAGACATTCCTAAAACAGTGGAATCTCAGTCGGCAAAGGGAAGGAAAGTCTCTATCCATGCCGATTAATTTCTCCACAGAAGGCATGCAGGTTGTCCTCGCAAATCAAAATCGCCAGGGCAACCCGTTTTTGCATCGTTACGCGTTTTGTGATTGAGAAGAAAAGAAAGTTACAAGAATTTTTCTCGTCCTTGGTCCATCATATTCACAGAAAAAAATTGATTGCCATGTTCCCAAGATGAGTCGGCTGCGGTTCACAGGGACCAATACGGCGTTGCCTGTGAGCATGGTTTTGATATGCGCATCGGCGTTTCCTTCCGCATGATGATAGGATCCCCGATAAGGGACAAGCCTTTCAAGTGTTTGGATGAGATCTTTCGGAACGTCGGGGTCGGCATTCTCGTTTATTGTTACGGCAGCTGTCGTATGAGGCACGAAAATATGGCAGAGGCCGCAGTCTATGGGGTTCTGTTGCAGGAGCTTGCGAATCTGATCTGTAATATCGGTCATTTCAATGCGCGATTTTGTGTGTATGGTCAATTCTTGCATAGCATTCAGGATTCCATTTCACGATGAGCTGAATTTTTTAACATTTCGTAAAGCCGAAGACCGATCTCCAAACCAAGGTCAATAAAATCCGGTCCGTATATCTTGCCCGTATTGGTACGAAAAGTCCCTCGGATTCGCCGTATACCATCCATGCCGGCCAAAAAATGGGCCAACAAGATCTGCAGAGGGATCTGTCGGGGCGCTGCCATAGCCCATATGGTTTCTGTAAAATTGTCGGGCCCCCATCGAAATTTGTCCGCATCATAAAGGGAATCAGACAAAAGCTGAGCCTCCGGTTCCTGTAAGTTCGAAAAAGGCTGAAAGGCTTCATGGTTTCGTATTGCCTGAACGATGAAATCGCCCTCCTTTTCGACCAGATGGAAGTCAGTAGCCAGGATAGCAGCAGCCGTTTCAGCACCCAACTGGGCATGGCCCTTTTCCTGTCTTCTAATGTCATGCAGCAGGCCCGCAAGATGTGAAAGCAATATGATTCGTGGTTGTGCTCGTTGATTCGAAATTTTTTCAGTTTCGATTAAAACGATAGCGCCAGCATCCACGGCAACTTTTCGGACATGATTAAGACCATGACCTAGGCAATCGCCCCGACTCTGTATGATACTGAGGCATTTAGCCACAAGCGGCTCTGTCAAAAACATTTCCTGCGAAAGAGAAACATCTGCAGCTTTTTCTATATAAAATTTCGGCTGGCCCAATTCGGATGCGATCTTTTCACATTGCTTCTGGGCTGACAGATAATCGCGCGTCGAAAATACAGGTGATGGTTGATTTTGTTCTGGCATATCAATGAACTTCTTTCTGGCGTCTTTCCTTCTACAATATAGGCTAAAAGGAACGATTCTCAACATTTTTTTATTAACTTTGATATTTTTTTCATGATTCATCGGATGCAGAGTCTTTTAGTTCTATCCAATAGCCCGATATCTTAAGTATGTTTAATTATTACATATAGTTAGAAATATTATCATGATGATTCCACACGCGATGCGTAAATTTTGTTAGAATGAGAAATCTAACAAAAAAAGACACCCGACTTTCCGGGTGCCCTTTTTGTTTATCATGCATGGCGGTCTTTTGCGAAAAATCAATGCAGAATGATCATTACGCGGCACTTCTGCATGAAAGTCAGATTTTCTTTGATGGTTCTCAGTCGGTTTGCGTTCTCATTGCTAATGACGATGTCTGAATTTGCCGTCCCTTCTGTCCTTGAACCTTTTATGATAAGTGGCCTATCGGTAACCCTCGGGTTGGTTTGTGCCACTTCGATATTTTTGGCATAACCGCTGATCCCCTGCCGTATCGCGTCATCTTTATTTGCGACCAACGTACCGTAAACTTCTTTGCCGTTTTCATCGAGAATCTTGGGGGATAAAGCAGGTTTTGCCTCAGCTAGTTCACAAGCATCCACGATCAGCCCGATGTATATTTCGTCTTGATCCATCGCTGGTTTCGCAAGGACCATGGATGGCAATGCTGTATCTTCTTTCTTATCGTCGGCCATGACTTTGGTAAGGATGATTTTATTGAAAGAGGCTCCCAATGCCATGCGTACAATCACTTCTGCAGTTCCATCTGTTAGGTAAGTTTGTTGAATAACCTTGGCGCCTTTAACCAATCTGGAAACCAATGTATTGGTCGCATTGCTATCCGTGAGAAAGTCTTTTAAAGTTGTCTGGGAATCTATCTGGACGTCTTTGACGATTTCAAGGAGATTACGGTATGCATCTGCTTGTCCTGCGCGCAGAGCTATAATGCGAGCCTGCGATTTACCGTAGTATTTTTTCGGGGCGGTACCGGTTCCCACAGCATCAATGTATCCATCTTCATAGTTGATCAGCCCTTTTCCGTCAGGGGAGGGCTCAGCCACCTCATTCTGCGTTTTTTGCCCGAGGATTTTTGCCCAATCAGAGGGACTGACCATGCTATCCTCGCAGAATCCTGATCTCACCATCCAGGAAAAGACTGCCAAAGCAACCGAAAAAATAAGAACCTTTTCATAAGACCCCGCCCTACTTTTATGATTAAGGGTCGCTTTTTTTAGCTGGGAAAAGTTTCTTTGGCATAATACGGAAAACAATTATATGTCATTAAATCAAGCATTCATGGCGCTTGATTCGATTCCGGGACTGGGAATCCTTTTGGCATTTTCCCCGGCGCGACACCCCTGCCTGACATGGGCATATGGGGCATGGCCATTTTCTGATAACCTTTGGGGATTTCAAAGAGGCTGTCTGGCTGGGGACCGATTTTAATATTCTTATATTCCATGCTCCAACGTTCATCTGCAGCCATCATCTTAATCGGGAAATTCAGGTCGGTCGCAATCCACTGGTAGCTTTTGAGTACTTGCTTTCCCTCAGTATACGTTACCTCATATTTTTTTGTGGGGTGGCCGTCAACGGTTTCTGATCCGATCAGTTTCCGTGAGATTTCGCCTTTCATTTTTTCCTGCGGTATCTGCTCGGGCTTGTGCGATTTCATTTCCATGTATGTTTTTTGTTTCGGCATCACAACCCAGGATACATCCAAGTCCTGTCGCACAATGGTATAAGTTTCACCGGATTTATTATCCATCCTCATTTTTTTGTTTTTCATGTACATTTTTGAAGTGGGTGCCATCTGGCCATTGGCCTTGTTGATGACGTCTGCAGAAAATTCTATGGCAGCAGCACCGTACACGAAAACGAGACTAATTGTGATGGATAGTAAAGACAAAATAAGCTTTTTCATGATTCCCTCCTTAGCTATAGAACTTCGATAATCTTAAAGTTGTTCCCCTCCCATTCCCCGCGGAACCGGTCGCCATCCGAAGATACTAGGATACCCTGACCTGCCATATGGTTTTCTATCCATTCACCTTCGTATGTGGAACCATTGGAAAGCATCAGTATTCCTTGTCCATGGCACATGCCATCCTTCCATTCCCCATGATATCTTTGACCGTTAGCGTAAATCATTTCGCCGTTCCCGCATTTTAAGCCGGCTTTCCATTGCCCGGTATATCTTCCACCATCCGGGAGTGTCTCTTTCCCTTCGCCTTCCGCCGCACCGTTTTGCCATTGTCCCTCATATCTGTATCCATCCGATAAAAGGATCGTTCCCATGCCATGAGGAAGATCATTGACCCATTGGCCCTCGTAGCGGCTGCCATCCGGCCAGGTGAGGGTTCCTTTACCGTTAAAACGCCCCTCCTTGAATGAACCGGTATATCTTGAACCGTCTGGGTAGGTCAGTGAATTTTCTCTTTCAAGTTGTATCTCCTCCCAGCCGAATTCAACGACGAGTTGTCCGTATGAATGTCGGAGAGATTTTCTTAGTATGAAATTCTTGTCTAACATATGGTTTCTTGGGTTAGTCGACAAATTTGCCGTTTTTGAATTCGCCGATATATTTCTTGCCGTCGGCAAAAACCATCATACCCTTTCCATGTGGCAATCCATTTTCAAGCTGTCCGATATATTTTCTACCATCATTCAGGCTTAGTGTTCCGCGACCGTGGTATTTGTTGTTTTTAAATTCACCCTCGTAACGATCGCCATTTGGAAACTCTATTATGCCATTTCCATTTGAAAGGCCATTTTGGAATTGACCGGTGTATCTCCTGTTGTCGGGGAGAATCAGGATGCCGTGGCCGTTGAACTTCCCATCCTTGAATTGGCCATTATACCTCATGCCGTCAGGAAATATCTCTGTACCATGGCCCTCGCAGGTGTCATTTCTCCAATCCCCGATATATTTTCGTCCATTCGGCATGGTCATGGTGCCGTGGCCATCCTTCACACCGGCAGTCCATTGGCCTACGTATGTTGTACCATCCGCAAGCGTGAGTATTCCATGGCCTTGTCGCCTTCCCATTTTCCATTCACCGACGTATTTTCTCCCGTCGGGATAATTCGCGATGCCTTGCCCGTTAGGTAATTCTTCTAGCAATTCACCCACATAGTGGCTGCCGTCCGGCAGGGTTTTCGAGGTCTGGCCGGATGTCTGCAGCATCTGTGCATCCTCAGTGGGTAAGGGAAATTTCCCCTTGGATGCTGCGACAAGGTCATCTTTAGGTTTGGCCTCTTCAGCCTTGTCCCTTAGCTGCTCCTCAATCCTGCGCCTCGTCTCGTCCTCAGCCCTTCTGCGTGCATCTTCACCTGCTCTCCGGATTACGTCCTCTGCGATTTTTTTCTTTACCTCTACCGCAATCCGCTTTGCCTCTTTTTCGGCATCTCTTCTTGCTTCATCTACAATACGTCGTGCTTCCTCTGCGGCCTGCCCCCGGGCCTCTTCAGTTTTTTGTTTCGCCGCTTCCTCTGACGCTTTTTTTCTGGCCTCTTCTTCCGCCGATTTCCTGGATTCTTCGCTGACTTTTCGTTGTGCTTCCTCCTCAGCAAATCGCCGCGCTTCCTCTACAGCCTTTTTTCTGGCCTCTTCGATGATCAGCCGGGCTTCTTCTGCGGCCTTTTCCCTTGCTTCCTGTGCCCTTTGTTTTGCATCCTCTTCGGCCTTGGAGCGCGTTTCTTCCACGATACGTCTTGCCTCTTCCTCGGCCTTCCTCCGCGCCTCCTCGATTTTTTGTCTGGTTTCTTCTTCCACTTTTTTGCGTATCTCTTCTGTGGCTCTTATCCTTGATGCCTCATCTTCCTGTCTGCGAGCTTCTTCTTCATCTCTTCGCTTTGCGTCCTGTTCGGCTTTCAGTCTGGCATCTTCGGTAATTCGCCTAGCCTCTTCCTCAGCCCTCCTTCGTGCCTCGGCGATTTTTTTCTGCGCCTCCTCCTCAGCCTTCAAGCGCGACTCTTCCGAGATGCGCCTTGCTTCTTCCTCAGCCCTTAGGTGAGCCTCATCTGCCTTCTGCTTTGCCTCCTCTTCGGCTAGCTCTTTGGCCTCTTCCGAGATGCGCCTTGCCTCTTGCTCGGCCTTAAGTCTGGCCTCCTCAACAATCTGCCTGTATTTTTCACTAGCGATTGCCTTAGCTTGTTCTTCCGCCTTTTTTTGTATTTCGGTATGTATGTTCCGCAGACTTTTCTTTGCCGCGCGCTTTAGCTCTCTCTCGGCGGTTTTTCTGGCTTCTTCAGCGATCTGCTTTGCCTTTTCCTCGGCTTCCTTGATAACGGATGCTGCTATTTGCCTTGCCTCCTCTTCCGCCTTTCTGCGCGCCTCCTCGGCTTTCAGCTTTGCCTCTTTTTCGGCCTTCAGCCGGACTTCTTCCGCAATCCTTAAAGCCTCCTGTTCAGCTGCTAACCTCGCCTCTTCTGCCTTCCGTTTTGCCTCCTCGGCAATCCTTCTCGCCTCCTCTGTTTTTTGCCTGGCCTCTTCCTCGGCTTTCCGCTGGGCATCCTCAGCGATCCGTTTTGCCTCCTCGGCAATCCTTCTCGCCTCCTCCTCCGCCCTTCGCTTGGCTTCCAAAACTTTTTGTCTCGCATCTTCTTCGGCCCTGATGCGTGCTTCTTCAACAATTCGGTTCGCCTCTTCCTCGGCCCTTTTCCTCGCTTCCTCTATTTTTTCCCTTGCATCCTCTTCAGCCAACGTCCTGAATTCACGCTCGGACCTCGCTCGCGCATCTTCTTCCGCTAGCTTTCTGGACACTTCAATCTTCTGTCTTGCCTCTTCAGTGATTCGCGCCACTTCTTCTTCGGCCCTTTTTCTGGCCTCTTCCGTTATTCTTCGCGCCTCCTCTTCCGCCTTTCTGCGCGCCTCCTCGGCTTTCAGCTTTGCCTCTTTTTCGGCCTTCAGCCGGACTTCTTCCGCAATCCTTAAAGCCTCCTGTTCAGCTGCTAACCTCGCCTCTTCTGCCTTCCGTTTTGCCTCCTCGGCAATCCTTCTCGCCTCCTCCTCCGCCCTTCGCTTGGCTTCCTCAATGGCGATGCGCTGCGATTCTTGTTCGGCTTTTTGCCTGGCCTCTTCCTCGGCTTTCCGCTGGGCATCCCCGGCGATCCGTTTTGCCTCCTCGGCAATCCTTCTTGCCTCTTCCTCGGCTCGCTGCTTTGTTACTGCTTCCGCTTTTTTTCTCGCATCTTCAGCAATTCGTTTTGCTTCCTCTTCCGCTTTCTTTATGGCTTCTTCAAACTTTACCGCGGCCTCTTTCTCAGACCTTTGCCTGGCTTCTTCCAAAATCAACCTTGCCTCTTCTTCGGCTTTCAGCCTTGCATCTTCTTCGGCCTGCCGTCTGAATTCATCCACAAGGCGTTTCGACTCTTTCTCTGCTCTTATGAGTGACTCTTCGACCTTCTGCCTTTCTTTCAAATCAACTACGGCATCCGGCCCAAGTTTGCCTCCCTCTTCTTTTTCTCTTTCTACTTCTTCAGCCCTTTCCCAAGTATTTTGTTTGTCTCTGCGCCTCAAATCGTCTATGCTTACCTTGCCAAGATTCCATGCCCCTTCAAACCTTGTACCATCCGGCCATGTGAAAATCCCCTTTCCATGCGGGAGGTCGGACTGCCACTCTCCTTTGTACGAGCTTCCATCGGGCCATGTAAAAGTACCGAAGCCTTGAAAATTGCCGTTGGAAAAATCACCATCATAGCGGCTCCCATCTGGCCAGATAAACTCGCCCTTGCCTTGATAGAGTTGTTCTGACCAGGCGATACAGTATCTCTTTTCGTCTGAATTGTCTTTTACGAGCATGTTTTTTGAGTTTAGCAGGAGTTAATTTTTGAAAGTATAAGTAAAACGTACTATGACGTCAAGGGGAACGGCTCTAAAAAACCGAAAATCCCAATGCCGGAAACCAGGGATTTCGCTTGAAGAATGGATTGGCATGGTTTTCTCAATTATTATTGAGTATTAGGGTGGATATCATGTTTCCTCTTGGAGATATCGGCGAATTTTCGATCGTACCGATTCCGGGATTTTAATACCGATGGCATTGAGGCGTGCTTCATATTTGCTAAAAGACCGGACATGCTCTGCTGTCACGGCAAACATTCTGACATAGGTACGGATGCTGCCCTCCATTTCCATTCGAAACTCGAGATCGGAGTTAAGCAGGTCCTCTACTGGAGCGATGACCCGGTAGTTAATGGGTCTACAGATGGTTCGATATGCAACAAAACGCTGGGTGACATCGCATTCATAATTTTTTTCTCGGATGCTTTTTTCAACAACGTCGAGGTTGATGCAGTCAACGATGTCGAACTTCATTTCATCGCCCAATATTGTTTTGATCATTTTTCTTATTTCGAGATGATATGGGCAGCATGAAGCTTCCTGAGGACAGCCATCGTTCTCTTCGGTGCCACAGCGGAGATACAGCACAAAGTCAATGTCCGATCCCGATTCGGACATGCCGACATTGACGGAGCCGACAATATCCATAGCGAAGTCTTCATGAACCTGTTCTTCGATCATCCTGAGAGCCTTTTCTAGCTTGTCCAGCCTTTCCTCAGATTCCTGAGTCTGAAATGTTCTGAAAAATTGCTTTATTTCATTGTAAAGGATAAATTCAGGGATATGCGATACCTTGTTTATCTCAACGTCATAGTTATAGCCCTTCTTCAGGGCATTGTACCTTTCAGTATCCACGATCTTCTCTATCCATTGGCCGTCTTTCATAAAATAATCGGCTATGTCATAGATCCTTCCGTCGACTAACTTCTGGAAAGTGATGTCACCAATTTGATGATTGGTAATTTCAATCGAGTAAAAATGCCTTCCTTCCGATATGCGGCCGTCTACCTGTGTGACCTCCCCAAAGTTTGACGGGTTCAGATAAACGGTATTTTCATTTACCGTAAATCCCCATTGATCATGAATGTGGCCCGAGAGGCACAAAAGCAGCGGATGGCCGTCACAATATGCCCGTAATGCCGGTGATCCGGATGGCCCCATTGAGGTCACATGATCATGGATACCGTGGGGAGGCTGGTGCGTGACTATAATATCTGGTTTTGTCAACTCAAAGAAACGGTAAAGTTCATTATCCCTATCTTGGAAACCCTTGCCTGCTAGATACCTGACCACGTATCGTTCCGGCATGCCGGGCGTCCAAACATCCGCACCGCCGTATCCGGCAATTTTTATCCCCTCCACCTCATAGGCATGAAGATGCAGATCGCGGTCATGCAGAGAAGTGTACTTCAGGTCCATGTCATAATTTCCCGGCAGGCAATAAATCCGAGAGGATGGTTTAATGGATATGATATTTTCCAGAGCCTTGTATTTCTGCTGGAGCACCCTTCTTGCCCGGATGGTATATTGCTGATATTTTGCGGCCCTTTCGTGCACCTCTTCTGATACCTGTGGATTATTCAGCAGTTCGTCGACGAAATCCTCGATGAACAAATGCTTCTTTTCCATCTTGCGCCGCATGCCATGGAAATAGGTTTGGAGTTCATGATACTGGATTGCGGTGGTCATCGTGTAAAAGGGAATATCGATGAGGTCTCCGGCAATGATATAAACATCTGCTACCGTTTCATTCAGGAGGTTTTGTACCTGTTCGAATGCTCCATGGATATCTGTTGCATAAATGAGTTTCATAGTTTCGGGCTTCTTCAATTGAGCATTAGGCTTACTTTGCACAATCCATCAGTTGACCATTTTTTTGCCATACCCAACTTTTCACTCAGGTTGACCATTTTGAGGTTAGTCTGCTCAATGTAGCCATAGAATTCATTGATTCCCTTTTCCTGAGCAATGCCTATGAGGATGTCTATGAGCTTATATGCGAGGCCCCTGCCCTGGTAGTCATCATGCACAAGGATTGCAAATTCACACCTGTCGGTATCCGGTTCAATGACAAAACTTCCAATACCGGCGATTCGCCGTTTGCCGTCCTGCTTGACCTCTGCCACAATGGTCATTTCCCGGTCATAGTCAATGTTGCAGGAGCGTGCATGCATCATGTGCGTAATATTCTTGATCGTCTGAAAATAGCGTCCCCGAAGTGTCTCAGCTGAAAGCGTTGTGAACATTTCATCCTCAAGTGGTTCATCCTCAGGCCTTATGGGCCTTAGCAGGACGTCCGTGCCATCCGGCATGCGCCAGTTCATGATGTATCTGCTGGGGTATGGTGTGATAACAAGATGCGGATACGGTCCGGAAAAATCCAGGCAATCTTTGTCCGGTATAATCCGAGCGCCGAGGGCATAGGCTTTGCCTTTGCTGATGGCAATAGGATTGATATCCATTTCGAGAATTTCTGGAAAATCAACGACCAGATTGGAAAATCCGACGATGATCTGTTCAAGCTGTCCAAAATTGGCTGGTGGTTTTCCGCGATATCCTTGAAGCATTTGAAAAGCCATCGTGTCTTCCATGAGCCTGCGCGCCAGGCTTTGGTTCAATGGTGGCAAACCGATTGAGAAATCCCTGAAGAGGCGGACACTGACCCCACCCATCCCGAAGAGGATCGCTGACCCGAAATGCTTATCCTTTCTCGCACCAAGGAAGAGTTCATAATCGACAACCTCAATCATTTTCTGAACTGTGACACCGCGTATGGATGCGTCTGGAGCCAATTGGCTGGCACGCTCCATAATATCATGATACGCTTCCTTCAGGGTTGCATCGGATTTGATGTCCGTAACAATTCCCCCGATATCCGGACGGAAGATGATTTGGGGAGAGATGATTTTCAGCACGACAGGATACCCAATTTGGTTTGCCTGAAATATTGCTGACTCGACGTTCTGTGCCGTAGCGGTTTTAATGGTCGGTATGCCATAACTCCCGAGAAACTTTCTGGCTTCATCTTCTGTCAAAATGGGGACGGCATTTTTGCAGCTCATTCTGATCAAGGTCTTAAGATTGTTTTTCGGAGGGGATTCATCGACGGGCAGTTCCGATGGCGTTTCATATAATATCTGCAGATTCCGCTCGTGCCTGTACATGTAAAGATATGTGCGCACGGCCTCCTCTGGTGTGTCGTAGCAAGGGACGCCGTTTCTATTGAGCGTATCTCGCCCGCTTCGGACCTCTTTGCCACCAATCCATGTGGCGACGATTGGTTTGCCTGCTGTTTTGATTACCGGCAGTAATGTGTTCACGAGGTCATCGGAAGAAACGGCACCTTGCGGCGTATAAATGACATGAATACCATCAACATCTGGATCATTGATGCATATGTTGACAACCTCCACATAACGCAGGGCATCCGCTTCTCTTGACAGATCGATGGAGTAATCTGTGCAATTCCCGCATCTCAAAATGGCCTCAATCGCATCAACCGAAGTGGCAGATAAATGCGGCAGTTGCCCCCCCGACCGTAAAAGACGGTTGGTCGCCATGTTTCCGGCGCCTCTCGCGTTGGTAATGATTGCAAGCCTGTTACCTTTTGGGAGCTGTTTCGCATACAGTACACTCGCGGCGTTGAATAGATCCTTTGCCTCCTTCACCCGAACGACTCCGGCCCTTCTTAAAACGGTATCAAAGACGTCTTCGGGGCTCGCTAGAAAGCCGGCATGTGATTGTGCGGTGGGGAGGGGTTCATCCGGTATTGGGGGCTTGAGAAAGACAATGGGTTTGCTTCGGGAGAATCCGCGGGCTGCACTCATGAATTTTTTAACGTCTCCCAGCCGGTCTTCCATGTAAATCATAATGCTTTTCGTATACGAATCCATCCCGAGAAAATCAATCATGTCGCCCAGGGCAACATCCCATGCTGTTCCCAGTGAGGCGAACATGCTGAATCCCACATGGGAGCTGATCCCCCAGTCAAAAATGGTCCTGCCGAAAGCCCCACCCTGGGTAATCAGGGCAATTTCTCCCTTTTCAGGAATCTCTGTATGCGAGGTCACATTGAGCCCTTCATGGGGACGGATAAAGCCGGAACTATCCGGGCCCAGGATTCGGGTCCCATAGCGTTTTCTTATTTCAACCATATCCCGTTCAACCGGGGATTGTTGCGTATTCGGGACATGAAGAGGATCATACATGACCATAACGGTCTGAACACCCAGTTTCCCACAGTCTTCGACAATACCCGGCAGGTTCTCTGTCGGCCTGCTGATGACGGCCAGTTCGACCGGTTCCTTGATATCCTCCAATCGGGCATAACGGGGTAACCCACAGGCCATTTTCTTGCGTACAGCAACGGCAAAAATCTTCCTGCCTGATGAAGAGACGAGATTGCCCAGAATATTTCTGCAGGATGTATCATCGGGTTCGATCGGATTGATCACTGCGATAGATTTAGGATCAAACAGACTTTTAAGCATATAACCCCATCAAGTAAAGGTGCTCACGCCATGAAGCTCTTTAACAGGAAATACAGGCCCGATGCGATCAGCCCTGATACCGGTATTGTCAACACCCAGGCCCATACGATTGTCCCAGCGACTCCCCAGCGTACGGCGGACAAGCGCTTTGTTGATCCAACACCCGTGATGGCCCCCGTTATCGTGTGGGTGGTACTGACGGGAATGCCGGCAACGGATGCACCGATTATGGAAATGGCAGCTGCCGTCTCGGCGCAAAAACCGCCTATGGGCTGAAGCTTCGTTATTTTTGTTCCCATGGTTTTAACAATTCTCCATCCACCTGCCATGGTTCCAAGAGCGATGACCGTATAGCACGACAGGATGACCCAGATGGGGATATTGTATACATTGCCGGTCATGCCATTGCTGAAAAGAACGACAGCAATGATTCCCATCGTCTTTTGCGCATCATTCATGCCGTGGCTGATGCTGTAGATTCCCGCCGAGAAAAGCTGCATTCTCCTGAATATACGGTTTGCGGAACCGACATTGCTTCGCCGGAATAGATTCAAGACAATGACCATGAGAAGAAAACCAAGCAGCAGGCCGATAACCGGAGAAAGAACAATAAAACTGGCTGTTTTTAAGACACCCTTCCAGATGACGATCCGCAGGCCGCCTTTAACCAGTCCTGATCCAATCAAGCCTCCGATCAGCGCGTGGGATGAACTGCTGGGCAGGCCTAGCCACCAGGTGATCAGATTCCAGGCAATTGCCCCCCCGAGGGCAGACAGAATAAGCATGTTGTCCACTACCGCCGGGTTGATAATGCCCGTGCCCACCGTCTTGGCCACTTTGACCCCTAGGAAAAAAACAGCCGCAAAGTTGAATAAGGCGGACCACATGACGGCTTGGTGGGGTTTTAGAACCTGAGTGGAAACAACCGTGGCAATGGAATTTGCCGCATCATGAAAACCATTGATGAAATCGAAGATAAGGGCAATAAAAATTATAATGACCACGATAATGATGGGATGGCTTAATATGTCGGCAAGCAATGGGTCCTCTCCATGAAAAAAAGTTATTGCGTGGCTTTGTGCAGTGATTGGAAATTTATTTTCCGCCTAATCGTCATTTTCGCGATCCCCTTTTTGCACTTCCCGATCGAGATCGTTCAGAATTGACATTGCCATGAAAATTCCAAAACAAACGCACATGAAAACAAGGATGGTAAGGAAAACTGCCAGGCTCTGATATGCATGGAGTGTCGTTGCGGCCAATGTTTCTGTTTCCTTCAGTCTTTTTTCAGCCAGTTGCCTGGTTGTTTTCAGCATGGCATCCATGCGATTCGTCGGCTCACGGTCTATCCCGCGCACCATTTTATCGACAACAACGGCACTTCTGAGATCGGAATGATTGTATGCCATGAGTGCCTGTTCGTATTTTCCGCCAAGCTGTTCATGAAGCGCCAGTAGTTCCCTGATTTGAAGAGGAATTGTATCCATGGTATCGGTCATTTTCTCGAGCGAGTTCAGGTATTCATTCACAAGCTGCTCCTCGGCCTTGAAAGCTTTCCAATGCTTTTCAAAAAGGATTGGATCGTTTCCCCGCAGCAGAATATCCTTCCATTCCTGGACCTGCTTCTTGAAATGTACCTGTGCCAATCGCGCCGTATCAATCATCTGGGACATATTCTGCCCGGCGAGAATACTTTCGTGAAGACGATGGTTGGATTCCACGATGGCCATAAGGCTATACAAGCCGATCGTGACTATCAAAAGAACCAATAGGCTGATGGTGATCATAATGCGGCGGCGCACCGAGATGTACTGAAAGAATGTATTCATTTCACTCATGCTGCAAAACCTCCGAGAGCGAGCTAAAATAGTTTGCTATGAACCTAAAAATAATGCCAGACAAATCGCTGACAATTCTTATCACTTCATGCGGCTGAATAAAATACTCCCCACCAGAAGCATCAGTGTGGCAAAGCATGTGATGACCCCGATATCAACAAAAAGTGGAAAACTGTAAAGGCCGAGCAAAGATCCCCTGACACCGTCAACAGTGTAGGTGAGAGGATTAATCTTGACGATGCCCCTCAGCCAGACGGGCAGGCGCTCGTCGACCGGAAACAGGGCGCCGGATAAAAAAAATAGCGGAAATACAAGAAATGTGGAGACTACCTGAAAGCCTTCAAGGCTTTCGAAGAGGGATCCGACAGCAAGGCCCAGCGAGACCATGGCTATCGCGGTAATAAGCAGTATCAACATAGCCATCGGGATTCCCGAGGTATGAATGGTCGGAAACAGGAATGAGAAAATGAAGAGGATGAACACTTGTATCATGATATCCGTGCAACCCCCCATCACTTTACCGAAAAATATGCTGATGCGCGAAACGGGGGCTACCAGTATTGCTTTGAGAACATCAAGCTTTCTGTCCCACACGATGTACAAACCAAAAAAGACTGATCCGAAAAGCACCATCATGGCCAGGATGCCGGGATAAATGTAATCCTGGTAATGAATCCCGCCCATGCTCACACTGGCCCCCACGCCTCCGCCGAATAGGAACAGCCATATCAGGGGCTGAAAAACGCTGGAGACCACGCGGCTCTTCTCGCGCTGAAAGACCTTGAACTCCCGCCACCATACAGCATGGATGCCCATAAGCTCCCTCTGAAGAAGTCCCCGGTTCACAGGATCAATGCCCCCTTTGACGGTACCGAGCCACAGATTCCACCCAACTGCCGCTGTCATCCACAGTTTCATCGCGGATATCCCGCCCTGTCAGCTTAATGAAGTAATCGTTCAATGTGGGTACGTGCAGTTCAACATTTTCCACACCAGGTATCCGGCATAGCAGGTCTGGAAGGTGAAGATGGGCTTCCTTCATGGTGATTTCCATGACTCCTTCATGTAATTTTGCTCCCACGACATACGGGAGGGATCGTAACATTTCAATTGGAGCGTCCTTTGATTTGACCATAACTTTATACCCGCCAGTGGATTCCTTCAATTCTTCCGGTGTACCCATGGCAATGATCTGGCCGTAGTCGATGATGCCGACCCTGTTGCAGACCTGTTCAGCCTCCTCCATGTAATGGGTCGTTAGCACGACAGTGGTTCCTTCGTTATGAGCCATCTTCCTGATGTAGTCCCATGTTCTCGCCCTGGTCTGTGGATCAAGACCGAGAGTCGGCTCATCGAGAAACAGCACGGCAGGACGGTGCAAAAGGCCGCGTGCCAGTTCAAGACGACGCCTCATGCCGCCCGAGTAGGTTCGCGTGATGCTGTCCGCACGATCCTGCATGTCGACAAGCTCCAATAATTCTTCAATCCTTTCCTTTCGAATGTTGAAAGGGACTCCATACAGGCGCGCATGGAGAATAAGGTTCTCACGTCCGGTTAAAATGGTGTCGAGTGTCGGGTCCTGAAAGACGATACCAACCTTGCGCCTCACCTCGGATGGCTGCTTGATGATGTCAAACCCGGCTATTAATGCTGTACCGGAGCTTGGGCGGACAATGGTACAGAGCATTCCAATGGTAGTGGTTTTTCCTGCCCCGTTTGGACCGAGAAGACCGAATATCTCCCCCTTCTCTATTTTCAGATCAATGCCCCTTACCGCTTGGATCTTGCCGTAGTTTTTGGCGAGGGCCCTTGTTTCGATGATAGCCATGCAACTGTAATTCCCTTTGGGTCATGCCCTATTAAGCCTGCTTTTTTTATTATAGTGGAAATAGAGTGTCAAATCCACCAGGATCATGACCATGTTGAGCCCATAAAGAAGGATGATCCAGTCTAGTGAATAAAAGATCTTATGAGCGATGCCGCTGATGTAGCCAAGGCAGACGATACCCATGAACATGGGGCTCTTACCCTCAACCCTCTTTTCGCGAAGGGATCTTGCAATGGAAATGGGCCAACTGACACCGAAACAAACAAGCATTATACCTTCAAAAATGCTCATAATCTTTACCTTCCCTCAAAGAATGTATCAGTGCTTTATGGAGTGCCTGCTTCATTTCTATAAAGTTCAGACTCCGGATTCTCTTTCCCGTCATTGCCTATCCTTTCCCTGAATAGTTTTGATTGCGGGCGTATTGGATATGATGTGAATTTTTCCCTTACCATTAGGGAGGAGCCTGTAATGGGGGATTCTTTAAAAGCAATACCACAAAAAAAACAAAAGAAACAGAATGAGGTCCTGCTTAGAACTGAAGAAAAACGCCAAGGCATTCGGGAGAGCACTGATGACGGGTATTTTATTGGACCTCTCCGGTGGCTTGGGTTTTTTCACCAACATGCCATTCAGTGCCCTTGGTTGCTCAACCTAAGCACTCAGTTAATGGTGCCCGGCTGGATATTGCTATGATAGCGAATCGTGATCGAAAATTCGGCAGCATGATACAAAATCGTTTCAATTCATAAAAAAAGAACGATTTTGTGTCTTACATGTCTAGAATCCATGTAAAGCTTCTGGCACAAAGGCAGATGATGAAATTATTTCTTGATATTAAAACATATTTGTATTTCCATTACTTCTGTATCCAGCCGATCAATATCACATTATTTCATTAATATTCAATAAGTTACAAATGATCGTCTGTTCTTGGCACGCAAATTGATTTGTGGTTGTGGTATCAAATAATTTTGCTCAGCAGGAGGTATCAAATGAATACGGGTGACACAGCATGGGTATTGATGTCAACGGTCCTCGTTTTTGCCATGACCATACCTGGATTAGCCCTTTTTTATGGGGGACTCGTCAGGAGGAAGAATGTCCTTTCGATCTTAATGCAATGTTTCATTATCATGTGTGTGATCAGCCTCCAGTGGGTCCTTTTCGGATATTCCCTTTCTTTTGGACCGGATTGGGCACACGGCATCATCGGCAGCCTCAAGTGGGCAGGGCTCAGTCATGTCGGTGCGCAACCGAATCCGGATTATGCGGCAACCATTCCCCATTCCGTTTTCATGATCTTTCAATGCATGTTTGCCGTCATCACACCGGCCCTGATTATTGGCGCTTTTGCGGAACGGATGAAGTTTTCTGCATTTCTGATCTTCACCATTCTATGGGCGACGCTGGTGTATGACCCCCTGGCTCACTGGGTTTGGGGTACCGGTGGATGGATAAAGAATCTGGGTGGGCTGGATTTCGCCGGTGGCATTGTCGTCCACACGAGTTCTGGTGTCTCCGCCCTCATTATGTGTCTGTTAATGGGCAAACGTCTTGGCTACAAGAAAGAACCATTTAGGCCACACAACCTTCCGTTTACCGTCATGGGGGCGGCGCTGCTGTGGTTCGGATGGTTCGGATTCAATGCCGGCAGTGCCCTTGCTGCCAATGATCTGGCCGCCAATGCCTTTATCGCTACGAATGTTGCCGCTGCCGCCGCGGGCCTGACCTGGGCCCTCATCGAGTGGCAGCAGCACGGGGCTCCCACTGTCCTGGGTGCCTCGACGGGTGCAGTGGCCGGCCTAGTTGCCATTACACCGGCCTGCGGGTTTGTCAATCCCATGAATGCCATCTTCATCGGTATCCTGGTGGCATTGATCTGCTATTTTGCCATCGCTGTGGTCAAGGCCAAGCTTGGCTATGACGATTCGCTCGATGTGTTTGGTGTCCATGGTGTGGGAGGCGCCTGGGGAACCATCGCCACCGGTCTCTTTGCGGAAAAGGCGGTCAACTCCGCAGGTGCAAATGGTTTATTCCTCGGCGGTGCCCAGTTGTGGCCCCAGCTGATGATGGTCGTCATTGCACCGCTATTTGCTGCCGTGATGACTTACATCATTTTTAAAGTGGTAGACGCTCTGGTGGGTATGAGAGTGACGGAAAAAGAGGAAACCATAGGCCTGGATCTGACGCAACAGAGTGAAGCAGCCTACACGGTTATTGAATAGGGAGGAGCCTGATCATGAAATATATCATTGCGATTATACAGCCCCATAAACTGGATGAAGTGATGGAAGCATTAGAGAAAGTGGAGGTACCCTTGATGACCGTCTCCAATGTGCTGGGGAGAGGCAGGCAGAAAGGTGTCACGGAGGTTTATAGGGGCATGAAGGAAGTAGGGAGCCTTTTGAAAAAAGTAAAATTGGAGATCGCCGTGAATGAGGAATTTGTGGAACGGACGATCAATGCAATCATAGACAGTGCGAAGACCGGTGAAATAGGTGACGGGAAGATCTTTGTTTTCGATCTCCAGGAGGCCATCAGGGTGCGGACCGGCGAGCGCGGCGGCAAGGCTATAGGTTAACGTGTCTTCTCAAAAAATTGTTGCTATGATTCTGAGGCGTACGCGTGGCAAATGGGTTTCAGATGAATTTCTGTAGCCCGTGACGATAACTGATGAGCTGATTAGGTTTCGAACCTGCAACTTAAAGATAGGTGATCAAAACAAGGGAGTCAAACGTTTGTTTGCCTCCCTTTATTGTTGATTGTCCCCAATGGTAATCTGGTATAAAAAGTGCAAGATCTTTTTTATGAGCTCCTGTCTTGTTTCGTCCTTAGAGCCTAACTTGGTGAATAAATTCAAGTCGGGCAAACAACTGGAGTCAGGCGGCATCGATTGTGGATATTATTTGTCGGGACTCATCGGTGGACAGTTCTGCTGTGATCGTGGCAAACTGAGGAACATTTTCCCGCAGCATTGCTTGCCACATACTCTGATTATGCCCCAGTTGTTCTGGGCGCAATCTATAATTTCTTTGAAGATCCTTACACGCGTTTTCTCTCCGCTGAATATATTCCCATGAGATGAGATAAGAATAGAGGTTGAGATGATAACAGGCCGCGGATTCCATGCCCACCAGCAAAGACTCCCGGGGAGTAGATCGGGAAGAAAGCCGATGAGCCAGCTTCTCAAATCCGCTCCGGTCCATGGACGCTGAAATACTTAAAAACATGCTCCCCCTGTCCATTGATCAACTAAATTCCGATGCAGGGTAATTTAATATATTATCACTTTATACTTTAGGATGACATTTAATCTTGTGTTCCATAGTTAGCTGTGTTATTTTTTAAAAGATTAGAGAGCTTGGACTTTTTCACTTTTTCAAAATTTGCATGCAATAAAAACAATAACTTACAAAGATCGATTATCTAAAAACAACAATTATTCAAAGCTCTCAGATTAATAAATTCAGTGGAGGGAGTCCCATGCAAGTCATTAGGAAAAGTACAATCCTATTCTTGTGTCTCACATGTCTTCTTGTTTCGGGCTGCATTTACACCAATATACAAATTCCACTAACAAGGGAATTCGATAAAACTGAGGTAGGCGTGAAGACCGGTCAGTCAAGTTATTACTCAATCCTAGGGTTAGTTGCATGGGGAGATGCCGGGGCTAAAGCAGCAGCAGAGAATGGTGGTCTGAAGGTGATAAAGCACGCGGATACGAAAATTTTTCAAATACTTTTGGGTCTTTATTACAAACAAACGACAATTGTATATGGTGAATAAACTCACGATATTCTGCTTCTTGGCGGTTTTTGCACTAACAGGGTGTGCGACTGGTATGATCTACACTAACACTATTACCCCCTATTCAACATGGTATAAAACGAGGGATCATAAAGGGACACCTATTGGGACTAAGGAATGCACCGTTGATGATTATACGGTGAGGTATTATGCAACTGTCGATTGGACGGTTGACGCAATCTTACAAGAAGCAAAGCAAGCTGGTATGAATGAGATTGATTATATTGATTTGAAGACACTAAATATCTTGGGAGTTTTTCAGCATAAATATTATATAGTTCACGGCGAATAAATTTTGTGAGTCTAGTCAGCTGCACACCTGATAAAGTTTACGTCTTCAAATGGTTTTGGATGGATTGGGTCAAAAACTAAGAGAGGACCAGTTTTGTTGTAACTAACCTTCCATCCTTAATCATCCATGCTGAATACTATTACTGTAATGAGGGTTCTTGGGACCCAGGAAGTAGTCAGTCCTCCCGCCTTTCCATATCCAGTCTTCAATATACACCGTGTAACAGATTTCATGGGAGGAAGAAGCATAAAATATGCAAGGCAAGAGCTTATCTCTTGCCTTGCTTCAGTTCTAAGAAGCGAGGGGTTATCATTATTGATGGATGGAAATCTTTCTGGATTTATCCTAACAGAAGCTGATGAATTGTTTGATTGAGTTCTGACTATGAATTTCTCAGATATGTTGTCTTGGAAATTGTCCCATGCTTCTTCCAGGATGGGAGCAGGATATTCCGAAAACCAGGCAGTACATTAAGCGAAGAAGTCACAAAGGAACACCTGAAACTCATTGAATTGAATCTGGGCTATGGTACAATTTTATGAGATGAGACGGATTATTCCCATTGGGGGCTGAGTTTTTGGAATAAAACATTAAGGTTTATTCAAAGAAAAGCGGACGCACCCCCACAACCTTATCCCTCTATGAGTTTGATGGTTTCCCTGAAGAATATTTAATCGCACGAAAAATATTTTATGATATAAAAAGGTTAGGATAGCAAGAAACGAGAACGAGACGTTGGAAAAGATTTTGAAGGTAGTCGTTGAATTGAAGTCAAATCTCAGGACTTAGCATTATTGGTAATAAAGTTTTTTTACTGACTAAGGAAAGGACCTCACATTATGACTATGACAAAAAAGGGAATTGCCGATCGGGTTTATAATAACATGGCGATACCGAAAACTGATTGTGCCAGACTCGTCGATAACTTCTTTGATATTATCAAAGATGAGCTGATCCAGGGCAAGGATGTCATGATCTCCGGTTTCGGGAAGTGGTCCGTCAGGAAGAAAAGGGCCAGGATTGGGAGAAATCCTCAGACTGGCGAGGCAATAACGATCAGTCCCCGTACGGTGATTACCTTTAAATGGTCCGATAAGGTGTGGGAGAAGTTGAACGGCAAGGAAGCTTAGACATGGTTAACAAGGATCAACCCCAATTTGAAGCCTTGGTCTTGGTCTCCATTCCATCAATGTATCAAGATCAACCAAGCAAATATAGGAGATAAGTATGGATGAAATATTTGCAAAAAAGGTACGGGCCGCGGCAGTAGCTGGATGGTGGACTTTTTTAATCTTCTATTGTCTTTTGATAATCCAGTGGCTTGCCTATTTGCTGATCATGTCCAAACAGCCGGCAGCAATTCTTCACATCTGTGGGGAAGGCGTCACTTGGTCAGAAATTCGTACGATCTGGCTGTGGGGGATGGTCGCTTTTAAGCTATGCGTCGGAATGATGTTATTCATTCTTGTCTGGCTGACGCTTTGGGCAAGGCAGCTGGCAAAAAAGTAGAGGGGAAACTTGAAAAGTGCAATCAGGGCGTGAATATCCGCAATGATATATTCCTGGCGGGTTGTTACCCAACATGCATCATCGATGATACAAATCTCCAAAAAACAACGGTATGGTAGTACACATAACTTGTAAAAATAACGTAGGTGAAGATACCCAGATCATCACAAAGGAATACGAACAAGCGGGCATAAGGATATGTCGAGACAAAGGATCCCAGACCGTAGATTTATTCTTTGATCACCCCGACGTAAAATTCTTGCCGGACAAGCCCGCCCATTGACGATCAAAACGAACCAGCCAACTACAAAGAAGAATGTCACATCACGGAAGGGATCATGGCAACCAAAGAATTCCTGGAATGCAACACGCCACCATACCCTCCTGACTACTATTGGAACGAAACCGAACTTCAAGTGGAACCACAAGTTCTGAAATGCAAGGTGACCTGCACAAATGAAAAGCCCGCTAAACCTTACCAGCTACCGACCCGATGAGCCATCCTATATTCATTGAAACTTTTAAAAGTTTTTGTGGTGATGCTGGCATTTTATTTAAGATGGTTCTTTCTGAATGAGACGCGCCATTATTGGATTTGTAAGCTGAGTTTTATCAAGACACTAATACTAATTGCTTTTTTCATTGGATAGAGTAAGAAGTAAGAATGGCAAAGAAAAGCGCAGGTTTGCTTTTGTACCGATTTTGCGAGGATCAGTTGGAGGTCCTGCTGGTTCACCTTGGTGGTCCGTTTTGGGAAAAGAAGGATTTGGGATCGTGGTCCATACCTAAGGGTGAGTACACTGAAGGGGAAGACGCACTTGCCGCTGCAAAGCGGGAGTTTTTCGAAGAGACTGGTACCCCAGTGGCAGGGGATTTTAGGGAACTTGGCACAATTCGGCAACCGAGCGGGAAGTGGATTACGGTCTGGGCCGTTGAAGGCAACCTTGAAACCCAAGCATTCCGAAGCAACACCTTCAGCATGGAATGGCCTCCCCGTTCAGGTCAACAGGCTGAGTTCCCAGAAGTGGATCGTGCGGAGTGGTTCTCCATAGATGATGCGAGGCGTAAGATTTTAAAGGGCCAAATCGGATTCATAGATAAGCTTTGTACCCTCAAAGCCTGGCCACCGCTGCCAGATTCAAAGTAATAATTATACTTAGAGCGCTGAAACGAGGAGAAAAAGGTGAAACTTTATATATTGAACATAAGTTGAGCCATAAATATCACAGGTAGTTCACCCCTCCATCCAATCAGGCGAAAAATATTACTGGTCGTATCAGTGAGGTAGTGTCATTTTAGAAAATCGACTGTATGAAGCTTCAAGCTTGATCACTGAGATGATAATGATGAAATCATATTTTGCGTACGGATCGAATTTATTACTGAAACAGATGAAAGATCGTTGCCCGGATCATCGAATCATTGGAAAGGGCATATTAATAAGGTTATCGCTAGATCATTTCAACTCGTGGTTTTGCGAATATTATAAAATCCAATTGTGATGAGGTTCATGGGGTTGTCTATGGGATAAGCGAGTCCGACGAAAAGAATTTAGATTACTACGAAGGGGTTGGTAGGGGTTACAGAAAAGAAATGGTGACAATTGAATTAGGGAATCAAAAGAAAAACTGCCTTGTATATGTTGATCCTGTCACAACAGAAGGAAGACCAAAAAAGGGATATATCGAAAGGATTAACGGAGGAATCATAGATTCTGAACTATCAACAGCATATGTTGTTAGATATATACGCAAATTTGTTCCAGCGTAAAAACACATATATGAAATACTCATTGAGTTATCGATGTAAATTAGAGATTACCGGAACTTCCAGATCCCGCCAAAGACCATGAGCGTGGATTATGGATCGCCTATTACAAGAACCATCCAGAATTATTACGCTATTTCAAATGATTATAGAATTATTTCCTAGGTTATTGGAAAATGGTTAAATGTCCATCGTTGCAGTACAGCAACCTTTTGTTAACCACATTCTGGAGTTTGTGGACACTGCGAGGCTAAATGGGTGGTTCTTTCTTAGTCCCGGCTTCTGGCTCTATGTTTACAGAGGCGTTTTGGCCATAAACGGTTAAATCCCCTCCCCGGATGTGAATTCCTCTGTCGATGTGGGAAAGAGACGCTGAATTTCACGCTTCTTGCTTTCGAGGTAGCCGTTGAGCTCGACCACGATCCCCTGGTGTTTCTCCAGCTCGGCGAGCCGGGTTTCCAATGTTTCGATTTGTCTGCCAAAGAATTTGAAAGCATCGGCTATTGGGTCGGGCAGTTTGTTATCTGTAAGCTCCTGAAGGTCCTCAACGGAAAATCCAAGACCAAGCCTGGCCGGGACACCTATCGCGACAGCATGAGGCGGCACATCTATGATAACCAGTGATGCGGCGCCTATCCGCGCACCGTCACCAATGCTGATGGGGCCTAGCACAATAGCGCCGGCCCCTATGAGCACGCCATTGCCCACAGTCGGATGCCGTTTCTTTTTTTCCAGGCTAACCCCGCCCAGAACAACGCCCTGGTACAGGTGAACATCGTCCCCGATCTCGGTCGTTTCCCCGATGACAACCCCGGAACCGTGGTCAATGAAGAACCGTCGGCCGATTTTTGCCCCGGGGTGGATCTCAATTCCCGTAAGGAAGCGGCTGATATGGGATACCAGACGGCCGAAAAAGTAGAACCGGTGGCGCCACAATGCATGGGCGAGGCGGTGTGACCATATGGCATGAAGCCCCGGATAGCAGACGAGGATTTCGAGCAGGCTTCTCGCCGCCGGATCCTTTCGGACAACTGTTTTTACGTCTTCCCTGATATCCTTGAAAAGATTCATGCGTTTCTTCCTTCACCTGTCTATCCGATACCGTCGAACAAGGCCGTGGACAGATACCGCTCACCGGCATCCGGGAGGATGACCACTATGTTGCTGCCGGCAAATTCCTTCAGGTTCGCCAGGCGGATTGCCGCGGCCGTCGCAGCGCCGCTGGAGATGCCGGCGAGGATGCCTTCTTCTCTTGCCAGGCGGCGGGCAAACTCAATGGCCTCCACGCTGTCGACCTGCTCCACACGATCGACAAGGGAAAGATCGAGAATATCGGGTATGAATCCTGCTCCGATACCCTGTATTTTATGCGGTGCCGGCCTCAAGTCTTGGCCCGCCAATTTCTGGGAAATGACGGGGCTCTCCTTCGGCTCCACAGCGACGGACATGATTGGCTTCCGCATTTTCTTCTTGATGTACCTAGATATCCCCGTGATGGTTCCGCCTGTTCCGACACCCGCAACGAGGACATCCACCGCGCCGTCCGTATCGTTCCAGATTTCCGGACCGGTTGTCTTCTCATGGATGGCCGGGTTGGCAGGGTTCTTAAACTGCTGGGGAAGGAAGTAGTGTTCGGGATTCGAGGTGGCCAGTTTTTCCGCCCGCTCGACTGCCCCCTTCATGCCTTCACTTCCCGGCGTCAGCATGAGATTGGCACCGAAAGCCGCGAGAACGCGGCGCCGCTCTATGCTCATGGTTTCCGGCATCGTAAGCGTCAGCTTGTATCCGCATGCCGCAGCGACATAGGCGAGGGCAATCCCTGTGTTGCCACTGGTCGGCTCGATGATTTCCATATCCGGCTTTAAGACACGGCGCTTTCTTGCATCCCATATCATGGATGCCCCAATCCGGCATTTTACCGAGTAGGAGGGATTGCGTCCTTCTATTTTCGCCAGGATAGTACTTTTAAGGCCTTTCGGTATATGGTTGAGCCGCACCAGGGGCGTGTTGCCGATGGAGAGAGAATTGTCCGCATAAATCTTGCTCATATTGCTTCTCCTGGTTTTTGGTCATTGCCTTTGATCTCTTGATCTTGCCAGCGCAAAGATGGCATTCCGAGCAAAAAGGTTTGGCCAATGTTTGATCGTGGTATGATCGCCAAAATAGAGCGCGGACAGGATTTCCAAACCTTTCTTCCGGCAGAAATCTTCAAAATCCCTGATGCTGAGAAACCTGACATTGGGCGTCTCGTACCAGTAGTAGGGCAGAGATTCCGTGACCGGTGTTTTTCCGCGGAAAAAGAGCGTCAAACGGGGGGCGAAATGGGCAAAATTCGGGAATCCCACAATAACCCGTTTCCCCACCCGCAGCGACTCCTGGAGGATGAGATCAACCTTTCGGACTTCCTGCATGCTCTGGTTAAGAATCACGTCATCAAACGCGTGGTCCGGATAATCGGTCAGTCCGCTTTCAATATCACCCTGAAAGACCATCAGCCCCTTTTCCACGCACTGGTGAACCGCCGTATCGTCGAGCTCGATCCCCTGGACGGATGCGTTCTTGTCGCGCACCAGCAGCGACATCAGGTCCCCGTTTCCGCAACCGAGATCCAGTACCCTTGCCCCCTCGCTAATCATGCCACAAATGATCTGATGATCGATTCTCGCCGTCATTGCGCAACCTGCATATTTCCAAGGAAGTTCCTTATGAGACGAGTTTCTTCGTCGATCTCCACCAGAAAGGCATCATGGCCCCAGGTCGATTTAACGTCGCAGTAAGTCGCCGCGATCTGCCGCTTCTTCAGGACCCTGACAATTTCGTGCGACTGGTGGGACGGGTACAGCCAGTCCGATTTGAAGGAAATCACCAGGAAGCGCGTGTCGACGGTACCGCCGTTCGGCAGAAACCGGTCCCCCGACAGGTTGAAGTAATCCATGGCCTTGGTGAGGTAGAGGTAGGAGTTGGCATCAAAGCGCTTCACGAAGTTGTCCCCACGATACCGGAGGTAGCCTTCCACTTCGAAATCCTCGGCAAAAGAGAAGCTGTAGCTCCCGTTTTTCAACCTGCGGGAGAATTTCTCCTCCATGGATCGATCGCTCATGAATGTGATGTGTCCGATCATGCGGGCCAGGGCCAGACCCTTTTTCGGCTGCCCGTGTTCGTAATAGTTCCCCTTTTTCCACGCGGGATCCGCCATGACGGACTGGCGGATGACCTCGTCAAAGGCGATCTGCTGGGGGGAATGTTTCAATGCCGTGGCGATGGGGATCGCTGACCGGACCATCCCGGGATAAGCCGACACCCATTGCAGCGCCTGCATGCCGCCCATGGAGCCGCCTGCAACGCACAGCAGCTGTCTGATTCCAAAATGGTCCACCAGATGCTTCTGCGCATTGACCATATCCGCAATGGTGATAACGGGGAAATCCAACGCATACGGTCTTCCCGTTTGCGGATTGATGGATGACGGCCCCGTGCTTCCCTTGCATCCCCCGATGACGTTTGACGACAAAACAAAGTACCGTTCCGTGTCAAAGGCCTTTCCCGGTCCGATCATGGCATCCCACCACCCGGGCACTGATTCTCCTTCATGATATTCGGCCGCGTGCGCATCACCGGACAGTGCATGGCAAACAAGGATGGCATTGGTCCGGTCTTTATTCAGCCGTCCATAGGTTTCGTATGCTAGGGTCACGGGGCCGAGCGACCGGTCGGATTCAAGCGCCAACGCATGAGGCGGATTGGCAAAAGAGAAATATTTTGTTTCCACTATTCCCAAATTTTTCTCGCTCATGATCCTGCGGTCTCCAGTGCCTGCTCTATGTCCCAGAGAATATCGTCGATATGCTCGAGACCCACGGACAAACGGATGAAGTCGGGTGTAACCCCTGTGGCAAGCTGCTCATCCGGTGACAACTGCTGATGGGTTGTCGTGGCCGGGTGGATGGCCAAGGTTTTCGCATCGCCGACATTTGCCAGGTGCGAGATCAGCTTCAAGGAATCAATGAATTTTTTCCCGGCGTACAATCCGCCCTTGATGCCAAAGCCGAGAATAGCGCCCGCACCCTTCGGCAGGTATTTCACCGTCCTTTCATATTCGGGACTCGATGGCAGGCCTGGATACTGCACCCAGCTCACCCTGGGGTGCTGGTTCAAAAACTGGGCGACGCCCAGCGCGTTTTCGGAGTGCCTGGGCATCCGCAGGTGGATCGTTTCGAGTCCCTGCAGAAAGAGAAACGCATTAAAGGGAGACAGCGCGGGGCCGAGATCTCGCAGCAGGTTCACCCTGGCCTTGATGATATAGGCGATGTTGCCATTCGGCCTCAGTGCCTCCACGAATTTCAGCCCGTGATAGCTCGGATCGGGATCCGCGATCAGGGCGAATTTTCCCGTGGTCCAATCAAATTCCCCCGCATCCACGATGACCCCGCCCAGGGATGTTCCGTGCCCGCCAATGAACTTGGTGGCTGAATAAACGATGATATCCACGCCAAATTCGATGGGACGCAGCAGGTACGGAGCAACGGTATTGTCCAGGACCAGCGGGATGCCATGCCTGTGAGCAATCGCTGCCAGGGATTCCAATTCGGCTATATCCAGTTTCGGATTGCCAATGGATTCTGCATACACGGCCTTTGTTCGGGGGGTAATGGATTTTTCCAGTGCTCCAAAGTCATTCGACCGGAAAAATTTTACCTTTAACCCCAGGCGCGGGAAAGTATGGTGGAACAGGTTGTACGTTCCCCCGTAGAGGTTGTCCGCCGACACAATTTCATCACCCGCCTGGGCAATATTGAGCAGTGCCAGCGTTATGGCCGACTGACCGCTGGCAACCGCCAGGGCCCCCACACCGCCCTCCAGTTGTGCCATCCTTTTTTCCAGAACATCGGTGGTTGGATTCATCAGGCGCGTATAAATATTTCCGAACTCCCTGAGTGCGAAAAGGCTCGCGGCGTGATCCGTGTTCTTGAACTGATAGGAGGTCGTCTGATAAATCGGCACAGCGCGGGCGCCCGTGGTCGGATCCGGTTCCTGGCCGCCATGGAGCGCCAGGGTTTCTATCCTCAATGTCCTTTCATCACTTTTCATACCTTTGCTCCTCATAATAATCATGAATATTGCCGTTAAGAATTCAGCATTCGTTCAATGCTCTTCCGAGCCCGGTTGCTGATCTGCTCCGGAACCTCTATTTCGAAAACCATATCCTCCAGGGACCAGAGGATTTTCTCCAGGGTCGTATCCTTCATATTCGGACAGATGGCATGCCGGGACGCCGGGTAGAAGGTTTTGCCGGGATTTTCCTTCTGTAGGCGATGGATGATCCCCAATTCCGTCCCGACGATGATCTCGCGAGCCTTTGTCTGCCTTGCATAGCTGCACATGCCTTCCGTGGAAGCAACCTTGTCCGCAAGCTTGATCAGCTCGGGCGTGCACTCCGGGTGGACAATGACCTCCGCCTGCGGGTGCAGGGCCTTTTGAGCGAGAATATCCTCCGGCATGATCTTCGCGTGCGTCGGACAATACCCCCTCCATACGATCATCTCCCGCCCCGTTTGTGACGACACGTACGCCGCGAGGTACCGGTCCGGCACGAAGATGATCTCCCGTGCATCCTTCAGGACATCCCGGACCATTCTTACGGCATTCGCCGAGGTGCAGCACAGGTCACATTCCGCCTTCACCTCCGCCGATGTGTTGACATAGCAAAGCACGGCCGCCTGCGGATGTTCCGCCTTGAGCGATCTCAGCTGATCCGCCGTGATCATATCCGCCATCGGGCATCCGGCCCTCCGTTCCGGAAGCAGGACGGTTTTGCCAGGCGATAGGATTTTTGCGGTTTCCGCCATGAAATGAACACCACAGAAAACGATGACATCGGCATCCGTCTTTGCCGCCTGAATGCTCAAGCCAAGGGAGTCGCCCACGAAATCGGCCACATCTTGCACCTGTGGAATTTGATAGTTATGTACCAGTATGACCGCGTTGCGCTGCTTCTTCAATTTTTCGATCTTATCCGCTAGTTCCATGCATCACCTCGTCAATAACGCCGCCACCCATGATCTCATCCTCACCGTACAGGACCACTGCCTGTCCCGGCGTAATGGATTCTTGAGGAACGGAAAACGTAACGGTGACCCTACCGCCCTTCTGTGCCACATGGCAGAGAGAGGATTTCTTCCTGTAACGGACCGTCGCTTCCGCCGCCTCCGGTAGCCTGTCTGCAAGGAGATTAAAATCACCGGCGATGAGCCCAGTGGCATAAAGATCCTCCTTTGCACCCACAACAATCCGATTAGTCCGCGGGTCGATGGAAAGCACATAGAGGGGTTTTTCGGCACTGACACCCAGACCGGTGCGCTGGCCTACGGTGTAGTAAACGATCCCCCGGTGCTCGCCCAGAGCGCGGCCATCCCTGTGAACGATTTCCCCCGGCTCTGCGGGGACTCCCATCTGCCGGAAGAACAGGCGGTAGTCCTTTTGGGTGACAAAGCAGATATCCTGGCTCTCCAGTTTTTCAGCCACCGGCAGGCGGGCCCTGCGGGCCAAGGTTCTCACTTCGTCCTTGGTCATGTCCTGCAGCGGAAAGAGGATGGACGCAAGGTTCTCCCTTTGAATCGGGTAGAGAAAGTAGGTCTGATCCTTTATGCGATCCTTCGGTTTCAACAGTTGGTACAGGTTCCCCTTTTTTTCGATTTTTGCATAATGTCCGGTAGCAATGAAATCAAAACCCATGGACCGTGCCAATTCCAAGAGCCTTCCGAACTTCAAATACCGGTTGCAATCAATGCAGGGATTGGGCGTCCTTCCCCTGCGATATTCGCGGACGAATTTATCAATGACCTTCTGCTGAAGGTCCGCCGAAAAGTCGATGACATGGTGGGGAATGCGAAGCCTTTCGCACACGCGCCTTGCATCCTCTATGGCATCACGACCGCAGCAGCGCGCCTGCTGGCCATCTTCCCGGATGCCTAGACACATGGTCACCCCGGTGACGGAATATCCGGCATCCCGAAGCAGATAAGCTGCGACCGATGAATCGACGCCGCCGCTCATGGCCACCATGGCTTTTTTCACCATCTTCACGAAGACCTTTTGCTTTTGTAATCCTCGATGGCCTTGGTGAGGGCCTCCTCCGCCAGCACGGAACAATGCATCTTGATCGGTGGCAACCCTCCCAGGGCTTCGGCCACGGCCCTGTTCGAAATACCGGAGGCTTCCTCTATGGTTTTATTCTTGATCAATTCCGTCACCATCGAGCTGGTGGCGATGGCTGCGCCGCAACCGAACGTCTTAAACTTGGCATCGACGATGACCTCATCCTTCACCTTGATGTACAATTCCATGATATCCCCGCAGACCGGATTGCCCACTCTTCCGATCCCGTCCGGATTTTCAATATCTCCAACATTGCGAGGATTTCTGAAATGGTCCATCACTTTTTCACTATACTGCATAACATGTTCTCCTTACATTGGTATTCCACTGCATCAATGATTCCCCTTCTTGTTGTAAAGGGGCGACATCGCCCTGAGCTTCTCGACAATCCCGGGCAACACGCCCAGCAGGTAATCCACATCTTCCTCCGTCGTCTGCCTCCCCATGGTAAAGCGCAAGGAACCGTGGGCTATCTCATGCGGAAGGCCGATCGCGATCAGCACGTGAGACGGCTCCAGGCTGGATGATGTGCATGCCGAACCGGTCGAACAGGCAACACCTTCCATATCCAGATTCAGCAGAAGAGACTCGCCCTCAACAAACTCGACACAGACATTGACGTTGTTCGGCAGCCGAAGAACGGGAGGGCCATTCAACCGGGTATGCTTGATGTTCAGCAGAATGCCTTCGATCAGCCGGTTGCGAAGTACTGTGAGGCGCTCCGCCTCGCGTCCCATGGTCTGCCGTGCGATTTCAACGGCCTTACCCATGCCGACGATTCCGGGCACATTGTGTGTGGATGCCCTGCGGCCCCTTTCCTGATCTCCTCCATGCATCAAGGGGTGGATCCGCGTCCCTTTTTTTATATAGAGAATGCCGATCCCTTTCGGGCCGTGCAGCTTATGGCCGGAAGCGCTCAGAAGGTCGATATTCATTTCCCTCACATGGAGGGGTATGTGGCCAAACGTTTGGACGGCATCCGTGTGAAAAATGATCCCGCGCCTTCTGGCGATCGCCCCGATTTCAGCAATCGGCTGAATCGTTCCTATCTCATTGTTTGCGTGCATGATGGAAATCAGTATCGTTTTGTCGGTAATGGCCCTCTCCAAATCTCCAACATGCACCAGTCCGTATTCGTCCACCGGCAGCCGGGTCACCTCAAAGCCATTTTTTTCGAGAAAACCGGCCGGTTCCAGGACGGCATGGTGCTCGATAGCCGAGACAATGATGTGGTTCCCTTTATTTTTTCTGGCATCAGCGACACCTTTCAGAGCGAAGTTATCGCTTTCCGTTCCCCCACTGGTGAAAACAATTTCATCTGATGCGGCACCGATAAACGATGCAATGGTATCCCTGGCTTTTTCAACCGCGTATCTGGCTTCCTGCCCAAAACCGTGGAGGCTGGACGGATTGCCATAGATTTCAGTAAAGTACGGCAGCATGGCGGCCAGAACATCCGGATCCACCGGCGTGGTCCCAGCATGATCCAAGTATATTTTTTTCATCGTAAGCTCCCCATGTAAATCCCATCCCATCCAAATCTCATCAGATATTGCTCATGGCTATATTCTGCTCCTTGCTGCGATGCAGCTGAACCAGTTGATCCAGAGTAATGGAGCTGAGCGCCTCGGATATTTTCTCGCCCAGAATGGCCCAGATATCGCGGGTGGGACAGGTCGGCACCCGCGAACAGACACGCGCATCCTTGACACAATCCACCAGACAGGTTTCTCCCTCCAGAACATCGACGATTTCCTTTAGAGATATTTTTGAAGGCTCCCTGGCCAGGAGATATCCTCCATATGCCCCTCTGCTGGAATGGATCAGTCCTGCCGACTTGAGCGGAATGACAATCAGGCTCAAGTATTTTTCCGATATATCCTGCTCTCGGGCGATTGCTTTGAGGTAAGTAGGCCCTTCGCTACATTTCTCGGCCAGGGAAACCATGAGTCTCATTCCATACCTTGTTCTTGATGAGATTTTCATCCAAGGGCCCTTTATTAACTATTAATTCTATCGTTTTTGTAGTAATTAATAAACTCTTGCCTTTTTGTCAAGCCTTTTCGACTTTTTTGTACGGTAAATTATGAAAATACCATCTAACTTCAATGAAAAACGGCTCCAGACCATTCAAATGTCTATCTTTTTTCAACCTTCCTCCCTAGATAATGTGGACGCCGTGATCATCCGAACCGCAGCACCCTTTTGCGATGGGTTTGATCTGTTAATCTGATGAACATTGGATTATATAGATAGAGATTCGTGAACCTCCGGAACCTCCTCCAGGATCCGGATGTGCAATTGACGAAGCACATCAATTGGTCGTGTTCCTGCGAACATGGCAGCGTCGGACCGTTCGCACGGCACCCCTTGGCAGGCGATGCTAAGGTCGCTGATCGATTTAACTTATGGACCCGGGCTTTCCGTGCAGAATGAGAGGACAGTTATGAGCCTATATGAGCGAAAGGATCTCTATTTTCAAAGCGGCGGGGAGCGGTGTGCAGCCTGGCTATATATGCCGGGCGGCGTGCGAAAACCCCCGGTCGTCGTCATGGCCCACGGTTTTGCAGCAGAGAGGTCCTTCCGACTTCCCGCATTTGCCGAATGTTTTGCTGAAAAAGGGATGGCATCCCTTGTTTTTGATTACCGGAATTTTGGCGACAGTACCGGAGAACCCAGAAATCTCGTAGACCCTACAAGGCATCTGCAGGATTGGGCCGCTGCAATTACCCATGTGCGCACCCTGGCGGAAGTAGACGGGAATCGTGTCGCCCTCTGGGGTTCCTCCTTTAGCGGGGGGCATGTCATCGTCGCAGCGGCCAGAGACCAGCGGATAGCCGCCGTCGTATCCCAGGTCCCCTTTGTAGACGGTTTGGCCTCTGTACGGGTCGTCGGACCAAAGTTCGCCCTGCGGGCCACGATGGAGGGGATGATGGATCTGATTCCTATGATCACCGGATCAACACCGTACTATGTCCCTGTCATCGGGAAACCTGATACATTTGCCGTGATGAATACGCCGGACGCATACGATGGATACATGGCCATAGTTCCATCCGGCTCATCATGGAAAAACCAATGCCCCGCCCGCATATTGTTGAAGGTTTCCATGTACCGGCCAACCCGATATGCAAAAAAGGTTTCCTGCCCGCTCCTCGTGGTCAGGGCTGAAAAAGACATGCTTATGCCCTCGGAAGCCGTTGGAAAGATGGTGGAACAGACAAAACTCGGGGAATTGTTTTCCCTGCCGCTCGGACATTTTGACGTCTACGCCGGGAAATCCTTTGAAACCGTGGCGGAGGCCGAGGCGCATTTCCTGGCAAAGCACCTGGGGATACCGGTGTGACTGATCGGACCTTGCGGCAATGACACACGACGACGATTCCTGGGTTACTGGAACAGGAACTAGGCCATGTATTCACCCCGGCCTCCAAAGGGTATGCTGGGAAGGTCTTCTCATCCATAAGGTCATGGCCGAAACGGCATGTGCGTTGCCCGTAGATAAGACGGCGAGGGCTTCGGGAGCAATTCCTGCAACAAGCATCGTGTTTGACACAAAGGAGAGGCAAAATGAAAAGACTGGGGTTTGGAATCTTACTGGTACTGTCATGTATTCTGATCGCCCCCCTGGCTTTGGCTCAGGATTGCAGGCAGGCCAAGGGGTGCATGATGGGGATGGAAAGAGAAGGTGGCATGCCACCCATGAGGGGCATGATGGGGAATCTTGTCGCGACCAATGACGGCGGCGTTGTGGTCCTGATGGGCAGGAAGCTTTACAAGTATGATAAAAACCTCAATTTAGTGAAGGAAGCCGAGATAAAAGTTGATATGATGCCCATGCAGAGAATGATGGAATGCCCAAAGATGTCAGGGGAAGACCAGGGAAAGGCAAAAAGACCGCCAGCGCCAGAAGAGAAATCGGGGCACTAATCTCGTCATTCCCCGTGAAAAGTGCTATCGCGGGCGGAACCAGTGGTTCCATGCACCGACTTAAGCTTTTGCCTGGTTTGACCGCAATCATTTTGATCATGGGCCTGCCCGTCTGAAAACGGGTCTGGCTTTTTAGAGGCATCGGCATCATCTGGACTAGCATGAATGAAGGGTTGTCATCATTTGAAAATGTCCTCTCTGAGCAGGGGGAACTATGGCAAAGGTAGCACTGATAAGAGCCGAATCGTATGACGTCAACGAGGTCCGCGGGGCGGTGATGCGGGGCATGGATCTCCTCGGGGGCGCGGGAAAGTTTGCGAAGCCTGGTCAAAAGGTGCTGCTCAAGCCGAACCTGCTCACCGGGGAGGCCCCGGACAAGTGCGTGACCACCCACCCGGCCGTATTCAGGGCGGCAGCCGAGCTGTTCGTCCAAACGGGCGCCTCTGTGTCCTTCGGAGACTCACCCAGTATCGGAAGCATGAAAGGGGCCGCAAAGAAGGCGGGCCTTCTGCAGGTTGCGGAAGAACTGGGGATATCCGAGGCGGATTTCAGCACACCTGTGGAAGTGTTCCACGAAAAAGGGATGCAAAATAGGAAGTTCGTGATCGTCAAAGCTGTCCGGGACAACGACGTTATTGTGAGTTTGCCGAAGCTGAAGACTCACGCCCTCGAGAAATACACGGGCTGCGTAAAAAACCAGTTCGGGTGCATCCCCGCCTTCCGGAAAGGGGAGTATCACATCAAGCTTCCGAATGCCGACGATTTCGCGAGGATGCTCGTGGACCTGAACGAACTGGTAAAGCCCTCGCTCTATATCATGGACGGAATTATGGCGATGGAGGGCAACGGTCCCCGCGGGGGGAAGCCAAGGAAAATGGGGGTCATCCTCCTGTCCGAGGACCCGATTGCACTGGACGCAACCGTTTGCCGTCTCATCGATCTGGATCCGGAGCTGGTCCCCACCATCCGTTATGGTTTTCAGGCAGGGGCCGGTGAATTCCGAGAGGACAGGATCGAGTTGGAGGGGGATGATTTTTCGGGGTTTTGCCTGCCCGATTTTGATATCTCCCGCAGTCCCCTGAAGGTATACCGCTTGCAGGGGCTCACACGCTTCGCTAGCAACAGGCTCGTGCCAAAACCGGTCATCGTGAAAGAAAAGTGCGTGTCCTGCGGTGAGTGCGTGGCGCTGTGTCCCACCAGTCCCAAGTCCGTGAATTGGGGAACCGGTGGCAAGACTGTGCCCCCCGTTCACAACTACGTCACCTGCATCAGGTGCTATTGTTGCCAGGAGATCTGTCCGGAGGGTGCAATCATACTCGAGCGGCCGCTCCTTCGACGCTTGATCGGTGCTTGACGGGATAAGATACGGCAATAGAGAAGCAAGCGAGGCCCGGCACATCGGTTCAAGATGCTGCCCTCTCTAAACCGAGGTATGCGCATGACAGGTTCATGCTGCACATTAGGCCATGCCACGCAGCAATCTGCGAAAAGGAGGAAGAGATTATGGAATTCAGTCAAGTAATGTCGGCGAGACGGGCGGTTAATTTCTTTGATCCGACGAAACCGGTAAGCGATGAAACCCTGAAAAAAATAATAGGGACGGCGGCTCTGGCGCCATCGGGCTTCAATTTGCAGCCATGGCAACTGATAGTTGTGAGAACACCTGCCGACAAGGAACGGTTAAAGGCAGCGGCTTGGAATCAGCCCAAGATAACTGAGGCCCCCGTGGTATTGATCATCATCGCTGACAAAGACGGCTGGAAGGCGGGTCATCCCGTCGTGGAAAAGACATGGAAGAACATGCTTGATCTGGGCTATATCAAACCCGAGCAAAGGGACTGGTTCGACAACGGGGCGAAATTTCTGTATGACGGTGCTGAGCAAACGGTTGCCTTTGCCGTAAAGAATGCTGCCTTTTTCGGAATGGCCCTCATGCTTGCGGCAAAAGATGCTGGACTGGATTCCCATCCCATGGACGGGTTTGACCAGGAAGCCGTCAAAAAGGCCTTCGATATTCCCGATCAATACCTGGTGCCCATGCTTCTGGCCATTGGTCATTTCAATGAGCAATACAAGCTCATGCCTCCAAAGTGGAGGAAGTCCTACGAGGAGATCGTTTTAAAGTCGTACTGAGGTATGCCGGGGCAGAGGAACGTTAATCAGATTTCCAATGAATGGTAGACGCATCAGGAAGGTGTCTTGCGTTCTGGGCGCAAACTGCTCCGGCATTGGAAAAACTCAATAACATCATTTCATGCAAGGCTTGAGGGTTTCCCTTGCCAAGTCAATCAATAAGGGTCATAATGTGACCCGCAGTAAAGCAATGGAGTAAATCCATGGTCACGATAGCGGTCACAGCGCTGGCCACTTTGGCGACACTATCTGTTTTTGCAGGAATAGCGTATGCCCTGGGATACTATCCCCATGATAAGATAGTTCGTCATGACATGGTCATTGTCGCATTCTTTCTTCTGGGAATATTTTTTCTCCTGGTAGCCATATTTATAAAACTTGCCTTGCCCTGATGGTTTCCCTCACCCCGGTGCGGTCCCCAGCACCTTGACTAGCACTGGGGTTGACAGGGACGATTCCTGAAGCCCCGTTTCGCGAAAAGGGTGGGGAGTTGCTTTTTATAACGTGTGAGAAAAAAATCGACATCACATGAACGCGGTGGAAAGTGGGCCCCATTAAGGATGCTTCTGCGCAAAACAAAGTCACTGATAAAGGGAAAAGATTATGCCGATAATGCATCAATACAGGAACAGAAATGATTATTATATAGCCACAAACATCAATCAAAACATCGTGGCTTTTCAGCTAACACCAGAGGGGAGAAAAAGATTGCAAGAGGCCGGTATATTGCCGGGCCAGACATTTACCCGTGCTATATTACTGGACCTGTATCGCTCTGGAGATGCCTTCACGGGCGGATCGGGAGCGGGCGAGATAATAGACGAACGTCGGGGAGAGCTGGATCTCACAAATGATTCGGTGTCTGAAAAAATGTTCCCATCATGCGCCCGATGCATATCCCTAAAAGATCTTCATCTCATAGAGTTTAAAGGCAGAGACCATCATGCGAGCATCTTATGCACCGCTTGCCGTTCAACGAACAAAAGGTTGATTGATACGAGCATCCCGCTCCCGCTGGTTTCCGGAGAGACTTTGAAACGGTTGATGGCCATAAAGGGAATCGAAAAGACGGATACCTCGGTGGTAGCGTATAAAAAATTATTGGAAACCGAATTTGAACACAAATGGGATGCAAAATATAATAAGAAGAAGAAAAACAGAAAGCAAAAGCAGGCAACACCTGCTGACACGGATGATAAGAAACAGGGCCGGCTGATATAAGCAGAACGGCCTTTGCCATTCTTTACGATGATCGGTTCAATCGTAGGACCAGCAGCGAATGGTCTGAACGGTCATGATTTTCTGATGAACTGATCGCCTCCAATCAGACCATCCAATTTTATCGGGAATCAGAGAATAAGTGGCCGACCGGTTGGATTGACCCAACCGAAGGAACAGGTAGTACCGATTATGGCCGAGAAAGAAGATCGCTCTTGAGAGTATGGCTTCGTTCGATGCTTTCCACTTGAAACAACAGACTACAAGCCAAACCAAAAAACCAAGGCCAAATGAAGAAAAGGATCCGAGGCCGTTCCCCTGCTGGCACACCGAGCACTGATGAAGCGAGCCGGCAGTCTGTTTCATTTGGACAGGTTTCCGGCAATCTTGTCATGGATAAGCCGCGAGGCGAGTTCGTCTCCGAGAAGGCTGACCCGGACGGACACGGTGGTCGTATTCTTTGCCTTGTATACAATTTTAAACTGAACCTCCTGATCGTCAATCGTGGTTGAGATATCGCCATCGGCAATACCCTTTTTCCAAACGACATTGATGCCACGCATATCCGCCACTGTTTTCTCACAAGCTGACCAGACCTTATCAAAGGGCGCGTAATAGTCCGTTGAGAGTTCTCCGTTGATATAGAAGTATGTTCCTGTGCCTGTCACTGCCGCAGCTCCGCCAACGAGTATAGCGGCACAACCCGCTGCAATAAGGACACAAGTTGACAGCCCTAGGAAAGCCAGTAATTTCTTCACGGTAATGTCCTTTCTGTTGAAAGCTCCAAATGATTGCAATATATATAACGGAAAATCAGCAATTTGTCCACACATCAATAATTTGAGAAAGGAGCAGATCAAATGAGCACGACTCTTTCATTGGAACAGAGAATACAGAGGTTGGAAGACATAGAATCAATAAAAAAATTACAGGCGACCTACGGGCATTATGTTGACCGAGGTTGGAATGATAAGGTTATGTTTTATAAAAAAGCGGCTGCCTTGTTTACGGAAGATGCCACGTGGGAGTCTCCCGCTGTGGGCATATCGGCTCAGGGGAGGGAAGAAATTTCAGAGACGTTCAAGGACATGAATGCCGGAACGGATTTCTTTATGCATAGTTTTAGCAACCCGATCATAGATATAAATGGAGATACCGCCAAGGCAAAGTGGTTATTGTTGCTCGGCAGCAACTTTGAAGACAAAATAACATTAACATATGCGAGTTACGACAACGACTATGTCAGGACCGCTCAGGGATGGCTCATTAAGGCGGTGCGACTCCACATTGCGAGGGTCTTGGAAGCCTGAGCGGATTACAGAATCGTCCGAACCGGCAGCGGGAAGAAAACCGGTTCTTATCTGCACGCTTTTCCCGCCTGCTAATTGCGCCGCTTCTTGTCATGTATGTCCTTTATTTTTTCTCGGTATATTGCTCTTGTCTAATGCAGAATGCTTCATATATGATTTAAAGATAGGTTTGGAGGAGCTACCTCATCGTTTGGGGCTTTGCAGGCCTTTTAGTTTGTGCCCGCAGAAACAAAGCAACAGAAAGGAGTGTATAAATGAATAAAAGAACAATTTTGGCCCTTATCTGCATTTTACTTCTGATCGGTTGTGCGGAAGAACCCCTGACCAAATCCCAGAAAGGAACCCTGTATGATACGAGGAGCGGGTGGAGCAGCAGTCGGCGCATTGCTCGGGCAGATGGTTGGCCACGACACGAAAAGCACCCTGATCGGTGCAGCGATCGGAGCCGCTGTAGGCGGTGGTGGAGGTTACGCAGTCGGCAAAATGATGGACAACCAGGAAAAGCAGATGCGCGAAACCTTGGCCCAGTCGGAAGCAGCGTCTGTTACGAGAGAGGGCAATATGCTGGCCGTGACCTTCAGGGGTGATGTGACTTTCGATACCAACTCTGCCGTTGTAAAACCCGAGCTTAACTCTGAAATAGACCGGGTCGCTGGCATTCTGAATCAATATCCCAACACCGTGATCAGGGTCGAAGGTCACACCGACAGTAAAGGCTCCAGTCAATTAAATATGGATCTCTCCAAGAGGCGCGCTTACGCTGTAAGGGATATTTTGGTACAGCGTGGGGTGGCCGCCAACCGCATTGAAGCTGTCGGATACGGGGAGACCATGCCCGTGGCCACCAACGACACGGCGGCCGGACGCGCGAGAAACAGAAGGGTTGAGATTAAGATTGTACCTCCAGCACAGCAGGCACCGCAGCAATAGCAAATGAAATATAGGCAAAAATGAAAGGGCTGGCCTTACGAGACCGACATGCCTCGCCAACCCCAGTTGGGCCGGTCATGTGCCTGCAAAAAATTCAATGTGATCGAGGCGTTCAGCACAAGCGTCCCATGGGGCAGGAGGGCTATACCTTTACCAAGCAAAGGTGGGTTCCGCGCTTTAGGCGGGGCATTTATGCCCCGCCTGATAAACGGCGTCGATTAGCCACCCCGTTTTTCATTGATTTGTATTTCCATTTCACGCATGCTACATCTTTGGAGTGCTTTCACTTCACGGTATAGCCGCGTCCCTCCAGACAGGCGGACATGGCGCGGCGGAAATCGAGTGACTTCGCTTCTATTTGAGCGTTTTGCCTCTGATCCCGCTCATTGTACGCCTGCTCGATCTGGCGGGCTTGCTCTTGCCGTGCGCTATCGGATGCAGCCCCAGCGATGGCCCCCCCAACAGTGCCAATTAAAGCCCCTTGCCCGGAATGCCGCGGTCCGGCAAACAGTGCTCCAAGCACCATACCCGCTATGGCAAAGGCAGCGGTATCATGGCCGGGTGGAGGCATCGGCACCACCCTCACGCGCTGCTCGGGCTGAAGAGGCACCTGACCTGGATCAAATCCGGTCTTCTTGACCGCCCAGATGTAACAGTCGTAGTGGTCCCGCGACTGCTGTTCGGTTGTCTTGAATTCTCTGGGGTAAAAATAGACCTGGGTAAGGGAAGCAGCCTTACTGTAGCCGCCATTGGGATTCACAGGACACACAACCTGCTGATAGGGTGCTGGACAACACGCCACCAGCACAAAAAACAATAAGGAACACCCATGGTCGAAAAGGACCCGCTGATATACGCCGTTTCGATGCACGCCTCAAGGGGTTCATGTGGCATCTCGAATCAATCAAAAGGGAATACCGCAAATGTGTTCCATGCAATATGAAACTTTGCACTGACCCATCCACAGCATTTATAACACATATTCGCTTAGAATTCTGCCGATTTTTAGCTTTCCGCCGGATTCACTCATGGGCCCCATTCTTGACTTCCATCGTAAAAGGTATAAAAAAGAGGGGAAAAGCAAACAGGAAGAAGATCTGCGAATATGCAACGCGGCACAGGTAAATGGTGGGCCGTGATTTGGGTGTCGGCCATGGTTTTATACGCTTGCGGGGGATCTTCGTCTCAAAGCAATGTCATCCCTTTGAAAACCAGCACATTGAGAATTATCCGACCGGGCGATACATGGAATTTCACCGTCACAGGCACCTCTAATGACAGTGTGAATACAGTGAACATCAGCGGCACGTCCACTACGCAAGTGTTGACTTCGACAAAACCATCACCGCTTACCCTGGCCAATTGCCTCGACGAATATACCTCTACGAATCTCACTGCCTCATCAGGACAGTCCATAACGTCCAATACACATTCATACTACACGCAGGATGACAATGGTTCCATCATCATCTATGGAACAAATGATGGACTCGGCTCTGACGATATATGGGTCATATCCCCGGCATCGGGATATTTCCTGTCTACGTTGAGTCCGATGGCTGTGGGACAGACTTATGGGAATTCGGTGGAATACAGCGATGGCACAATGGATGATTACACATCCTCGGTGGTTGCCATTGAGAATGTGGACAGCGGAATGGGCATATATGAGGCTTACAAGATCGTGACAAACGCCACGGTCAATTTTACAAACGGCAGCAAAGTGGTTGAGAACTACACGGATTGGTATGTTCCGGGATTGGGCCTGATCAAAGTCACATCGGACGCAACCAGGTACGCCGGGGGTGTTTTACAGGTGAATCAAAAAATTACCACGACACTGAGCAGTACATCTGTTTCCTATCAGCCAACGCCCGTTTCTACAGGAACTGTTTTTGGAAAGGTGACTGCGGGCGGGTCTGGTTTATCCGGGGTCACTGTGAACATGGCTGGTGCCCGATACTCATCGACGATAACGGATCAAAATGGAAACTATGCATTCACAAACTTACCCGCTGGCAGCTACACCTTGGTACCGGTCAAGACAGGTTACACCTTCAGTCCTGCCCAAATATCACTCGATGTGAACGATACCAAAGTCACGGGACAGGATTTTACAGCCACGTAGCCTTAAACAGTCCAATTTTCTCATTATAAATGGCCCTAAATCACATAGATCCAACCCTGACTACGGAATACTTTCCTAGGACAGGTCAGCTTTGGGGTTTTAGCAATAAAAAGAACGTCATCTCCTGAAGTTGGAATGCCCGTTTGCATCAGCTTAATTAAATACATCCTCACATTTTGATTTGATTTTATTAAATTATGCGATATGAATTAACTATAATTTTCCTATCATGCCTGATCACGAAATCATGAGGCTTTAGGTCAGCTCTGAATGCAAAGGAAACCCGCCATGAAAAAAATTGTTATCCATGCTGCCGTGTTATGGGCTGTTGTGATGCTCTTCAGCCCTTCAATAACGCATGCCGGTGATACAGCATTGCACGATTCGGTCCGGACCGGTGACATCGCAAAGGTGCGTCAGCTATTGGATAAGGGAGCGGACGCCAATGCCCGAGGCCAACTGCAGAACACACCATTGCATGTGGCAGCCTACCATGGAAAGACGGAGATCGCGGCACTTCTGATCCAGAAAGGAGCGGATGTCAACGCCCGGAACCAGTACCGCGAGACCCCGCTGTTCTATGCTGCCTCCCAAGGCAAGGAGGCAGTCGCGGCACTGCTAATCCAGAAAGGAGCGGATGTCAACAGCCGGGATAATTCCCAGAACGTCCCTTTGCACTTTGCGGCATCCCAGGGCAAGGCCGATGTCGCGGCGCTCCTGATTCGGTCAAAGGCCGAGGTCGACGCCCGAAACAAGTACCAGGAGACCCCGCTGCATTGGGCATCCTCTGAAGGCAAAGCCGATGTCGTGGCGCTTTTGCTCCAGAGCGGGGCCGACGTCAATGCGCGCAACCGTTACGATGAGACCCCGCTGCATTGGGCCATGAACAGGCAGGTGGCATCGTCACTCATAGAGAAAGGCGCGAAAATCAATGCCCGCGATAAGATGAATCGAACTCCCCTGACCTGGGCCGCCAATCAGGATGTTGCGGCCCTTTTGACCCACAAAGGCGCAAAAACTTCCAATCAATATGACGATACCCCCCTGCACAAGGCAGCCAGATCCGGAGACATTACCATGCTTCAACGGCTGTTCGATGAAGGGGCCGACGTCAATGCGCAGGGGCAGCAAATGGATACCCCTTTGCACGTCGCGGCCTATCACGGGAAAACAGAGGTTGCCTCATGGCTCATCCAGAAGGGGGCGAATGTCAACACCAGAAATTATTTCCAGGAGACCCCCCTATTCTTTGCAGCCAGCCAGGGCAAGACGGAGACGGCCGCCCTGCTGATCCAAAGGGGCGCGAATGTCAACGAACGGGATAAGTCGAGAAATATCCCATTACACTACGCTGCATTTCACGGCATGACCCAGACAGCGGCGCTGCTCATCCAGAGCGGGGCGGACATCAATGCCCGCAATATTCGGGGACAAACACCGCTGGATCTGGCAGTTGCCCAGAAAAAGGGAGACGTGGAAGCCCTGCTTAAGCAGAGGGGGGCGGCCAGGTAAGTACACTCCGGTTTTTTTCATCAAGTATCAGGCGATAAATAATCCCCGTCCACATTGCGTTCCTGCGGCATGAATGAGGAAATCCTTATATTGCCTTCATCAACTGCGGATAAGGGAAACGATTCTTTTTTATGTAGTAGACAGCATCGTTCTGTGGTAAGCCAACGCCAATTTGCTCCAATACAATACCCCTAGAGGAGGAACCTATGGCCGAGAAGTTCATCAGTATGCGCAACCTGCAGTTTATTATTTACGAAATGCTGCATGCCGAAACCTTGCCCCGTTATCCCTATTTCCAGGATCACAGCAAGGAAACATTCGACATGGTTCTGGAGACCGCCATGAAGATGGGAAAAGATATCCTTTTCCCGGCCTTTTCAGACATGGACAAAAATCCGCCGGAGTTCAAGGGTGGGAAAGTTTATGTTCATCCCGTCGTGGAGACTGTTCTGAAGGCCACCGGCGAAGGTGGCTGGATCAGCGCTCACGTTCCCTACGAACAAGGTGGACAGCAGATTCCAAACACGATCATGACGGCCTTTCGGGGGATATTTGCTGCGGCAAATTATTCCGCCTCCGTGTACCCGTTCCTGTCAGCAGGTGCCGCCCACTTGATTCTCACCTTCGGCTCAAAAGAACTGATTGATACCTATGTTCACAAGATGAACACTGGTGTCTGGCAGGGAACCATGGCCCTGACCGAGCCTCAGGCGGGCTCGTCCTTGACAGACCTGGTAACAACGGCAGTACCGAGCTCCGATGGGTCTTACCGGCTCAAGGGTCAGAAAATTTTCATATCCTGCGCCGATCATGAATCAACGGAAAACGTCATTCACCTCCTGCTGGCCAGAATCGAAGGGGCGCCTCCCGGGGTCAAGGGAATTTCTCTGTTCGTCGTGCCCAAAAAGCGCATTGGAGAAAAGGGAGAGCTTATCAGCAACGACGTGACCTGCATCGGCATCTACCATAAGCTGGGGTACCGCGGCGCCCCGATCACGCAACTGTCCCTGGGAGACAACGACGATTGCCACGGATGGCTCGTCGGAGAGCCCAATAAAGGTCTGCGGTGCATGTTCCAGTTGATGAACGAGGCACGAATTGATGTCGGTATGGGCGCCACAGCCATCGCCTCAGCCGCTTACTATGCCGCCCTCGATTATGCCCGCCAGCGTCCGCAAGGCCGACGGATCACCTCCAAGAATCCCAGCGAGCCACAGATCCCCATCATCGAGCATGCGGATGTCAAGCGGATGCTCCTGTTCCAGCGTGCGATTATTGAAGGGTCTCTCGCCCTGATATTCCAGTGCGCCTATTATACAGACCTCATCAACGCCACGGAGGGCCCGGAAAAAGAGAAATATGAGCTTTTGCTGGACATGCTGACGCCTGTGACCAAGTCCTACCCGTCCGAGATGGGCATCCTTTCCGTGAGCCAGGGGCTTCAATGCCTGGGCGGATATGGATACTGTGACGAGTTCCCCCTGGAACAATATTACCGTGATGCCCGCATCCATCCGATCCACGAGGGAACGACGGGGATTCAGGGGATGGACCTCCTCGGCAGAAAAGTGGTGATGAAAAATGGCCAGGTATTTCTTCTGTATCTGACGGAGCTGGAAGAGGCCATTGCCGCGGCACGGGGAATCCCTGAGTGTGCTGCGGCGGCGGAACATCTGGAAAAAGCCGTGGAACTGCTCAAAGAAGTGACCCAAACCTTGACCGGAATGGCCATCCAGGGAGAAATTGAAAAGTTTTTAGCGGACGCCACACTCTACCTCGAATTTTTCGGGATTATTGCGATTGCCTGGCAGTGGCTCCTGCAAGGCAAGACCGCTGCCCAAGCTCTGAAAGCCGATCCCAGCGGGCATGATGCCAACTTCTATCAAGGAAAGCTTTACACGTTCCGCTACTTTTTCGAGTACGAACTGCCCAAGATACATGGCCTTGCCGCCAGATTGAAGAACAGTTCAGACGGTCTGACCGTTGCTATGAAATCCGAATATTTTGAATAGCCTCATGGGCCGTAATTTCGGCAGGGATGTCCGGATCGCTGCCGGCATGTCATGATCGCAAGACTGAGGAAGAAGGGGCTACCTCGCATGGTTGCCCCTTCTCTATTTAGCACCTTGAGCTTCTTGTTTGGCTGATTATTCCTTGACAAAAATTCAGACTCGCCTTACTTTGATCAAGCATTCTATTTCTTTAGCAATCTGAGCCTGGATAGGAGTTCAACTCCCGGCACACAATACGGAAGCCCTTTTCAATCAGGAAGGAGCCCAAACGATCATGAAGGGATTATATTATGACAACCCCCTCATCTTTTTCATTATTTATACAATAATCGTTATCAGCGTCGTATGGGGTATAACCGCATTTGTACTGGGTGATCGAAAGTTCAATACCTCGAGGTCTGAAGTTGAACAGTATAAAGCCAAGATGCAAATCATGGAAAATGACATGAACATCCTGAGGGAAGATAACAGGAGATATTTGCTTTGGTTGCAAAGCATGCCCAATGCCGCTGCCTATATTGAGATGAAGCTGAAGAATCTGGACAGGGAGAACCCTTCGTCAAGCAATGCCATGCCACTCAATAAAATGGCATTCAAAGGAACCGAGTCAAGCACAAAACAGTTGTACACTTACACGCTGGAAAACCTGCATAAAGGCGAGGCGTTTATAGATCCGTATACGGGTGTTAGTCTGGGCATCGTGGATATTAACAGCAAATTTGAAGCCGATGTCATTATTTCAATCCCTGGAAAAGAGGCGCGGGAGTATACTAGAGTGAAAACGGGTATGGCTTGGAACTATGATTATAAAGAATCCAAATTCAAGATCGTCATTTATAAAATCAACTGGTACAATAACACCTTCGGTGTGTTGATCAGTCAGCTTGGTTAATCAACGCCTATTTTCCTGTTGACTCGCTTCTTGATATTGTGTAATCGGGAACGCCAACAGTGATGGGGGATCGTTCAATGGTAGGACAACGGACTCTGACTCCGTGAATAGTGGTTCGAATCCACTTCCCTCAGCCAAGTGATTTCAAGGGGTTAGCCATTTATGGTTAGCCCCTTTTCTTCGTTTGTGACCAAATTGTGACCAGTTGTCTCAAAAATTGTATTTTCCAACTTGCAAACCGCCTCTTGATTTTCCGTCTTAATCCAATGAGCATAAACGGACAAAGTTACAGATGGATTTGAATGGCCTAAACGATGTTGAATATAGGTTATGCTTTCCCCCTGTTCAAATAACATACTTGCATGAGTGTGGCGTAAGTCATGGAAACGAATATTGGGCAATTTTGCGGCTTTTAAGGTAGGTTTAAAATGGTGAACAATCAGATCCCCAGCTTCTATGGGTTTTCCAACATCATTGGCAAAAACAAGATCCAGCTCATTCGGTAGACTTGCCAGTTTCCATTTTGCCAGCTCTCGGATAACCGATGGCGACAAGTCTATGGTGCGTATAGATCCTTTTGTTTTTGGAGAAAAGAACCTGCAATGATTATATGTCCTGCGAATGTGTAACCACTTTCCATCAAAATCAACATCTCCCCATTTCAGCCCCAGAATCTCCCCTTGTCTTGCACCAGTCATAACAGCCACCAAGAACAATGTACGGTATTTTTGATCAGTTGTAGTTTCAAGTAATGCTCTGATCTGCTCTGGGTTCAAAACGTTGATATTGCCTGTTCTGTCATCATCTATAGTCTTTCTTGGCCTCTCCGCATCTCTTACTGGGTTACTGTCAATCAATCTGTGGCGTGTGGCATAAGCCATGATTTGATTCAGGGTAACCAAGACTTTGCGAAGTTGCCCCAACACCATCTTTTTAGCCTGACGGGTTGCAATCCATTTCTCGATAGTTGAAATGGTGATCTGATTGATTTTTAGCTGATTTAGGTCAGGAAAATGTTTTTTAACGTGAACCTCATACATTTCCCAAGTGGTAATTCTGACATTCGGCTTTTTATGTTCAAGCCATTCCTTGGCGACTTCAGCAAAGGTAGGGGTCTTCTTTTCATGCAGGAAGGCTCTACGTGCAATCTTTTCCTCTATGTCCCGCAACACCTTCCGTGCCTCTCCCTTGGTTGTACCTTCCTTTAATGCCTTACGGTATCTATTCCCATGCTGATCATAGCAGTCTATGACCCACCGTCCCCGCCTTTTTGCGATGCATGCCATGATACAATACCTTTCTATTTCTCCCATGCCGTAAATAACGGTCAAAATGGGGCCTGTTTTAAGCGATTTTACCTTTCCTTGCTTCCTCTCCCTTAACAAGTAAATTAATATCAGCTTTCTTCTCAATCCTCCTTCTCTGGCATTAAAAACCCCTGAAGACTTCTCACGGGCATAGGACCCGCCCATAGCGTCACCACTATGGGAATCTTTAGGGGCTTGATTGTTTATTGATTTTTTCATCTTCCTATATCCTGAGAATTAATTAAACCATGAGATAACGATATCACTATATATTACTTACTGCAAGATATTATTATTGCTTTTTGTACGATGCTGAATATAATTATCGTATGGCACGGAAAAATCTATCAACCAGAATCGAAAACGACCTCCAGAAAGAAATCAAGAAACTTGCCATTGACCTCGAAAAACCATTTAATGATCTCCTTGAAGAAGCCATCAAGGATCTACTGAATAAATATCAAAAAGGGTCCAAGGCATCCAAGAAATAACCAAATCCATTGTGAGGTTGGTTATTCGTCGATTGTAAAAACCACGTCATTATAAAAAAGATGGGGATATTTCTTTTTAGAAAATATTTTTTCTCAGATTAAAGCAATAAGCAAAGAGGTATAATATGATCAATATGATTAAGAAAATATTTGGTGTCATTATTCTAATTATTGGGATCTTGTTAATGGAGGTTGCATTAATAGCACTTATTATCACCACTCTCCATTATTATGGTGTCCCGCTTTTCAACGATATTTCTCAGAGAATGGCTTATATTCTTTTATTTGTGCTTTCATTTAATGGACCCATTGGTATTATTCTCATTTTGTCAGGTACATACCTTTGGGATTGGAAAAAGAAAAATATTGTTTTTGGGGTCGTGATGATTATACTTAGCTGTCCTTTAATTCTCCTGTCCATCTTAAGGATATTTTTCGATAAACATGATCTTCTGGTAAACATATATTCGCATCTTGCTTTTTCACTTGTAAGTATATTTCTTCTAACGTTGGGCATTATTCTAGTTATTAGTCAGAGAAAAATGGACCAAAATAAAATATTACACGCTGCAGAAAAATGATGTCTATTGATCTTCGCTTTTCTCCACGGGAGTCGATGCGGATGCGTCTCTGTGTGAGGTGGTCTCCCAAAGTGGAATTTTTTAAAAAAATCCTGCAGAGGGACACTCACCTTATAGGGTGGGGGGGTCAGCAGGTAAATTTCTGCAGCCCCCGACATGAAAGACAAAGTTAAAAACAGTTTCGGACTGAAAGTTAAAAATGAAATGAGGCCGATCGGTCGCATTCACCAGACGCTACAGGTGAGCCTATATTCCTCAAAAGTAAAATACTGGAAGTGATTCGTTTGTAATAGATACTCGAATCGGTACTTCTTCCAACATACATAATGTGCCTTTTAATGGGTGACATCGTGCCTTTTAATGGGTGACTTGACAGACACTGCCAAAAGAAGTCCTGACTTGGTTATCTCTTTCTCCTACAAGTCCTTACTATCATTACATTTCAAATAGTGACGATTACTAATAGAAATAAATGCAAAAATATAGGCGTATCAGGTGTCAACTGAGTTAGAGAGACAACAGATGAGACATAAGGCTTTCTTTACGGTTATTCAAACCGAGTTTTTTCCGAATATTATACCTTAAGATATCCACCGTCTTCCTCGATACATTCAGAAATTGTGCGATCTCTTTCGTGGACATGCCTTCTTTGATCAGACTTGCTACTTGAATTTCCTTGGGCGTTAGCTTTGAAGTGGTCGACTTCAGATGGGTCACAAATTCAGACATGACACTCTGCAGGTTCTTTTCGATCAACTGGAGATAGGCTTTCCCTTTATCCGTCGACAATTCCTTCTTGAGTTCCTGAATGTAGGGTAATATTTGATTCCTGAGGTTCGTAAATAGTTTCTCTTCATTTTCTGCTTTTTCTTGATTCTGATGGCTGAGCAATACCTTGAGGGTTGTATTGGCCTCCATCAACTCCATCGTCCGCTCTACAACGGTAGCCTCCAGTTGTGTTTTGGCTTTTTTAAGCTCCTCCTGCATTTTCCTGTGTTCTGTCATATTGTGGAATATAATCTTATATAAAACCTCATTCCCGACGGAGAAACAACTTCCACCAACATCTACGCTGATTTTCTGACCATCTTTTCTCAACGCATATGTGTTATCGAGGAAAGCCTTCCCGTGTTTCGTCATACTGGCAAATGCTTTTTGAGCCCTTTTCACTTCCTCAGGAGGATAATTCGTCGAAAGATGCATGCCGATAAGCTCTTTCTTGGAATACCCGAATAATTTAGTGGCCTCCACATTCGCATCAACTATATTTCCATCTTCGTTTCTAATGAGCACTGCATCCGGTGCTTTATCCAGAATAGCTCGGTATTTTTGTTCGGATTTTATGACGGCTTCTTCAGCCTTTTTTCGTTCCGTGAGATCACGACCGATATAAACATAGGCAAAGGGTGAACCATCATGGTTTTTAAGGATATCACCTTTTATCTCAATGGGGGTGAGTCTGCCATCTTTAGTAATCAATCCATATTCTCTTGTGCCGACATCCCCTTTTTTAAATCGCTCTGTCATTGCCATTTTTGCTTCTTTACGCTGCCCTAGTGTAATAAATTCCAATACATTTCTTCCAATGATCTCGCTCGGGCTAGCATAGCCGGACGAGTTGACGCCAAATTCATTGATGAAAATAATCTTGCCATGCATATCCGCTAATACAACGCCATCCGGTATGACAGAAATAAGCTTTGTAAAGAGCCCGTGGCCTTCGTTAAAGACCATCTCCATCTTTTCGGCTGATTCTTTCAGAACATTAGGTTTCTTTGGTTTACTTTGAGGTTTAGGCTTTTTTAAGGTTTGCATAGAAATTTCCTTTTCAATATCTATATCTTATAGAGAGATTATACTCGAATTAATTCCATGAGGCATGGCTAAAATCAATACCTCATTGTGAGTATTAGCAATTAAATACTTATAGGATATTAATATTTAAGGTGATTGTGTAAGTCTCCAAATGTTTTGGACAAGTCTGATGATTACCACTTGAAATCTTGTATTTTGAGGGTAATATTAATTCGCTCTGTTTCAGGAAGCTATACGTAACATATTCTGATTTTCTTATTGATTCTGTGATGTTACCTGTTGTTTACTTTTTCATAAATTCTCTATGTCGTCAAGGTTTATGTTGATTGGTTTATGTTGATTGGG
>Ga0326727_10002558_pt1 | contig 61491 bp, 53 predicted proteins | sample MB2enrmetagenome_FD_207643 | JGI IMG/M metagenome (GOLD analysis project Ga0326727, IMG submission 207643) | Lab enriched peat soil microbial communities from McLean, Ithaca, NY, United States - MB29MY | ecosystem: Environmental > Terrestrial > Soil > Wetlands > Peat | place: USA: New York...
CGGTTGGGGACGGTGGTGATATACATGACTTCTGCATATCACCATACACCTGCCATGTCAAGGAAACTCTTTCAGTTACATGACTACAATATGTCGCACAAACTCCGTTAACCCTCTCGCATACAAAAACTTCAATCAATTACCGCAGGAAAGATCCGACCGAGGTGGACGCGCTTTCGGCCCGGCGGGAGGTTCCGCCTTTCAACACCTTCACGCCTTCCACGTGGTGGTTCAAGCCGAACCGAGGTCCGAGATGGAAGTAAGGGCGCAACCCACCCGCCGCATTCCATCGGCAAGCACCAGCGAGTAAATGCGCTGGAATTCTAATTCGCCTCGGGGCAACAAGGGAACTTGCACCAAGGCCCGGAAAGTCTTCGGCAAATCGCTTTGCTCAACCAGAAGACAGACCCCCCCGCGGCTGGCGTCCAAAATCTTGACCGTACTGATTCTCCCCCCCACCTGGACAATGCCCAGGGCGGGCGTTCCTTCCAGCCCAATCCGTTCAAATCTCCGGCCATTGGGGCGGCTTTCAGAAATTTGAACGATCTCTCCCCTCCCGACGGTAACTGCCGGAGCCAGCCGATCGGAAAGGTGATGATCGTCGTGGGAAGCCGGTTCAACCTTGACCGGGCGCAGGGGTTCAGCGATCCGGGACGCGGTTACCTGGGGTGCGACCGGGCGGCTTGCGGACTGGTCGTGGGCCTTCTGTTTGCTTGCGTAGAGGCTACGGTCAGCCGCCGCCAGCAAGCTGCTCGCGTCCTTTCCATCCTCTGGAAAGATGGCAATTCCATAGTCAATCCCCACCGGCGCGCGGGGGGTGAAGGAGCGAGAGTACGCTTCGAACTTCCGCGCGATGCGTTCCGCCAGCACCACGGCGCCCGGGCGCTCGGCTTGGGGAAGAAGGATCGTGAACTCGTCCCCGCCCGTCCGACACGCAATGTCCGACCCGCGAAGGGTCTCCAGGCTGGCGCGAGCCACGCTGCGCAAGATCTCGTCTCCCGCGCTATGTCCGTAGAGGTCGTTGACGCTCTTAAAATTGCGCAGATCCAAAGCCAGCAGCGCAAACGAAGTTCCGTAGCGAGTGGAACGGTCGAGCTCTTGCCCCAGATATTCCTCAAACATGCGACGATTGTTCAGGCCGGTCAGGGAATCGGTGGCGGCGTTGTAGCGCAGTTTCTTCAGTTCCTCGTACTCCAAAAGAACCGGATCCCGCAGGATGCTGAGCGCCTCGAAATAATCCACCGCTGCAGTCCTGAGCGTCACCGGACGATCGAGTTTCTCCACTAATTGACTTTGACGAGCTAAGATTCCTTCCCAATGGGTTATGCTTTCACCTGCAGAAATTTCTCGGCCCACTAGGCCCTGGAGAAACTTTTGCAGGAACGCCCCCTGGACGTCGGCATCAAGTTGTTTTAAAGTGTCGGCGATCAGGGCAAGCCCATACTCCAGTATTCCTTCCTTGCCCATGGATACCGTCCCTTCCACTTTCGGATTCTGGCCTGCCCGCTGCTTGCAGCTTTGATGATCCAAGGCCTTACCAGCCGGCAAATCCTGCGCCTCGTACCATCATCCTGCATGAGAGATCCAGCTTTGCGCATTTTCACAAACCTACGACCGCTATTTCCCTCACCGGGCCCGCGCAACCTTTCACGATTTCAGCGCGGCCAGAATCTCCTGGGCGTGGCCCTCCACCTTCACCTTGGGAAAAACCTTTCGCACCTTTCCCTCGAGGTCAATAATGTAGGTGGTGCGCACGATTCCCATTGACTTCTGGCCGTAGAGGTTCTTCTCCTGCCATACCCCGTAGGCCTCCAGCATGGTGTGCGAAGTATCACCCGCCAGCGGGAAGTTCAGCTTGTACTTGTCGCGAAACTTCTGCAATTGCTCCACGGTATCGCCGCTTACCCCCAGAACCCTTGCTCCGAGCTTGTCCAGTTCTTTTTTGGCGTCACGGAACTGGTTCGCCTCGCTCGTTCAACCGGGGGTGTCGGCTTTGGGGAAAAAGAAAAGGACGAGAGTCTTGCCCTTAAACGCGTCCAGTGAGATCTTACCTCTGGAATCGGCCGGTAATGAAAAGGCCGGCGCTTGATCACCTGCCTTGAGCATGAGTACCTCCTCCGGAAAATTCGAAAATCGAAGTTCGAAAATCGAAACTCGATGATCCGTTCGCGAGTTTCGATTCTCGGCCCTGAATCGAAAATTGAACCTCGAAATTCGATGCGCCATTCGCGAGTTTCGAGTTTCGATTTTCGAGTTTTGTCTTCCCGATCACCCCAATTCTTTCTTTAACAACTCCTGCACCATTTGGGGATTGGCCTGGCCGCGCGTGGCCTTCATCACCTGCCCCACCAGCCAGCCCAGCGTGGCCGTCTTGCCGCTCCGATATTGCTCCACTTGCTTGCTATGCATGGCCATAACCTGCTGCGTCACGCCGAGGAGCTGGACCTGGTCGGTGATTTGCGCCAAGCCCTTTTCACTTACCAAGACGCCGGCCGTCTTCCCCGTGGAAAACATCTCCGCCAGAAGATCTTTCGCCATCTTGCCGGAAACCGACCCATTGTGAATAAGGCGCAGCAATTCCGCCAGTCTGTTGGGTGACAATGACGACTCAGTGATCTCACGATTCGCTTCCTTCAGCAAATGGAGCAGTTCACTCAGCACCCAGTTGGCGGCGAGTTTGGGCTCGCCACTTTCCTTTGCAGCCTCCTCGAAATAATCCGCCAGGGGTTTTGACAGGGTTAATTGGCCGGCATCGTACTCCGGCAGCGCATATTCCCGGATGAAGCGCTGGCGGCGGGCGTTCGGCAATTCCGGCACGGACTGCCGCACTTGCTCTTTCCACTCTTCCGTAATCACCAGGGGCAGCAGGTCAGGCTCCGGGAAGTAGCGATAGTCATGCGCGAATTCCTTCGAACGCATTCCGTAGGTGCGTTGCTCGCGGCTATCCCAAAGGCGCGTCTCCTGGGGGATGGTCCCGCCCCCGTCCACGATTTCAATCTGCCGGTCAATCTCATAGGCCAGGGCCTTTTGCAGGAAGCGGAAGGAGTTCAGATTTTTGACTTCGGTCTTGGTCCCGAAATCTGTGGCGCCCTCCACGCGCACGCTCACGTTGGCGTCGCAGCGCAGACTTCCCTCCTCCATGTTGCAATTGGAAACATCGAGATAGAGCAGCAAGGTCTTCAGGCGCGTCAGGTACTCGAACGCCTCGTCGGGAGTACGCAGGTCCGGCTCACTCACAATTTCAATCAGCGGCACTCCCGAGCGGTTCAAATCGATATAGGACTTGCGGTCGGAATCCGGGAAGCCTTCGTGGAGCGATTTGCCCGCGTCCTCTTCCAAATGGACACGCGTCACCCCGATGCGCTTCCGGGTTTTGTTCACCTCGATTTCAATCCACCCATCCGAGGCGACAGGTTCGTCGTATTGCGAAATTTGATAACCCTTGGGGAGGTCGGGATAAAAATAGTTTTTCCGGGCAAAACGCGAACGGGGATTGACGGCGCAGTTCAGCGCCAGCGCCGTTTTCATCGCCATCGTCACGGCCTCCTGGTTCAAGACCGGGAGCGCCCCCGGCAGACCCAGGCACACCGGGCAGACGTTGGAATTTGGCGGGTCGCCAAAATGCGTTGAGCAGGAACAAAAGATTTTCGATTTCGTCAGAAGTTGGAGGTGCACTTCGAGACCAATCACGGCCTCATATCTCGTGCCCGCCACGGTGGAAACAGTCATGAGCAGATTTCCTTGTTGCAGATTCGGTGGCACGGGCGGGACGCCCGTGAGTAGCCATGGCCAAGATGGCCACGCCACCCAGCCCAGCCGTTCATTATACACGCTTCCGTACAGCCCCAACCCGCCCGCGCATGGGATCGGGCCGTCTAATACCAACGCCGTGATCTGACGATGGATCGATGAGTCACTTGTCAGATGATCATCCAGATTTGGCGAAAGCTGGATTCTTCCATCCTCAGCCGAGTTGGGGTGGGCAAGCGCGATTCCCGCAGCGCATTCGTAGGATGAGGAACCCTTGGGGGGCTTGATTGCAACCTCGAGTTCCTTTTCTCCCATAGCATGCGACGCCACGCCTCCGCGTGGGAATAAAACCCGTGGCGAGTGTGGGGGCCGCGAATCCGCTCGCGGCCCCAGGGAGTGGCAGGGCCACCCCAGCGCCTGCCGTTCGCCTGACTGGCGGCCTCACTGATTTCGAGAATCTTCATTTTGCCCCTCCAGGCCCTGGGATTTCCGTACACAGGGGGGGCTGCCGTGATTGCCATAGGCTCGTGCCGCGCCCACCGGGTCAAGCACAATAGCCTCCAGTATAGGAATCCTGAAGCACCGATATCCAGAACGTTATGTATCGACAGGTAATAACCGGACCAGTCCACTTACAGTGGGCGGACGTTTTTTTCTGCACCTCTCCTTTTGCAATACAATGAGGCCGAACTCGCCGTGACGCGCGATAGCGGTCACGGTGGGAAACTCTCTTCCCGAGGGGAACTCATGCACCTTTTTCGAATCGCCCTTGCCAATATCAGGTTCCCGGCCACTCCCGAGGAGTCGATCACGCTCGCCGAGCAGGCCATCGATCAAGCCTCCCTCAGGGGAGCATGCATCATCTGCTTCCCGGAATGCTTCATCCCCGGCTACCGAAGAACCGGCAAGCCGATGCCGGCTCCCGACCCCAAGTTCCTCGAACGCGCCTGGTCCGCCGTCGCCGCAGCAGCCACCAAGGCAAACATCACCGTCGTTCTGGGAACGGAACGTGTGGTTGACGGCGCGCTGCTAGCGACCGCCCTGGTCATCAATCAGGACGGATCGATCGCGGGCTTTCAGGACAAGGTTCAGATTGACCCCTCCGAAGAGAGCACCTACACGCCCGGCTCTGGCCGCCGCGTCTTTCAAGCCGGTCCCCTGACTTTCGGGGTCGTGATCTGCCACGAAGGTTGGCGGTATCCGGAGACCGTCCGCTGGGCCGTTCGGCATGGAGCCCACGCGGTGTTTCACCCGCACTTTCACGAAGCGGAGCCCGGTTCTTACCGGCCCGCGGCCTTCGCCGATCCCGCGAATACATTTCACGAGAAGGCGGCCTTGTGCCGCGCTGCCGAGAACACCTGCTATTTTGCCACCGTCAATTGCGCGAGTCCCGGCTCTCCGACCACGTCGGCGGTCGTCCGACCGGATGGCACACTGCTCAGCTACCAGCCCTACGGTGAGGAAGGATTGCTGATCGCCGACCTCGACATCACGACGGCGACGGGCCGACTTGCGGCACGTTGCAGAACTGTCTCGGAATAGCGGGTGGATCCGTTGCCAGGAGGAAGCATGCGCTGGATGGAGTTTAAAGATGTCCTGAAGCGTGGCGTCGGCCGCGGTACCTGCCCGCACCAACTCGCTTTCCTCCTGGAGTTCGGCCTCCGACGGTTCATCCTTTCCCCAGAGAGACTGGTCGAACGGTTGGAACTCGAAGAGGCGGCGGAAAGAACTACACGGCGAGTTTCAGAAGGTCGGCTTAGACCAGTCCTGCCAATCCAAACCCTTGATTCTCGCGAACTCGGTAACATTTGCGGTCACCAAGGTAAACTTGCGTTGCAGCGCCTGACCGGCAATCAACAAATCATACGCGCCGATCGGTTTGCCCAGCACCTCGAGTGCCGCCCGAACCGCGCCGGCAGACTGGGCGTCCTCGTCGTCAAAATCCAACGGTGCAATCGGCCCGGCAAGAAATGCTCTGAGGCGCTGGCGATTAGCTTCCGGCTGCGTGCTTTTGGCAACACCGTACCAGAGTTCAAAAGCCACGATAGAAGGGACGAACAATTTACCACCCGCAGCGAGGGCCATATGGAATCGGCTGCGGACGGAGACGGGCTTGCCATTGATCAGGGCGATGCAGGCGTTCGTGTCGAGCAGATAGCTCACTCGAAGATCTCGCGGCGCGGGGTCTTGGGCTGCTTTCGCCCATTTTCCATAAAAGGCACGGCAGCCCATCGGTCTAATTCCTCAAACCACTTGCCGGGGTCGGCGACGAATGGCTCCAGAAGGACCCCCTCCGGAACCCTCCGCACCCGCACCCGGTCCCCCTCAAAGCGGAACTCGCGGGGAAGCCGAACAGCCTGGCTTCGTCCGTTGCGAAATAACTTGGCGACTCCCGACTTGGTCATGGTCATCCTCCTTTCGGACTGAGTATAGATCATTAGACTATACCATGCAAGAACAAAAACCGCCGCAGAAGGGGGGTGCGACATAAAAGTCAAAAGCAGAGGGTGGCGCGGGATCGCCCTCCATTTCGATACCCCGCTATCGCCAGCAAACCTCAGGCTGTGGCGATCCGCAACTTAGTGTAAAATCCCTGTTGACGTCAGAGGCAACAATTCAATAAGGAGGGATGACGATGCCAGGTCCGGGTTCGGAATTAATCGGGGAAGAGGAAAAGAAGGAACTGCTGGAGGTTTTAGAAGCGGGGCGTCTGTACCGATACGGGAGCAGCGATGACCCGGGGTTCAAGGCCAAGGTGAGCAAATTAGAGCGGGAAGTGGCGCAGCGAATGGGCGTGCCCTACGCGGTGGCGATGAACTCGGGAACTTCGGCGCTGCTGGTGGCGCTGATCGGGCTCGGGGTGGGTCCAGGCGATGAGGTCATCGTGCCGGGGTACACCTTCATTGCCAGCATCTCGTCGATCATCTACGCGCGGGCGGTTCCGATCCTGGCGGAGGTAGACCGCACGCTCAATCTGGACCCCGCCGATGTGCAACGGAAGATCACCCCGCGCACCAAGGCCATCATGGCCGTGCACATGCTCGGCAACCCGGCGCGGCTGGACGAGTTGAAGGCGATTGCGGACGAGCACAAACTCCTGCTGATCGAGGACTGTGCGCAAGCGTTTGGCGCCCGCTACAAGGGCCGCGCCGTAGGCTCCATCGGGGATGTCGGGACCTACAGCTTCAATGTTTACAAGACCATTACGGCGGGCGACGGGGGCATGGTGGTGACGCGGGATGAGGACGCCTACCGGCGATACTTCGGCCTGCACGACCAGGGGCACTCGCCCCTGCGCACCGGCGTGGAAGTGGGACGCCGGCCCTTTGTGGGGCTGGATTTCCGCATGACGGAACTGGCGGCGGCGGTGCTGCTTGCCCAGATGAAAAAGCTGGGAAGCATCCTGGCGCACCTGCACGCGAACAAGCAGCGCTTCAAGCAGGCGATTGCCGATCTGCGCGGACTCGAGTTCCGCGAGATCACGGACCCCCAGGGCGAGTGTGCCACGTTGCTTACTGTGTTTCTCCCCTCCGAGCACATTGCCCGGCAGGTGGCGCAGGAGCTGGGCACGCGCGTGGTGGCGGATTCGGGCTGGCACGTATACTCGAATATGGAGCAGATCCTGGAGAAGCGCACGCCCGTCGCCGAGGGTTGCCCGTTCCATTGCCCGCTGTACACGGGGCCGGAGCCCAAGTACTGGAAAGGTATGCTGCCGCAAACCGACGCCCTGCTGGCGCGCGCCATCAATATCGGCATCGGCGTCTCCGACCCAGGGTTAGGCTCGGCATTTGGGGTGACGATGCGGGACGGGTTCGACGCGGTAGATGTCCGCGCTGCCCAGTTCCGCGAGGTGGCGGAGAAGTATCTATAATTCCTGGGAAGGATCAAAATCTAAGACGATTTGGACCAGTCCTGCCAGGCTAGTCCATGGATTCTCGCGAACTCTGTAACGTTTGCGGTAACCAAGGTAAGCTTGCGCTGCACCGCCTGGCCTGCAATCAACAAATCATACGCGCCAATCGGTTTGCCAAGGACCTCCAATGCCGCGCGAATCGCGCCTGCGGACTGGGCGTCCTCGTCATCAAAAGTTAAGGGCGTAATCGGCCCGGCGAAGAATGCTTCGAGACGCTGGCGATTGGCTTCCGGCTGCGAACTCTTGCTAACCCCATACCAGAGTTCGAAAGCCACGATAGAAGGAATAAACACCTTGCCACCCGCAGCGATGGCGGTTTGGAATCGGCGGCGCACGGAGGCGGGCTTGCCATTGATCAGGGCGATGCAGGCGTTCGTATCGAGCAGATAATTCACTTGAAGATCTCGCGGCGCGGGGTCCTGGGCTGCTTTCGCCCATTTTCCATGAAAGGCACGGCGGCCCATCGGTCCAATTCCTCAAACCACTTGTTGGGGTCGGCGACGAACGGTTCCAGAAGAACCCCTCCTGAAACCTTCCGCACCCGCACCCGGTCCCCGTCGAAGCGAAACTCCCGGGGAAGCCGAACGGCCTGGCTTCGTCCGTTGCGAAATAACTTGGCGACTCCAGTCTTGGCCATGGTCATTTTCCTTTCAGACTGAATATAGATCACAAGTCTATACTATGCAAGGGTAAAACCTGCCGCTGAACCCGGCGTTCCAGGGCAATGAGATGCGCCGTCGAGGAACTCTTACGGCGCGACCCAGGTCACCCGGGGACGGCCGCTGGAGGGATTCTTGTCTACGAGGACAGGAGTGCGGAAGGCGCGGCTCAACAAGTCCGCCTGGAAAACCTCTTCCGCCTTTCCCTGGCGAAGGCACTTTCCGCCTTCGAGCAGCACCACATCATCCGCCATTTCCGCCGCCAGGTTTAGCTCATGGGTTATGACGATGCCGATGAAGTTTTCCGATTTCGCCAATTGGCGGAGCAGGCGGAACATCTCCACCTGGTAGCCGATATCCAGGTTCGCGGTGGGCTCATCGAGCAGCACCAGGCGCGGCCGTTGCGCCAGGGTGCGGGCCAAAACCGCGCGCTGGAATTCCCCGCTGCTCATTTCCATCACCCGGCGGTGGGCAAATTCCTGGAGGCAGGTTTTCTCCAGAGCCCACTCCACCCAGCGGTCGTCTTCCGGGCTCTCAAACAGGCTATTGCCGAGGTGCGGATGCCTCCCCTGACGAACAAATTCCTGGACCTCGAACGAAAACAGCAGAATCGTGTCCTGCCGCGCCAAGCCGACTCTCCGGGCACGCTCGCGGGGGGAAAGGGCGTGCAGGTTCTGGCCATCAAGAAAAACGCCGCCGGTCCGGGGCTTCAAGTGTCCGCTCAAAATTTCCAGCAGCGTGGACTTCCCTGATCCGTTGGGCCCGATAATGGCCATCAGTTCGCCGGCGCGAGCCCTCAGGCTTACCGGCGCAAGCTCGAAGTGGGCAAAGCGAAAACTGACGGCGTCGGCAATAAGTTCGCCAACAGCCTTTGCGGTGGAGTCGATCGTGGTGGTTACAAGCTCAGTCATAGAAAAGCAAGTCAAAACTCAAAAGTCAAAACGCAAAAGTCAAAAACAAAAAACGATCTTGGGGTGGTCGGCTCTGCTGTCTGCCGGGTTCTTCGCTTGGTCGGCTTTACCTTTTGACTTGTTCTTCTCCCCATTAGAAACTCGCGCCGATTTTCGAGTTTCGAATTTCGAATTTCGGTCCTTCACTTTTGCCTTTTGACTTTTGCGTTTTGAATTTTGCCTTGCTTTTCCCTTCCCCTGACAACCGACACCTGATACCTGACACCTAGCCGGAGGTGCGCCGCAGCAGATAAATGAACACCGGCGCCCCCGCCACAGCGGTGACGGCGCCGACGGGCAGTTCCGCCGGAGAGACCACCGTGCGCGCCAACGTGTCCGACAGCACCAGCATGATGGCGCCGCCAAACGCCGCCGTGGGGAGCAGGGTGCGATGGTCGTTGCCCACCAGCATCCGCCCCAGGTGCGGCACCAGCAACCCCAGATAACCAATCGCTCCGCTCACCGAAACTGCCAAACCCGTCAGCAATGAGGCGAGCAGGTAAACCGCCGTTTCGACGCGGGCCACGTTCACACCCAGGTGCGCTGCCTCCCCTTCCCCCAGCAGAAGCACATTCAAGTCCTTGGAAAAAGTATAGAGCGCCAGGATCGCCAGGATGATGGCCGGCGAGAGGAAACGAATCTGCACATCGGTGACCACGCTCAGATCACCCATAAGCCAGAATGCCATGCCGCGCACGTCGCGGGTGGAGAGCAGGGTCAGCACAAAAAGAATCATGGCGGAAAGGAACGATGCCGTCACCACTCCGGCGAGCAAAAGCGTGTAGCTGGAGAGGCGCCCGGCGCGCCGTCCGAGAAAGTAAACCCAGGACATGGTCAGGACTGCGCCCACAAACGCGGTAAGCGGAGTCGCCGCTGCCATCCGCCCGCCAATCCACAGGGATACAATCGCGCCCAGCGCCGCGCCGCTCGAGATTCCCAGGACGTAGGGGTCCGCCAGGGGATTTCGCAGCATGGCTTGCAGCCCCGTTCCCGAAACCGCCAGGGCCGCGCCCACCAGCATCGCCAGAAGGATGCGCGGAAGGCGAATGTCGCGCACGATGACGCTCGCTTCCGACCCCGGATGTGCGCCCAGCAGTCCCGACCATACCTCGCCCAGAGAGAGATGAACTCCCCCCAGCGCCAAAGCCCCGAAGTCAATCAGGATAAGCGCCGCCGCCAACGCCAGCAGCAAGAGCATTACGTTTCTGCGAGTGGGAGAGAGGGTCATGGGAATTTGCCAATTTTCGTTTGACGATTGACCATTGCCGATTGACGGCACAGGAAGTTGCCATGCCGATTATCAATCGGCAGTCAGCAATCGGCAATCGGCCATAAGAACCGGTTTTCTACATCTACTACTTATTCACAGGATGAAGAATCCTCGACAGTTCCTCCAGCGCATCGATCAGGCGAGGGCTAGGCCGCATGATGGTTTCAGAAACAAAGTACAAGTGGCGGTTTTTCACGGCCGTCAAATCTCGCCATCCCGGCAGCTTTTGAAACTCGTCGAGCCCGGGGGCGAAGGCATCCGTCTGGGGAAATAAGATGATATCAGGCGCCCGATTCAGGACATCCTCCAAACCCATGTGCGGCCATTCACCCATAAGGTCGTCGCTGATGGAAACGCCCCCCGCCCGCCGGATGACATCGGAAATGAAGGTTTGGTTTCCCGCCGTGATGAGAGGACGATACCAGACTACAAAAAGCACTTTCGGCCGGGATTGACCTTGCACCTGCCGGTCAATGCTCACCACCCGGGCGCGCAGGCTCGCCACCAGCTTCTGCGTAGGCTGGTCCCAATCCAAAACATGCCCTAAATCCTCCAGAGACTGAATGGCGCCGTCCACCGTATGCGCCGTCACTCCATAAAGCGGGATGCCAAGACGTTCCAGTTGGTCGGCAGTCTCGCGGCGGTTGGCCTCATCGGTGCCCAAGACCAGATCGGGCTTGAGCTCCACGATTTTCTCCAGGTTGGGATTCAGCAGCGCGCCCACATGCGGCAGGGCCTTCGCCTGCGGAGGGTAGTCACAATAATCCGTGTCGCCCACCAAGCGGTCCCCAAGCCCCATCTCGAACAAGGTTTCCGTGATGCTGGGCGCAATCGAAACCAGGCGGTGGGGATGGTCCGGCAAATTCACCCGGCGGCCCGTCTGGTCAGTCACCACGTGTGCGGCGATCACATTGGGGGGTATGAGGAGCGCGACCCAAAAAATCCCCAGAGGCTTCATCGCGACAGGCCGTCTGCGCCCGCCCACCGGCCCGGAGGCCGCCGGGAGACCGCTTCGATTTTTGGCAGAAGATTTCCGCATTCCGCAGGCGCCAAAAAACAAAAGCTCCGCGAACTCTCGACGAGGGCGGAGCTAATTCCTCGTGACTCAGTCTATGTCGTCAAAATATGTTTGTCAAACTTCCGCGCCTCGTCAACAATAGTTGGTGCCATGAAAACCGGAATCCTCTTAGCTGTACTGATGGCTGGCGTTGCCCTGCCTTGCGCCGTGGCGGGGAAAGAAAAGAAACCGACCGCGGAACCTCAACCCCCTGGCCCGATCGGATGGCTCGATCTCCAGTCGGGCTCTCGCAGCCTCTCGGTATCCGTGGGCGACTTGCAAAAGGTCTCCCGCAGTCTCGCCCGCGGAGCGTTGCTCCCGGTCTTCAAGACCAAGGAGAAACATGGCGTTGAGTTTGCCCAGGTCGAGGCGCTCAATTTCAATACGGGAAAATCGGAAGCAGGGTGGGTCGAGATAAACTCGTCTGATCTGAAGCCCCCGGAATCCTATCCGTTGGATAGTGAATTGTTGCGTTCGCTCGGCGGTCCCTATCTCGAGGATTTCAGCGCCGGGCACACGCATATTGCCAGATTCCTGGTGCGACAACCCCCAGGCCCCCCGGCGCTGGTCTGCTACGTGGTCACCATGCCCTTGTCAATGGCGAAGCTCATCATCTTCACGCCCAATCAGGGGAAGTTCCTACCCAGCGCTGCATTGAACATTCCCGTCTATGAAATGAACGCCGGATTCACTTTCCTGGAAGTCCGCGACCTGCTGAGCGATGGAAGCGATTGCGTGATTACCAAAGAACCCTTCCGCGAGCAGGCGCAAACTTATGGCGCCAACCTCCGCATTCGAAAAATTGCGGGCGGGCAGTTTCAGGTTGTGTGGCAGGCGCCCATCAAATTCCAAAACCTCTCCCAATACAGTCCGAAAATGCAGATCCTCCAACCGCCGGAGCGAAACATTGGCGCGCCGGGAACGGTAACCACCGGGGAGGTAACCTTTCGCCCCAGCGCTAAAGGGCAAGAGCCGGTGTGGAAAGGGAAGATAGAGTTTTTCGTTTTCGGAAGGGATCGAGCGGTCGATGCCGTGAACATCGAAAAAGCGTGTCCCTGGGATGGAAAGGAATTCGCGCCGCTATTGCCATCGGGTGATCGGGTAATCCGGTGATCGGATCACCCGATTATTCGATCGACGGAGAATGGCCATGGACAACGATCTGCTGCCTCTGTTTCCGCTCGAACTGGTGCTGCTTCCGGAAGAACCCCTGCCCCTCCACATCTTTGAAGATCGCTACAAGACGATGATTGGCGAGTGCCTTCAAGCCAAGGCCGCGGGAGAAGGACAGCAGGAATTTGGAGTGGTACGGCTGAAAGGGGAAGCCGTCAGCGCCGTGGGCTGCACCGCGCGCATTGTCAACCTGACGCGCCAGTATGAAGACGGCCGGATGGATATCCTGACGGTCGGCAAGCGTCGTTTTGAAGTATTGCTGACCAACAGCGAGCGGCCCTACCTGCGAGGCGGGGTCGATTACTTCGAAGACGAGGGGCCGGACGCCCCCACCGACGCGGCGGCAGAACTTGCCATCGGTCGCTTTCGCGACGCCATGCGAAAGCTGCGCCACGCCGCGGAAATGCCGGTCCACGTCCCTCGCCCTTACCGTTATCTTTCCTTTCGGCTTGCCGCCGCGCTCCCGCTCGACCTGGAATTCAAACAACAACTCCTGACCCTCCGCAACGAGCCGGAGCGCCTCACGTTGGTTCAGCGTGCCCTTGAGATTCTCCTCAATCAGCTTGATCAGGTGCAGGAATCCCAAAAAAAAGCCGGGGGAAACGGGCACGGTCGATTTCAGATTTGAAATTTCAGATTTCAGGGCGCGCCCCCAACCTCTCAAGCAAATCAAGAATGTTACTTTCGTTAGATTGAGTTCGTTCACACTCTGGCATATAATGATTCTGGGGCTGGGCCAAAATGCAAAAACTAAAAACGCTGGGCGAGCTGAAGAAGTCTCATTATAAGAGTGTCAGCATTAAAGACGAGATGCGTGGCAATCTTCTGCGCAAGCTTGCCGCGGGCGAAACCATCTTTCCCGGCATCATCGGCTTTGAGGACACGGTGACCCCCCAGATCGTCAACGCCATCCTTTCGAAGCACAACTTCATTCTGCTGGGGCTTCGCGGCCAGGCCAAAAGCCGTATTCTGCGCTCGCTCAGCTCGCTGCTGGATGCGGCGATTCCCATCATCGCCGGATGCGAAATCAACGACGACCCTCTCCATCCCCTTTGCCGGGCGTGCCACGAACGCTTGCAGGAGATGGGCGACGCAACCCCCATCGATTATCTCGAGCCCGAGCAACGGTACATTGAAAAGCTGGCCACGCCGGACGTGACCATCGCCGACATCATCGGCGACCTTGACCCCATCAAGGCGGCGCGCGGTGGGCACACCCTGGCCAGCGAGTTGACGATCCATTACGGCCTTTTGCCGCGCGCCAACCGCGGGATCTTTGCCATCAATGAGCTGCCGGATCTGTCCGGCAAAATTCAGGTGGGTCTTTTCAATATCATGCAGGAAGGGGACGTCCAGATCAAAGGCTACCCGGTGCGCTTGCCCCTCGATGTGGCCCTGGTCTTCACCGCCAACCCGGAAGACTATACCGCCCGCGGCAAGATCATCACCCCACTGAAGGATCGCATCGGCTCCGAGATTCGCACCCATTACCCGGCGACGCTGGAAGATGGCCTCGCCATCACGGCGCAGGAAGCCTGGACCGACCGCCAGGGCGAAAAGCTCCTCGTGATCCCGCCGTTCATGCGCGAGATCATTGAAGCCATAGCCTTCGAAGCGCGGGCGGACAAGCGCGTGGACAAGCGCAGCGGCGTCAGCCAGCGCATGCCCATCACCTGCCTGGAGAACACCATCAGCAGCGCGGAATGCCGCGCGCTGAAGCACCGCGAGCCCAAGATCGTTCCCCGCCCGGCCGACATCTACGCTTCCATGCCCTCCCTGACGGGCAAGCTGGAACTCGAGTATGAGGGTGAGTTGCGCGGCGCCGATACCGTGGCGCGCGACGTCATTCGCCAGGCCATCGCCAAGGTTTTCAAAAAACACTTCGACAACGTGTCCCTTCAATCGGTCGTGCAGTGGTTCGAGCTCGGGGGCACGCTGCGGTATTCGCCCAACTCCTCCTCGGAAGAACTTTTCCAGCAGTTCAAGAAAATTCAGAACCTGCTGGAGAAAACTCAAAGTCTCGGGTTGAAGGCCAAGGACGACCCTTCGCTGCTGGCCGCGGGGGGCGAGTTCATTCTGGAAGGACTGTACGCGCTGAAGCGGATCAGCCGCAACGAGGAATTGGGTTACCACATTGAACACCGCCCCCCCGAGCGGCCGGCGGAGGAACCCACGCCATTGGCGCCGCGGCGCCGGCCGTTGAATTGAGTCGGAGGTGTCAGGTGTCAGGTACCAGGTGCCAGGTCAGAAGAGCGCCTGGTTTTCCTGACACCTGACACCTGATACCTGACACCTGGCACCTGCTTATGAGATACGTCAAGTATTCCAAATACGTCGCGGACCCCTTCGACAATCTCAGCGCCGAAGACTTGCTCCAGATGCTTCAGGATTTCCTGCTCGACAGCGGGTTCTACAACCAGTACCAGAGCATCTATGACATGGACACCGAGCGGACCATGGAGCAGCTTCACCAGGCGCTCCTGGAAGCTCTGCGCGATCAGGGAAAGATCCCGGACGAGTTACTGCAACAGATGCTCCAGAATTGGGAGGACTATCAGAACTCCGAATTGGCGGAGAAGATTAACAAGTTGCTCGAGCGCCTCTCCGAGGAAGGTTACGTCTCCGTCGAGCAGCCTAACCCCAGCCAGGGTCAGATCATGGACCGGGAGGGAGAGCCTTCCGCCGGGCCGCAGGAGGGCAAAGCCCGATTCGAAGTCACCGACAAGGCCCTCGATTTCCTGGGGTTCAAAACTCTGCGTGACTTGCTGGGCTCGCTGGGAAAATCGAGTTTTGGCCGGCATGATACCCGCGAGCTTTCCACCGGCGTCGAATCCGAGGGGTCCAGCCGGCGCTATGAATTCGGAGACACAATGAATCTGGACGTCAATGCCACCCTCCTTTCATCGATTCGCCGCAACGGTCTGAAGACCCCACTCGATCTCGATTACCAGGATTTGCAGGTCCACCAGTGCGAATATCAAAGTTCCTGCGCCACGGTGTTAATGCTCGATTGCAGCCATAGCATGATTCTGTACGGGGAAGATCGCTTTACCCCGGCCAAGAAAGTCGCCATGGCCCTCAGCCACCTCATCCGCAGCCAGTACCCGGGCGACACCCTGCACCTCGTACTCTTTCATGACTCCGCAGAAGAGATGCCCCTCTCGGACCTGGCGCGCGTTCGCGTGGGACCTTACTACACCAATACGCGCGAGGGGTTGCGGCTGGCGCAGCGCCTGCTCTCGCGGCAGAAGAAAGATATGCGCCAGATCGTCATGATCACGGACGGCAAACCCTCCGCGCTAACGCTCGAAGATGGGCGGATTTACAAAAACGCCTTTGGGCTTGACCCCCTGGTGGTCTCGGAAACCTTGCACGAGGTGGCGCGATGCCGCCGCAACGGAATCCTTATCAACACTTTTATGCTCGCCCAGGATTATAGCCTGATTAACTTTGTTCAGAAGGTGACGGAAATCTGCCGCGGCAAGGCCTACTTCACCACCCCGTATACTCTTGGACAATACCTGTTGATGGATTATATGAAGAAGAAAGTCAAGCATATTCACTAAGAAATAGAAGCAAGGAGACAGGAGTCAGGAGACAGAATGCGGCCTCCTATTGAGTCCTGCAGAATACGGTGACGGATGCCCCCCTCACCCGGCGCTTGGTGCCACCCTCACCCCCAAGGGGCGAGGGCGTAAACTTAATTTAGCTCTCCCCTCGCCCCCTTGGGGGAGAGGGGCGGGGGTGAGGGGGTCTTTGTCACTCAATTCTGCAAGGATCAGTAAATCCTGGCACTTGACTTGTGGCTTCCGGGTGCGGCATGACGTTGCGCGTTCTGCTACAATACTTCTCGAATTTGCTGGGGAAGAAATCGATGCCGACATTGAGCACGGGGAAGACCGCACCGGCTTTTCAACTTGCCACGACCACCGGCAGTCGCCTCTCGTTGGCGGAGGCTCTTTCCAGCGGCCCCGTTTTGCTGGCCTTTTTCAAGGTTTCCTGCCCCACCTGCCAGTTCACTTTCCCTTTCCTCGAACGCATCCATCAACAACTGCGTGAACAGGGCGTGCAGATATGGGGAGTCGTGCAGGACAAGGCTCAGGACGGCGCGCGATTTGCCGCCACCTATGGGGTCACGTTCCCCATTTTGATTGACGACTCGCCTTACAAGGTTTCGCGAGTTTACAGTCTGACCCACGTGCCGTCGCTCTTCCTGGTTAAACCCGATGGCCGCATTGAGATTTTCAGCGAAGGCTTCTGCAAGCCCGACCTTCTGGCCATACACCGGTCCCTGGCCCAATTGCTTTCCGCCACTCCGCCGGCACTTTTCCTCCCCACCGAAAAAATCCCGGAATACAAACCGGGGTGAGGGTCGAGAAGCTAGGCTTGGTTCAAGCCTGAGAGCAATCGGGACAGCGGGTCATCTGGCCATTGACGGCATCGACTGATCGCACCACTTTATGTAGAGCCTATCAGCCATTAGGCACCGGGGGCGTTGAGGCGCTTGAATTCAAATGGTTCCACGACCCAATCACCCGATGGGCAAACCTTCTGTTTCTGCCTGTTTTTCGCGTTTCTTGTGTTTGGGCAACTTCTTTCGCCGGTCCTGATGGGTTTGCGCCGCGGGGGGTGAACCCACGCGCAATCGTGCCTGGCGTTTGACTTCTGTGGTTTTTTCGAACGGTTTGGGTTTTCTTGGGCTCATGGTCAAAGTGGCTAGTGGATCGTGGTCAGTGGCTAGCAACTAACCACTACCCACTAACCACTGCCTTTAAGATTTTGGCGGAAGTGTGTCGGAATCGAACCGACCGGCCCACCATAGGCAGGCCCACAGGATTTGAAGTCCTGGGTGAACACCAGCCCACATGCACTTCCGTATGCCGCTATCCTAGCAGCGCGGCCGAGGTTTGAATATATGCGTCGCGGTCGCCAATGTCAAAGAACAAGGGGCTTTGTAGAGCCGCTGGCAGTATGCCGCGCCCCGAATCGATGAATGTAGGGGAGGAATGCCTGGCCATGCTTGCGGCCAGAAAGGGGGGAAGTCAGGAAGGGATCAAAACACTGGGGAAGGGTTGGGGAAACTTACACGGGAAGGCTTTAGGTTGAACCGGGAAAGCTTTGAAGACACTTACTTTTGCCCATACCAGCGCGCGTTTAATATCCTAGCCGGGCTGGACACTCAGGCTCAATCAGCGGTCCTCAATGCAGTACGCGACGAGAGTTTCTTGGGGTAAACCGTTAACTGTAGAGAAACGACGTTATCGCCCTGGGCCCCGGTGGCTAGAAAGGGGAACGCCCAGTGCTCATGTTGGGCAAAAACCGAAAGTCCCATCTCTTTTTGAACTAACCACTCGGCTTTGACCCGCAACGAATTCTGCGACCCCTTGGAAAGCATAAACTCTTTGCCTTCTGCCTCCTCGCGCCACCCGACTTGTACGCGTTTTCGGGGCGATAGCCAATAGGTAGTGCTTACGTCAAAGGTAGACCCATGCCTGCCGACCGTATTGCCCATCAGGAAGCCCTTGTTCGTGTACCCTTCCTTGTAGAAAAAGCTGTAATAGGCTTGCTCACGATTGCGTGTGGTGGCAAGCTCAAAACGAAAATCGAACTTCTGGAGGCGTGGAATCTGGGGCAGGTAAATGCCCGGGTTGTACATGGCCCGGGAAGGATTGACCACCGGGTCGACATCGTCCGAACTGAAGCTATCCAAATAGACGGTCAGCCACTTGCGCAGATGAGGGAAACGGAAAGCGAAATCCAGTCCCCCCTGCCGCTTACCGGGGAAATTTTGCGGATTGGCAACACAGCAGATGTCGGTAACGCTAAAATAGGTGGCGAACAAGTTGTGGAGGGTCATCGGAATGCCCTGACCGAAAGCGATCGTTGTGCGGGAGAGCCCAATCTCTACGTTCGGGGAGGGCTTGACCATGATTTTCTCTCCGTGGATATAGGGCGCGTGCGGGAATTGGTAGCCCGAGAGCCTGCCCATAAACGCCTGTATCCGCACGGGTCCCAGCAGCCCTAGAAACCCCGGCAGAACAATCGGTTCCACTTGATTGACCTTGAGCATGAGCACCGGGTCGATATTGTTACTCATCAACATCGAGCCCGTGGTGCCAGGCCCCCACCAAAGGCTCTGCTTCCCGAAAGTCACATCAAAAACCCCCAGGCGCAGGCCCGCGTAAGTGTCCAACAAGTCGAATTGGTTAATCGTCCCCGTGGCCTGAGAATAAGGGGCCGAGGGGGTTCCATCCAATTGCGCAATGGAGGATTGTTGCGCTGCGGTCAAACCGGCGTACGCAGGGGAGTGTTGATACTCCCCTCGGATGGAGGCAAAGAACCGGCCGTCAGATGCTTGGGCGGAAAAGCCGGAAACATTATCAAAACCCGTATTAAAGGGCCGGCCGAAATCGTTGGCAATGGATTGGCCAAAGTTGAAGCTGTCCCGCAGCGGCGTGCCGGAGATTCCCATGGCGCGCGTGTAGACGGATTCCACCCTGGCTTGCCGCGCCGCACCCCCGCTGAGGAGGTTGATCTCCACGCTAAACTCGCGGTCAAGGTCATCGTAGAGTGCCGCGGCTTCGTCGTTCTTGACGTCAGCCCCCGACAAGTTCTCTTCCGCATCCAACACCAATTGAGCACACTGAATTCTAGTCCATGGGCGCAAGCCCTCGAACTGCTTGTTGACGACCCCAAGAGCCGCCAGCCGATCAAAAGCTGCATATACCCAGCTATCCAGAGGCACGTAGGTTGACCCCAACGGGGCATCTGCCCACGCCATCACGCCCTGAAGGAGAACCAGCCCCAAAGCACCGCCGAGCAGCCACCGGACCGCTGTCCAGTAACTGCTGTGGGGGCGCGCCAGCACTGCAAGCAGGCAGAGGACCTCTCGGGCGTATGCAAACTGCCGGGAGCATCCCCTCTGGAAACACGTTGCCAGTGCGAGTCTCTCAGGCATTGTGTATAGTCACGCTCTGGGACCCTGCGACCGAGTTTGGAAAGAGTCCGATGATGTTCAAGCTGCCCCAGTACCTTTCATGACCGCGGCAATGGTCCCGGCGAGGATTCGCAAATCCAGCCACAGCGACCACTCGTCGATGTAACGCACGTCCAACTCCATCCACTTGTCAAACCCGATGGCGTTCCTCCCCGATATCTGCCACAGGCACGTGATCCCGGGTCGCACACTGAATCGGCGCCGCTGCCAGTCCTGGTCGAATCCCTCATAGTCCCTAATGGGAAGTGGCCGAGGCCCCACCAGGCTCATCTCTCCTTTCAAAACATTGAACAACTGGGGAAGTTCATCAACACTGGTTTTCCTCAAAAACTTGCCCACGTGGGTAATGCGCGGATCAGCCTGGATTTTGAACACCGGTCCCTGCTGCTCGTTCAAGTGTTCCAACGCTGCTTGTTGCTGTTCCGCATCCGCGACCATCGTCCGAAATTTGTAAATTCGGAACCGGCGCTTGTTCAACCCCAATCGATTCTGCGAGAAGAAGACAGGTCCGTCGGATTCGAGCTTAATCAGCACCGCAATAATGAGAAAAAAGGGAGACAGGAAGAGCAGTCCGAAAGCTGAAAGGACAACATCCAGGATCCGTTTGAAAACTTCTGGCCATCCACCCATTTGGCCCGTTGAAAGCGTAATCATAGGGTTACCGTCGAACTCCTCGGCCCGTGGACGGGCGAACTTCAGATTGAAAAGACTCGGGTGCCATCGCACCACAATTCCATGCAACTCGCACAGGGCCGCGATTACCGAAGACTGCTCATAGTAAGAACGGAGGGGTAGTCCAATAACCACATCATCGACCACGGTTTTCCGAAGGAAAGACGCAAAGTGTTGGAAGTCGCACACCAGGCGGTACGGTCCCTTTTGGAAGTCCTCAAGGCCGCTCCAGGGCTCATCGACAAATCCGATCACCCTATAGCCGGATTCAACTTTGGATTCGATTTTCTGGGCAAAGTCCATAGCACGCGGGTTCGTTCCCACCACCAGGACATTGCGGATATTACGACCTCGACGGCGAATACTTTCCAGGAAGAATCGAAGCGCCAATCGGCTGGCGAGTACCGTCGCGGTCATTAGAACCCAAAACACGAGCACGTACGTTGGGGTCACCATCCGAATTCTGAAGAGGAGCGCTAGCAGACCGACACAAAGCGTTCCGGCAGATGCGGCTCCGAAAACACGCGCCAACTCCTCTTGCCGGGACACCAATCTCTGCGACTGATAGACCCCCAGGCATACAAAAATAATGTGCCAGACCCCGAGCAAGCCGGCAAAGAGAAAGAAGTTTTCAACTTTGATTCGCATGGCAAGAAACGCCGCGAAAGAGACCGCCCCCACCCCCTGCGAAACGGGCACGGCAGCCAACAAAAACACGGCCGCCAAAATTACTAAATCGGCCACCTTTAAGAATTTTAATAAGAGCCATCGGCGTGAAGTACCCAAATTCGGCCTCCCTTAGCTGGGAAAGAAGTTCGTCGCATCGGAAAACGGACGATTTGACTTTGAGTTAGCTGGCCAGCGATCGGCATGCGTTAAGAAGAGTTATACGGGTGGACTTGATTAGCAACTTGAAGCAAAGAACGACGAGATTACCCCCTTCACGAACGCTTAGTCGGGGTAATGTCGGTGCTTATCCTCGACAGTTGCCTTGATGAGCCGCGGATGCTCTCGTGCGATTGCCCGGAAGACCCGGGCGTGCTCTCTGGCGGCAGCATCCCAATTGAAGTGCACCTGGGCGCGGGCTTTCGCTCTTTCTCCAGCTTGTTTTACTTCGGCCGGCTCTCTGGCAAGTCCTTCCAACACCCGGGCGAGGTTTCCCGAGTCCTTGTTGAACACATAGCCGGTTTCCCCGACCACTGCGGTGTTAAAGGACATGTCAAGCACGACGGGCGCGGTTCCCGCGTCCAGGGCACGGAGTAGAGACGGGTTTGTTCCCCCAACCTCGTGTCCATGGATGTAGACATACGCCCCAGCATAGAGGGAGTTGAGCTTTGGCTGGTCAGACATACGACCAGCAAAAATGACGCGCCGGTCGGCCAATGCCCTCAGACGGGCCATAAAGTCTGTGCTGTAGGGAGAGTCGCCGACAATGACCAGCGGCATACTCAGATTTGTTTTTGTATACTCACGTATCACCAGGTCCGTGTTGTTTTCCGGCTCCAGCCTGGCGACAACCAGCAGATAACTATGGGGTTCGATCCCAAAGTCCTTGAAGACGGAATCATCGAGGCCGTAGTGACTTTCTGCTCCATACGGAATATACGCGGAGTCGACGCCGTATTCCTGCCGATAGTAATTCTGCATTACCGGATTGTCAGTGACCAGGGCCGTAGCGCTTCGCGCGCAGACCCATTCCACCATTTTGTAGTATCGCCGCGCCAGGGGACCCCATTTCCGACGCTTCCATCCCAGCCCATCCGTGTGGATGACGACCCGCTTCCCCAGCACCCGCAGGAGTGCGCAGAACGGGGCATTCGCCGGGTCAAAGAAGTAGATGACGTCGGCGTGTTGGGTGAGTACGTGCAAGGAAGACAGAAGGGAATGAAGTAGGCTCTCCACCGCCTTGAGGTGGGGCACGCGAAGGTAGGTGAGTTGAACCCCTTGATAGGACGCCGGCCACTCCTTGTAGTAGAACCTCCGGCAGTATACAAGGACCGATATGTCTTGTTCGCGCACGAGTCGGAGCGATAACTCCTCTGCCAGGGTGTCGTACCCGCTGTAACAAGCCGGTATTCCTCGTGCTCCTAATATGGCTATTTTCACACTTAGTCCTCGTTGGGTGGGACCTCGTTGGTGGGTGGAGGGGCATCTGCCTGCCTTTGACTCGCCGTCAGAAACACGCCCACTTTTCACGCCGAACCCGCTACCCTTTTGTAGACCTCGATGGTCTGCTCCGCCGTCTTTTTGAAACTAAAACTCGCACTGCGCGCCAAACCGGCCTGACCCAGCCGTGCCCTGAATTGCGCATCGCCCAATAATTTGCCCAGCCCCTTGGCAATTGAATCTTCGCTCAGGGGGTCCACCAGCACTGCCGCGTCTGCCGCAATTTCCTCCAGGGACGACCCGAAGGAGGTGAGCACCGGCAATCCGCAGGCCATCGCTTCGATCACCGGCAGCCCAAACCCTTCGAAGATCGAAGGGAAGACAAAGGCCTCCGCCGCGTTAAAGAAAGCCGGCAAGTCAGATGACGGAACGTACCCCGGGAAGATGACCGAATCTGCGAGGCCCAGAGACTCCACCTGCGCATGAATGTTTCCGAACATCCAGTCTTTCTTGCCGACCAGCACCAGCTTTTCATCCACCCCTTCTTTCCTGAGCCGGGCAAATGCGGAAAGCAACCGGGGGAGGTTCTTCCTCTCCTGAAGGCGCCCCACGTAGAGAAGGAAAGGAGCTGTCACGCCGTACTTTGCCGCGATTTGTTCCCGGCACTTCTCCTTATCTCTCGGAAAGTACTGATCACCCGCCCCCAGGTAGGTCACCGTAATCTTGCCGGGGTCGATGTTGTAGGTCTTCGCAATATCCTCTTTCGAGTATTCGGACAAGGTGACGATGTGATCCGCTCGCTTCGCCGACCGCCGAACCAGTCCCTTGAGCCACAGGGTCTCGAACCTCGAAAAAGATTCAGGAAAATGCTCGTAGGCGATATCTGGAATGTAGGTTACCGTCTTGCACTGGCAGAAGGGCGGAATAAAGTGTTGTGCGTGGAAAATATCAAGTTTTTCTCTTCGGAACGCCAACGGAAAACCAATGGGAATCCGCCAGAAGGGAGTCGCGGGACTAATCTGCTTCCATTGCAGCTTTTCGCTCGACGGGACTCGTTTGGCCCCATCGGGATGGGTGTAATAAACTAAATACCGCATCCCATTCGTCGCAACCATTGCGAGGTGCTGGATTAACTGCTCGATATACGTCTCATTGCCCGATGAACGGCTCCCGAGTGCGTGCGCATCAATTCCGATTCGCATCCGTCCGTCCCTTCTCAGTCACAAGGCTGCCCGCCCGCTTTGCGTCCTCGGCTGCCGTCCCCTGCCTTCCCTCCGGCAGCCTGGATTTGATAACGCGTGCCGGGGCGCCGACGGCGATCGAATACGGGGGTATTTCGCCGCGGACGACTGACCCCGCCCCAATCACGCACCCCTGCCCGACGTGAGCACCGTCGAGAAAAGTCGTATTAGCTCCGACCCAGCAGTCGTCTTCGACAACAATTCCCTTGCTGTTCACCCCCTGCAAGCGAATCGGGACATCCGTACGCTCAAAATTGTGGTTCTCGGCGTGAAAGGAGACGTGCTGGCCCATGGCTACGTCCTCGCCGATGATAATCAATCCGCCGGCTCCAATATATGAATAGGGGCCGCAGGATGAGTTCTTGCCGAAGCGCAACCCCACCCCGGTGTGGGACAGCAGGCTTGCATGCACGGTCGTGTAAGCCCCAATCATCACGTTATCGCCCAGTTCGATACCCTGAAGCGAGAGACCGTCGATGATCGCACCGCGTTCCAGCGTCACCGCCTTGCCCAAGCGGATCATGACCGCGTTGCGCAAGTTGACTCCAGGCGCCATGAAGACAAAACGGAACTTCCGTTGTAACAGGAGGCACTTCACGACGCCACGCAACAGCCAGATAAGCCGCCGGCAGGCGACACCCACCAGGACCCCAAAAGGCACCGAGCGATCAATCCGGTATGCATGCCCCTTGATACGGCTTAAGCTATATTCCAGGCTACGGTAAAGGAAATCGCCCATGGGTGGGGTCCAAGTATGATTTGCCGAGTTCAAGGAGCCTTCTGAGCCCAGGTCCGGTGAACGTCGATGAACCGAGAGAACTTCTCCTCAATTTGTTGGTTTTTCGTCAGGCGGCGCCAGAATCCGTAGACCAGGATTCGGGCGATGAGGCCCGCACGCAGGACCAGGTTCGCCGCGCATTGCTCAGTGCGGCCGGAAAATTTCTCATGATATCGGCGAAAGCCGGCGTAGAGATATTTCATCCTGCTGACTCCAAAGCCGCCATAGTGTATGTATTTCGCGTCAACGCATTGAACGGCAGCAAGCCCGCGAGCAAGCGTTGCCTTACAGAAATCAACGTCATTACCGTAGAGGAGGTTTTGCTCCTCAAAGCCGCCCACCGCCCCCCAATTCTCGGCGCTCGTCATCAGGAACGATCCTTCTACCCAATCGACCTTGTAGGCGTGAAATTCCTCCGGTCCGTAGCGAACCCGCGGTTTTAGGAAGAGGCTTCGAAACAGCCAGAGCCGCCAAGCTCGCGGGAATCGTCCCGCCGAAGGGAGCACTTGGTGAGAGGGGCTATACGCCTGCGCCCCCACCACGCCAATATGATCGTCCGACTCCAGCAAGCGTACCGCGGGCGCGACATCGGTCAACAAGATGGTGTCCACATTAAGTAGAAGGAGGTACTTGCCCCTTGCCCATCTGGCCGCGAGGTTGTTGCCCGCATTGAAGCCCAGGTTCTTCTCGCTCCGCATCAACCTTATCCAAGGGTATTGCCGTGCGAATTCCGCACAGACGTTCTCCGTCGATCCGTTGTCGACGAGAATAACTTCGTACGGACAGGAAACCTTTTCCGCAATTGACCTGAGGCATCCATCCAGGAATTTGTTGCTATCGTTATGAGTCAAAACCAGTATCGAAAGCAACGGCGCGGTCGGGGGCAGGTGGCCAACTTCCGTTTGAGGGGTCCCGACATGGGCGTAGGAATTCATGCAATGCCGGGTGTTTTCGAGATCGATGTCCTCCGCCTTCTCTTTAATCAGTGCGCTCCAATCAATTGTTGGCGACAGAGCGTGGCTGTCCAGATGGGTGGCAATCCCGGGAATGGGAACCCACAACGCCCATTTCCTCCCAAACAGGATTTGTCGCCAAAAATACAGCCAGGACTTGAGAATGATTTTGCAGAAAAAGGGTTCTCGAACCAGTTGCCGACTGAAAAAGAACGGATTGAAAACCCGGCTCTTGGTCAAGCTTAGCCACATGCTGCAGCCAGAACTTCTTCGTCTATAAGCGCGTAAAACGGCCTGTACTTCCCTCAGCGTCTCCCGCCTGGTCAGAAACGTTAGACAAGTGGAAGAGGCGGTCCTCCAGTGCCGGCCGCCATGGACCTTCAACCATTTGGGCCGCCGGTGCAAATCCGTGGTGTAGCAATCGAGATGATCGTAAGGAGAGGCAAAATGTGCATCTTTGTTTTCCCTCAGGAAATCCAGCAGGCGATGGAACTGGCCGGGAAGATAAAAGTAATCATCCTCCGCGAAATAAACAAAGTCGCTGTCTTCTTGTCCAAGAAGAACCGCGATTTGTTTTGCAAAGGTCGCTCGAAATCCCCCCTGGGGAAGCGGAACAAGGACCAGATCCTGAGGGTCAAAGTATTTTCTGAAGAGGCCCGCATATTCATCTGGGCACCCGTCCAGCAGGGCCCAACACTTGACCCGCAACCCCTCCAGCGACTCCCGGAAAGACCTTAGACAGATCTCAGACTGCCGAAACTTATTGTCGCTGAAGGGAAGACCCCGCGCACACTCCGCGATCTTCGGGTAGATTCGGTACGCGACCGCTATGTCATAGTTGCTCAATGCAAAACTCTATTGTTAAGGATATCAATTACCCGGTGAGGAACCTGCACTCTTGCAGATAAGACGGCCACACCAGAGTGGCCCAATCAGATAATCTAAGGTTGGTTACCTGCTTTCCTGACAAAGACTATGGACGGCTTAATGGTCATACTCTCGAATCTCGATCGTCGGTTCGACTTCCCTGCCCGCTGTTCTGTGGTTACATCATGCGCCCCTTGTTCATCTACTAGCTGCTTGATAAAGCCCACCATCCCATAACCATGACATCTCAACGGCCTCTTAAGGTGCAGTCTCCTCGCGACCTTCAACCAAAACAAGCTGCGCATCCATGATGGTTGGAGGTATCCTTCAAGGTTTAGCGCCTTCCCGTCAAGCCAATCATTCCAATAACCCGTACCCCAGTCCTCTATGACATAAAGTCCATTTGGTTTAAGGTGGTTATCGAATAAATGCCAAAAGGCTATTTTGGTTAACTCACCGACGTGTGAGGCATCGTCGATAATGATATCAAACCCATCAGGCGCGATTTCATTTGAAATACGAGAAAGAAATTGACGGTCAGCCTGGCTGCCTTGGAAAAGATGGATCCGTTCGGTTGGCGGAAAGTCTCTTGGGAGTTCGATATCAATGCCCACGATTGTACCGAACGGAAAATAGTCACGCCATAGCAAGAGCGAACCACCTTTATCCACCCCCAACTCCAGAAGAGTAAGTTTCTTTTCAACCCAGGGTTCGAGAATTGGGTCGTATCGCTCTAGATACCCGTTGGTTATCTTGTCCGTTCTGTATTGCTCTAAAGATAGCTGAGAGCTCCGCACCTTGTATCTCCTTATCTCCTACCCCTGCTGAGGTTGAGCGGTTTTCTTCCCAGGGGTTCTCCTCTCAAGAGAATGTACCAACCCACATTCCAGCTTTCACGCCCTGCCTCGCCCAATGACATTGTGGCTGGGCTCTTTCATTAAAATTGCGGCCGACGCGAGAAGTCCCAAATGTACCCAGCAAAAAGCCAAGGTAGTCCCATCGGTCGCCTGGAATGAAATTCCATAAAGCAAAGCTCCCCCCGCGAGGCCAACGAGCATCGGAACTTGGCTATTCCATCCGCGCAGTCGCCGCCGGACCCTCCTCCCGAGCGAAATTACAAAGCCCGCAGATACGGTCAGACCTAGAAGGCCGGTATCGTGGAGAATTCGGACGGTTACGTTTGCTATCCAAGGCCTTTCGCCCGCCCATTCCGTGTCGTATCCCGACGAGTCAAACGTGAGTTGGAAGCTAGCCGTCCCACTGCCTAACAGAGGGTGCTGCGGTACTTCTTGCAAGGCCTCCCCAATGAGAATGGAGCGTGACACAGTGGTTGGCTCCTCCAAGCCAAGCTGGAAGAGGTTGCCGAATCTCTCTTGCAGTACGCCACGCGTCACACTGGCAGCCATGACCAAAATCAGCCCACACGCCAAAATCAGAGTGCTCAGTTTGTAGCGGCGCGCCTTCCTGACTCGGTGGGCCTTCCAGAAGACCCAACCAGCAGCTACCACAAGTGCGAAGAGCGCGGCCCGGGAGAAACTAACGACGGTAGCCAGCGAAGCGACCAGTGCGGAAACTAGGCAGCCGAAACGGTGCTGCCCTTCACACAAGTACAGCGCGACAAACAAGACCGCGCAGCATGCTGCGTACGCTCCAAACAGGTTAGCTTCATACATCGAGCCGTAAGGTGCAGCGATATCGCCCAAATATTGCCCAATTTCCATCCCCGTCGCCGTGCCGAGCACCTGGTGCGATGCGTAGCACAGAATTCCGTACACCGACTCGGAAATTCCCACGCTCAGTAGGATCCAGAAGGCCCTTCCCAGTGTTTCCAAGTCTCGGATCAACAAGCGAATCAAGAAATAGGGCAGGACCGCCAGATTATTCAGGAGGGCCCAGCGCAAAGTGGCAGATGGCACAGAGGACCCCAACGCAGAGCTCGCATAGTTGATCACCACGTACGCTACAACCCAATAATCCAATTTCTCCAACCGCGTATCTCGTTTTTGGCGCAAAAGCCAACAGCCAACAGCTAAGGAGACGATCGCCACGGCGAAGTGTTCTGGGCGGGCATTCCAGCCACCGAGTGCTACGTAAAAACGGGGCATCGCGCTCATCCCTATTAGCACCGACAGAGCCCCGTAGGGCCAACGGGTCACAACCAGAAGAAGAACTGCCGCCACCGCCATCGCCCAGGCCACCCAGGAAAGACCCTCCAGCACCGCCAGAAACAACGAAACGATGTAGGCCGCTGTAACGGCTGTCACGAATCCCCTGAACACGCCGATATTCGGAGGAGGAACAGCGCATATATCTGATGAAACTCTGGACATACTCATTTGCGGGACATCAATTCAAAGAATGTAAGAGCTCGCCAACCTGTGCGACCCTCGTGTGCCAGGTATTCTGCTCAAGAAACGCCTGGGTCACATCCGGATGGTTCTTGACAGGCAGTTTATCCGCCGCCAAATCGTCAACCCATTGAATGAATTCCGATGTGGTCTTATAGAAGTGCACGAAATCGCCAAACCGGCCTATTTCGGGGTAATAAACTGAAATAACTTCCTTTCCCAAGGCAAGATACTCATATAGCTTTACCGGATCGACGGCTTGAATCAAGGGGATGACTTGGAAGGGAACCATGAAAGCATCAAATGGATCTACATATTCCCGCAAGGTATCGTGAGGAATGGCGCCGTGATAGTGCAGCCGCTCATGCCGGGGGAGACCCTTCATCTCGGCGGGACCAATCAGATGGAATTCGACATTCGGTCGGTGCGCCAAACAAGTCAAAAGGATGTCGAAATCGAGCCAATGGGCCACCGTCCCGAAGTAGGCGAGCTTGCAGCACCTGCCGGCCATTGGTTTCGTGTGGTTCCGTGTACCATAACAGCTCGCCAGGAATTGGGCGGAAAGAGCATTTCGGACAATGGCAAGCTTCCCGCGCATGCCGCATGCATAACGGCCGGCAAGAACCTCGCCGAGGTAAGCGCTGGAGCAGAGAATCCTGGTTGAACATTTCACGAGTCTTTGCTCGAGTTTCGCCAACTGCGCCCTCGCGTTCTCGTCGGACTCCATCGCCAGCGCATCATCCATGCAGTCGTAAATAATTGGGTATTCCATTAATCGCCTGGGTAGGAAATCCATGAGCCAGGGATGGGTCACCCAAATGATGTCCGGGCGAAATCGGCGGGCCACCATCGAAATCCACTGTCGGTGCAACGTGCGAGCCCAGGGCAACGATCTCCACGGCCACGGTATGGGCAAGAGAGGCGATCGAGCTACAGGCTCCGCGCCTCTGGCCGGGTGATTTGGCTTTCTGCGCGTATACGGGTAAAGGACCTGAACTTCGTGCTCCGCGGCCAACCCCTCCGCGAGGAAGTGGGACCGTTGTTTTATCCACTGCCAATCCACGTGCATGATGTACAGAATCCGCCGGCGTTTGCTTCCGCGGGAAGCTGTGTAGACCCTATGTAGCGGGAGACTTGTCACTACCATACTGCCTCAACTTCGCGCGCAAGTTAGCGAGAAGAGCCACAACCCCGAGATTCGAGTACGGTCATCATGCGGGTCGGGCCGAGTTCCGAAAGTAATGAGCAGCTTCACGGCTGAGTGATTCAGGCAAGATTACCGCCAGGCATGAACAATGCGAAGCGCACGGTCTCGCTGGAACTTGCGAGTGTGCTCAAAACCCGCGTCTTGGAGCAAACCAAGACACTCTTGTGTGTCACATTGATCATCATGTAGTTCGAATACAGCAACCTCTGTGCGCTGCAACAAGTCGCGATAATTTTGAATAAAGAGCAATTCTCCGCCTTCAATATCACATTTCAAGAGGTCGATTCTTGACTGCATGTCTGGTAATCGCTCGAGGTCAATGTAATCCACAACGTGCGGCTTTTCATGTTCACCGACGACTACCCGGTTATTCCCACCGATTTCGAAATCCGTAATCCCCGCCCTCCCTGCCCTCCGGCCAACTAACCCATGGATGGCATTAACGGGAGGTATACGGTCTTGCATGGATAGACGCGCCAGCAAATCACGGTGAGTTTTAGGATTACCTTCGACGGCAGTGATACGTGTCTCCAGATCATAGAGATCGTGACCCCGTAAGAGATCTATGCACCGAAGTGTAAAAAAGCCGACATTTGCCCCCAGATCAAGAACGATTAATTTAGCTTGTGTTTGGGCCCGTTCGAATGCCATGAGAATGGCCGCGTCGTAATCACCATTGACGAAGATCTCATTGAAAATAATCCAGTCGGAAAGGCTTGCAACCTGAATGCGTAGGCCAGAGCGCAAATGCCATTTCAAGTCCAATACCTGAAAAGCAGCGCGTCGAACGTCGCGTTTTAGGGAGCCGGGAAGATACCTGGCAAAGCCATTGAGCCTATGCATGTCAGTCCGCTACGGTCGCGGCATATGTCCGCCGGCCTCCTGAAATGACTGGCGCCATGAACTTTAGGGCATAAATGGCAACGATGACAGCATGGAGAATGTAAGAAGCCAAGTACGCCATGGCTACTCCCATGGCTCCCCGGTTGATCCAGAAGAATGCGGCCATCACAAAGGTGACACCCCAGATGGCATTCATGACGAATCCTACCCACATCTTGCTGATGCTGGCAATCGCCGATGCGATGACGCTGGGGGCGCTCGCGAAGAACGCGGAGAGGACAAGCGCCACCAAGACCATGTGTCCTTGTGTGAATCCCGGGCCGTACGCCCCCATGATGAAGCGCGACAGAAAAACAATGGGGAGACTAAGACCAAGGGTTATGCCCCCCACAACCAGGAGGTTGGCCAGCAGCACTTTCCGGAATCGAGGCGAGTCATTATCGCCGTACAGGTTCGAAAGGATCGGTAAAAGAACCTGATTGGCGATGGTGGGCAGGAACATGACACCGACTCGCCACTGATTGGCGGCGTTGAAGATGCCCATCTCCGCGTACCCGTTGGGCCGGTTCACGAGCACCGCATTCGCCCCCCACATGGCGGGAAAGCCAATGATGCTCGCCAGAAAAGCGGGAGCTGAGAAACTCCAGAGAATCGTCTTCTCCCTCCAGGCGCCAAGGTATCCGATGCGAATGCCGCCCCGCGCGCATTCCCTTTCGACCACCAGGTGACCGACCAGGCACCCGCCCGCAGCACCCACCACCATTCCCCAGACAGCTCCGCGAAGCCCAAAGTAAATGGCCCCCGCAACCATGAAGGGAAAATTCAGCAAACCCCGGGCGAGATTGACTTTCGCGATGTCGGCGAACGCTTCCAGACCCCCCAAGGCGCCGTTCTGAACTCCTATCAAGATGTTCAGAAAGAGCAAGCCACAGGTAATGCGGAGTTCAGGAACCAGGGATGGGGCGTTCAGAACCCGCGCGGCCAAGGTCGGAGCCAACCCCAGAAGCACCCCCGAGCTCACCAGTCCGGAAATCGTCGCCACCGTCATGCAAAGGCCGAGGATCTTGCCGGCTCGCTCCGGGTCTCGAGCGCGGAATTCCGCCACATACTTGGTGGCGGTCAGTCCCAGGCCCAGACCTGCAAAAGCGCCGAACATCCCTACCGTACTGCTCAGGATTCCCAGTTCGCCGAAACCAACCTTGCCGAGCCAGCGCGCCACCCCAATCGACGCCGCCAGTTGCAGGCCTTGGGCAATCACGGCGCCCGCCAGGGACCAAAACGCCCCCCCGGCAAATCGCGCTCTCAAAGTGCCAGGCGGGAAAGCGGTTTGCACCCGATCCATCCACAGAGTCGATGAACTCATATTCTCAGAAGCGCCTCGACGATCCTGCGGGAACCGGGCCCATCACCGTCTGGCGATATTTGCGCATTGCCAGCCAGGCGCAAAGGGAGACCGTGGTGCGGGGGCGAATTAGTCGTGAGTTGCGATTCTCTAAGGTTTGGATCATTAGGTGGGTAACGGTTCGACGGCCCCGGCATCCACATCTACAACAACCGAGCGTTGAATCAAATCGAGCGAAATGACAAAACGCATGGCGTTCTTCTTGCGGATCAGGATTCCCTCCAACCCCTCGAGGGGGCCAGCGGTTATGCGTACGCGCTTGCCGATCTTCAGGTAGGGGTGCGGCAACGCCTGTACGCCGCCTTGAAGGCCCGCCCTGAGGGTCTCGATTTCTTCATCAGGCAGCGCCGCGGGAGCCCCATTAAAGCTGACCAGCCTTGCCACGCTGGGGATCTGGAGGACGCGTAACCGATCGCGTAAATCGAGGCGGACGAACACATAGCCGGGGAAGAGCGGCATCTGGAGGGTCACCCGCCGGTCCTTCCAGCGCCGGACCGATTCATAGAGGGGGAGGAAGTGCTCGACCGACCGAGCGGCGAGTTGCCCGGCCACACACTTCTCGTGGTTCGCGCAAGTGTGGGCGGCGTACCAGCGCGGCCGCAAGTCCTCAGTTGACAAGCCCAGGCCATGCCGGGGATCCAGATCGCGGGTTGTTGCTGTGGATATGTCGACTGCGTCCATGATCAGTCCGCCTAAAGCTCCGCCCCCTCACCCACAGGGGCTTTTGTGAACTAACTGGTTATAATACATACAGATACAGCAGAACCTGGCGCTACTTGCCGGGTTCATTCTCGGTACCCCTTTGGCCAACGTGCCCACCTGGATTAGGGCTCGACGTGGGAAGCCCATGGCCATTTCGTGAAGCCCAAGGCATGGCCGCCTTCACGGTATCGAAAACCTCTTGCGCCAACACTTTTCCCGGATCGGCCGGGTCGGTGTGCTCCCACATCTTGCGGCCAAATATCCAAGTCACTCCGCACGAGAAGGCTAAGGCTGTCCCCAGCAAGGTGATGATGGCGCGATGTGGGGATGATTTCCGTTCCGGAACATTGGGGAAATCGAGCACCTTGATCGTTGGGATCTCTTTTGCTTCTTGCACCTTGGCGAGCTCATACTCCTGGGTCAGGGTCTCGAATACGGCTTCCTGAATCTTGCTCTTGCGGTACAGGTCGGCATAAGGGACGCCGAGCATGGGCAGCTTCCGGATCGAGGGGTAGAGCGAATCGCCCGGCGCCACCTTTTCCATAGAAGTACTTTCGTCTTTTCCGCCCACAATCTTAAGTTGATTTTCCAGCTCGGTGACGCGTGCTTGCACGGAGCGCACTCGCACGTTGCTGTCCGTGTAAATCTGCCGGAGCCCTTCGAGTTCAGAGCGCGCGGCAATGTATTGCCCTTGCAAGGTCGCTGCCGCGTCCACCATGGCCTTGCCCTGTTCCTTGATATCAATCGCCGTGTTCTTGCTGGCGAACTGACTGAACGCTTTCTCGGCAGCCTCCAAGTCCTGGTTGACGGCTTGCAAACGCCCTTCCAGGAAAATCCGTTCACGGCGCGCGGAGGACGTGCTCACTTCGGCCAACGTGCGGTTCAGTTCCTCAACGTAGGCTTGGGCCATCGCCGCTGCCTTCTGCGGGCTTTTATCGGTTACACCAATGGTGATGATCTGGCTCTTCTTATCCACCGAAACGTCGGTCTGGGCCGCCAGAATCTTGCGCGCGTCCTCCATCCGGCGCACCCCATAGACCTTTCTTAAGTCAAAATTCTGGATGAGCTTGTCTTCCACGGTGCGGCTGCCCAGGATGCCGACCAGGAGGTCACTGGTGCTCTTTAGACCCAAAAGCTGGCCCGCCATCCCCCCCAGCCCGCCCGCGCCTCCGGAAAGCGCCGCCGCGGCCATGGCAAGGCCCGAACCGGACTGGCTGTCGGGGGGCATCAAACGCGCTACGGACTGATAACGGCTGGGAATGAGCAAGGCGATGAGCGCCGAGAGCAAGAGGCCAGCGGCGGCAACCCGCCCCAGGAACCCGCGGCTCTCCCAGAGCAAGCGCAGGCTCGCAATGGTCTCATGATGTCCAGTCCGTTTGTCGAAATCCGGCTGCGCTGGCTGCTCGCCCGCCAGAATGTCGCCGTTTTCCGGGTCACCCGTGATCGGAGCTTCCAGGTCTGAAAGTCGAGCCGCGACTTTTTCCTTCGGTCCCTTCATAGTTATCGATTCTATTTCATTCTCTTGCGCCCAAGACATCGGGCAGAAAGTCCGTTGTGAGCAAGCAGGCAGTCATGGCGTTTCATAGGCATTGGTAGGCTGTCAACCATACGGCTGCGCGTCCAGGGGAACGTCATCCCACTCATGGAATAACCGCCGCAGTAATAGCGGCTGCTGACGCGATCTGCGCCAGCGCAATGACATTTTTCCAGCGGGTATCGCCGATCACCGGCCGCTCGGGCACGACAATCGTGTCGCCAGGGCGAATTGCCGCGGAGAGCACCTTGGTAGACCAATACTCTCCTTGGTGGCGGCTCGTTATCTCGCCGTCGGCGCGCACAATGAAGATGGCGCCCTTGTCCGCCAGTCGCGTGGGGCCACCGCCCTGAGAGAGATACCAACCGGCATTCTTGCCCGGCACGTAAGTTATGGCATTGGTGTTGTACACCTGTCCGATCACTAGAACCATACCCGGCCGCTTGGGGATCTCGAGTGAATCCCCATTGCGCATCTCGAGATCCTGCGACGAGTTCTCAAGTCCCTTCAGGCCCGGTTGGAGACGAACCACCATCCGTCCGGTAACGGGCGCGCTCCGGAGCGCCTCAAGAGCGCGCGCTTGCTGTTGTGCAGCTTCCTGCGCGAGCTGGGCTTGTTCCGAGCCGGTGGTTGTGAGGGAGGTCTTCACCATTGCGCCTTCCTGCTCAATGTGCTGGATGAGTTCTTGCCGGCTCTTTTCCTGGAGCTCACGGACCGAAATACGCATAAAGATGGCGCCCTGCGGATAGGCAGTTGGCAGAAGGCCTCCAGCGCGCTTCAAGACTGAACTTAAACGCTCGCCCGGACGAATACCATAAGAGCCGGGGTTTCGGATTTCGCCGCCCACGGTGACGGCTGCGCCCAGATCTTTCCAACCAGGCAGCTCGGGGACGCTGAGGACATCGCCGTCTTTGAGGGGGAAGTTCCGGCTTGCATCATGGGATGCGGCCGTGAGATCCACACTCCGATGTTCACCCCCCGACTTGGCGCTGCCCACCGGGTAATACCGCGTCAGGTCCCCCTTTGTGAGGTCGGCGCTGCGTCTCGGGCCCCCAGCCGCACCGAGTAGATCCGCGACTCGCATATTCTCGGCGAGGGGATAGCGGCCCGGATTGGCCACTTCGCCCTGGATGTACACACTCGGTGGGTCGACACGATACAGGCTGCGGTGCACGATAATCCGGTCGCGTGGCTGCACGATAACGTTCTCTAGCGGGTCGGCATCGAGCGCGGCAGCCAGATTCACATTCAAGATTCTGACCGAGCCGTCCGGTTGAGTGCGGAACAGTTGCGCGGAATCCAGTGCCGCATCCGGCAGCAGCCCTCCGGCCTGATAAATCGCATCACGCAAATGCATTTGACCCGAGGTCTTGTACTTTCCCGGGGTGCGCACTTCCCCAGAAAGCCAAACGATGGGAGCGGGCTCCACATCATACCGGCCGAGAATGCGAACCGTATCGAGCGGCGCCAGCTTGGGTGACGCGGAAGGATTTGCTAGCGCCGTCGCCAAGTCAAAGCTATCCACGATCGGCCGCCAGTCGGGGGGGAGCAGGCGGACAATCTCCGCGTAGTGCTCGGCGGGCTCGGGTAGAAGATCGTCGTAGGAGGCCAAGAGATCGGTGAGACGCATGCCGGGAATGTAGGCGTATCGCCCCGGTCGCAGGACATGTCCCTGGAGGTACACAGCAGCGGTATTGTAGGGAGCGATCGGGAAGATGTGCACTTCATCGCCATCATGCACTTCAAACGCGGCGAGCTGGCGGCGAACCGCTCGGGGATCGCCCGTTTCGTCCAGATTGACGCTCAGCATCGTGCGCTTCTCGTGCGCCTCCAGCCGCTGCACTTCAATGTGGCGCAAGGCCGCCGCGGGAAGGGCCCCGCCAGCCAAATCGAGCGTCTCACCGAGATTGGTCTCGCCACGTAGTTCGTAAACCGCCGGACGGCGCACCATGCCATCCACGCTCACCTGCGGGCCGACGGGAGGCACCAGCAACGTGTCACCGTTCTCAAGGTTTTTCAGGTCCCCGCGGATGCCGTGCAGCAGCAGGTCATAAGCGTCCACTTCCTCGATGAGTTGGCGGCCACGCGAGTGGCGCAGATGGCGTAGCGACCCGCGCGCAGTGATGCCTCCGGCGGCAAACAAGGCGTTGAGCGGGGTCGAAAGTGAGCTGATGTCGTAGGCGCCCGGCGATACCACCTCACCCACCACGTAGACGCGAACGGTGCGGAGGCGACCCAGGGAAAGATCGGCGGAAACGTCCCGGTACTGGGTCCGCAGAACGCGCTGCACGACCTCTTGCACGTCGCCGAGCGTCCTGCCGCTCACCAGCAAGGGCCCCGCCTCGGGCAACGACAGCCGGCCTTCGCGGTCTACGGTTCGGAACAGCCGTTGGGAGACGCCTCCCCAAAGATCAATGGTCAACCCATCGCCCGGACCGAGGACATATTCAGGGCCAGCCGGGAGATCCATGGGAATGCCTGCGCTCCCCGGGTCGTGGCGGAATACTTCGAGGCCAAAACGCTCGAGACGCCCGGTACGCGGCTTGGCCTGCATATAGAGATCGTAGAGCGAGGGTATGGAAGCGTAGGGATTGGGCGAACTCACCATCTCGACCGACTCGGGGCTCACAGTTGCCTTCGGCTCGCGCGGCGATGAAGTGGGGCGTGGCGGCTCCCTCACTGGGATTTCGGGGAGAACAGCAGGCATCCCACCTGTAACATCGGCAAGATCTTCGGACCGAGGCGGGCCGAGCTGCGTGTTGGGCTTTGCCGAGCCAGTAGTGGAAATCGCACTGGCCGTCATGAACGTGGGATTCATCAGGTCAGGGCGTTGGATGTCTGGGGGAGGAGTCTCTGTACCGGGAGAAATGGGCCGGGCAGGATTGGGGGATGTCGCGGGTCTCCTCAGCGGCGCTGGGCAGGGTAGGTTGTCTTCGCCTGGTTCGCACGCGGCCTCAGAAGCCCCCGATTCCAGCCCCGCGCTGGCTGTGGGCCTACTCGCCTCCATCAAACAGCCGGGGTCGTCCTTACCCGACCCGCACGCCACCTCGGGAGTTCCTGTTTCTGCCTCCAGCTCTGCTGTGGCACGGGCCACCCGCGCCGCCCTAGCCCTCAGTGCCAGATCCTCTTCTTTTCCTGAAGGCGATTGGGGATTGAGTTGCGGAGTCAGGTAGCCATACCGCTGCACCAGGCGCGTAGCCAGGGCTCGAAAGCGTGCGTCGGTTGCCAGGCGATCCAAGATGGCGGCATCCGCCAAATCCTGCTCTCCGACGATTTGTCCCTTGTCGAAGGCCTGCTTCGCCATAAGGCGCTTTACCTCAACCATCAGGCCGGGATCTTTGGCCAGCACGTCCCGGATCTGCTCGGGTGAGGCAGAAACCAGTTCGAGATAATCCGTGGCCCAATCGGAGGCTCGTTCCCGCTCCTGGGGACGGGCGGCGGAAGCGCCAGCCAACCCAAGAAGGAACGTAAACAGCACTCCCATGAGGACCCGGCGTGTGCGCGCACGCACAGCGGGCTGACGATGAGCCACTCCTATCGCGAGACTCCCTCGGGAAAAAGTTTGCATGCACAACATTCTTGCTCCTTGCCGAGCTGGGAAAACTTACGTCAAACCGCAAATCGAGCCGACCTTGGTTCGAAGAACACCCAGGATGGATTCTTCCGAGGCTTCGACGCCGTGCGAGTGAATGTTCAGAGATGCCCAATAGTGAACCGAGTAGTTATCATGTGGCACAATGGCAATGATTCGCAGGTCTGGGCGTTGACGAAGCACTGCGTCGCAGATGCTGGGCCGCTCCCCCAACTTGTCTTGGGCAATGACGATGACATCCGGGTTGGTCTTTTCCACGCTCGCCGGGATGTCGGACTCATCCGCGACTTCGCCGACAATCTCGATGTCGGGTTGATCTGAGAACGTCGTGAGAATTAACTCCCGCATGAGGCGGGGGCGATTCGCTACCAGGACTCGTATCGGCCTTTCCATAAGGGGCTCCACTATCCATTAGTATCAACCCAGTAATGGATCTCGGAACAGGCTCAAAAATGAGCTATAGGGGAGTACCTAAAACGGACTAACTGCTGGTACCCATCCAGGTCGGCCAGGTACTAATTTCGGACTAACGCGCCCGAGTGCCGGGAGGAGGTTCCGGCCCTATCCGCAACCGAACTCATTTCGAGGGCACTGTGACGCGCCGGGAATCCGGGTGGAGCTCTCGGCTTCCCGGGTGCCCCCTGCACGCCGAGCGAGCGCCGCTTGAAAGCACGCGGGTTCCGTAGCGCCCGACCCCATCACCAAAACGCTGTGCCTCACATTACCTTTACAAACCTGATTGAATATAAAAACACACAGTGATTAATCGACGACATTACTCTTGAATTATTTCATCCTGGGGCAGCAAGTCTAGTTGACAAAAGAGCAAAAGCTTTATATACTTTGCACCTGCATGAGGTAGTCAACCCCTTGTTGCCAGTAACCCTGGGGGTTCTTAGAACGAAGTTCAAGGCGTAGGAGTGATTCAGTGCCCGAATCCACCCTGATCGATGAGCCCACGCGAGTGTTCCTGTTCATCGAGAACCGGCTCGTTCGTGAGGCGCTGGTTCGTCTGTTTCGCAAACGTTCCGACTTATGCGTGGTTGGACAAGGGAGTTCTACCGAAGCTATCGACGTGTTTGATACACAGTGCGATATCCTTGTCCTGGATGATCTCCAAGTGCTCTCCCCGCTGGGTGCCCGCCTTTTTGATGGACTGGAGGCAAAGGGCTCGGTAGGGGTCGTGCTGATCGGGATGGAAGAGGACGAAGAACAATTCCTCCTGGCAGTTCGATCCGGCGTTTCGGGTTACTTGTTGAATGACGCGTCGGCAAGCGACGTCGTATCCGCCGTCCGAGCCGCAGCCCGGGGGGAGGCCGTCTGTCCTCCCCGGATGTGCCTTGCGCTCTTTCGCACGATGGCCCGACTTGCTCGCGAGATGCCGGTCCAGATTAAGAAGAGGCCCCTGCCCGGGCTCACCATACGTCAGCAGCAGCTCATTTGTCTTGTCGCTAAGGGTTTGACGAATAAAGAGATCGCTTTGCGGCTGAACCTCTCGGAGTTTACCATCAAGAATCACATTCACCGCATCATGAAGCAGGTAGAGGCAGGGAACCGTTACGAGGTTGTGGAAGCCGCCCGCGCCTCCGGCTATACCTTAACCGTTTAGTGAATAGCACTTCGTTTATATCTTGAGCCAAAAGTTGGCTGTCAACCATCGCATGACCGCACGCTATCGTAGGGCTCCCCTCCCTTGGATTCCTGAATCGCCCGTCGAAAAGCCGTTGGCTATGTCGGTAGCCGCACGCCCATTCCCTCCCGCGCTTGCCCACGGCGGGCAGGCCGACTGACTTCCGCGGGTGATTCCCGGCCCGCTCGGGTGTATGATTCCCTGTTTAAGCTCACGGAGTTCAACAAATCTCATCCATGGAGTAAATTGAAATTTTGAATAACACGGTTGAATGTCTGCATCCCAATGCTTCTACTGCCCACGCGCGTGTGGGCCTTTTTGATTTCGATGGCACCATCTCGCTGATCCGCTCAGGCTGGGTGGACATTATGGTGCCGATGATGGTGGATATTCTCATGGACCTCCGCACCGGCGAAAGCGAGGCCGCACTGCGCGCGTTGGTGGAAGATTTTGTGGCGCGCCTGACCGGCGAGCAAACGATCTACCAGATGATGGAACTTGCCCATCAAGTGGAGGTGCGTGGCGGCAAACCCCGGGAGCCCCTCGTTTACAAGCGGATGTATCATGATAAGCTGATGTCCAACATCGAATATCGGCGCCAAGACCTTCGCCGGGGCGCCGTTTCACCCGAGAAATATCTAGTGCCGGGGGCGCGAGCCTTTCTGGAAGCGCTGCGCGTTCGCGGCCTGAAATTGTATTGTGCCAGCGGCACCGATGAGGTCTACACTCTGGAAGAAGCCGAGTTGCTGGAGGTTCGCCATTACTTTCAAGGTGGCATTTATGGCGCGCAGGACGACTACCAGAGCTTTTCCAAGGAGATTCTGATTCGGCGGATGATTTCCGGGCTTGAATGCCAGGGAGACCAATTGCTCGGGTTCGGCGACGGGTTCGTAGAAATCAAGAATGTGAAGGACGTGGGAGGCACAGCCGTCGGGCTCGCCACCGCGGAGCCGGAGTGCCAGGCGGTGGATGCGTGGAAACGCCAGCGGCTGGTGAGCGTCGGCGCGGATTTCATCATCCCCAATTTCCTTTGCCGTGACGAACTTTTGGGAAGGTTGTTTCCGAGCAGCTAACAGCTCACAGCCGACAGCTCACAGCTTAAGCTAACAGCTTACAGCCGACAGCTAAAAGTGATCATCCACCGGCTGTATTGGCTGTAAGCTGTGAGCTGTTAGCTGTCGGCTGTCAGCTTCAAAGAGGCGTTATGAAATCCAAATATGAAACCTTCGACCGGTCGCAACTGCTCATCAAGCCCTTGAGCGAGCGAAAGCATGATATGGGGCTTGATTACATCTTAGAGCTCGATGAGTCGGCACCCGAGTTCTCCCATCCGCAGTTGCCGATTGTAGCGCGCCGGCTGCTTGCCGCCCGGGAAAAAGGCGCCGCCCGCATCCTGATGATGGGCGCGCACGTCATCAAATCCGGGGCCAGCCGTTATGTGATCGACCTCATCCAGCGCGGCTATCTTACCCATGTCGCCATGAATGGCGCGGGGGCGATTCACGATTACGAGTTGGCGCGCATCGGGGCCACCACGGAGAGCGTGGCGCGTTACATCCGCAGCGGCGAATTCGGTCTCTGGCGCGAAACCGGCGAATTGAATGAGCTCATTCGCGAAGCTGCGGAATTTTCGCTGGGTTTGGGTGAAACCGTGGGACGTCATTGTGCAGGGGGTGCTTTGCCATACCAGGACGTCAGCATCTTGGCCGCGGCATATCGACATTCTGTCCCTGCCACCGTACATGTGGGAATCGGCTACGACATCATCCACGAGCACCCCAACTGCGACGGCCAGGCGCTGGGCGCCGCCAGCTACCGCGATTTCCTGATCTTCACTAAATCCATGGAAAAGCTGGAGGGCGGCGTCATGCTGAACTTCGGGTCCGCCATCATGGGTCCGGAGGTCTATCTGAAGGCGCTTTCCATGGTTCGCAACGTGGCGCATCAGAAGGGACAAATTGTCAAGAATTTCACCACCGCCGTATTCGACCTGGTGCCGATTCAAGGGGACGTTCACCACGAATTGCCCAAAACCGATCCCGGCTATTATTTCCGCCCCCACAAGACGATCCTGGTGAGGACGGTAGCGGATGGGGGAGAGAGCTTTTATTTCTGTGGAGATCATCGCGCGACCGTGCCCGCCTTGCGGCGCGCCCTTTTGGAGCTGGAACCATGACTATTCCGGAAATCCTTGAAGGCATCAAAAAAGTGCGGGCCCTGGTGGTGGGAGACATCTGCCTGGACCGCTGGTGTACCTACGATCCCGCCACCTCGGAGCCCTCGGCGGAAACCGGCATCCCCCGCCTGGGAATCGTAGCCTCGGAGGTTACACCCGGAGGCGGCGGGACGGTGGCCAATAATCTCGCCGCGCTTGAACCGGCCAAGGTCGCGGTGTTGGGAGTCCGCGGCGACGATGGATTTGGGTTCGAGTTGGAGCGCGCTTTAACGGAGCGCGGGATCGACGCCCGCCACATGGTAGAGGTCCGCCAGTGGCAGACCTTCACCTACACCAAGCTTTTGAACAGTGAAACGGGCGTCGAGGACCAGCCGCGCGCCGACTTCATCAACACCCGGCCTCTGCCCTCGGAGGCGGAACTGCGAATTCTGGCGACCCTTGCCTCCGCCATCGAAGAATTTGACGCCGTGCTGGTGGCCGACCAGGCGGAAACCTCGGCCGGCGGAGTCATAACCCCGGCGGTGCGCGAGTCGCTCATCGCCTGGGCTGGAAAGTATCCGGAAAAGATCTTCCTGGCGGATTCACGCCGGCGCATCCACCTGTTCCGCAACTTGATGATTAAACCGAACCACAGTGAGGCGGAGGCCGCGTGCAAAGCCCTTTTCGGAAACGTGGATTTCAAGCGGCTGCGCCAGACTCTGGGAGCGAAGGCGCTGTTCTTGACGCATGGCCCCAAGGGCGCCCTGGTCTTCGAGGAAGGTAAAGAAACCTGGTCCAAGCCCCGGCCGGTGGAAAAACCCGTGGACATCTGCGGCGCCGGCGATAGCTTTGCCGCCGGCACGGCGCTCGCCATGGCCGTCACCCACGACCCCGTCGAGGCCGCCAGCTTTGGCAATATCGTGGCCTCGATTACGGTCATGAAAAAAGGTACGGGAACGGCATCACCCCAGGAAATCCTGGCCGCCGTGGCGAGGGATTAAAACCGGTTGGTCGAGGAAGATGTGATCACGATAAAATCCGTGTTAATAGCCTCTTTCTTGCTCTGCTCTGGAAACGTCTTCGCCCAATCAGGCGAAAGGGAGCCTGCCGCGATAGTCGAGCTTGGCGGAGCTGCCGGTTGGAGCCTCAAAGGCGGCGGATCGAGCTTCGGCCCCGACGTCGCAGTTGAGGTTACGCCCATCGAGAATTGGCTGGAACTTGAGGCGGGCGTTACGCCGCTTTTCGGCCGTCACTCGACGGAATGGGATACCGACCTTCTGTTCAAGAAGCCTTGGACGCTGTCGCGCAAGGCGGAGTTTATGTTCGGGGTGGGTCCGGAGTGGATTCATAAGAGCGCAAACAGCGTGACAACGAACTCCCTCGGCGGTGAAGTCGCGTTGGATTTTATGTTTTGGCCCTCCGCGAAGCATCGGTTCGGTTGGTATCTCGAACCGAGTTACGATTACGACTTTGGGCGAGGACATGAGCAATCAGTCGGTATAACCGCCGGTCTGCTTATCGCAATCCCTTGACCAAGCCGGCACAGCCGCGGATTAAGTCGGATGCGCACGGATCAGAGCAGAGGACTTATCGGTGCTGATCCGTGAGATCCGTGGCTCACTTCGCGAAGAGTTCCATTTCCGTAATCTGCGAAATGATATGGCCGATCAGGATGTGGGATTCCTGAATGCGCGGGGTCTCATTCGAGGGCACGCAAAGGCAGTAGTGGGAGACCTCCTGCAACATACTTCCGAAATTACCGGTCAAGGCCACGGTGACCATACCCTTGGCCTTGGCCGCCGCCAGCCCCTTCAAGACGTTGGGAGACTTTCCGCTCGTTGAGAATCCGACGGCCACATCACCGCTTGTGCCCAGAGCTTCAACTTGCCGCGAAAACACATTATCGTAGCCGTAATCATTGCCCATTCCGGTGAGCGCAGAAGTGTTCACGGTCAGGGCCAGGGCCGGCAGCGGAGTGCGCTCCATCTGAAACCTTCCCACGAACTCCGCGGCAATGTGCTGCGCGTCGGCGGCGCTGCCTCCATTGCCAAACAATAGAATCTTGTGCCCGTGGCTCAACGCCGCGACGAATTCCTTGACCACGTCAGCAATCTGGCCGAGGAGATGCTTGTCCTCAAGCAGCGCTAGCTTGACCTTGATACTCTCCTGGATAGAATTAGCGATTAAGGCGTCAGCGTCAGCCTTCATTACATAGCCTCCTCAAGGATGAGTGAACCTAGTGGGGGTACCGCTTGCCGTACTCCTACAAGCACGGCGACAGAGCCGCTGGCTCATTGCCAAAGGTTAATGGTAACACGAAGAACACTGACCGCGAAGACCCAGGCTTTGGCTCGACCCGCTTTGCATTAACCCCCAGCAGGAAGGAAAAGGCGGCGTCGAGCCGTCGCAGTCCAAGCCGCTTCGCGCATTTTCACTCAATCCTAATGGCCTGGTTCGAAATTGCCGATATAATAGCCTGGGCATGTTTGATGGGGCCTCGAAGACAACGCCTTGCCCGACAATCGCCACCGGAGGAACTGTGCAGGTTTTCGATCATATCGACCCCCAAAAGCTCGAGCGGCGCGACGCGGAGCTGTGGGTCATGGCGATCACCATGATCGGTATCCTAGCCGGGGGGATGGCCTTGCTCATGTACTTCTCTTCCCTTGGGAGTCCGGCGCTTCCCAGGGGGGTATCGCTGCAAGAGATTATCTTCAGTTTTTGTGTTCTGTCTCTGCTTCTCGTCGCCTATCTCATCGAAAGGCAGTTGACGGTGCGTCACCTGCGCAAGCAGCTCCGGGAAGAACGGACAAGGACCGCAAGGCTGCTCGGCCAGGCGAGCGCCGACCTACTCGAAACCTTACCGGATGTCGAGCAGTTTCGGGCCCGATTGAGGCTCGAGTTTTCCAATGCGGAGACCTTCCAGCAGCCGCTCTCTCTGCTGATAAGTCTTCTCAGACCTTCAAGGCGGGGGCTCGATTCCGATGAGACTTCAACGGTGATTGCGGGCGCGGTCAAGGCCACGCTCCGAGTTCTCCGTGGCGAGGACATGGTCTATCTGCTCGCTCAGGAAGTGTTCGCAATCCTACTGCCCGGGACACTTGAGGAAGACGCCGACCGCGTGGCAGAGCGTGTGCGCGAACGATTGCTTGATGCTTCTGGCGCCAACCACCGATTTGTGTTTACCGTGCACGTGATCAACTACCCTCGGCAGGTTGCTTCCATCAGCGAATTCGATGACTTCATCAAGTCCTGCGGCGCCGAACTCGGCCCCGAAAAGTACCCAGATGTCCGGCCCCATGAGTTCGAGTAGACCCCCACGGTCCCGCAATGTGGTTCGAGGAATTAACTCCGCGGTAGTCGCCCCGCGTTTACCAATGTCCCACATCTTGCTCCAAGGCGGGCGGGTGTAGCGCGGACCTGTTCTATAGGTCCGCGGCTTTTCCTTGCCCACCGGAGACGAGCCGCGGACCTATAGAACACGTCCGCGCTACCCCCGCAGATTGACAGCGCTTACGATTTTTCCGCAAGGTGTTTAATCCCGCATTGCACGCAAGAGCTTTCAGTCGTACATTATCGGGCGGCAGATGAAGAAAATCTCCGTTGCATCGATCCCGCATCTTCCTCCAGCAAGCCCCAGGGGAGCGCGCGGGTGAAGGGTGCCCAAGGGAGGCCTCCGTGTTCAGGTTCCGTTCTTATGGCTACATCATGGTGATCGCGGCAGTCCTGGTCGGCTTGACCGCGGGCATGACCGGGCAAACAGGTGCTGCCCTAATTTCGGGTGTAGCGCCGGGCTTTAGCCCGGCACATGCCGCCCTAAAGGGCGGCGCTACGTTCGGGACCGGGCAGACCAAGCCCCAGGGGGAAATCGATCTGGTGGGATACGCCCACACGGATCTTTCCTGGCTCTGGCCCCGCAGCGAAACGATTCATGAAATCCTTCCGCGGACCATCGAGAGTGTTTTGAAGATGATGCAAGAGCATCCGGGCATGGTTTATGCGCAGAGCGCTGCCCAATCCTACAAGTGGACGGAGCGCTACTATCCGGACCTTTTCGCGCAAATTTCCAAGAAGATTGCCACCGGTGAATGGGAAGTGGTGGGCGGGTCGTGGACCGAGCACAGCACCAACATTCCCAGTGGCGAGTCCCTAGTGCGCCAGCATCTTTATGCCAAGCGATATTTCAAAGAAAAGTTCGGCGTCGACGTCAAGATTGGCTGGCTGCCGGACTCCTTCGGCTTCAACTGGAACCTGCCCCAAATCTATCGCAAATGCGGGATCGAGTACTTCGTAACCCACAAGTTGAAATGGCAGATCGAACGCAACGACCCGCCCGTTCCCTTCCCTTATCACCTCTTCTGGTGGGAGGGGCCGGAGGGCTCGCGGGTTCTGGCCTTTCACACCGTGGGCGACTACTCGCAGCCGGTCCAACCCGATCAGATGCTGGAGTACCTGAAAACCCTCGAGCAGAAGCACAACGTCGACAAGCTTTTGATCCTGTATGGGGAGGGCGATCACGGGGGAGGGCCCATGCCCGAGATGATGGACCGCGCGGTGAAGTTGATGCACGATCCCAACTACCCCACCGTCCGCTTCAGCAAAGCCCTGGATTACTTCCATGAAATCCAGGCTCTCCCCCAGAGCAAGGATTTCCCCGTGGTGAACGATGAACTCTACGTGAAGACCCATCGCGGGACCTTCACCACCGATTCGCAGGTGAAGCGCGACAACCGCCTGTGCGAAGTGTTGCTGATGAACGCCGAGAAATTCTCCTTGCTCGCCTCGCAATTCGGCCAGTCTTATCCCCAGGAAAGCCTTCAGCAGTTGTGGGAGAAAGTGCTCTTCGGGCAGGTCCACGACAACATTGATGGTTCGGCGGTTGCCGAAGTCTATCGCGATGCCGCGACGGATTATGGCGATATCAAGTATGCGGGCGGAAAGGTGCTCGACTCGGCTCTCACCACCATTGCCAAGCATGTGAACACTCAGGGAGAGGGGCACGCCGTCCTGGTCTTCAACTCTCTGCCGTGGGAGAGGACCGGCATCGTTTCCCTGGATGCCGGGTACTTCGCCGACCTCAATAGCTCCAATAATGGCGTCAATAGGAACAGGATTTTTCTTAGCTTCAGGATTGAGGATGCGTTGGGCAACGCCGTACCGTATCAGATCGTACACGAAAATGGGAGCCTGAAGGCGCTGTTCTTCGCCGAAAATGTGCCGGGATTGGGGTACAAGGAATATCGCCTGGTGGCCACCGACTACCCGCCCAAGTTCGCCACGGACGTCGTGGCCTCGGAGTTGTTTGGACATGATTCCGGGCTTACGCTCACAAACAGCCAAATTGAAGTGGTCATTGACCCCGACTCCGGCAACCTGAAGTCATTGAAGAAGAAAGGCATGGATGCAAACTTCCTGCGTGCAGACAATCCCGGCGCGGGGCTGGAAGTCTGGGAAGACAAGCCCCCCAAGGCCCCCGAAGGCGAGCCCGCGTGGAACATTTATCTCGGTGCAGATAATAAGTTGGATAAAGCCGAGAGTGTAAAGGTCGTCGAAACCGGCCCCATCCGCGCCGTCGTGCAGGTGAAGAAGTCTTTTGGCGCTTCAACCTTCGTGGAGAACATCGTCCTTTACACTCACGCGGACCGCGTGGACTTTGAACTCAGCGTCGATTGGCACGAAAAGTATCGCTTCGCCAAGGTGGCGTTTCCGCTCAATCTCCAGAATGTTTACGCGACCTACGAGATTCCCTACGGCGCCATCCAGCGATTCGATTACACGTTGAAAGCGGACCCCGGGGTTCGCCTGACGGCGCCTCCGCGGGGGTGGGAAATTGCCGATCGCACCAAGTTTGAAGTCGCCGGGCAACGCTGGGCGGACGCGAGCAACCAGGCCGGCGATTACGGCGTCACCCTGCTCAACGATTCCAAGTATGGGTTTTCCTACCAGGAGAATACGCTGCGCATGAGCCTGATCCGCGGGCCGCGCCGCGCCTACCGAGAGATGGGCGACACCTGGTCAGACCAATCGGACGACCCGATTGTGGGCATCCACCACATCAAGTACGCGCTCATCCCGCATCGCGGCAACTGGCAGGACGCGAATGCGACGCGAAGGGGCGCCGAGTTCAACACCCCGCTGCTCCCCAAGTCAGAATCCTCCCACGCCGGGGATCTCGACGCCTCGTATAGTGGACTCGATGTAACCCCCTCCAGCGTCGCCGTGGAATCCGTCAAGAAAGCCGAGGACACGCGCGAGTACATTGTCCGGCTGTATGAAACCGAGGACAAAGCTGCGACCGCCGTCCTCACGTTCAACCGCAGTCCAAGGACGGCGCGTGAAACCGACATGATGGAATGGGATAAGTTCGTGCCCCCGAAATCGTTTGAGATTCAGGGGACAAAGGTAATGGTGCCCGTGAAACCTCTCGAAGTGAAAACCATTCGGGTGGGATTCTGAAATGGGGCGGAGCGCGGGCATCCTGCCCGCTGTAGCATGGGCGTCCCGCCCGATGTGCCACGGGCATCCTGCCCGTGCCCCGTCACGGCCAAGATGGCCGTGCCACAAGCGGGCAGGATGCCCGCGCTCCCTGCTCCTCGTTACGGCGTCACCTTTAGCATTCCTTGCAGGGGTATATCGGCCGACGACTTGCCTACCATGATCTCGAAATCGCCCGGCACCACCCGCCAGCGCAGGTCGATATCGAGCAACTGGAGATCTTCCGGCGTAAGCTTGAGGGTTACGGTCTTGGTTTGGCCGGGATCGAGCGCCACGCGCTCAAACCCCCGGAGTTGCTTGACCGGGGTTGAAACCGGCGCGTATTGCTCGTGAATGTAGAGTTGGACGGTCTCGACGCCCGCCCGGTCGCCGGTGTTTTTCACGTCCACGGTCACGCGCGCCTCGCCGCCGGGGTGAATCTCCGCCGGTTCAATACGCAGGTTGCTATACTCATATTGGGTATAACTTAGCCCATGGCCAAAGGGGTAGAGCGGGGTGGCAGGCATATCCACGTAGCCGCGCCGGATGTCCCGCATCCAGTAGGCCTTGGAAGGCTTGTAATTGTAGTAGATGGGCAATTGGCCCGAGTGCCGGGGCACCGAGATGGCCAGGCGTCCGGAGGGATTGTAATTCCCGAAGAGCACGTCGGCCACCGCTTCCCCGCCCCGCTCGCCGGGTTCCCAGGCCTCGACCAGCGCCGGTACGTGCTCGGCGGTCCAGCGCGTCGAGAGGGGCCGGCCGTTGATGAGCACCACCACGGTGGGAGTTCCGGTCTCGAAGACGGCTTGGATCAGGTCCTCCTGCACTCCCGACAGATCGAGGTTAGCCACGTCGTGCCCTTCGCCATCGGTGGGTCCGCCGTGGTGGCCTCCTCCTCTCGCATCGTGCTGTCTCTCTCCCACCACCACAATGGCGACCTCGGCGCCCTTGGCGGCCTTCACGGCCTCGGCGAACCCGCTCTTGTCCGTGCCCGTAACCTCGCAGCCGCGCACGTGGGTGACTTGGGTTTGGGGTGAAACCGCGGCCTTGATTCCCTCGATCATGGTCGTTACATGCTGCGGAACCCCCTTGGGCGAGTAGTCACCCAGTTGGTTCATCACGTCATCCGCGTTGGGGCCGATCACCGCCACCGATTTTAAATCCTTCTTGAGGGGCAGCAGGCCTTTGTCGTTTTTGAGCAATACGATTCCTTCGCGGCCCGCGCGCAGAGCCAGGTCCTGATTTGCTTGCGAGTGCACCACCTGGACGGCGTGGTCCACGTTGACATAGGGATTCTCGAAGAGGCCCAGGCGGAACTTCAGCGCCAGGACTCGGCGCAGGGCACGGTCCACCAACGCCATAGGGACTCGGCCCTCTTCCACGCTCTCCACCAAGGGTCCCATGTAGGCAGGCTCGTAGGTGATATTCAAATCGACCCCGGCCCGCAAGCCCAGCAGTCCGGCTTCCTTTTGAGTAGGAACGATGTGCTCATATTGCAAAGTCGAGAAGCCGCCGCCTTCGCTTTCGACCACTCCCTGGAAACCAATTTCCCCCCGCAAGACATCGTTCATCCACTTTACCGATCCGTGCGCCGGCACATCCTCGACTTCCGGGTATCCCGCCATCACCCCCAAGCCCCCGGCTTTGGTGATGGCTCCGATCCAAGGCGGCATAAAGTTCTCGCGCAAGGAACGGTCCGATACTTCGATCGCGCCGCGCTCGAGGCCACTGGCGGGTTCGCTCTGCGTGGGAAAATCCGTCAGCACCGCGATGACCTTATCAGGGGCGGAGATGTCGGAGCCCTGCGTCCCCCGCACAATGGCCTCGCCGATGCGCATATAAAGGTAAGGGTCTTCGGTGTAGGCTTCTTCGTTGCGGCCCATGCGAGGATCGCGAAGCGTTTCCATCACCAGGGTGGAGAGCATGTGGATGCCCACCGCGCGCGCCTCCGCCGCGGCCGCCGCGTAAATCGCGTGGACCAGATCGATGTCGAAGGAACTGCCCACCGCCAGGCCCTCGGGGAAAACCGTTCCCCCCGGACACATGAGGCCGTGCGTCCCTTCTTCATCCTCCATCACCGGGATCTTCAGACGCGTCTGGGTGAGCGCGATCTTTTGCAGTTCGTTGAAGTATTCCGCTTGCTGCCGCGCGCCATCCTTCAAAATCTCATTGGCCAGCGTGAAGAATCCGCAGGCCGGACCGATTTCCGAAGTGTAGGTTCCGGCGGTGAATTTCCTGCACGCCACCGTCTTCGAGGGAATGTCTTTTCCCAGCTCATCAACATAAACACAAGGCAAATTGAGCTGCCCGACTTTTTCCTTGAGCGTCATCCGGCTCATCAAGTCATCGATGCGCTCCTCGATCGGCCGCTTCGCATCGAGATAGATCGGCGTTTGTCCCCCGCCTTGCGCGTGGACCATCGAAACCGATGCCAGCACCGCGCCGGCCAACACCACCAACCACACGAAGTACTTTTTCTGCATGACATCCCTCTCCAACGAACCATGGAATTTGGCCTGGATTCTAACACGGCAGGCACAGTGCAGGTTCAGCGCTAAGGTTTTATACTTGATGGCGCTTTGAGTCAACGGGAGTTTTCGGCAGCGGGTATGCCTCAGTGACAAGAATGTTGGGTCTGGGCCCAATAAGGGGTCATGGTTAATCCTCCACGTCGGCGGCGGTAATGGCAGCGCGGGAAGCATGCCAGATTCGCAACACCCGCACGTGCTGCTCTTCCTCCCGGATGTGAAAAATGATTCGGTAAACCCCTTTTCCTTTGCCGTATAACAAGTGCCGGGCCGGATAGCCAAGCTCTTTTGCTTCGGCAATGACGGGGCACCGGGCGGGGAGCTCGTCCAGACTGAAAATGGCATCAAATAAACGGGTGAGCCACTTTTCGGCGTGCATGGGAGCCGCTTCGCGGAGGCGTTCAAAGGCCGCATAGGCGTCCGTTTCCGCAGGAGCGGAAAGGCTAACGCGATAGGCCATATTTAGCCCGCATCTCGTCAAGCACCTGGACGGCGGGCTTCAATTCGCCGCGTTCGGCGCTTGCCATGCCTTCCTGGATGGCCGCAAGGGTTTCCATGTGGTGAAGGCGGTCGAGCATTAGCTGGTAGCTTGCCGCGTCCTGCACGATCACCTCCGCCTTGCCGTTGACCGTCAGCACTTCCGGGGCCCGCGTCTTCTTCAGCCGCGTGACATGCGCCTTATGGTTCCGCAGGAAATCAGTCAAGGAGTGGATTTCACGGGTATCGAGCATAGGATTCCTCATCAATCAATTGTCTGATAATTATATGATGCTCCCCAGGGGTGGTTAAGTCAACGCCATTTTTCACCTTTGCCTTTTGGCTTTCTTTTGAGGCTCCAGCGCGCTACGCTATCCCCTCACCTGGCCCAGGAGGAAATCATGAGATCGCGAGTATCCCGCCGAAACGTGCTGAAAACCGTGGGCGCGGCCGCCCTGCTGAGCCCGTCGCTGGGCGGCGCAGGCCTGCCGGAATTGCACCAGGAGGGCGCAGAAACGCCCAGAATCTGTCTGCAAATCAGCCGGGAGGGCGCGGTCGGCCTGGTGGATGAAACGGACATGCGCCGGGTAAAGCAATTGGGAGTAGACCATGTGGCCATGGTAGGGCCGAAGATCCCGTGGGACGAAAGCCAACTCCGCGCCCTGATGGACCGCCTGAAATCGGGAGGTCTCACCTTGGGCAACTTGATGATCGGCGGATTCAGTAACACGCTCTATGGTAAGCCGGGCCGCGACGAGGAAATTCAAAAGGTGCAGCAATCCCTCCGCGCGGCGGGCGCCGTAGGACTGCCGGTGGTCGAATACAACTTCTATGCCCACCGGCTGGTGGAGGGCTACTACGCGGAAACCGGCCGGGCGGGGGCGGGCATGACGGCGTTTGATTACGACCGAGTCAAGGATTTGCCGCCACTTCCGGACGAGGGCGTCCACAAACTGGAAGAGATGTGGGGAAATATCACCTACTTCCTGAAGGCGGTCGTGCCGGTGGCGGAGCAGGCCGGAGTCCGGCTGGCCTTGCATCCCAACGATCCCCCGGCGCCCCTCAGCCGCGGGTCGGAGCAAATCATGGGAAACCTGGCGGGCTGGAAGCGCCTGATTGAGATCGTTCCCAGCAAGTCGAATGGGATCACGTTTGACTGCGGCGTAACGCGGGAATTGGGGGAAGACCCGGTGGAAGTGTGCCGCTATTTCGGGAGCCGCGACCGCATTAATCACGTGCACTTCCGCAACGTCCGCGTTGAGACGCCGCGCGAGAAATACACGGAAGTCTTTTTGGACGAGGGTCAGGTGGATATGCTCGCGGTAATGAAGGAGCTCGTCCGGCAGAAATATCCCCGCTTGATCTTCCCCGAGCACCCTCGCGGGCTCGATGCCGACCGCGAATACAACGGCTTCAAGTCGGGCTACCCGGGCGGGGGGGCTTACATCGGGTATGCTTACAATGTGGGCTATACGCGGGCGATGCTCCAGGCCTCCCTGGCATCGTAATCCGCCTCCGGTGTTGCCGCGCGAAGATTGCGTGCCACGGGCAGCCTGCCCCGATTCATCGGGGTCCCGCCCGTGCCCGCGCACGGCCGAGACGGCCGTGGCACGTCTCCGGTTGCGGCTTCGCCGCGTTGAATAAACTCAAATTAAAGACGCACTAACTTTGGCGAAAGAACCGTGTGCGCAAAAGGGCGGGCACGTCTCGGGAGTCCACGGCCTGAACGGGGCGGGAGCCGGAGAAGTCATAGACCCGGCCGGTCACCGGACCCCGCACCCGGACCGGCGAGCTCTCCGTATAGCGGAGAGTCACCGAGGAGCTTAGCAACTGAGTGGGTGCAGCAGGTTCTTGCGGAGCATGAGGTAGGTTAGGCACGTTTTGCCGGACTGTTGGCGTGTTCGCCGGCATTCTCGCCGGAGCCGGAGCGCTCCGCAGCGCCGTCCGTTTCTGACCGCAGCACATCGTTAATATCTCCTTCCGTGGGTTGCGAAGCGGGTTGAATGACCACCGGTTCTTGCCCCAGGCGTTCAAGTAGACAAGCCGCCCCCGAGAGCGCCAGCCACGTGAACAGCCAATCGAGAGGCTTCCGGGAAACGAAGAGCGCCGCCGGGGCCGCGATCCAGAGGCTGAGGCAATGGAAACAATCCATCAGCTTGCCAGCCAGACCGTGGCCCAAGCGGGCGCGGAATCGCACGATCAAATCTGCCGGGCCGTCCTCGCTCGCCAGCAGGTGAGTGACCCGCCAGGTGGCAAGGACGGCCAGGATAAACCGGATCCAAAAGCTTGCTTCACTCATCATTTTACTAAACGAACAAGTTACCTCACTTCCCTGGGATCGAGAAGCCCCCTTACGGACAAGGCGGCGGCGTGCCCAGAGGCAGCGGCGGCAGATCGTTGCAAATATAGATGGGCCAGATAAGAACACAGGGCGCCGCGGCGTAATGGTGACCGCCCGACAGGAATTCACAGATGGTGGTGTCCCACACGTCCAAGGTGAAGAAGTACGCACAGCAGTCGCCCCGATTCAAGGCGAATCCCGCCGGCGGCACGGGTGAGGCTTTGCACGCGCAGGTGGCATCGAAGATTCGTGCATCCGCCACCGTGAGGGTACCGGCTTGATACACCGGAGCAGGCGACGGCGGAGGCGAGGCGCTACCACAGCGCACCCCAGGATCTCCTATGCGATTGGTTCCATTGGTGGATACGACGGTAACCGTGCCCGTGCCGGTGCCGATTGAAGGGCCGGTCGTAGACCCCGCGACCGTGAATTGGGTGGGCGTGACAGTCTGGATCGCGAGGCTCGTGCCGTTGTAGCCGCTGGGGTTGAGGCCGGTGATGGTGATGGGCTGGCCGACCTGGAGCCGCCCGCCCGGGGTTACCACCGTGTAGTTATAGGTCACGACCGATCCGCTGCCGCTGGCGGATGAGATCGTCACGGTAGTTGAAGTGGTGATCGGCAAGGCGACGGAAAGGCTAACGGGTGTGCAAGGTGACGCCTCGGAGCCGCCTTGACGCGTGACGGTTAAGCAGTATCCGCCAAAGTTGTCACTGGGGATAGCGGTGTTCCCTTCAATGATGTATTCGTCGTAAGCGATGCCCTGAATCGAGAGCGGCCAAGTCACACTGCAATTGCCGGCGTTAGGTATCTGGCTCAAGTTGACAACCGCGCAAGGCGCCACTCCCAGAATTCCTGTGATCTCACCGTAAATGGCTTTGTTGTCGAACCACACTTCTTGCGTGTCGTAATACAAATTCGAGCTTGTGTCCTCCACCGTCAAGAGCAAGGTATACTGACCCGAGAAACAGTTGGTGGAGGGGAGCGCCTGGGAAGCCCAGGGCACCGCTAGCTGGGGATCGACCAGGCACACCTGACTGGGCGGCGTGCCAGGACCGGCGGTGCAGGGAGACGCAACGCCGCTATACCAAGCGGTTGGATCCAACTCATCGTACTCAATCGGGTAGGGCTGCAGATAAGGTGGGACCGGACGCGGGCAGGGCGGGATGGGAGGGGAGCAGATCTGCACGAATTGCCAGCAACTGGTCAAGTCCATGTAACTGCTGTCGATGGCCGCCTGCTGGAACGGGCTGTTATAATCTACCTCCCAGAACTGGGTCCAGGTTCCGGATAACGGATTGGTGACAAAGCCCGCCTGGTAAGAAAGCGTGTACCGCTTGATCTGCGTGTTCGGGCACCCGCCCACCCAGGCATGTCCCCAGATTTCGAGAAGGTCGCCAACCGAGAGCACCTGACCGGAAGCATTGATAAGTTGGGAGTTGGGATCGGACCAATTCGGGACGTTTACCCCCGCGACGTTTTCGATCGAGACGCGTGTCTCGAGTATGTTAAACGTAACTGTGCATATCTGCTGGCTGCCATCCGAGCCGAAAACCGTGAGTTGGACCTCGACGTAAGTCGGAACGGGAGTGCCATAGGTCTCGATATACCCCAGAGTCGCACTGACTTTTCCACAGGCGCCGGGTCCGGTCGCAGGCGCCGGAGGGGCGTAAACGACGAAGTTCTGAGTATAGGGGGTCAGCAGGACGGGATCCCTCCACTCGAGCGTATAGTGATCGCAGAGTGCACCCGTCGCGGTGCCCACGATCTCGACTCCCCACACGCCGGGACCCGAGTAGTACTGCTCCTTCGCGCAGGCGCCATCGGTTGGACTGGTGATGGCGCAAGTCAGGGGCTGGAAGCAGTCCCGCAAGCAGCAAAAGAAATACTCCAGGCACTCACGCACCTCGACAAGATTGCGCACGCGCGCCAGGCAGCAACCAAAACAGATGGCGCACAAGCACAAGCAACGGCAGGACCAGAAGTTGGGATCTTTGCTGTGCGCATTAAACGCTTCCTTGCCCAGAAGCGCCGGGGCGGCATCACTGGTGAGAAAGCGCTCGAAGATCGCGCAGACGTCTTCTTGGCCTTCGCGGGAGTTAATCTCCCCGTTCAGGACCTCATCGGGTATTCCGGCCGGATACTCGACGCTGGCCAATTGGTCCGTCAGATAGGGTTTGTACGCGGTGGCGAGCGCCGAAATCAGGGTCACGAAATCCTGGCGTTGCTCTTCCGTGGGAGGGTTGGCTACCGGCGTCCCCACTAGTTCCCGGATGCAGCGCCAGTACTGGTAAACGTAATAGGCCCACGCCCGAAACGTCCGGGGACCACGACATACCAGCCAGCCGAAGATAAAGCAACAGAGGAGATGGTCCAAACACCATCGCCAGTTATCCCTGTCGCCCAGTTGGGCCCGGCCTTTCTCCGGAATCATCCGGAGAACTACATCCTCGCTGAAGAATTTTCTAAAAGTGTGGTTCGCCTCCGCAATTTCATCGGCATAACTGGGAGCCCGGCTTTCCGCCTCTCTCGTGAGATCCTCGGGGTTTTTCGCCAATTTTAGCTGCTGTTCCAGGATGGGTTGATAAGTTGCCAGGAGGGCTTTTAGAACAAACTGGAAATCTTCCTTGTTAATTTCTGTGCAGGGAGGCGGCGCGGCAGCCTCCTGCGGCGACTTGTTCTTCTCTTTGTCGAACATGGGAAGTCTCCTCTCTTTTTATGCTCGAAGTTAGTTTGAGATTCGGTTGGGGCTCGTCAACGCTTGCTGGCGTTCGCCCGTGAAGCTACCTCGTTGGATCATGGGATACCACTCCCTGCCTCTAGCGTCCCCGCAAACGGATTTGTCTGACACCCGGGCTTTGGGTACTTACCCGGGGTCTTACCCTTGGGAAACTGGCCTGAGGCGTCCTTACTTCCTTACTCAAATCATATGTTATAGAGTTGGGGCTCGGCGCTATTAGAGTCCAAGACGTTGAGCTTGTCAATACTTTTCTTATCCTCATTAGAGTTTTTTCTGACGTTACATCTATGTAACTCTCTTAACAATGCGTAAAGAAAAGCCTACGCCGGGGTGGTGGTGAACAGGAAATGTGGAAATGACTTTTACGCCTTCGAGCATCGTGGGATTATAGGAAGATGGTTCACCAACAACAGTTTTCCCTTCGCACCTCAGGGCCTGGCGACATGCACGACATCACTTCCCAGGTCGCTGCCGCGGTTGCGGCATCGAGCATCAAAACCGGGACCGTTAATGTTTTCAATATTGGCAGCACGGCAGCCATCGGCACCATCGAGTTTGAGCCCGGGCTACAGCGGGACCTGCCGGCCATCCTCAATAAGCTCATCCCTCCCAGTCGCAGCTACGGCCACGAGCAGGCGTGGCACGACGGCAATGGCCATTCGCATTTGCAGGCAACCCTGCTGGGGCCGTCATTGACGGTGCCCATTGCTGAGGGCCAACCGCTGCTCGGAACGTGGCAGCAAATCTTCCATCTCGAGTGCGATGTGCGCGGACGCGAGCGCACGGTGGTGGTCACGGTAATGGGTGATAAGTGAGTTCCCCCCCAGTGCGTAATCCGCTATGATGCTGAACATGGGCGTTGCCGTTCGCTGCCGGGGGCTGCGCAAAACCTACGAGGGCAAAGTCGAGGCGGTTCGCGGGCTCGATCTGGAGATCCTTGCCGGCGAGTGCTTCGGCCTGCTGGGCCCCAATGGCGCGGGCAAGACGACCACCATCGAAATCCTGGAAGGATTGCTGGAACCCACCTCCGGCGAAATCGAAATACTTGGAAATCACTGGCACACGCACAATCGCGAACTCCGCGAGCTGATGGGTATCTCGCTCCAGGAAACGCGCCTGGCCGAGAAGCTCACCGTGCGCGAAACCTTGGAGTTGTTCGCCAGTTTTTATCGCCGCCCACGCGCCATTGAAGAAGTGATGGCGGAACTGGCCCTCACGGAAAAATCGAGCGCCTGGGTGGGAAAACTCTCCGGCGGGCAGAAGCAGCGGCTCGCGGTGGCCACGGCCCTGGTGGCCAATCCGAAGATTCTGTTCCTCGACGAACCCACCACCGGCCTCGATCCGCAAAGCCGTCGCCAGCTTTGGGAAGTGATCCGGCAATTCCAGCAGCGCGGCGGCACTGTCCTGCTGACCACGCATTATATGGACGAAGCCGAGCGCCTCTGCGACCGCATTGCCATTATCGATCACGGGCTCACCATCGCTTCCGGGACGCCCGCTGAGCTGATCGAGCGTTTGGGTGGGCACCACATGGTGGAATTCGGCGTCACAGACAATGTCCCCGGCGAGCTGGAGGCGTGGCGCTCGCTGCCCGGCGTCGAGGCCGTACACGAAGAGGACGGGCGAGTGGTGTTGAGCGTGCGCGAGCCGCACGAAACCATCCCCGCCCTGCTTGCCGCCATACAAAATCGTAACCGGCATCTGCTGCACCTGACCACGCGCCATGCCAGCCTGGAGGACGTCTTCGTGCACCTCACGGGACGCCACTTGCGGGAAGAGTGAAGGAATTTGTGATTGGTGATTGGTGATGTGTGATTGGATCGCCAACTATCGATTGCCGATTGTTGATTGTCGATTGCCGATTGCCCATTTTCGATTGCCGACTTTCGATTGGCGATTGTCGATTCCCCATTTTCGATTGTCGACTGGCAATTGCCGATTTTGACTTGCGATTGGCAATTTCCGATTTGGGATCTTGGGGGTTCGAATTTCGATTTTGCCTATTCGATTTTACTAATATGATTTTGCCTATTCGATTTTACTAATTTGATTTTGCCTTGGGGTTTGATCTTGAATTTTGAATTTTGAATCTTGAATCAGGTGAAGGGAGCGTAGGTGGGGCATCTTCAGAGTGAACCCGGAATCGCAAGCAAGGCAACAGCACCGGCGGGAACGCCGGCCGCCCACCCGGAAACCGGCCGTTGGAAAAGCTACCAGCTCCTCCTCGTGGCGCGTTTGAAGGAAATGTATCGGGAGCCGGAAGTTATCTTCTGGGTCTTCATCTTCCCCATTCTGCTGGCGCTGGGACTGGGGATTGCTTTCCGCAACAAACCCGCCGACGTTAGCCGTGTGGTGTTGGTAGCAGGACCGGAGGCGGCGCAGGTGATGGACCTAGTCCGCACGGCGTCCGCGGCGGGTACGGTGCATGTGGATTTGCTCCCTGCCGCCGAAGCGTTCAACCAGTTCCGTCTGGGCAAGTACGACTTGGTGGTGACCCCGCGCGGCGCGGGCTTTGAATACCTGTATGACCCGGCGCGCCCGGAAAGCGTGCTGGCCCGCAGCATCACCGACGACGCGCTCCAGGCGGCCGCGGGAAGAAAGAACAGCGTCCCCAGCAGCACCCGCGTGTCGAGCGAACCGGGGGCGCGTTATATCGACTTCCTGATTCCCGGCCTGCTGGGCATGAACCTGATGAATTCCGGCATGTGGGGAATCGGGTTTGCGCTGGTGGATTTGCGCCAGCGCAAGCTGCTCAAACGTTTTGTAGCCAGCCCCATGCGCCGCAGTGATTTCCTCCTGGCTATGGCCAGCAGCCGACTGGTGCTGATGATGATCGAGCTGGTGCTGCTGCTCGGATTCGGCATGCTGGTGTTCCACATGCGCGTGGCGGGCTCGTGGGCCTCCATCCTGATCATCAGCTCGCTGGGAGCGCTTTGCTTCGGCGGCGTGGGGCTGCTCACCGCCAGCCGCGCACAAAAAATCGAGACGGTCAGCGGGCTCATCAACCTCGTCATGATGCCCATGTGGATTCTGTCCGGCGTCTTCTTTTCCTACGAGCGGTTCCCTGCCCTCCTCCACCCGCTGATTAAAGCGCTGCCGCTCACCGCCCTGAACGATGCCCTCCGCACCGCGATTCTGGAAGGCGCGCCGATTGCCCATCAATCGGGACGGCTGCTCGTCCTGGGCCTCTGGGGAGTTCTCTCCTACTTGCTCGCTTTGCGCTGGTTCCGCTGGACGTAGACCGCTCAGCCTCTGCCTTATGGTTGACAACCCACCAATGCCCATTAAACCTAACGAAATCGTGAAGAATGTCTAGTAACTATCGTATTTTCATTAACTTACACCGATGTCCTCCACTTCCCTTTTGTTTTCAATAGATTATACGGGACAGGTCTTCCTTTTTAAGTCGGCCCATTTGAGGGTGAACCTGCCCCTGATTCTTCGACGAACCCCTATGACCCAAAATTCCGGGTAGGACGTTTTCGTCCCCAATCGGGCGAAATGCCGCTCAGCATCTTTTCCGAGTAAGTGGCACAGAAGGAATCAGCAGGCAAACATGGGAACCACATCTACGGTTTGGCTAACCGTCAAAGTGGATTGGGATGCGTAGGGTGCGATTCACGACGACGGCAGGATCGGTGAATGCGTTGGTGGAAGGCAGCTCACGCCGGGTCACGTTCCCTGGCGGTTGTGTTCGTGAATCTTCGGCACCACAGGCTCAAGCTTCTTGTGGGACTCCTCAAGGAAATTGGCGGGGGGAAAAGGTCAGAACCGTTCCCTCACCCTCCGATCCCTCACCGATCGTCAAGGAATCACCATCGACTCGGCGTCGGCAAGGCGGCGAATGGCGCCAAAGCCATGCGATTGCTCATCCCATTTCACGCCGTGGACGGGCACGGTCACCTTCGGGCGAATGGCAGCGGCGAAGGCGCGCAGGTCAACCGGGGAGGCGTGGCCGCTCGTGTGTATATATGCGATCTCAGCGCCACCCGTTTGGCACCATTTCAGCACCTCTGCCAGATCTGGTTCCGACAGGTAGCCGCGCCACATCGAGAAGTTGAAGGCATCATCGGCGGTGGGCACAACGCCCGCACTCCGATAATCAGCGATCAAGCTTGGACGCGCCATGGCGACATGGCTGCCCTTGACGAGTCGCCTGGCGGAGATGCCATATGGGACCATCCTCTCGATAAAGTCTTCCCGGCCCAGCCGCCGGTAGTAGTTCGCGAGCCGCTTCGTTACCACGACCTTCAGGTTCGGGTATCCGGCGCGCGGCAGATGCGTCCCGTCCGAAATCCGGTCAAGGACATCCGCGGTGTAAAGGTCAATCGCTAGCATCCTGCCAGTGCGCTTGGCGGCTCGGTAGAGGGTCACGGTACGGTCAATATTCTGGGCCGACCACGCTACGAAGACGCGGCCCTTCGTGCGCTTAAACAATTCGACGAACTCACGCTCCAGTTCAACCTCCGTGGTGACGGGCTTGTCCGAACCGAGATTGGTGCCCTCGGTTACAAGCACATCAATGTTCGGAGGCGGGTTTGCTATCATCCGGTCGATGAGTACGGACTTGCGTCCGTGACGCCGGAAGTCGCCCGTGTAAAGGATTCGTTTCCCCGCGCCTTCGACCAACAACATGTAGGCATCGAAAGCGGAGTGATCGGTCAAAATCGGCGTAATGGTGAATGGCCCAATGGACAATGGCTTCGAGCGGCTGTGCCACGTCTGGAAGGTCCTGGTAAGCGGATGGCGGGTAATGTCCGCTGTGACCGCGATCAGTTTGGCCGAGCCGGAGCCCGTCCAGATCGGCCAATCCGATGGAAGCTCCTCCACCAAGCCCCAATGGTCTTGATGGGGATGACTGATCAGGACTGTCGCCGGTCGGCCCCGGTCGAGCGAAGCCGGAAGCAGACCGGTGGCGCCATCCGGCGCGTCGAGCGGTCGCCCAGCATCGAGAATAAGGCGCTCACCATCCGGATGCGCAATCTCGATGCAACATCCGCCAATCTGTCGCGTGCCGCGATGGACAGTAAGGGTTAGGGTCAAGCACGCTTCTCCAGTGTCATTTGATCGTCGTTCTTAACCATTTGCACATTCAGGCCCATATTGCGCAGCTTGTCCAAGTGGCCATTTTTCGT
>Ga0326727_10002559_pt1 | contig 61487 bp, 57 predicted proteins | sample MB2enrmetagenome_FD_207643 | JGI IMG/M metagenome (GOLD analysis project Ga0326727, IMG submission 207643) | Lab enriched peat soil microbial communities from McLean, Ithaca, NY, United States - MB29MY | ecosystem: Environmental > Terrestrial > Soil > Wetlands > Peat | place: USA: New York...
CGGCATAAGCGGCGCGAAGTTTAGGCCGGTTTCCAGGGGCAGTCCCAGCATGAGGTTGGCGCAGGCCACGGCTTGTCCGGACGCGCCCCGGCACAGGTTGTCGATGGCCGTCAGGATCAACAGCCGGTTTGTGCGCGGATCGAGGCACAGGCCGATGTCGCAGAACATGGTGCCGCGCACGTATCTGGTCTCCGGCAGGGAGCCGAGCGGCAGCACGCGCACGAACGGGAAATCCTTGTAGAAGTTTTCATAGAGCTCGTGGACGCGTTCCGGGGAGGCTTTTTCGGCCAAGCGGGTGTAAATGGTGGAGAGGATGCCCCGGTTGACTGGCAAGAGGTGGGTATTGAAGGACACGGTGATGGCCTCGCCCGCGACCAGGGATATTTCCTGCTCGATTTCCGGCGTATGCCGGTGCTTGGTCAGGCTGTAAGCCCGGAACGTATCGGACACTTCGCAGAAAAGAAAAGGTTGGGCCGGTTTGCGTCCCGCGCCGCTGGCTCCGGATTTGGCGTCGATGACGATGTCGCCGGTATGGATGAGGGCGCTCGTCAAGGCCGGGGCCAGCCCCAGGATGGCCGAGGTCGGGTAGCAGCCCGGGTTGGCGACGAGGCGCGCGGTTTTGATCCGATCGCCGTGCAGTTCCGGCAGGCCGTAGACCGCGTGCTGCAGCAGTCCCGGGTGGCGATGGCACAGCGCGTACCAGGACTCGTAGATTTTTTTATCGTGGAGTCTGAAGTCGGCGCTCAAATCGACGGTTTTCAGTCCCAGGCCGTACAGTTCGGCGGCCAGGTCCATGGCCGCGCCGTGGGGCACGGCCAGAAAGGCCAGGTCGCACGAGTCCTTGATGGTTCTGGCGCTCGGGGCGGTGATGGCCAGTTCCCCCAGCGGCAAACCGCGCAGGAAGGGGTAAACGTCCTGAAGCTGTTTGCCGGCCTCGGTGCGCGAAGTGGCCATGGTCAGATCGATGTTCGGGTGTCCGGCCAGGATGCGGCATAGTTCCATGCCGGTATAGCCGGTCACTCCGGCGATGGCTGCCGCATAGCTCGTCATGGCGGTCTCCTGTCGGGAATGATGTGACAACGAGGGCGGTGAAATAGCACCGGGCCGCCGCCTCTGTAAAGAAGCGGGAGCGGGCGGCCGAATGTCGGGGCGCGGCGGGCGCTTTATTTGGTTTTGGCGACGTAAGCCAGGCGCAGTTGGCAGAGCATGTGCTCGATGATGCGCGTTTCCTCTGCGGCGAGGTTTCCGGCGGTCTTTTTTTCCAGCATGGCCAGGATGTCGATGGTGTGCTTGGCCAGGGGCAGGTTTGGGGTGTATTGTCCCGAGTCGGGTTCCGGGGTTTCGCCCAGGTGGACCAGGGCCGAGGAGGCGAGCGAGAGCACGAAGGTGGTGAAATTGGGTTCAGGCAAAGCGTAAGAGTCTTGGTTCGGCGATGCTGCCGCCGTCTCGTTGCATTCGTCGCTCATGCGTGGCTCCTGCGTGGGAATTAAGCCGGTTGCTTGGTGCCCGTCGTGTCCGCGCCCGGGAGTTTCGATGCCTCTTCCGAGCCGGTCCCGGAGGAGGCAAGGCCCCCGGTTCCGGGCTGGTAATGGCTGGGGAATTCGGAATCCACCTGGGGGATCTGCAGGCCGATTTTGGCTTCGTGGTTGATGACGATCGGGCCGGACAGGTTGAGGGTGGTTTGTTCGGGATGGCCGTGCGGGATGGTGACGGTCACGAGCACGGCCGTTTGGCCTATGCTTTCGAGTTTGAGCAGTTTGAGTTCCGCGTCGCCGACGCTGATTTTGTAATCGCGGATGAAGACGAAGGGATCGGTGACCAAAAGTCCCAGTCCCGGATCGGAGAGGCTTTGCAGGATCAAAAAGGGCGAATCGTCCTTGACCTGGATCAGGGTGAACTCGCGTTGTCCTTCAAACCCGATCAGGCCTCTGGGAAAGACCAGGATATTTTCCATCGGGATGGAAAATTGGCCCATCCGCGTATGGATCAGTCTTTCTTGCTTTTTTCCCATAGCTTGGTCACCGCGATCAGGTCCTGGTCCGAGGACTGCAGGGCCATCCTGTTTTGTTCGAGAACCCGCAGATACACCTCTTCGCGATACACCGGAATGTCTTCCGGCACGTCCAGGCCGATCTTGATCTGCTTCCCCTGGACGGCCAGGATGGTGATCTTGATGTTGTCGCCGACGTGGAGGCTTTCTCCGGGGCGTCTCGTGAGTATCAGCATTCCTATCGGCCTTTGTTTTTTCGGCCGTCCGGCCATGGCCGGGCGGCTCGTCGAATCGGACTACAAGTCGGCGCGGGCCTTGTCAATGCTACATGTAGCTCACCAAGGAAAGCTGCATGATCATGCCCGAGGACTTGAGCACCGCCTGGTAGGCTATCTGCTGTTGCGCGAGCTTGGTCAGAAGCGTCGTGAGATCCACGTCTTCGGTGTCGGAGAGCTGTTGGGTCTGGGCGGTATTTAAGCTGGTCAAAACCGCGCTGGCAGTGGTCAACCGGTCTTCACGGCCGCCCACGCTGGTGTTGTAAGTGAGAATTTGTTGCTGCGCGTCGCTGAATTCACCGACGCACTCTGAGATGCCGGCTTGGTTGTTGGTTTCCAAGTAGCCGATGAACTTGCCGGCCACGTCGAAGAGGTTGGCGTTGCTGCCCATCGTGGTGACCAGGCTGGCCGCGTTCGAGCCTGGTTCCTGGTAGATGCCGCCGAAGATGTCCTTGCCCACGCCGTTGACGGTGATTGATTCGCTGGGGGAGATGGCGACGTTGATGTCCGCCGTGCGCGGTCTGACGACATACTCGTCGCCGGAGGCGACGGCCAGTTTGCTGGCGTTGGACAAGGTCAGGATGCCGCCCGGCAGGGACAGGGTGGCGGTGGTGGCGGTGGTGGTCGAGGAGGTGTTGGAAGTGACCCAGGTTTGGCCGCCGTTCAAGGAATAGGAGTAGCGGACGATCGATCCCGCGCCGGAGGCGGGGGCGTCGATGCGCACCATGACGTTGCCCGTGAACGTCCCACCGGCTGTGGCCCTGGTGCCGGAGGCGTAAGCCTGGGCCGTGAGCGGATCGACATCCACCGCGTCTTGGTCGCTGCCCAGGTACTGGGCCGTGGGCCTGACCCAGATGCTCGTGCCCGCGCTGGAGTCGTAATCGGTGCTTTTGCCGGTCGCGGGGTCGGACTTCACCTTCGCTCCGGTGGCGATATTCACGGCCAGCCCGCTTCCCAGGTTGAGCGTGGTGTAGCCGGTCGCCCCGGCGACGGCCGCGTTGCTCACCCAGGTGCTTCCGCCGTCCAGGGAATAGCGGAAATGCAGGCCGGCGGCCATGGTCAGACTGGTGCCGCCGTTCGAGCTGGCCGGATCGATGAACTGGATCAGGCCCGTATAGGAGGTGGATCCGCTGATGTTGAAACTGACATTGGACAGGGAGGAGTCGTTGCTCGTGAGCCACAGGGATTCCGCATAGGCCGCGGAACCGGTTTTCGTGCCGGCGAAAATGGATTGGTTTTCATAGCTGGTGTTGGCCAGGCTGATGAGTTCATCGTAATCTTGCCTCGCCTCGTAGCTGATCTGCTCCCGGTTTGCGCTGGTCATGGTGCCGGTGGCGGCCTGTTCGGCCAATGTCTTGAGCCCGGTCAAGATGGTGCTGGCCTGGGTCATGGTGCTGTCGGCCAGACTCAGCCAGCCCGTGGCCGTGGTGATGTTTTTCTTATACTGGCTGAGCTGGGAGATCGAACTGCGCAGTTGCAGGGCCAGGGCCTGTCCGGCCGGGTCGTCCTCGGGCAGGTTGATCTTTTTTTCGCTGGACGCCTCGACGCTGGACTCCTGGAGCTGCGATAGCGTGGAGTTCATTTCGGCGACCGACGAGGAGTAGATATCCCGCTGTGTTACACGAAAGCTCATGGCCCACCTCCGGCTATTGCTTCAAGCCGAGTACGGTTTGGATCATCTGGTCGGCCGTGGTGATCAGTTTGGCGGCGGCCTGGTATGAATTCTGGTACTTCATCAAGTTGGTCAATTCCTCGTCCAGGTTGACGCCCGAGACCGAGTCCTGCTGTGAGTTGAGGCTGCTGGCCATGGTCGATTGGTATTGGTAGTTGTAGTTGGCGGCGGACGCATCCGAGCCGACTTGCGACACCATGGTGCTGTAATAGTCGCTGAGTGTTTGGGTGGTCGATCCGTCGAAGGCGTTGCTTAAGGTGACGGCTTTGGTCGCCAGCCCGGTGATGGCGGTGGCGGTGGTGTTGTCGCCCGATTCGGCTAGGCCGGATCCGTCCACATGCCCGGCGTTGATGAAGTCGGTGTTGGCGTTGACCGCCGAGTTGAGCGAGATGGTCGAGGCCGAACTGCCGGCGAAATAGGTGTTCAGTCCCAAGGCGGCATAGAGCCCCGAGGAATCCGAGCCGAAGGCATAGCGGTAGCCGGCTTTGGCCGTGATCTGCAGTTGGTTGTTGACGATCGAGGCGGTGCAGTATTTGCCGAAGGTGTTGTTGATGGCTTCCGCCACGTCGCTTAAGCTGTCGGTATTGGGATTGAAACCCTGCAGAGCCGCGTTCGAGCCGCCGTTAATCGTGCCGAAATTGATCATGCCGAAAGAGGCGCCCGAGGCCAACACCGCGTTCGAGGCCAGCGCTCCGGTCGAGGCGGAATAGAAGTACATCATCGAGGCGCCGGAGGTCAGCTTGCTGGCGAAGGCCAGCCCGGTGGAATCGAGTCCCAAGGCTCCGCCGTTGCTGTTCACCGCGTATGTCCCGGTGGTCTGGCTGAAGTTTTCCAGGCCCGCGCCTTGGGAGTGCTGGCGGTTGACCTCCCAGATTAGGCTTTGGGCCAGGGTGTCGAGTTTTTCCTTGTAGCTGCCGCAGTAATTGTCCCGGTAACTCAAGAGTCCTGCGATTGCGCCTCCGGTTAGGCGGCTGGTGTTGTCCGAGCCGCTGGCGAACTTTTGGGGAGTGAGGTTGATCGGCGTCGAGGCCGATTGCTCATAGTACACGCCGCCTTTGGGCACGATCTGGAACTGGTCCCCGGCGGTCAGGTTGCCGGTTGGGGACAGGGTGGAATTCGAAGCCTGGCCGAAATAGATGTTCAGATTGCCTACCGTGACCTTGCCGCCGTAATTCTCGGCGGAGAAGTATTCGGTCTTGCCGGAGTTGCTGGTCATCCAGGTTTTGCCGCCGTCGAGGGAAACCTCGAATTTGGCCCCGGAAACCGAGTTGCCCGAGTAGTTGCCGCCCTGGACGACCTTGAGGGTGTATTCGTTGCTGTCTTGGCCCTGGAAGTAGATTTTGCCGTTGAAGGTCGATCCCGCCGTCAGGGAGGGGGTGACCTGGTCATTGAGATACTTGAGTTGGTAAGTGGCTGAGCCGTCGACCAGGGTGCAGCCGTTGCTGGTCTGGACCATAAGGTTGCCGTCGCCCCGGTCGATGGTGGTGACGTTGACCAGTTGGGCCAGATCGCGCACCTGCGTGGCCCGGGCGTCCAAAAGCCCGTTTGGCGTGCTGGTGCTGGTTGTCTGGGCGGCGATCTGGGTGTTCAGGTTGGCGATGTTCTGGATGATCTGGTTGGCGCTCTCCACGTCCGTGCTGACTTGTTGGTCGACGGACGTTTGGGCTGCGGAGATTTCGCTATAGGCCGTCTGGATCGTGCTATCCAGGCTTTGAGTGTCGTCGAGCAGGGACTGCCGCGTTGACGTGCTGCCCGGAGAGGTCGCCAGGCTGGACCAATCCGAGAAAAACGTGTCCAGGGAGGTGCCCATGTCGCCGGAATCGTTCTGTTGGAGAATGTTTTCGACGTATTGCAGATTCTGGTACAGGACGTCGTAGCGATTCGACAGGGCCGCGGAGTCGTTGTACTGGCTCTCGATGTAATCGCTGAAATCGCGCACGATCGAGGAGATGGACGTGCCTGTGCCGACCTGGCCGCCGTTTGTGTCGACATACGTGTTGGCATTAAAAACGGCTTCTTCACGGGAATAGCCGGTGGTGTTGACATTGGCGATGTTGTTGCCGGTGACGTTGAGGGCCGTCGAGTCGGCTGACAGCGCCGAGCTGCCGATATTGAGGAGGCTGTTGATTCCGAGGGCCATGTTACGTCCTCCCAAGGGTGTGACCGACCGCCCGGGAGTGCGGGCCGTATGTGCCAAGTGCGCCGCGCCTGGTGTAGACCGGGGGCTTAGGCGTAATTTTGTCCTGGATGAAATTCACGTAGCTCTTGCTTTGCTCGAACAGGGCCACGGCCATGCGGCTGTTTTTTTCCGCCTGGACGGCCCGTGCTTGTTCCATCCGGTCGATGTCGCACAGCAAAATATTCACGGTCTTGCGCTTGGCGTCATCCATGGTGTCCAGGATCTGGGCCAGCCTGCGGGCGTCGGGGTCGATCGAGCGGGTCATGGCCCGCAGTTCATCGCGTTCGGCCATGAGTTGGCGCAGCAGTTCCTGGATGGATAGCTCGATGCTCGATACGGCCGTAGGATTTAAATCCATCAGATGGGAAATTTCTTCCGCCTGAAGTTTCCCCAAAAGTTCCAGGGTCAGCTTCTGGCGGGTGAGGTTGGCGATGATGCGGTCGGTCATGGGAGCGCCTCCCCTGGGCCGTCGCGGCGGAAAGCCGCTATGCTTGAATATGTGTGTATCATTTTGAAATAGTTCGTTTTATATTGATGCTACCAGCGTTTCCCCTCCTGCGTCCCGGGACTGTTCGGAGCCGGAGAGCGCAGCCATCTGGACCTGAATCGGGTCATAGGCGACCCCGTCGCGGCGCAGCTCGAAGTGCAGATGCGCGCCGGTGGCCTTGCCCGTATTTCCGACTTCTGCAATTTTTTGACCAGCCCTGGCAGTCTCCCCTTGATGCACCAAAATATTGCTGTTGTGGCCGTAAATGCTTTGCCAGCCGCCATCGTGTTCGACCACGACGCACTTGCCGTAGCCGCCGCGATCCCCGGCAAAAACGACCTTGCCGTTCCAGCAGGCGTCCACCGGGGTCCCCTGGGCGGCCTGGATGTCCACTCCGGAGTGCCAGGCGCGCCGTCCGCTGACGGGATCGGTGCGCCAGCCGAATGGGCTTGAGATCTCGCCGTCACAGGGCGTGGCCATGGGCAAGCCGGGCTGGGCGCTCGCCTGGGCCTGGGTCTGGGCCTGGGCCGCCTGGCTTTGGTCGGAAGCGTTCTGGCCGGAACCTAAGGGTGAGGAGGGGGACGCTTGATGCCTGCTCGCTCCCGGCAGAGAGAGCATGCCATCCTTGGGCGTAATGTCGCTATGGAAGCCCTTGCTTTTGGGCAGGGGAAAACGGTTGACCGCGTGGCTGGCGTAGATGTCGCCGTTTATGGGCAGGGCCGCGGTCTTGGGGTGGAGCTTGCCGGAGAGCTGGTCGTACATCATTTGGGCGATGCCGATGCCGCCGTCCTTGGATATCTTGTCCGCCATCTCCTGATCGAACATGGACAGGTATTGGTCCTCGTACTTGCTGTGCAAAAGGCCGTCTTTGGGTATGCTGGAGCGCATCTGCGTGAGCAGGTTGTTTATGAAGACGGACTCGAACCCCTGGCAGGCGCCGCGCAGTTTTTTTTCGCTGGATTCGCGCGGCGTTAAATTGTTGCGCAACTCCTCCAGGCGGATCTTTTGCTGGACGTCCTGGGCGACCCCGGCCTGGGCCGCCATGTCCGAGGTTATGCTCAAGGCCATGGCTTAGATGACCTCGAGCTCGGCTTGCAGCGCGCCCGAAGCGCGCAGCGTGCGCAGAATGCTGATCAGATCGCGGGGCGTGGCGCCCAGGGCGTTTAAGCCCTCGATCAGCTCCTGCAGCGTGGCGCCCTCGACCATGACCAGCTTGCGGTTTTCTTCCTTGGTGGCCACGTTGGTTTCCGGGGTGACCACGGTTTGGCCCTGAGAGAACGGCAGGGGTTGGGAGACCTGCGGCGTTTCCTGGACCACGATCTGCAGGTTGCCTTGAGTGATGGCCGCGCGCATGAGCTGGGTCTTGAGCCCCACGACCACGGTGCCGGTTTTTTCGTCCACCACCACCTTGGCCTTGGAATCCGGGGAGACCTCCAGGTTTTCCAGGGCGGCCATCAGGGGTACCAAATTGCCCTTGCTCTGGGGCGGAACGTCGAGCTTGATGGTCGAGGCGTCGGCGGCGGTGGCGAACTTGCCGCCCATGGCCGTGTTGATCTTTTTGACCACGGCCATGGTGGTGGAAAAATCGGGATTGAACATGTTGAGCGTCACGCCGGCCTGCTCGTTGAACTCGAAGGGCACGGCGCGCTCCACGTTGGCCCCGCCCGGGATGATGGCCACGGTGCTCACGTTCTTGCTGGCCTGGGTGGCCGCGCCGGTGACCGCGTAGCCGCCGACCGTAAGCGAGCCTTGACCGAGGGCGTACACGTTGCCGTCGACGCCTTTGAGCGGCGTGAGCATGAGCACGCCGCCATACAGGCTGGTGGAGTCGCCCATGGAGGAGACGGTCACGTCGATCTTCGAGCCCGGCCTGGCCGTGACAGACATCTGGGCCGTGACCATGACCGCAGCCACGTTGGCGGGTTTCAAAGTCTTGGGGTCGACCTTGACGCCCATTTTTTCCAACATGTTGACCAGGGTGCGGACCGTGAAGGCGGCCGAGCCGCTCTTGTCGCCCGTGCCAGATAAGCCGACCACCAGTCCGTAGCCGACCAGCTGGTTGGTGCGCAGGCCGGAAAAGGAAGCGATGTCCTTGATCCTGGCGGCGTACGCCCCGCGCGGAGCGAGTAGGGCGCCGGCCGCCAGGGCCGCAAGCGCGGCGATCGTAAGCCAAAACATCTTGGCTTTTGCGTGCGTGGTGCGATTGCTTCCCTGCATGATCGCGTTCTCCTTGGGCTTAAGCGTACTTTTCCGTGCTCAGATTAGAACGGATAAACGTTGTCCATGACCCGGGTGAGCCAGCCGGGCTTCTGCCGGTCGCCCAGCGACCCTTCGCCGTAGTACTCGATCTGGGCGTCGGCCAAGGCGGACGAGGGCACGGTGTTGTCCTGGGCGATGTCCGAGGGCCGGATCAGCCCGCGCACGACCAATATCTGGTTTTCGTCGTTGACCCGGGTCTGGCGCGTGCCCTCGACCTGGAATAGCGGGCCGGGCAGAACGTTCACGATCCGGCAGCCGACCGTGGACGTGACCTGGCTGGTGCGCTCGGTATCGCCGTCGGTGGTCAACTGGTTGGTGGAAGAGCTTGCGATCTGGGGGCTGGCGCCGACCGGGCTTTTCATGCCCATGGGGGCGATGCTCGAACCGGTGAGCAGGTCGATGGGCGAGGCGTCGAGGCTGACGGCGTCGAAGTAGGCCGAAACGCCCATGTTGTTCGTGGAGGTTCGGTTGCTTTTGGTTTTGGCCGTGTTCTTGCCTTGTGAATTTTCGATGATGTTGACCATCACGATGTCGCCGACCCGCCTGGCCCGGTTGTCCTCGAACAGGAAAGTGGAGTCGCCCAGGGAATAGAGCGACCCCGGGTTGGCCGAGGGCGGCGGCGCCTGGGATACGGGCGGGGTCAAGGTTGACATGGGGATGGCGGTCTTGGCCGCCGGCGTGCAGGCCGACAGTGCCCAAGCGCAGGCCGTCAGGGCCAGGGCGATTTTCGTGGTCGAGCTGATGGGTTTCATTGTCTGACCTCGCTTAATTGGTACTGGAACTTATGGCCACGGTCTTGGCGTCGACGACCTTGGCGAAAAACAGCTTCTTGCTTTGCAGATTCTGTACCTGGATCGTGCCGTCGGGCTTGGCGTCGTGCATGGCCATGGCCTTGGCGGTGATGCGGATGTTGGGACCCTCGTACCGCACCGTGACCTCGTCGCCCTTTTTGACCAAAGGCGGGGTTTCCAAGTTGTCGGCGTAAATCACCTGGTCCTGGCCGATCGTGTTTCTCACCCGCCAGGGGCCGCCCCGGCCGTCCCAGATCTTGGGGCGCAGGTTGGCCAGGTTGCGCCTGGCGTACGTGATCATCGCCGGGTTGATTTCGCCGTCGCCGGGGCTGATCGGCTTGGCCGCCACCGGGACCATGGCCCACAGGTTCAAAAAGATCCCGCCGGAAAATTGACGGTCGGCCTTGCCGGCGGCGGTGATGATCGTCCAGCGCACCGACACCCGGCCGGGCTGGACCGCGCCGACGGTCTCGGCCGTCAACCGCTCGCCGTCGCCGATGAACACGTAAGGCGGCACGTTCCAGTCGCGGATCTCGGCGTCGCCCTCTATGGCCTTGACCTGGGGCTGCAAAACCTCCAGCGCCATGGCCTGGAGCTCGTCGGGCAAATAGGCCTTGCCGCCATACTGCAAGATGAGCTGTTCGGGCAAAATCAGATTGTTCGCCAGATCCTTGAGATGGTATTCCAAGGCGGCGAACAAGCCGGCTTTGGAGATGGACATGGGTTTGCCGGTTTGGGGCGGGGACCCGAAAAGCTCAATGGCCTTCAACTGCTCCCAGTCCGTTGGGTCGATCTCGCCCACCGGGACGGCGATATCGCCGAGCAAAACCCGGTCGTGCGACACGGCTGCCGCCGGGAGCACCCTGAGACGCCAAGCCGGCCTCTGTTCCTGGGCCAGGGCCGGGGTCGGGGCCAAGGCCGAGGCGGCCAAGATCAAGCCGCCGAGAATGAGCCGTACCGCGAAATGGATTTGACGCGTCATGTCACTTACCGCCTTCGTGTTTACCGCTTGATGCCCATCGCCGTGGACAGCATGGAGTCGGCCGTGGTGATGACCTTCGAGTTGGCCTCGTACGCCCGCTGCGCGGTGATCAATCCGACCATTTCATCGACCAGTTGCACGTTGCTCATTTCCAAATACCCCTGGGCGATGGTGCCGGCGTCGTTCTGTCCCGGAGTGTTCTCCTGGGCCGCGCCCGAGGCGTCCGAGACTTGATACAGGTTGCGCCCCTTGGCCGTGAGGCCGGCGGGGTTGGTGAAGGTGTAAATCGACATCGTGCTCGTGCCGAGCGTGGTCCCGTCCGCGGCGAGCGCGGTAATGGTGCCGTTTTCGGTGACCACGATGTTGCTCGTGTTCTGGGGAACGGTGAAGGACGGCTGCAAGAGATAGCCGTCGGCAGTGACGATCTGTCCGTTCTGGTTGAGTTCGAACGATCCGGCCCGGGTGTAGGCGTCGGTGCCGTTGTAATCCACCTTGAAGAAACCGTCGCCTTCGATGGCCAGATCGAGCGGGTTGCCCGTGTTCTGGAAATCGCCCTGAGTGAAGAATTTGTGCACCGTGGTCGGCCGTACGCCCAGGCCGACCTGCAGGCCCGTCGGGATGAGGTTGCCCTCTATGGTTTGCGTGCCGGCCACGTGCTGCGTCTGATACATCAAATCCTCGAACTCGGCCCGGGATTTCTTGAAACCCACAGTGCTCACGTTGGCCAAGTTGTTGGACATGACGTCGATCTGCATCTGCATGGCCACCATGCCGGTGGTGGCAGTGTAAAGCGAACGCATCATGACGGGTTATCCTCCTTGCCCCGGACAAACGGTCCGGGCGTCAAATATTTGTTACTTATGACTGCTGGCCAACCCGCATGGCGCTTTGGTCCATATCGTTGGTGCCGGTTATGACCTTCTGGTACGCCTCAAACGAGTGCTGGGTCTCGATCATGGCCACCATCTCCGGCACCACCTCGACGTTTGGTTTTTCCAGATAACCCTGCATGATCTCGGATTCGTTGGCGCCCAATTCCTGCTCCGTGACCGCTTGACCCTGGGCCGCGGTGAAATAGTTCTGTCCGAAACGCTGCAACGCCTGCTCGTTTTGGATCTTGACCACGTCCAGGTTACCGACCTGTTCGGTGCCTGCAAAAATGCGGCCGTCCGGGGTGAAACTGATTTTCCCCGAGTCCGGCAAGGCGACGGTGCCGCCGCCGCCTGCCAACGGATAGCCCTTGGTATCAACCAATAAGCCGTCAGCGTTGCGGTAGAATTCCCCGTTGCGGGTGTACATCACCCCGTTCGGGGTGATGACCTTGAAAAAACCCGTGCCGGAGATAGCCAGGTCCAAGGGATTGCCGGTGGCCTGCAAGCTGCCCTGGCTCATGTCGATAGTCTGTTGCGCCAGGCGTGGCTTGGCGATGACGTGGCCGTCGGGCAGGAGCTGCTTGTCGTTCAGACTGACCCTCGGATCGGGCTTGTAGTCGGTGGCCAAACGTAAAAAGGTATCTTGAAACGACACCCGGTCGCGCTTGTACCCGGTGGTGTTTAAATTAGCCAAATTATTGGAGATGAGGTTCATCCGCATCTCATTGCTCAGGGCGCCGAACAGGCCCGACATAACTGCGTCTTGCATATTGCTCCTCCTGGCTGCCCAGGGTTAAGCAATATGCGGACCAATGACCGTAAAGCCAGTCGTGGCGTGGTGTTTCAGAAGACGATGGAGGGGGAAGAAAGAAGGCGGGGGGAGGTGGAGAATCTGGGGAGAAACTCCCCTTCCTCCAAAAAACTTTAAGGGGTGCAGTAGGGTTCAGGGAGAGATGGAATCAACTGAGGGGAGCTATTTCTTGCGCCGAATCCAGCCGCCGAGGTAGATGCCGAGGACCACGGCCAGCAGCATGATGGCCGCGATGACACCAAGGTTGGGCTCGATAAGCATCTAAGGCTCCTTCATTGTTCAACTCATGGGATTTCAAAGGGCGCAGCCCTTTGGCCGCCGGCGGCCTTCTTCCGACCGTGTCCTCACCCTTGACCCATCCGCACCCTATCCCGGGTTTCCCTGTCCAGGGCCAGGATGGACTCCAGGTCGTCGGCCTGGCAGGGCTCATGGGCGCAAAGAGCCGCCTCCACGATCCGGGCGATGTCGGTGAAGCCGATCCGCTCCGCCAAAAAGAGCTCCACGGCCACTTCGTTGGCGGCGTTGAGCACCACCGTGGCTCCGCCGCCGGTCTGGAAAGCCTGCCTGGCCAGGCCAAGGCAGGGAAAATCATCTTCGCGCGGGGCCTCGAAGGTCAGCTTTCCCAGTGCCACGATGTCCAGCGGCGCCAGGTTCAGCGGCAGGCGCAGGGGGTAGCCCAGGCAGTAGGAGATGGCCACCCGCATGTCCGGCGGCCCGAGATGGGCGAGCAGCGAACCGTCGGCGTAGCGCACCAGCGAATGCACGATGCTTTGGGGATGCACCACCACGGCCACCTTGTCCGCGGGCAGGCCGTAGAGATGGCAGGCCTCGATCACTTCCAGGCCTTTGTTCATGAGCGTGGCCGAGTCGATGGAGATCTTCGCGCCCATGCTCCAGTTGGGGTGGGCCAGGGCCTGGGCCGGGGTGACGGCCGCGATGAAGCCGGCGTCCTTGTCGCGGAACGGCCCGCCCGAGGCGGTCAAGATCAGTTCGCTGACGTAAGCCGTGTCGTGGCCGCTTAAGGCCTGGAACAAGGCGTTGTGTTCCGAATCGACCGGCAAAATGACCGCGTCGGTCTCGGCGCAGGCGTAGCGGATGAGGTCCCCGGCCAGGACCAGGGATTCCTTGTTGGCCAGGGCGATCATCTTGCTTGCCCGCGCCGCCGCCAAGGTCGGCGCTAGCCCGGCCGCGCCCACGATCGCCGAAACCACCACATCGGCCTCGGGAAGGGTGGCCAGCGCGACGTAGGCCGATTCCCCGGCGGCGATGAACGGCCGGTAGCCGGGCGGCAAGAGCGTCAGCAGCTCCTTGATTCCGTCCTCATGCAGCACGGCCAGGTACTTAGGCCGATAGCGCGCCGCCAGTTCGGCCAGCTTTTTGACGTTATTCGCTCCGGCCAGGGCCAGGACGCTGAATTGTTCCGGGTGGCTGCTCACGATGTCCAGCGTCGAGGCCCCGATCGAGCCGGTGGCTCCGAGCACGCACAGACGCCTGGGAAAGCTCGGAGCGTCCGTAAGATGCGGCAGCTTGGAGATATAGCCGTGCATGGCTTACCCGAACATCGGATAGGAGTACTTGATCAGGGCGTAAGCCGGGACCACGGCCAACAGGCTGTCGATGCGGTCGAGCATCCCCCCGTGGCCGGGCAAAATCGCGCCGGCATCCTTCACCCCGTGGTGGCGCTTGAGCGCAGATTCCACGAAATCTCCGGTCAGGGCGGCGAAGAACAGCCACAGCCCGAGCGCGAAAAAACCGCCCTTGGAGGCGACGCCGAACATCTTCCCGTAGATCATGACGGCCGCCACCGTGGCCGCCAGGCCGCCGCAGAAGCCTTCCCAGGTCTTGTGGGGGCTGATCTTGGCCCAGAACGCGGTTTTGCCGAACAAGGTTCCGGCGTAGTAGGCCCCGGCGTCGGCGGCGATGACCACCAGCAGGACCAGGACGATTTCCGTGACGCTCATGCTGAAGAGTAGGCCCAGGGCGGCCGGGACGTAAAGCAGTCCGGCGGTCATCCGGGCGGACTGCCCGGTTTTTTGGCCGGTGCCGAAAGCGGCCAGGAAGCGGACGTTCTCCACCCACAGCGAAATCAGGCACAGGGTCAGGGCGCCCAAGTGGCGGTCCTGGGCCATGACCAGGATCATGCCCGCGCCCAGCACCAGCCCGGTGAGTTTCAAGGCCAGGCGCGAAGGGCCTTTCCAGGCCAGGCCGTAGAATTCCCACTGCGCCGCCAGGGAGACGGCCAAAATCAGGGGAAAAAGCAAGGGGTCGGGCCAGATAAGCGCCGCCGCCACCACCGAAAGCAGACAGACGGCCGTGATCAGACGGTTGATGTGCGAGGCGGGCAGGGGGTTACGGGTCGTCTCGGTCATGATTCGCTTCCGGTATTTAAAGATGAGTGCCAAGGAGCCGTCGCCCCATGGTCTTGGCCGCATTTTGGGCTCCGGATGATACCGTGGCCCGGAAAGAAGTCAATGCGTTTGCGGCCTGGGGGAGGCTGCGCCTCTCCCGGGCTTATTCAAGCGCAGCCAGTTTTGCGGCAAGGTTGGCAGCCTGTTTGGGCCTAAGTCCCAGGGCCGTGAGCTCTTCGGTCGTGGCTTGGGCCATGGCTTCGACCGAGCCGAAGCGGTCCCAGAGCAGGCGCGCGGTTTTCGGGCCGACGCCTTGGATGTCCAGGACCTGGCTTTTCAAGGCAGCAGCCTTGCGGGAGCGGCGTTGGCGCGAGAGGGCGAAGCGATGGGCAGTGTCGCGCAGATGTTGCAGAAAGAGCAGTTCCGGGCTGCCGGGTTTGAGCGTCAGCGGGTTTTTGCGTCCCGGCCGGTAGATTTTGTCTTCCAGGGCGGCGGCCGCGTGCGATTCTTTGACGATAGCCGCCAGTTCGAAGCGTCCGGCCGCCCCGGCTTCGGCCAGGCCGCGTTCCACGGCCGCGAGTTGTCCCTTGCCGCCGTCGATCAGCACCAGGTCCGGCCAGGGTTCGCCCGATTGGGCGCGGCGAACGGCCCAGGCGGCCAGGGCCAGGTAGTCGTCGCTCGAGCCTTCGGCCCTTTCGAGTTTGTAGTGCCGGTAGTCTTCGGTCTTGAGCCGTCCGTCTTCGTACACGACCATCCCGGCCACCACGCCGCCGCCGCCCAGGTGCGAGATATCCACGGTTTCGATGCGCCGCGCTTCGCGGGCAAGGCGCAGGGCGGGCTGGAGCAGGCTCGCCGGATCGGCGCCGAGTTTGCGTTCGCGTTCCCGGGCGGCCTCCCTGGCGTTGGCGCCAGCGATTTCAATGAGCCCTTTTTCCTGTGCGCCCCTGGCCGCCGCGATTTTCACCGCCGCGCCCCGGTGCACGGCCAGGGCCTCGCCGATGGCGGAGGCGTCCGGCAGGGCGAAGGGGGTGATCAGGCGCGGCGGGATAAACCGGCCCGGTCCGTAAAACTGGGCCGGAAGCCCGGACAGGGCTTCGAGGGCGTCAGCCTCTCCCAGGCGCGGCCAATAGAAATTGGTCCGGTCCAGGACCCGGCCCTGGCGCACGAAAACCAGGCTCGCGGCCAGGCCGCGTTCGCTGACGTGGTAGCCGAGCGCGTCCAGGTCGCCCATGCCCGGCAAAACCGCCGCCTGGCTCTCGACCGTGTCGCGCATGGCCCGGATCAGGTCGCGAAGCCCCGCGGCGCGCTCGAACCGCAGGGCGGAGGCGGCCTCGCGCATCTCTTTTTCCAGATTGGCGATGAGTTCCCTGGAGCGGCCGGTCAAAAACGCCTCCACCTGGCGCACCACGGCGGCGTATTCCTCTGGCGAAACGAGCCCCTTGCAGGGCGCGCCGCACTGACCGATGTGGTGGTAGAGGCAGGGCCGGGCGCGGTTGGCGAAGGAGGCGTCCGAGCATTTGCGGATGGCGAAGATGCGGGTGAGTTCGCGCCAGGTGGCCCGGGCCGAGGCGGCCGAGGTGAAGGGGCCGTAATACACCGAGCCGTCGGCGACCACGCGCCTGGTCATGGTCAGGCGGGGGTAGGCGGTGGACTTGTCGAGTTTGAACAGGACGTAGGATTTGTCGTCGCGCAGGACGATGTTGTAGCGCGGCTTGTGCTTCTTGATCAGGCTCGCTTCCAGAAGCAGGGCTTCTTTTTCCGAGCCGGTGAGCAGGGTGTCGATGGCGGCTATGACCGAGACCAAGGCGCGGGTTTTGGGACTCTGGTCCGTGCCCCGGAAATAGGAAGACAGCCTGGCGCGCAGGCTTTTGGCCTTGCCCACGTAGACGATGCGCCCCGTTGCGTTTTTCATGAGATAGACGCCGGGGGAAGTGGGATAGTTTTTGGGGTCGAAGGAGAAGCCAGCCATAATCAAGCACCTATCGTACAAGTGTCCGGCGCCATCGCCCATAATTTATGAGATGGAAAACCAAAACCAGAACCACTGTTGTTTTCCCAGGGGGCTGCCGCCCCCGGCCCCCGCTTTGGAGCGAATCAGAGGGCGATTCGTGAATCGCCCCTCTTAAAAAACATCACCAAAAATTTTTTGGAGGAGGGGGTTCGGGGGAGGAACCTTTTGTTCACAAAAGGTTCCTCCCCCGATTCTCCCCTTCCCACTCCACCTCTAGTTCGCCCCCCGGATATAAGACGCGACCTTTGTCCGGTAATAGTCGACCAATTGGCCGTGCGCCTCGGGCGAAAGCGGTTCGCCGCCGAGCGCCGCCATGTTTTCCAGAACCTGCCTGGCCTTGCGCGCCCCCGGAATAACCACGGACACCTCAGGGAAATCGAGGATGAAGCGCAGGGCGAACTGGGCCATGCTGGTGTGCTTTGGCCGGAATTGACGCAGCCCTTGGGCCAGTTCCACGCCTTTTTCAAAGGGCAGCCCGGCGAAGGTTTCGCCCGGGTTGAAGTGCGCGCCGTCCCGGTTGAAATGGCGGTGGTCGTTGCCGGCGAAGGTGGTGGTGGGCTTGAATTTGGCGGTGAGCAGGCCGCTGGCCAGGGGGGTGCGCGCGATCAGGGCGACACCCGCGGCGCGGGCTGCGGCGAATATGGTCTCGGCCGGCTTTTGGCGAAAGACGTTGAAGATGATCTGCAGCGAGGTCAGACCAGGCATCGTGAGGCAATGGGCGGCCTCGTCCATGGATTCCACGCTGGCCCCGAAGAAGCGGATTTTGCCTTCGGCTTGCAGTTCGCGCAGCCACTCGAAGACCTCGCCCTGGCGCAAGACGACCGAGGGGATGGTGTGCAGCTGCAGGAGGTCCAGGCGCTGCACCCCGAGGCGCTTGAGCGACGCCTCGGCCTGCTCTCGCAGGACGGCGCGCGCGAAATTGCCCGGCCAGCCCGGGTCGCGCCAGCGGCCGACCTTGGTGGCCACGAACGGCCGCCAATCGCCCTCGGCCAGAACCCGTCCGATCAGGCGTTCGCTACGGCCGTCGCCATAGACATCGGCGGTGTCGAGGAAATCCACCCCTGCCTCGCGCGCCGCGCGCAAGACGGCGAGAGCGTCTTCGTCGCTCACCCGTCCCCAACCGGTACCGATCTGCCAGGCGCCCAGGCCTAGGGCGCAAAAATTCAGGCCGGTGACGCCAAATGGCCTGCGCGGCGCAGGGCCCGGCCGGGGCTGTAGGCTCGGGGTCATTTTGGGGTAAGTTGTGTCTGGCAGCCGGTCGCGGCTTGCCGGTCGGCCGGGTTCGGGAACGGCACGCGGAGAGGGTTGGTCTTGGGATCAACGATCATGCGGGCTCCTTGGGAGGAAGTAAACCAGGTCCGTGCCCTTGGCTTCATGCTACCTCAAGCCGGATAGCGAAGGCAAGGCATGGTCCCATTGGGGCATGGCGGTCCGGGCGCGTCCGCTGGGTTTTTGAGGGTGTTTGGGCGGGTTTGAGGGAACCGGGCTTTCATTTTGCTTTTGCCGCTGGTACAGACTTGACCAGATTGCGTCGGAAGGCAAGCCTTGAGCGCTCCCAAAATGCCCGGGGCGTTCGGCTGTTCCGTTTCCGGCTCGTGTTCGAAAAAACAAGTCGCGTGCGTCGGCGGCTTGTCTCTCCCCGTTGTCCCAAAAGGGGTCGCGATGCCTGTCCCGCATAAAATCGAGGCCAACGCCTCCCCGGTTTTCGGCTTCATCAGCAATCACCCGGCCTTGATCGAGTTCGAGGGCGAAGGCGACAAATGCAAAGCCGTCATCCTTGGAGCGAACGAAAATTTCTTGATCGTGAAAACCGCCAAGCCGGCCAATCACCGGAAACCGATCGGCATCGGCGGCAACATCGTGGTCAAATTGGAACGAAACGGGGTGATCATCGGATTTAAGGCCAAAATCCTCAATTATCTGCGGCAGCCTTCCCATCTCTTGTTCGTCAGTTGCCCCAAGGAAATCGAGCAGATCAATTTACGCAACCGCGCGCGCATCGAATGCCGTATCCCCGTGGACGTGGCGTGCCAGGGCGGCGCATGCGGCGGCCAAATGCTCGATATCAGCGACAGCGGGTGCCGCATCGCGATTTTTCCGGACGAACGCTCAGGGGCCTGGAATCTGGCTAACGGCCTGGAGGTCGGCGTGCGGATCGCCACCGGATGCCCAAGCCCGCACACCTTTTTCGGTCTGGTGAAAAGCGTCAAAGAGCGTGCCGATGCCGTGATCATCGGCGTCTTGTTCCAGCCGGACCGGGTTGAAAACCAGGGCGTCGCCGTCTTGGTGGAGGATCTTGCCTGCGCGCGGCAAATCAGCGCCGCCGTCGATGAAGAAGACATCGACTATATCAACGACATGGAGCTGCTCGAAAGCGGCGACGGCCGGCGTTCGAGCGCGGCCTATTCCGGCAAGGCGCGGCTTGAGCCCGGCATGAACGTGTATTGCCACTTCACCGGCGATAACACCCTGGAGGAAGCCCGCATTTTAGGCATCGATTCCCATACCTTCGCTATTTTGGATTATGAAAGCCTGCTGTGCAAAAAGAACATCCCCAAACCCTCGGCCGGCCTGCGCGTCATCTTCACGCGCGATAGCGCCTATTATTCTTTCAGGACGCCGATAACCAAGTTCATCACCAAACCGAGGCCGATGGTCTTTTTCAATTGCCCGGGCAAACTGGACGTATTTCAGGTCCGCAAGAGCCCGCGGATAGGCTGCCTGATTCCGGCGGCCATCGAAAGCAATCTGCTCCGTGGCCGGGCGCATTTGAGCGATTTGAGCGAGGGCGGTTGCCGCCTGGTGACAGATTTCTCCAAGAGCGAAATCATATCGAATATAGCGAAAGACTATGCCCTCGCCGTCAGTTTTCCGGTCAACGGTTCGCGATGCGTAACCATCACCGCTGTCACCCGGCGTTTCTTCAGCGACGGCTCGGACATCATTCTCGGGATGTCGTTTCGGGACAGCCAGGAGAAAATGGCTGCCGTCAAGGAGGCCATGGTCCGTCTGCAGGCGGCAAGCTCCCTGGGCGCGGCGCACGGGTGAGGCGGCGCGCCGCCCTGGGCGCGCTTGACAACCGGCTCGCTTGGGGTCAAGTTTTGCCTCGCCCGCGACCCGCGCCGTGAAGTCGCGGGAAGTCGGACGAAACGCGAACACGATGCGATCCGAGAAAACCACCCTGACCTGGACCCCGCCGATCACCATATACCGGCAGTATGTTTCCTACGGCGAAACCGACGCCATGGGGGTGGTCTACTATGCCAACTACGCCCATTTCTTCGAGCGGGCCAGGGGCCAGCTCATCCGCGAGCGCGGCATGAGCTACGCCGAGGTCGAACGACGCGGAGTGATTCTGCCGGTACGTGAGCTCAAATGCCGCTATTTCGCCCCGGCGCGCTACGACGACGCAATCGCCGTGCGTTGCGCCATCGGCCTGTGGGGGCGTGCCTCGCTGACCTTCGTTTACGAGGTGCACGGCGAGCCTGGCGGGGAAAAACTCCTGTGTTCCGGAGAAACCCAGCACGCCTGCGTCGGCCCCGACCACCGGCCCATGGCCGTGCCGGCCTGGCTCAAGGAGCTCTTTGCCGCGACCTAGGCGTTGTGTTGTCGCAAATACCGGCACAAGGCCGATGATCCGTCCCACTCCCGTTTCCCCAACATAACTTTTCCTGACCGGAGACAAGGTTCCCCATGTTGCTCGACGTGCATACCCATGCCTTTCATCCCAAGATCGCGGACAAGGTCCTGGCCCAACTCAACGGCCATTACGGCATAACCCCGGTGGGCACTGGGCTCGCCTCCGATCTGAAGCGGCGCGTCGCCAAAGCCGGCCTGGACGGGGCCGTGGTGCACACCGCGGCCACCGACCCGGCTCAGGTGGTCCCGGCCAACAACTGGGCCATTCAAATCGCCGCGGAAAATCCCGGCCTGATCGGCTTCGGCTCCATCCATCCGGCATTTCCGGATTTCGAGGTCGAACTCGACCGCCTGCATGCGGCCGGCGTCCCGGGAATTAAGATTCACCCTGATTTTCAGGGTTTTTTCCTGGACGACCCGCGCCTTGGCCCGATCTTCGAGGCGGCCAGGGAGCGGTTCGTGTTCATGGTCCATGTCGGCGACCGCCTGCCCCCTGAGCAAAACCCGTCCTGTCCGCGCAAGCTGGCCCGGATCGTCAAGAATTTTCCCGGCATCCGCCTGATCGCCGCCCACATGGGCGGCTACCTGCACTGGCGGCACGCCTTGGAGCATCTGGCGGGCCTTGACCTCTACATCGACACCTCAAGCAGCCTGCCATTCCTCGACGACGACCTGCTGCGCCTGCTCTACAACAGCCACCCGCCGGAGCGCATCCTGTTCGGCTCCGATTATCCGCTCTTCGACCCCAAGGCTGAAATCGAACTGCTTCAGTCGCGACTTCGCCTTTCCGATTCCAAGCTGGAGCTGCATTTGAGCGCCGCCGGCGAGTTGATTGCGCCCGGGACGGGCGCAATCAACTCGCCGGCAAATATGAATGGGAGCGGGGAAATGAAGACATTTCCCCGCTCCCATTCATAAGAACGGCCACGCGGCGGGCCGGCGGGAGCACAAAGTGGAAAATTCTGTGCTCCGAGTAATAAAAAAGGCCGGAGCAGCGGCTCCGGCCCGTCCTGGAATGTTTTTCGCGAAAAAAGACCGGTCTATGAACTGCTGATGATGGGGAACGAATTGTTCGGGTTGACCACGGTCCAGGTGGCGGAAGAGGCGGTCCCGGTCGGGACGATGCCCGGGTTATGCAGCCCCTGCCCCTTGTAGAGCCAATTGAGCGCGCCCAGGTCGAGAGTAGTGTAGTTGTTGAAGGTGGTGGTGTTGTTAGCGGCCATGATCGTGGCGCCGCCGTTGTTGTACTGCGCCGGAAAGGCGACGCTCGCGCTCGACGAGGAATCCGGGATGCGCAGCCCCAAGGCTTCGCCGATCGACTGCAAAAGGCCCTGGTAGGCATAGGTGCCCGCGGGCATGGTGTTGGCGCCGTAGGTGTTGCTGTTGATGAGGATGTAGTCGGAAACGTCCAGGACCTGCGAGGCGTTCGGATTGTATGTGTAAGTATAGGTGTCCGAGCTTGTCGCCGCGCCGCCCATGGGTTTCATGGCGAAGACGAGATTGGTGTCGGCCGAGGTCCCGGTCGGAACTTCGTTGAACTTGATCCCGGTCACGGAGCTGACGTAATTCAAGGCGTTTCTGACCGCCTGCTCGGCGCTGGCGGGCATAACCGTCGCCCCGTTCTGGGTTGCGGCGTCGGTGATCAGGCTCGTGTCAAAGGAAAAATTAATATAATTTTTGTAGGGGTACTCGGCGGAGAATGGCAATTGGCATTGCGAAATCAGTCCGTCGATCGACGGATTGCCGGAAAGAGTGGGATAGAACGCACTGATATTGTTAGCCATTTCAACCTCCTGGAGGCAAGATCTTCCGCGCGTTGGGCGCGCGGACCATTGATTCAATGCCTTACTACAAAAAAAATAAACAATCCCGGATGAAAAAGCAATGGTAAAAGATGCGAACCAGAGCGTTGCCTCGGGCGGCGGCTTGGGCGGCCGGGGTTATGGCCGCGCCGCCGGTTTGGCGGCGCTGGCGGTTTGCAGTCCGTCGTTTTGAGAGGAATCGCCGACGATCAAATATCTGCCCGGAAGGGAAACCGGCTTTCGCTCCTTGCGCAGGAGCCAGTTGGCGGGTTTTGTTTTGGCCCACTGTTCGTAGTGCCAATCCAAGATGGCGTGGATGTCGAGAAAGTGGTTGAGGCCCTTGGAGATGCGGATGCAGCCCTTGGAATCGATGCGCCCCAGGCGTTCCTCGCCGGCGACCGGATCGGTGGCGTGCAGGAGCAGGCGCAATTGGCTGAGGGTGGTGCCGTTTTTGTAGGTCTTGAGCCCCGTTTGATATCCGAAGTCCCAAACCCGGCTGTCTTTTTCGCCAAGGCCGCGCCAGCCCTCGGCGTTGGGCGTGCCGAGGGCCCGGTAATCGAAATTCTCCAGCACATGCTCGAATACCCCGGTCGGGGTCTCAAAGTAGTCTGCTCCCCGCTTGATATCGCCCGAGCTGATCAGGTCGTGGCCCAAAAGTTCGACGCGGCCGGCCGCCGCGTCGTAGAAGCAGACAAAGATGTCCTGCATGGCCGGATTGCGGTCGACGTAAAGGAAGTATTGGCTGTCCAGCGGGGTGGTGCCGTCCTTGGTGAGCTTTGCCAAAGCGTCGGCGGTCACGAAGTTGATATATGCGCTTTCCGGCTCGACCATTCGCTGCACGCGCCCCTGGATACGTTTGATGGCTTTGGGATCGCGGAAGGTCGCCAGATAATGGTTGAGCCGGGCCATGGTGGCGTCGTACACGCTGGTCTTAAATTCCTGGCGCAGCTCTTCGATCTCTTTGTCTGCCGGCTGTTCGGCGGCCGATTGGTCGGTGGCCGAAGCGGCCGATTGGTCGGCTGGAGGTTGGCCGGCGGCCGGAATGATCGCCGCTTGGTCGCTGTTCGGCGGCGCGCCGTCCTGGGCCGCGGCGGGCCAGGAACGCGCGGCCGAGGCCAGGCACGCGAGCAGGGCCAGACACAAGGCAAGGCCGGGACGTCTTGTCGAGGGAAGGCAGGGTTTACTTGCCCGGGAGCGGCAAGCGGCATGGGGCGAAACGCCCGAAATCGGCAGGTGCATGAAACGTTGCGTTGTCTTGCCGGACCAGGGCGTTTTTCGGGCTCAAGCCGAGTCCGAATACGGCCGGCTCGGCGCTAGTTGTTTACTATACGCCGTGCTCCGGCGAAATGTTGTTCCCATATCGGTTCGGAGAGAGAGCTGATCTTGACCGTGTCCCCTTTGCGGCTTGAATGGATGAATTGGCCGTTTTCCAGGTAGATGCCGACGTGGGAGATGGTTTTCTTTTTGCGGAAAAAGACCAGGTCCCCTCGCTGGAGCTGGTTGATGGCGATGACCTTGCCTTCGAGGAATTGTTCACGGGAGCTGCGGGGCAGATTGATGCCGTTGGAGGCGAAAACCCAGCTGGTGAAGCCGGAGCAGTCAAAGCCGGTGCCGGGATCGGTGCCGCCGGCGCGGTAATACTTGCCGAGCTGGGTGAAGGCGGTCTTGATCAGGTGGTCGTATGGGGAACCACCTTTGTTTCCGGAGACGGAACAGAATTTGCCGCCGTTTTGGGCGGCCATTTCAAAGAGGTTCTTGTGCAATATGTTGTCGCCGCTGGCAATCGAAGGCGGTGCCGCGGCGTCGCCCTCAGGAGTGAGGGTTTTGAGCGGATTGAAGGCGTCATCCTGAGGCGCGCCGTTTTTGGCAAAGAGAGAGGAGAATGCGGAGCGGTCAGAGGACGTTTTTGGGGCGCAGGCGGAAATGCTCACCGCCACAAAACTAACGAAAAGGATAATAGCCAGTTTTTTCGGGGAGTTCTGAAGTTCGGACTGAACATGCATCCCTTCGTTCTCCTCTTAGCCCGCGGTTGCGGGGTAGAATGCCCAACAAACTTGAGCAAAACTAAATCGGTTCAGGATACGACGCTTCACCCAGAGGGGCGCGGCCGTTTTTTTGCAAAATATCTTGTCGAAAACTTATTATTGTGATAAATTGATGTAGGCTATTTACATGCTTGATAAATTGTTGTCAACCGTATTTGTGATTTTTTTATCTCCAGACAAATCAGCAATTTATGTCTTGAATGAATTCCCGGCCTCCCAAAAAACGCGCCTGAGCGAGACGTCTGATCCGAAGCCCGGGGCGGCCGTTGCGGACCGGCCCATTTAGCCAATCCCGCCGGTCCGGCCCGTCACCGGGACGGCCCTTCGCCCGCTTCGGCCTTGTCCTCGGCAAACGAGATGCCCAGGCTCTTGAGCTTGCGGTGCAGGTGGCTGCGTTCCAGGCCGACGGCCTCGGCCAGGCGGCTGACGTTGCCGCCGTACTGCGCCAGTTTGGTCCGCAGAAAAACGGTTTCAAAGTTCGTTTTGGCCGCCTTGAAGTCGTTGATGTCCATGGCCTCGGCCGGCAAAGCGGCCCGGGCCGCGCCCGCGCGCAGGTATTCGGCCGGCAGGGCGCCCCGGTCGATCTCGCCGCCGGGATAGAGGATGAACATGCGCTCGGCGAAGTTTTTAAGTTCGCGTACGTTGCCGGGCCAGGGATAGAGCTTCAGGGCGGCGGCGGCCTCTTGGGTGAAGCGCGGCGGTTCCAGGCCCCGTTCCCTGGCCAGGGAGCGAAAAAAATCGTCTAGCAAAAGCTCGATGTCCTCGCGGCGTTCGGCCAAGGGCGGCGCTTCGATGGGAAAGACCTTGAGCCGGTAGTAAAGATCCTCGCGGAAGCGGCCGGCCTTGATCTCGGCGACCAGGTCCTTGTTGGTGGCGGCGATGATGCGCGCGTCTACCCGGATCGGTTTGCGTCCGCCCACGCGCTCGAAGGTTTGTTCCTGGAGGATGCGCAGGATCTTGGCCTGGGTTTTCAGGCTCATATCGCCGATTTCGTCCAAAAACAGGGTGCCGCCGTCGGCCAGCTCGAATTTGCCGACCTGGGGCCGGTCGGCCCCGGTGAAGGCCCCTTTTTCGTGGCCGAACAGCTCGCTTTCGATGAGTTCTTCAGGGATGGCGGCGCAGTTGACCGCGATCAGGGGGCGCTCCGCCCGCTTGCTGCCGGCGTGGATGAGCCGGGCCACGATTTCCTTGCCCGTGCCGTTTGGGCCGGTGACGAGCACCCAGGCGTCCGTGGGCGCGACCTGGGCGATCTGGCGGCGCAAGAGCTCGACCGCCTTGGAGCGGCCGGTCAGGTCGCTGGGATGGCCCTGGCCCAGGTTTTCGCGCAGGTACTCGTTTTCGCGTTTGAGCCGAGCCCGCTCCAGGGCGTTTTTGGCCGCCACCACGACTTTTTCCAGGGACAGGGGCTTTTCGATGAAGTCGAAAGCGCCTTTTTTGATCGCGGTCACGGCCGTTTCCACGGTGCCGTGGCCGGAGATCATGATTACCGGCAGATCCGGGTATTTGGCGGTGATGCGCTCCAGGACCTCCAGGCCGTCCAGGCCCGGCAGCCAGATGTCCAGGAACACCAGCGACGGTCTGTCCTGGTCCAGGGCGGCCAGGGCTTCCTCGCCCGAGGCGGCCTGGCGCGCGGCGTAGCCCTCGTCCGTCAGCACGCCCCCGAGCGAGGCGCGGATGGGTTCCTCGTCGTCGACGATCAGGATGTCATCGGCCATGCGGTTCGCCTGGATGTCGATTCACGATTGCTCGTAAGGTCCGGCCGCGCTCGGCGGCGAGGCGTCGAAGCTGAAATTTTTTTCCGTGATCACCCTGGCGCAGGCCCGGGCCGCGTCCGGATCGAACATGCTCCCGGTCTGGCTCAGGACTTCATCCAGGGCTTTGGCCGTGCCCAGGGCCGGCCGGTAGGGCCGATGCGAACTCATGGCCTCGACCACGTCGGCCACGGCCATGATCTTGGATTCGAGCAGGATTTCATGGCCCTTAAGCCCCCGCGGGTAGCCGGAACCGTTGAGGCGTTCGTGGTGGGTGAGCACGATTTCGGCCACGGGCCAGGGAAAGGGGATGGTTTTCAGGATTTCGTATCCGACCGAGGGATGGGTGCGGATGATGCCGAATTCGATTTCCGTGAGTTTGGCCGGCTTGGTCAGGATCTCGGCCGGAATGGAGATCTTGCCGATGTCATGGAGCAGCCCGGCGGCCCGCACCCCCTCGACGCGGTGCGGATCGAGCCCCAGCTCCACGGCGATGGCCTGAGCGAGCAGGGCGGTGCGCTGCTGGTGGCCGGCGGTGTACGGGTCGCGTTTTTCCGCGGCCACGCCGAGCGCCCCGACCGTAGCCTCCAGGGTGAGCCGCAATTTGGCCAGTGATTCGATTAGGGCCTCCTCGGCGCGCACCCGGGCCGAGATGTCCCGCACCACCAGAACCGCCCCCGAACCGTTGGCGGACTCACCCGCGATGGGGGTGATGGTTTTCTCGATGAATACCCGTTTGCCATCCCCGGTGGCGAGGATTTGGCAATCCGGCCGCTGGCCGTTTCCGGCTAAGGCCTGGACCCGGTAGCGCGACGGGCATTGCGCCTCGACCTTGAAAATGTCCGTCAGCGGCCGGCCCAGGGCCTGGGCCATGTCCACGCCGAGCAGGCGCTCGCCCACGGGATTTAAGTATTGGACCAGCCCTCCCGCGTCCACGGTGAGAACCGCCTCGCCGATGGACTCCAGGGTGGTTGAGAGCAGGCGTTCGCGCTCGATCAGGCGGCTTTCCAGGGAATGCTTGTACAGGGCCATCTGGATGGTGATGTGCAGTTCCCGGTCCTCGAAGGGCTTGAGGATGTAGCCGAAGGGACCGGCCACCTGGGCGCGCTTGAGCGTCGCCTCGTCGGCGTTGCCGGTGATGTAGACGATGGGGATGTCGAAACGGCGCTTGATCTCCAGGGCCGCGTCCACCCCGTCCATGGCGCCTTCCAGGCGGATGTCCATGAGCGCCAGGTCCGGGGCGAGCGCGCCGGCGGCGGTCACGGCCTCTTCGCCGCTGCGCACGCTGGCCACGGCGTCATATCCCAGGTAGCCCAGGCGGTTTTTGATATCCAGGGCGACCACGCCTTCGTCTTCGACGATCAGGATGCGTTTGCGGTTCATATTTTGGCTCAATGTCTCGTTCTGCGGGTGTTCCGCGTCAAGACGCCGGCGGGTTGTCACTCGCGCTGCATATTTGACGTGATTTTCGCCCCAAAGACAAGCGGCGTTTTTAGGTCAGACTCGCGGAGCGCTCACGAGATCGGCCAGGGCCGCGCGCAGTTCCGGAAAACGGAAGACAAAGCCGGCTTCAAGCAGTCTGGCCGGCTTGGCGAGGCAGCCCGAAAGCAGAAGGTCCTGGGCCATTTCGCCGAGCAGGGCCTTGAGCGCAAAGGCCGGCACACGAAAATAAACCGGCCGGTTCAGGCGCTCCCCGAGGGCGGTGCAGAACCCGTAGAGATCAACGCCCCCCGGCGCGGTCAGGTTGTAGGGACCCGCGGCCGACGGATTTTGCGCCAAAAAAACCATGGCCCGGACCTCGTCGGCCACGTGGATCCAAGGAAATCCCTGCAGGCCGGAACCGAACATCGCCCCGGCGTAAAAGCGAAAGGCGGGCAGCATCCGGGCCAAAATGCCGCCCGCGCCCAGCACCATGCCCGAGCGGACCAGGCAGCGCCTGACGCCCGCGGCCTCTATCCCGGCTCCGGCCTCTTCCCAGGCGCCGGCCAGTTCGGCCAGAAAGCCCCGGCCCCGGGGGGCGCTCTCGTCGTTTGGCTCGTCCACGTTGCCGTAATAGCCCACGGCCGAGGCCTGGATCACGACCTTGGGCCTCAGTTCGGCCGCTTCCACCGCGCGGGTCACGGCCAGGGTGGAATCGATCCGGCTGCGCAGCAAAATGTTCTTGTACCGGGCAGTCCAGCGCCCGCCCGCGATGTCCGCCCCGGCCAGGTTGACCAGCGCGTCCGCGCCGTCCACGCTCCGCGCCCAATCGCCCTGGCTCACCCCGTCCCACACGGCGTAGCGCAGCCGCGCGTCGCCGGAGGACCTGGGCGTGCGGCTGAGTATCGTCACCTCGTGGCCCGAGGCGAGCAAATTCCTGGTCAGCTCGCGGCCGATAAAGCCCGAGCCCCCGGCGATGACGGCGCGCATGGCCTTTCCTCCGCCGGCGGCGGGCGTCCGCCCGCTGGCCGGCTTGAAGCTTGTAGCGCGACCCGGCCTGTGGCATACCGGCAAGGCGATCGCCCGCGCGCTCCCCAAAATTCATTAGCGGCGATCGAACCAAATGCCAAGCATCCGCAAAAGTCTCCTCCAACTGGTGTTTCAGGGCTCCTTTATGAAGCGCTGGAACGACAAGCGCCGTTCCATGGAATTCGTCGAGGTGGACAAGCAGGCCCACAAGATGCTCACCGCCTGGGCGCTCACGCGCCTGAACAGCCGTGACATGAGCCCGGAAGACCGGCTGCGTTTGGAACGCGAGGTGATCGAGGGCGGGCTGTTCGACTATTTCTACCGCCTGATCATCACCGACATCAAACCGCCCATCTTCTACCAGATTAAGGCCAACCCGGAGCACTACCGCAAATTGACCTCCTGGGTGCTCAGCGAACTTGAACCCCGCCTCCAGCCGCTGGGCAAGGAGTTCTGGGAGAGGCTCTCCCGCTACCTGCTGGCCCCGGACGAAAAATCCCTGGCCCGCGACATCCTGGACGCCGCCCACCTCTATGCCTCGACCTGGGAATACAACCTCATCAAGCAGGAAAATCCCTGGGACGAGGAACTGCTCGAAATCGAATCTTCGTTCCGCGACGGTCTGGCCAAGCACGAAGGCCTCATCGGCGTGACCGAACTCAAGAATGCCATCGTCAGCGGCGAAAAAAACACCCTGGGCCGCTTCTGCCAGATTTGCGGCCAATTGCGCTTTCAAAAACGCTGGTCCCAGACCCCGCGCATCCCGGAAACCTCGGTACTCGGGCACATGTTTATCGTCGCCGCCTATGCCTACTTCCTGGGGCTGGCGGCCGAAGCCTGCACCGCCAGGCTGGTCAACGATTTTTTCGCCGGACTTTTCCACGACCTGCCCGAACTGCTCACCCGCGACATCATCTCCCCGGTCAAACAGTCCATCGAACCCATGCAGGGCCTGATCCAGGAATACGAGCAAAAAGCCCTTTCGCGCCTGATCCTCGGCCCGCTGGGCAAGGACTATCCTGGCCTGGCCGAGCGTCTGTCCTACTACCTGGGGCTGGAGGTGGGCTCGGAATTCGCCGACACCGTGGTCGAGGACGGGCGCATCAAAAAAATCACCCCGGCCGAGATCGCCGGCCGCTACAACCACGACCGCTTCGATCCCAAGGACGGCGAGATGCTCAAGATCTGCGATTCGCTGGCGGCCTTCATCGAAGCCTACATCACCCTGCAAAACGGCATCACCTCAAGCCAGCTGCAACAGGCCGTGTGGCGCATCAAAACCATGTACGCCTCCAAGGCGGTCAACGACACCCTGCACATCGGCGCGCTGCTGGCCGATTTTGATTGAGCATGCCCCCGCGGGTTGACATGTCCCGGTCTGGTTGTTTATAAATTCGAGTTCCGCGCAGGCGGTTTTTTTGCGGAGAGGTGGCCGAGTCGGCCGAAGGCGCTCGCCTGCTAAGCGGGTATCGGGCTTAAAACCTGATCGAGGGTTCGAATCCCTCCCTCTCCGCCAGTCAACATTTCCCGGGCTTCGAAAGAGGTCCGGGATTTTCATTTTCGATTTTCATATGTCCCTGCGCTATGTTCTTTTCACCTATTGGCGGGAATCCGGGGCGCGGGAGGGAACGAACCGGCCCGGCCGCGGCGTCCCTCGCGAGAGAGGCTTTACCTCATGAGCGCCGTCATATAGAGTTTAAAGTATTCGCGTTGTTCCATCAGTCTCTATCCCACGGCGGAACCGCACATGAGGCCGAACCCAGCGTCTACCTTGCGTTTGCTCCGCAAATTTCCGGCCGCGCCGCGCCTGCCCTTGTTCGCGGCCATCCTGGCCGCAACGCTCGGCTTCGCCCTGGTCATCACCGGGGTGCTCACCTGGAGGTCCATGGCCGGCGGTTCCCGGGCCGGCCGGGACATGGCCGTCAAGATGCTTTCGCTCACGGGCGACCATATCCTGCTTGAGACCGACCACTTCTGCCAACCGATCTTGGAGTTGAGCGACTTCCTGGCGGCCGCCCCGGACGCGGCGGCCCGGCCCAATGGCTTCGAGCACCCGATGCGCGCTTCCATTCTGGAAGCGCTCGACACCATACCGCAACTCTCCTCCCTGTATTTCGCATACGAAGACGGGGGCTTTTACCAGGGCATCTCCCTTCGGGAAAACCCCGGTCTGGCCCGGGAGATCGAGGCCCCGCCCGGGACCGTGTACGCCATCCGCCACATCACCCTCGAAGGCGGCGCGGCTTGGCAGGCATGGCGCTATTTCGACGAGCAGCGCCAGGTCATCGGCGAGACCGGCCTCGCCAAGGCCGTCTACGACCCCCGGGTCCGGCCCTGGTATATTGGAGCCATGGGGGCTTACGGAGGATATCGCACCGAGCCTTACGTCTTCGCCAGCCTGAGAACCCTGGGCGTGACCCTGGCCAGGCGGCTTCCCGGAACGGGCAAGACGGTCCTGGGTTTGGACGTGACCCTGGCCTCGCTGTCGGGCTTCGTGGCCGAACAACGCATGAGCGCGGCCGGCCTGGTCTATCTCGCCACCGGCTCGGGCCGGCTCATCGCCTACCCCGACCCGGCCAAGCTCACCGCGGCCGCGCAAAATCCGGACGGATCGCGGGCGCTTGACACGGTTCGGGTCAACGACTTGGGCGACCCCCTGGCCAAGGCGGTCCAGGACGCCTTCGAAAACGGCGGCGGCAAGCCCTTCAGCGCCCGGGAACTGGTCGTGGGCGGCGTCACGTACCTGGCCCAGATTCTGCCCATCCCGATACTCGGTTCCCAACACGAATTCGTGGCCCTGGCCGTGCCCGCCTCGGAATTCATCGGCCCCCTGCAACAGGCCCAGCGCCAGGGACTTTTCTGGGTAGCCGTGCTCATGCTCGCGGCCGCGCCGGTCATGTTCCTGGCCGCCCGGGCCATGGCCAAGCCCTTGGGGTTGCTCACCGCCGAGGCCGTGCGCATCAGCGAACTGGACATGTCCGACTCCCCGGCCATTTGTTCGCGCATCGCCGAGGTGGACACCCTGTGCCGGGCCGTGGCCGTCATGAAGGCGAATTACCAGGTTTTCGGACGCTACCTGCCGCGCTCCTTGATCCGCCATCTTCACGACGGCGCGTTGACCCACCTGGGCGGCCAACGACGGGAGATCACCCTGCTGTTCACCGACGTCGAGGACTTCACCTCGCTCTCGGAGCGGATGGCCCCGGAAGAGCTCATGCAAACCATGTCCGAGTATTTTCAGGGCGTCACCAAGGCGATCATGGACGCCAACGGCACCATCGACAAATTCATCGGCGACGCGGTCATGGCCTTCTGGAACGCCCCCTCCCACGACGAAGGCCATATCGAACGGGCCTGCGCCGCGGCGCTTCGCCTGCAGAAGGCGACCGCCGACTTCAACGGGAAGCGCCTGGCCCAGGGCCTGCCTCCCCTGAACACGCGGGTGGGCATCCACACCGGCGAGGCCGTGGTGGGCAACATCGGCACCGACGAACGCATGGACTACACCGCGCTCGGCGCGGTAGTGAACCTGACCTCGCGCCTGGAGACTCTCAACAAGTACTACGGCACCCGAATCCTCGTCTCCAAGCGGGTCAGGGACGCGGCCCACGGCTCGTTCCTGTTCCGTTCCGCGGACGTGGTCGCGCCCAAGGGCATTGCCGACGCCCAGGCCACGTTCGAACTTTTTGGGGCCAAACCCAAAAGCGACTACCCGGACGTGGCCGTGCCGAGCGCGATGCTCGGCTACTGCTCGCGCTGGGAGCGGGCCATGACCTTGTATCGCACCAAACAATGGGACAGCGCCCTGGCCGAGTTTACCGCGCTGTCCCAGGCTCAACCCGAGGACAGCCTGGCCAAGCGCTATATCCGGCGGGTCGAGCGCCTCCTGGCCAGCGATCAGACCGAGGATTGGAAAGCCGCCAGCCATTTCACCGAAAAATGAGGAGGAGCCATGCCGCGGATCGAATGGAACCAAGAGACCATGAGCGTCGGCCATCCCCTGGTTGACGAACAGCACCGCAAGCTCATCGGCTTGCTCAACCAGATGTCGCAAACCCTTGAAACCAGCGCCGGCGACAAGCGGCTTGTCGGCCAGGCCCTCAAGGAACTGTGCGACTATACCGTGAACCACTTCAACACCGAAGAAACCCTCATGGACCCGGACGCCTACCCCGAATACGACGCCCATGTCAGCGAACACATGGAATGCACCCAGGCCGTCTTGGACTTCCTGAATGCGTTCTCGGAAAAAAACGAGGGGGATCTGCGCGAATTCTCCGACTTCGCCAACAACTGGGTGGTCAACCACGTGCTTGTCACGGACAAGACGCTCGGCCGGTTTCTGCAAGGGCGGCAATAGGTTCGCCGTAGCCGGGGGCAGGCCGCCTCTCCGCCAGTCGACACGTCCCGGCCTCCGGAGGGGGGCTGGGATTTTTTCGTCCCGTTGCCCCTGTCCCCGGGTGGTCGGCCCGGTTTCGCTTCGCAAAATGAAGTTACTTTTTTCCCAATGCTTGTTTTTCCTCCAGGAGAGGTTATTTTTTCAAAATCGCCGTTCATTGCCGTCAAGCGGCGCGCGGCCCCGGCATGTCTGCTTTCCCATGCCCGGGGCGCATTGAAAATTCGCATATGCGTCGTCCCGTGTAGCATCATGAAACGTCATACGAAAAATTGCCCGCCCGAAGCTTCTCCAGTCGCTCCCCCGGGAGTGCGCGAGACCTTGCTCGCCATGCTTGCCGATGCGCCCGCTTCCGTGAGCCGCGCCGTCGCCGATCTGATCGTGTCCATTAAAGACGGCCTCGCCGCCGCCGGCCATATCCCGGATTTCGCCGACGGCGGCGCCGCGATATCCGATTGGGATTCGCTCCTGACCATGCTCGCCGGCCTGCGCCGGGAGCTCGACCAGGGCATTGCCTGGCGGATATCCGGCTGCGACGCGGAGAAAAAAGACCGGGCGCGTCTGGAGCATCGCTTCGAGCTCTTGAAGCACGCCCACGAAAACAACACGCTGATGATCGAAATCTTTTACGCCCTGGTGGATGCGGGCCAGGATTTCCAGACCTCCGAGGAAGTCATCGAGCAAAGCGCGGAAATTCTCATGGAGGAATTCGAGGCGGATCTGTTCGTTTGCCGCCTGGACGACGAAGCCGGCAACTGGATCAACGTGGCGACCAACAGCAGGCATATCAACCGCACCCCCATGTTCGTGCTCTCCATGGAGGAGAACCTGCCAGGCCACCCGGTCATGGCCGCGGTCGCCGAGACGAATTGGAGCTACGTGCTCTCGAACAATCTGCAGTCCTCGGAGCGCGGCGGCGAATCGTACGACTGCACGGCCTTCCAGGAAGGCTACCGCTCGCGTTTGGCCTTTATTCTGCGCGGCCATGACGACCGGCCGTTCGGCCTGATCATGCTGTATTCGCGCTCGCCCGAGTTTTTCGCGAGCTTTTGCCACAAGTTTCTGTCCGACTGCTCCCGCATCGTGTCCATGACCGTGGGCAGCCGCCTGGAACTCGGCCGGGACGCCCTGGGCAAGGCCGCCGGCGGCATGGCGCACGTCGGCAACAACGCGCTCTCGGCCATCTACAACAGCTTGGAAATCCTCATCGAGGAGATTGAGAGCGCCGTGGATGCCATGCCCTCTGAATTTCCGGCGGAAAATGACGTCGCATCCTTGACCGAGTACGCGCTGCACCTGCGACGGTCTTTGGCCTTGCTGAAACTGCACAACAAAATTGAACTCATCAAGAGCGCTCTCGCTGGCGCCGACATTATCAAAGGCGCCATAACAAACCTCTTGGAAGCGGTCGAAAAGCCTCGGATCATGCACTATATACGCGGCGAAGAAGTCCTGGACCTTGACCCGAGGTAGGCATGGGTTGAGCTTCCCGGGGTGGAATAACCTGACCCGGGGGGCGGATTCTTCCCTACGGCATTTTTCCCGAAAACCCGGCAGCGACCCACGGCCGGTTTTTTTGTTTTTGCGGGATATTTTCAACCGGCCACGAGTGGGGTATTGCTTGTCCGGCGGTTGTCCGGAAAGCAGGCGAAGCGGAGGGGAGTTCGTGAGAAAATGCTGGTTCGTTCTCGTTGTGGCGGCGGCTCTGTGCTCAATTTCCGCCGCGGCGTTGGCCGCCGGAGCGCAGGAGACGGCCGACGCCCTGCCGCGCCGCTTCAAGGGCGTTTACAAATGGAACGACCGCAAATACGGCAGCGAGGTCGACATCAAGATCACGGCCGTGCGCGCCGAGAACGGCCTGATTTGGGCCGTGGGCGAGGGCCGGCACGTGGAGGACGAGTTCCGCACCGGTGTCACTATCGAGCTGGTCATCGACCCGGCGACCCTGGCCGTTGAGATGTGGGAACAGTCGCCCGAGGGCTCGCGCAGCAACCCCAAATTCTCCACCGAAGGGTCGTATCGCGGCGAGATCGAGCCGGATTTGAAAACCATCCAGGCGGTATGGACCACCACGGCCACGGGCCGCAAAGGGGTCTTGACCTTAAAAGCGAATTGACGACGTCCGCGCCGTCTCAGCACCCATGCTCCGGACGGCTGAGGCGGCGCGGCGAAGACGAACGCCGCGGATCGGCCGGTCTGGCCGGCTCCGGCTGATTTTCTTCTCACTTATCAAATAATTTAAGGTACTTCCCGTAGCCTTCCTTTTCCAGGTCTTCCTTGGGCACGAAGCGCAGGGCGGCCGAATTCATGCAGTAGCGAAGCCCGGTCGGAGGCGGTCCGTCCGGAAAGACGTGGCCCAGGTGGTTTTGGCCCTGTTTGCTGTGCACCTCGGTGCGCGTGCTGAACAGGCTGCGGTCCTCCTTCTCCACAATATTACCGGGTTCCAAGGGCTTGGTGAAGCTCGGCCAGCCCGTGCCGGATTCGAATTTGTCCGTGGAGGAGAAAAGCGGCTCCCCGGAGAGGATATCCACGTAAATGCCTTGCCTTTCGTTGTTCCAGTATTCGTTCTTGTAAGGCGGTTCGGTGCCTTCCTTCTGGGTTACGTCAAACTGCATGGGCGTGAGCGTTTTGCGCAGTTCGCTTTCCGGTGGCTTGTGGTACGCGGCGGGCGCCCCGGGCACAGCGGGCGCGGCGGCGGGGGGCAGTTCCCGGACGTCGCCCCAGACCGCCTTCACGGTCTTGTCCCGGCCGCAACTGAAGCGGTAGTACTCATAGCGCAGGTGATTTTTCTCGGCGTAGTCCTGGTGGTAGTCCTCGGCCGGGTAGAAGACCGTCAGCGCCCTGATCTCGGTGACCACGGGCTTGCGCAGGACGCCGGACTTGTCCAGGTCGGCCTTGGACTTTTCGGCCGCGAGGCGCTGCGCCTCGTCGCCATAGAAGATGGCCGAGCGGTACTGTTCGCCCCGGTCGCAGAACTGGCCGCCGTCGTCGGTGGGATCGATGTGCCGCCAGAAGTAGTCGAGCAGGTATTGGTAGCTGACTTTGCCCGGATCGTAATGCACCTGGACGGATTCCAGGTGGCCGGTGCGGTGCTCGGACACCTGTTCGTAGGTCGGGTTTTTTTCCGTGCCCCCGGTGTAGCCGGAGACCACGCCGGTCACGCCCGGCACCTTCCTGAAATCCGATTCCATGCACCAAAAGCATCCGCCGGCGAAGGTCGCCGTGGCGGTTTTATCGCTTTGCATTTGAGTTCCCTCTTTTTCGGCCGCCCGGGCCGGGCCGGTCAGAGCCAGGGCCAGGGCCAGGGCGAGCAGGATCGTAGTGGTTTTATTCATGGCGTATGTCCTTGGTGAAAGGCCGTTTGGAATTATAAAGATACATTCCTATTCTGCCCTGTCAACTGAAATTTCGGTGTTTGCTCTTCCCTGCGGAACGCGTCGCTTCCCCCGTGCCGCGTCAAGAAGCCGCCGCGCGGGCGACAGCCCGCCGCCGCCCGGATGCGTCTGGGCCCTCGCCGGGCAGATGTGGCCGCGTTTTGACGTCCGTGGCACCCATCTTGCTGGCAAGCAGGCCACTACGAACCAAAGGCAAGGAAGCCGCCATGAAAAACATCGCACCGCTTGCGACCACGCAGCAAACCCCAGCCATCCAGCCTTCGGAATGCGGGCAAGACGCGCTTGCCCCGGGCGAGGCGCTGGCCTTGCCGCAACATCCGTGCGGGTCGCGCACCTTCGACCCGGACGAGGTGTTCACCGATCCGGGCACCCTGGTCATGATCGGGATTTAGGCTCTTGTCGCCGCTCGCGCGGCGGTATTGACTTCTCGTACCGGGTGGGCGTATTTATAATGTATTGGCTGAAGTCGCGGGCATTGCGATCTGCCGGTCCGCTCTTTCGCGGGGGAATCAGATGGGCTTCCTCGTGTTTTTCCTACTCTTGTATCTCGTCTGGAGCTTGCGCGACCTGGCGCGGCCCGCGCCGAGCCCACCCGAAAAGGAATCGATTAGACTGATCGCGAACATCAACATCAAGGGCGTTCCCCCTGAAGCAATCCGGGTGACGGAAGAGGATGGCCAGGTCACGATCGAAATCGACGCCACGAAGCCGCCAAGCAGCTAAGTCTTTTTTCTCCCGCCTTGTTTTTTTCCCCGCCCCGGCCTAAGAACGGCCAACCATCCACGCCCGGCCTTCGCGGCGTGATTCCCGGGAGCAGCCATGGCCACATTTGACTACGATTTGGGCGTGATCGGCGGCGGAGCCGCCGGGCTGACCGCGGCCGCCGGAGCGGCCAGGCTCGGGGCCAGGGTCCTGCTCATCGAGACCGAGAAAAGCCTGGGCGGCGACTGCCTGCACTATGGCTGCGTGCCGAGCAAAACCCTGATCCATACCGCCAACCTGCGCTGGTCGATGCTGCAGGCGGGCCGCTTCGGGCTTGCCCCCTGCGTCGCGCCGCCCGCCGACATGACCAAGGTCTCCGCCCGCATCCGCGAGGTTATCGAAACCATCGGCCGCCATGATTCCGCGGAGCGTTTCGAAAAGCTCGGGGCCGAGGTGGTCTTCGACACACCGGTGTTCATGGACGAGCACACCGTTCGCTTGGAAAGGCGCCTCGCCACGGCCGCGAAATGGATCATCGCCACCGGTTCCAGCCCGGTCTATCCCGGCGGTTTCGGCTTGGCCGAGGCCGGGGTCTTGACCAACCGGGAGATTTTTTCGCTCGGAAGCTTGCCCGGGCGCCTGGCCGTGCTCGGGGCCGGGCCGGTGGCCGTGGAAATGGCCCAGGCCTTCGTGCGTTTGGGCTCCAAGGTCACGCTCGTGCACCGCGGCCGGGGCATCCTCAAGCGCGCCGATCCGGAGCTGGCCGACCTGCTCCGGGAGCGCCTCAAGGCCGAAGGCGTGGATTTTGCCGAGCAAACCGTGATCAAACGCTTGGCCAGGGAAGAGGGCGTCACCCGCATTGAGGGTTTGCAAGAGGGGAGACCGTGGACCCTGGACTGCGACGCGGTCCTGGCCGCTCTCGGCCGCGCGCCCAACGTCGCGGGGCTGGCCCTGGAAAAGGCCGGGGTGGAGTACAATGCGGCCGGCATCGTCACCGACGCGCGCCTGCGCAGCTCGCAGAAGCACATCTTCGCCTGCGGCGACGTGCGGGGAAAATACCTCTTCACCCACGCCGCCGGCCACGAGGCCGGGGTGGCCGTGGCCAACGCGGTTTTGCACCTGCCCCGCAAGGTCGATTACCGTTTTTTCCCCTGGGCGGCGTTCACCGATCCGGAACTGGCCCAGATCGGCATGGGCGAAGCCGAGGCGCGTGAGTCCGGACTCGACTTTCGGGTGGTGCGCGAGGATTTCGCGGCCAACGACCGGGCCGTGGCCGAGGGCGCGATCGCCGGGCGGGTCAAGATCCTCCTGGGACGAGGGGACAAGCCGCTGGGAGTGCATATTCTGGGGCCGCGCGCCGGGGAGTTGATCTGCGAGTGGGCGGCCGTGCTCGGCGGCGGCGTGGGCCTCATCCGGTTGGCCGGGCTCACCCACCCCTATCCCACGTTCGGCGAGATGAACAAGACCCTGGCCGGCAAGGTGGCGGCGGAGAAGATTTTCTCCCCCAGGGTCGTCAAGTGGCTCAAGATTCTGTTCGGACTGCGCGGGGGCGCCCCGGTTGCTCAGGGCGCTGCCGGCAAGGATTGATCGTGCCGAATCTGCCAATCGGGCCGTTCGAATCGCTCGCATCGGCCGAGCCGTTGATGCGGCTGGCCTTTTTTCTTGCGGTCGCGGCCCTGCTGGCCGCGGGCGAGGCCGTCCGGCCGAGGCTCGCCGCCCCGGCCGGGGCCAGGCGGCGCTGGCTGGGCAATCTCGGGGTGTCGGCCGTGAGCGTCGCCTGCACCTGGCTTTTTCCCGTCCTGCCGGTAGGGGCGGCCGTTTGGGCGGCGCAGCGCGGCCTGGGTCTTTTCAACGCCCTGGCCCTGCCCGGAGCGCTCTCAGGCGTCCTGGCCGTCGTCTTGCTCGACCTGGCCATTTATTTCCAGCACCGGGCCATGCACGCGCTCAGGCCGTTGTGGTTTATCCACCGGACCCATCACGCCGACGTTTTTTTCGACTTCACCACCGCCGTGCGCTTCCATCCTTTCGAGATCGTGCTGTCCACGGCCTACAAGCTAGCTCTGGTCGCGCTTTTGGGGCCGAGTCCGGCGGCGGTTCTGACCTTTGAGATTTTGCTGAATTGCCTGCCCATGTTCAACCACTCGAACCTGCGCCTGCCTGGCGCGGTTGACCGCGTTTTACGGCTCGTCGTGGTCACCCCGGACATGCACCGGGTGCACCACAGCGCGGACATGCGCGAGGCGAATACCAATTTCGGGTTCAATTTCCCCTGGTGGGACCGGATTTTTCGCACCTATCTGGCAAGCCCGGCCAAGGGACACGAGGGCATGCGCATCGGGCTGAACATCCTGCGCGATGCGCGGTTTTCTCGACTAACCGGTATCCTGGCCATTCCCTTTGTTTCTTCTGCCCACCCGGCCGCTGACCGCCCCTCGTTTTGAGAGGCCCAAAACCAGAACCATTGTTATTTTTCCAGGGGGCTGCCGCCCCCGGCCCCCGCTTCTGAACGAGCCAGGGCTGCCGCCCCCGGTTCCGTTTTTGAACGAGCCAGGGGTGCCGCCTCCGGCCACGCTTTTGATCGAGCCAGGGCCGCCGCCCCGGCGAAGCGGCCCGGGGCCAGGCCGGTGTATTTCTCGTTTGATTTTGCCATGATGAACGAACTACCATCACGCAAGGTGGGTGGTAAGTCAGCCAAGAGCGCTGTCCCCTCGGACTTCCTCTTCCCCTAACAAAGCGCTGGCGCGAATTTGGCGAGCAGGAGCAGGCCGTCGTCTCCGGCTTCCACGACATGGGGCGCCGCTTGAGGCACGACCACGAACACGCCGGGCCGGTAGGCGATTTCCTTGCCGTCGAGCAAGCAGCGTCCCGAGCCACCCACGACCTCATGCAGTTCGATTTCGGCCGCATGGGCGTGGTCGCCGATGGCGCAGCCGGGGTCGACACGCACGATGTGGGCGCTGAAGCGGCCCTGGGTGTCTTTGCCGGTGACCAGGTGCTTGAGGAACACCCCGGCGAATTTGGGGTGAGCGTTCCAGGGTAAGCCTTCGATGTCGTTTTTGGCGCAGGCGCAGCCTACTTTGCCGTGAAGCAACGCTTCGATGAAGCCGTCCTTCGTGTCCATGCCGTCCTCCTGGGTTGTGTGATCGCGGAAGCGCTCCGTAAAATTCCGCCTGGCGAGCCCGAACGTTCGGGTGTTGGGATTATGCGCGTCGCCGGGGGGGCGTTCGCGCCCTACCGTCTCCGCTTCGCCCAGCGCAGGCCGCCGATCCAAATGCGCAGGCGGTCGAGATAGAGATAGATCACCGGGGTGGTGTAGAGGGTGAGCACCTGGCTGATGAGCAGGCCGCCGATGATGGTGATGCCCAGCGGCCGTCGCAGTTCCGCGCCCACGCCGGTGCCCAGCGCCAAAGGCAGGGCCCCGAGCAGGGCGGCGAAGGTGGTCATCATGATCGGCCGAAAGCGCAGCATGCAGGCCTCGAAGATGGCCGCCTTCGGCTCAAGGCCGTGTTCGCGCTCGGCCACGATGGCGAAATCGACCATCATGATGCCGTTTTTCTTGACGATGCCGATGAGCAGGATGATGCCGATCATGGAGATGACCGAGAGGTCGATGCCGAACAGGAGCAGGGCCAGCACCGCGCCCACGCCGGCCGAGGGTAGGGTGGAGAGGATGGTGATCGGGTGGACGGTGCTTTCGTACAGGATGCCGAGCACGATGTAGACCGTGAACAGGGCGGCCAGGATCAAGATGGGCTGGTTGGCCAGCGAGTCCTGGAAGGCCTGGGCCGTGCCCTGGAAGCTGCCCTGGATCGAGGCGGGCATGCCGGCTTTTCTGGCGGCCTCGTCGACGGCGTCCACGGCCTGGCCAAGGGCCGTGCCGTGAGGCAGGTTGAAGGACAGGGTCACGGCGGGAAACTGGCTTTGGTGGTTGACGGCCAGGGCCGAGGAATTCGGCTGGTAATGGGAAAAGGCGGACAGGGGAGCGAGCTTGCCGCCGGAGGTCGGCACGTAAATGTCTTTCAAGGTGTCCGGATTTTGCCAGTAGCGCGGATCGACCTCCATGACCACATGGTATTGGTTGAGCATGGTGTAGGACACGGACACCTGGTTCTGGCCGAAGGCGTCGTACAGGATGCTGTCGATGAGCTTGGGGCTGATCCCCAGGCGCGAGGCAGTGTCGCGGTCGATCTCCAGGGTGGACTCAAGCCCCCGGTCCTGCTGGTCGCTGCTGACGTCCACCAGTTGATGGAGCCGGCTCATGATGCCGAGCATCTTCGGGCCCCAGACGGCCAGGTCGTTCAAGTTGTCGCCCTGCAACGTATACTGGTAGAGCGCATTGCTCATCCTGCCGCCCACGCGCAGGTCCTGGACCGGTTGCAAAAAGGTCGGCGCGCCGACCACCCCGGCCAGGCGTCCCCGCAGCCTGGCGATGAGCTTGTCCATGGAAACCGTGCGCTGGTTGAAAGGCTTGAGGGTTATAAAGAGCCGGGCGGTGTTGGTGGTCGAGCCCCCGCCGCCCCCGCCGCCGGTGAAGCCGATGACGTACTCCACGTCCGGGTCGGTGCGCAGGATATCGACCACTTCCTTGAGCTTCCTTCGCATGGACTGAAAGGAGATGTCCTGGGAGGCCTGGATGGCGCCCATCACCCGGCCGGTGTCCTGCTGCGGGAAAAAGCCCTTGGGGACCAGGATGTAGAGGTAGACGTTGATGGCCACGGTCGTAAGCGTGATGGCGATCATCAGCCGGGAATGGGCCAGCGCCCAGCGCAGGCTGCGCTCGTAGATGGAGTGCATGCCGTCGAAGAAGCGCTCGCTGGCCCGAAAGAACATGCCCTTGCGGATCTTCGCGTGCGACGTGAGCAGATAGGCGCACATCATGGGCGTGGCCGTAAGCGACAGGGCCATGGAAACGAAGATGGCCGAGGACAGGGTGACGGCGAACTCTCGGAAAAGCCGCCCGACCATGCCGCCCATGAGCAGAATCGGGATGAACACCGCCACCAGCGATACGCTCATGGACAAGACCGTGAAGGAGATTTCCCGCGATCCGGCAAAGGCCGCATCCAGGGGTTTGACCCCGTTTTCGATGTGCCTGGAGATGTTCTCCAGGACCACGATGGCGTCGTCCACCACGAAGCCGGTGGCGATGGTCATGGCCATGAGTGAGAGATTGTCCAGCGAGTAGCCGAAAAGATACATGACCGCGAAGGTGCCGATCAGCGAGCAGACCACCGCCACCCCGGGAATGACCGTGGCCCGCGCGTTGCGCAGGAAGATGAAGACCACGAAGATGACCAGCAGGCAGGAGATGATCAGGGTGAATTCCACGTCGTGCAGGGAGCCCCGGATGGGCGGGGTACGGTCGAGCACGACTTGGAGATCCACGGCCCCGGGCAGGCTGGCCTTGAGTTGGGGCATGAGCGCGCGGACCGCGTCCACGGTTTCGATAATGTTGGCCCCGGGTTGGCGGAAGCACACCAGAAAGACCCCGGGCGTGCCGTTGACCAATCCGCCCGCGCGTACGTCCTCGACGGAATCGACCACGGTGGCGATGTCGGACAGGCGCACTGCCGCGCCCGAGCGGTAGGCCACCACCAGGGGCAGGTACTGCCAGGCCTTGAAGAATTGGTCGTTGGTGTCGATCTCCCAGGAGGTCGTCTGATCGGAAAGTTTGCCCTTGGGCAGGTTGACGTTGGTGGCCGCAATCACCTGGCGCACGTCTTCCAGGCTGATGTTGTACCGGGAGAGCGCCATGGGGTTGAGTTCCACCCGCACCGCCGGAAGCGAGCTGCCGCCCACGAACACCTGGCCGATGCCGGCGACCTGGGACAGCTTCTGCGCCAGGATGGTCGAGGCGGCGTCGTACAGCTCGGGGATGTTCACCGTTTCGCTGGTCAAGGCGAGGATCAGGATCGGGGCGTCGGCCGGATTGATTTTGCGGTAGGTGGGGTTGCTCGGCATGTTCGTCGGCAGATAGCCCCGGGCGGCGTTGATGGCCGCCTGGACGTCGCGGGCGGCGCCGTCGATATTGCGATTGAGATCGAATTGCAGGGTAACGCTGGCCGAGCCGCGATAGCTGGTGGAGGTCATCTCGGTCACCCCGGCGATGCGGGCGAACTGGCGCTCCAGGGGCGCGGCCACGGCGGTGGACATGGTCTCCGGGTCGGCCCCGGGGAGGGCGGCCGAGACCGAGATGGTGGGGAAATCCACCTGGGGCAGGGGCGAGACCGGCAGTTGGCCGAAAGCCAGGATGCCGGACAGGGCCAGGCCGATGGTGAGCAGGGCGGTGGCCACCGGCCGGTTAATGCAGATCGAGGACAGGTTCATGCGAAGTTGCCCGGGGCGGCGGCCGTGCGCCCTCGAAGCCGGGAAGCTAAGCGGTCGAAATAGATGTAGATGACCGGCGTGGTGTAAAGCGTGAGAACCTGGCTGATGACCAGCCCGCCGATGATGCAGATGCCGAGAGGACGGCGCAGTTCGCTGCCCACGCCGCTGCCCAGCGCCAGGGGCAGGGCCCCGAGCAGGGCGGCGAAGGTGGTCATCATGATCGGCCTAAAACGCAGTAGACAGGCCTGGTAGATGGCTTCGTCCGGGGATTTCCCCTCGTGGCGTTCGGCCTCCAGGGCGAAATCGACCATCATGATGCCGTTTTTCTTGACGATGCCGATCAGCAGGATGATGCCGATGACGGCGATGACGTCCAGGTCGGAGCCGGAAATCATCAGCGCCAGCACCGCGCCGACCCCGGCCGAGGGCAGGGTGGAGAGAATGGTCACCGGGTGAATGAAGCTTTCGTACATCACTCCGAGCACGATGTAGACCGTCACCAGCGCGGCCAGGATCAGAAGAACCTCGTTGCTGAGCGAATTCATGAAAGCCTGGGCTGATCCCTGGAAGCTCGTTTGGACGCTGCCCGGCAGCTCCAGGCGCGCGGTCTCGGCCTTGACCGCGTCCACGGCGTCGCCGAGCGACACGCCGGGCGCCAGATTGAAGGACACGTTCGCGCACGGGAATTGGCCCATGCGGCCGATGACCAGCGGGCCGGTGGAGACGCTGGCTTTGACCACGGCGGAGAGCGGCACGGGTTTGCCGCCGGCGCCGCCCAGGTAGATGTTGTCCAGGGCGGCCGCGCCCTGAGCCATGTCCGGTTTGACCGCCAGGACCACGCGGTATTGGTTGAGCTCGGTGAAGATGGTCGACACCTGGCGCTGGCCGAAGGCGTCGTAAAGGGTATCGTCGATCTGCTGGGGGGTGATGCCCAGGCGCGAGGCCGTGGCCCGGTCGATTTCGAGCAGGATACGGGGGCCCTTGTCCTGCAGGTCGTGGCTCACGTCGCGCAGTTCCGGCCTGGCCCGCAGCGCGTCCACGAGTTTGGGCACGTACGTGTTCAGAACGGCCGAGTTCGGATCTTCCAGGGAGTATTGGTACTGGGTGCGGCTGACCCGGGCGTCCACGGACAGGTCCTGAACCGGCTGCATGTACAGGGTGATTCCCTCGACCTTCTCCAGGGATGTGGCCAGACGCCGGATCACCTGGGAAGCGCTTTCGCGGCGCTGGGAGAGGGGCTTGAGATTGATCAGGATCTGCCCGCTGTTGAGGGTGGCGTTCGTCCCGTCGATGCCGATGAACGACGACAGGCTTTCCACGGCCGGGTCCTTGAGGACCGCGGCGGCCAGTTCCTTTTGGCGCCGCGTCATTTCGGCGAACGAAACCTGCTGCGGGGCGTCGGAGACACCCATGATCAGGCCGGTGTCCTGGACCGGGAAAAAGCCCTTGGGCGCGGCGATGTACAACACGACGGTCAAAATCAGGGTGCCGACGGCCACGGCCAGGGTGGCCGGCTGGTGGCGCAGGATAAAACGCAGGGTCAGGGCGTAGAAATTCAGGGCCGAGTCGAACAGGCGCTGGCTGGCGGTGAAAAAGCGGTTTTCCTTTTCGGTCGGCGCGTGTTTGAGCAGGCGGGCGCACATCATGGGCGTGAGCGTCAGCGACACCAGCGCCGAGATCAGGATGGTCACGCCGAGCGTCACGGCGAATTCGCGAAAAAGCCTGCCGACCACGTCGCCCATGAAGAGCAGTGGTATGAGCACCGCAATCAGCGAGATGGTCAGGCTCATGATGGTGAAGCCGATCTGCTTGGAGCCTTTGAGCGCCGCCTGGAGCGGAGGTTCGCCCATTTCCACGAAGCGGGCCACGTTTTCGATCATGACAATGGCGTCGTCCACCACGAAGCCGGTGGAGATGGTCAGGGCCATGAGCGAGAGGTTGTTCAGGCTGAAACCCAAAAGATACATGACCCCGAAGGTGCCGATCAGGGACAGGGGCACGGCCACGCTTGGGATGATCGTGGCGGCGACATTGCGCAGGAATACGAAGATGACCAAGACCACCAGGAGCACGGAGAGCAACAGCTCGAGTTGGACGTCGTCCACCGAGGCGCGGATGGTCGTGGTGCGGTCGGTGAGCACTGAAACCTTCACCGCCGCGGGGAGGGAGCTTCGCAACTGGGGCAACAGCTTTTTGATGCGGTCCACGACCTCGATGACGTTGGCTCCGGGCTGGCGCTGGATGTTGACCACCACCGCCGGGGTTTGGTTCATCCAGGCCGCCTGGCGCACGTCCTCGGCGTCGTCCACGGCCTCGGCCACGTCGGACAGGCGAACCGGGGAGCCGTTTTTATAGGCCACCACCAGCGGCAGGTATTCGGCGCTGGTGAGGAGCTGGTCGTTGGCGCCGATAATCGAGGCCTGCTTGGGGCCGTCGAAGCCGCCTTTGGCGTCGTTGACGTTGGCTGCGGCGATGACCGAGCGCAAATTCTCGAGCGTCAATCCGTAGGAGGCCAGGGCGGCCGGGTTGGCGTGGATGCGCACGGCCGGGCGTTGCCCACCGCTGATGCTCACCAGTCCCACCCCGGGCAGTTGGGAGATCTTTTGGGCGAAGCGGGTGTCGGCCAAGTCTTCGACCTTGGGCAGGGGCAGGCTGTCGGAGGACAGAGCCAGAGTTATGATCGGCGCGTCGGCCGGGTTGACCTTGCTGTAGACCGGCGGATTGGGCAGGTCAGTGGGCAGATAGGTGAAGGCGGCGTTGATGGCCGCCTGGACCTGCTGTTCGGCCACGTCGAGAGAGAGCTCCAAGGTGAACTGCAAGGTGATGATCGAAGAACCGGACGAGCTGGCCGAGGTCATCTGGGTGAGCCCCGGCATCTGGCCGAACTGGCGCTCCAGCGGCGCGGTCACCGAGGAGGTCATGACCTCGGGGCTGGCCCCGGGGTAGAAGGTGCGCACTTGGATGGTCGGGTAATCGACCTGGGGCAGGGCGGAAACCGGCAACTGCTTGTAGGCCACCAGACCGGATAGGATGATGGCCACCATGAGCAAGGTGGTGGCTACCGGCCGCAGGATGAACGGACTGGAAAAATTCATGAAGAGGCCTTCCCCGCCGCCCCGCTTTCGTCCTTGACCTCAACGGGAGCGCCTTCGCGCAGCCGCTCGGCGCCTTCCACGACCACCGGCTCGCCCGGTGTCAGGCCCTTGGTCACGACGCTTACTCCCTCGGTGGTTTCGCCCAGGTCCACCGGTCTGACCGTGACCGTTTTGTCGTCCTTGACCACGTAAACAAAGGTCCCCTGCGGGCCGCGCGAAACCGCCGCCGCCGGGACGACCACGGCGTTTTGCAGCACCTCCAGCAGGAGCCTGGCGTTGACGAACTGGTTGGGGAAGAGTGTCAGGTCCGGGTTGTCGAAGACCGCCTTGATCCGCACCGTGCCGGTGGTCTGGTCGATCTGGTTGTCCACGCTCGAAAGCACGCCCTCGGCCAGTTTGTGTTTTTGATCGCGGTCAAAGGCCGTAACCGTCAGTTTCGTGCCCGAGGCCAGTTTGGCCAGGATTCTGGGCAGGGAGTCCTCGGGCAGGGTGAAGACGACGTTGATCGGCCGGATCTGGTTGATCACCAGCAGGCCTCCGGTGTCCGTGGCGTGGACCATGTTGCCGGGATCGACCAGGCGAAGCCCCACCAGGCCGTCGTAGGGCGCGGTGATGCGGCAGTAAACGAGATTGAGCTTGGCGCTGTCGATGTTCGCCTGGTCGGTCTGGACCGCGCCTTCGTATTGGTGGACCAGCGAATCCTGGGTGTCGACCTGTTGTTTGGAGACGAAGTCGCCGGTGAGCAGTTCCCGGTAGCGGGTGAGATCCCGTTTGGCGTTTTCGAGCAAAGCCTTGTCGCGCAGCAGCTGCCCCTCGGCCTGGGCGAGCTGGACCTGATAGGGGCGGGGGTCGATTTCGGCCAAAAGCGAGTTCTTGGCGACGATCTGTCCCTCGGTGAAGTCGACCCGCATCAGTTCCCCGTCCACCCGGCTTTTGATCGTGGCGCTTTGAATCGGGGTGACCGAACCCAGCCCGGAGAGGTAGACCGGCGCGTTCTCGAGCTTGGCCGCAACCACGCTCACCGGGGCGCGCCGCATGGGCGGTCCCTGGGCGGGCCTGGCCTGACCGTTGCGCCCTCTGGTAAACCAATAGCCGCCACCGGCCAGCAGAATGAGGGCGAGGATCAAAACCGTCCAAAACGTTTTTCGGGAGCGGCGGGCGGGTTCGAGCATGTGCGGTTTCCTGTTGCCTGAGGCGGCGTCACGTCGCCCGGGTTAATGATAATGATGTTGCGGTTTTTCCCGTGTGTTCACGCGGCGCCATGGCCGCCTGGGCGGTATTCGATGTTCGCGCAATCCCGCTCGATTCAGATAAGGACGACCGCATCTGCTGGTTTGTTTCTTTTATGAACAGAATCCTGCCCGGTCAACGTCTTGATCACCGCGGTCTCGAGGCCGCGACGGCGACGGAGGATATGCGCGAGAGCAGGTCGCGTAAAGTGTCGATTTCGTCCTGGCGCAGTCCGCTCAGGACGAGCTCGGAATAGGTTCGCACCACGCCTTCCAGCATGGGGTACAGCGTGAGGCCTTCCTGGGTGGGATAGATCGTGAAGCTGCGGCGGTCGTGGACGTTTTGCCTGCGGCCGAGCAGGCTTTTTTTCTCCAACCTGTCCAGGATGCGGGTGATGGTGGGCTTGTCCTTGGAGGTCCGCTCCGCCAGATCGCTTTGGGTCAGGCCCGGCTCGCGGAATACGACGAAGAGCACGCCCCATTGTTCCGCGGTCAGGTCGTGTCCGGCGACGAGAAAGGCCCGGCGCAAACCCGCCTTGAGAATGTTGACGGTCTTGGCCATCAAAAAGCCGGGCGACGTGTCGGGATCGAAGGGAAACGCGACTGCGGTCATGGCGGGTTTTCTCCAGGGGACTCCCTGAAACAATGTTAGCGGGCTGGTTTACCGCCCATCCTCGTGCGAGGCGGTGCGGTCAGGCAGGTTCTTATGCAGCAGATCAATTATAGTCAAGACAACTAATTATACCGAACCATATGCTCGGCGCACATCGAATGGAGGGCGGTGGCTGGCTGCGCTGGCTTCGGGCCGGGGCGGATACTGTCCCCGGCCGCGTATCGGGCAAACCGGAAGGGTTACTCGTCCGGATTGAGTTCGGCGCGGAATTTGCGGGACAGGCGGAAAACCACGACCTTGCGCGGCGGCAGGGTGATGGTTTCGGTCGTGTGCGGGTTGCGCCCCTTGCGGGCTTTTTTGTCGTAGGCCTCGAATTTGCCGAACCCGCTGATAAGCAGGGCGTGGTCTTTTTTGATGGATTCCTTCATGATATCCAGGAGGTTTTCCACCATCACCTTGACTTCGGTTCGGCTTTTATCCGTCTTTTCGTAAATATAATCGACGATGTCGGCCTTAGTCAGTGTCTTCCCGCTCATGCTCCCTCCGAGTTATCCCGCTCGCGTGGTCATCTTCCAGGGGTCCGGGCGCGTGCTCAGCCCAGGGCCCGGCGAATGCCGGCTGCGACCAGGTTCATTTCTTCAACATTTTTGTATGTCTTTCCTGGCCAATGGTCCAGCCCGTCCCCGGCAAAACGCGGGATCAGGTGGAAATGGGCGTGCGGCACGAGTTGACCCGCGGCCCGCAAGTTGTTCATGCCCACATTGAGCCCGTCGGCCTTGGTGGCGGCCATGACCGCCTTGGAAATTTTGCGGATGGCCCGGGTCAAGGTCATGGCGATATCCTCAGGCAGATCCCAGAGGGTTTCGAAATGTGTAACGGGTATGATCAGGGTGTGGCCCGGACTGATCGGCGCGACATCCAAAAAGGCAAGCACCTCTTCGGTTTCGACGATTTTGGCGCAGGGAATTTCGCCGGCGACTATTTTACAAAAGATGCAATTTTCCATGCTTATGTCGCTGCCTTGACCGGGACGAGACCAGCCCGTCCCCAGAGGATCGTTTGCGTCCGCAAGACGGATAAAAGCCTCTTTAACTCGGGACCATTTGTTTTTCAAGATTTTTTTGTTTGAAAACTTCGGATATTTCGTCTTGTTTCCGCAGCGGCCGGGCGGCTCCCCCGGCTGTAAACGGGCATGGCTTGTAAACAAGCCGGTTACCTGCCTGGCCGGCCAAGGCGGCAGGCCGGGCCAGGGTCATTTCTGAATCTCGGCCAGCCCCACGAAGACAAAGGAATAAATCGAAAGTGCGTACATCGCCCCGGCGCATACCGGGATGAACATATTGACCAGGCGTTCGTAGCGCCGGGCCATGAGCATGCCGGTGATGGCCGCGATGGGAAAGAGATAACGGCCCTGGGCCTGGAAATCGTTGACCCAGGAATGCCAGGTCGATTGGAAGATGCAGGCCGCGGAGAAAAACAGGGCCAAACCGGTGAGCAGAGCCGCTTCGCGGTCTGACCGAAAAAGCGGCAGGCCGACCGCCAGGCACAAGGCGATCAGTGCCCAGCTCATATAACGGTAGTAGATGAACGGGGCGTAAATTTTCATGTAGTCGTACGTGCCGAACGAGGTCCTGAAGGTCCAGATGTGCCAGTCCCAAACCACGAACAAATCCTTGTAAGACAAACCCATCTCGCGCATGTGGATGCCGAAGTGGGCCACGCCGATATCCTGGCTCGAGGGCTTGAAATCCTGTTGCGCGAACTCTTCGGCCACTATTTGGGACTTGTTGGCGTGGTCGCCGTTGACGTAGTGATCGAATTCCTGGCGCACGGCCAGTCCCAAAAGGGCCACGACCGCGGTCGCCAAGACGATTTTTCCCACCGTGCGCCACTGCCCTTGGTTGGCGGCGACGGTCGCCGGGAAGGCGAAGAGGTAGGCGAGAAAGACATAATAGTTCATCTTGCAGGTGAAAATCGCGGCCGCGATCAGCAGGACCAGGCCCCATGTCCGCCAGGCCGGGCCCCGGTCGAGCGGGTTCGCGCCTTCCGGGGTCGGATCGTCCTGGTCCGGGTCGTCGCCCTGGTGCGGCGGGAACCAGCCCCGGGCGACCATCCAGACCGGGACGAAGGACAGGGCCAGGGGCAGGCCGTCACCGTTGAAATAACTGAAGATGTACCAGATCTGCGGGCTCAAGAAAAGCGGCATGAAGGCGAAACGCGCCCGGCCGCGCAGACTCAGGGCCAGGGCGATGAGTAGCCCGAACAGAGTCACGTTGAACAGGCGCAGGGCCAGATAATCCGGCACGCCGCACGCGGTGAGGACCTTGGCGAAATTGCCGGCCACGAAATAGACGCTCTCGAACTGGTTCAAGTAGGAGATGCCGTATTTGCTGAGCGATTCCAGGGTGCGCGGGTCCCCGGCCTTGGGCGGGTCCCAGTACTGGAGGTAGTAGCGCCCGGCCTCGATGTGGTTGATCTCATCGGGATGGGCGTCGAGCTTGCTCACAAAGGCCATGGTCGCGGCCAGGATCAGCGGTACGATCGCCAGGAGGATCAACAGCGGGGCGGCCGCTTTTTTCAACGTCTGGATGTTCATGGGGGATGGGGCGCCGGGGTCAGTCCGCGGCTCTGGCGTACAGTTCGTCCATGATCGCCTTGCCTCCGGCGTCAAGCACCGTACGGGCCAGCGCGAGGCCGGCTTCGCGGGCGGTCTCGCGCCGGGCGACGATTTCTCGCCGGATCATCCGCTCGCCGGTCAGATCGGCGACGAGTCCGGTCAGGCGCAGGGTATCGCTATCCACGGCTACCGCATGGGCCGCGATGGGAGCCTGGCAGCCGCCGTCAAGGCCGGTCAGGAAGCCGCGTTCGGCGAAGGCGGTGTCGCGGCTGTCCGGGTCGTCAAGAAAAGAAACCAAGGCCGCGGTGCGCTCGTCATTTTCGCGGTATTCCAGGCCGAGCGCCCCCTGGCCCACGGCCGGCAGGAAATCCGGCGGGCCGAGGACGTAGCGTTTGGGCGCGGTCAGGCCCAGGCGGTTGAGCCCGGCGGCTGCCACCACGATGGCCGCGTATTTTCCTTCCAAAAGCTTGCGCACCCGGGTGTCCAGGTTGCCGCGCAGGCTCTCGATCTTCGCGTCCGGGCGCAGGGCCAAAAGCTGGGCCTGGCGGCGCAGGCTGCTGGTGCCGACGGTCGCGCCGTGTGGAAGATCCGCCGGGGAATCGAAATGAACGGACAAAAAAACGTCCACCGGTTCCTCGCGCTTGGGCACGACGCCGAGCGTCAGGCCGGCGGGCAGCACCGCGGGCACGTCTTTTAAGCTGTGTACGGCCAGGTCGGCCCGGCCGTCCAGCAAGGCGTCCTCGATTTCCTTGACGAACAGGCCCTTGCCCCCGACCTTGGCCAAGGGGACGTCGAGGATTTTGTCGCCGGTGGTCTTGAGGATCAAAAGCGGCACCTCAAGGCCCGGATGGCGTTCCCGCAAAAGAGCGGCGATGTGGTTGGCCTGCCACAGGGCGAGTTGGCTGCCCCGGGTGGCGATGGTGCATTGCATCATGCGATCGAAACCCCTTGATTGCGTGGTACAGGCCGAAGGCGCGGCGGAAGCGCGTGATAAACCAAAAGCCCGGCAAGCGCCAGAGGGTCTTTGGGGAAGGAGTCTAGCCGCAGGTGGAGCAGGAGCCTCCGGAGCAACCGGCGCAGCCGCCGCCGGAGCGAGCCGGCGCGGACTCGGCTTGGCCGTGGTAATCGCCGCCCGAGCGGTGGCGCTGGGTGCGGGAGATGAGTTTTTCGGTCTCCCCGGAGCCGCACTTGGGACAGGGGACGGCTTTGTCGCCGAAAACGATTTCCTCGAAGACCTGGTCGCACGCGTTGCATTTATATTCGTAAATAGGCATGATTGCTCCTTTTGTTCTTAAGGCGTTTCGAGGTAGGGCGCCAGTTCCGCGACGGCCTCGAAAAGATAGTAATCGACCAGGCGGCAGAGTACGTGCCCAAGCGCGATGTGCACTTCCTGGATGAGCGGAGTGGCCGCGCTCGGCACGCAAAAAAGATAGTCGCACAGCGGGGCCATGTCGCCGGCCTGGCCGGTCAGCCCGACGGTCACCAGGCCCTTGTCCCTGGCGGTCTTGAGGGCCTCGATGACATTGGCGCTGGTCCCGGAGGTGGAAATGGCCACGAGGGCGTCCCCGGCCACGCCCAAGGCCTGGACCTGCTTGGCGAAGACCTTCTCGAAGCCGTAGTCGTTGCCGATGGCGGTCAGCGCCGAGGTGTCCGTGGTCAGGGCCAGCGCCGGCAGGGGCGGTCTTTCCATCAAGAAGCGGTTGACGAACTCAGCGGCGATATGCTGGGCATCGGCGGCGCTGCCGCCGTTGCCGCACAGAAGGATCTTGCCACCCTTGGCCAATCGCGCGGCCATGGTCCTGGCCGCTTCGGCAACGTGCGCGGCGTTGGCCCGAAAAAAAATCTCGCGCAGTTCCGCCCCTTCCTTGGCATGGGCCAGGATCAGGGCGGCGGCCGACTCGGTCATCAAACGCCTCCGGAAAAAACATTCGCGCGGGGGTTGTGAGCCGCCCTCGCGGTCCATATACTAAGGCCTCGCGGCCGAGATGGCAAGGCGCGGCCGGGCGGGCGACATCGCGGGTTCAATCAAGGAGGCGGCGTGGAAGAGGCCATGAGCGTGTTGTGGCTGGGGAACCTGCATTTCGCCCCGGACCTTCCTCCCGGGCGTTTTCGCCTGGACCGCTTCGACCTTCGCGGCGAACCGCCGGCCGGGTGGCAAGACTACGCCGCCCGGGCACGCCGCGCGCCGGACCTGGTCGTGCTGGCCGACTCCAGCCTGCCGCCCATGCTGCTTGATCCGCATGCCGTCCCTGTCCCCACGGTGTTCTACAGCGTGGACAGCCATATCCACTCCTGGCATCCGGTCTATGCCCGGGCCTTCGATCTGGTCGTCCACGCCCAAAAAGGCGCCGGCCCGGATTTTCTCGCCGCCGGCGTGCCCCCGGAGCGCCTGAAGTGGCTGCCGCTTTTCGCCAGGTCCGGCGACGCGCCCCGGGACGAACCCAAGATCTGGGACGCGCTCTTCGTCGGCACGGTCGACGAAGCGACCACCCCGCGCCGGGCCCGGCTGCTCGCCGAACTGGCCCGGCTTGTCCCTGGCCTGAAAGTCCTACGCGGCGACTACCGGGAACTTTACCCCAAGGCCAAAATCGTGCTCAACGTCGCCGAACGCGGCGACCTCAATTTCAGGGTCTTCGAGGCCCTGGCCTGCGGCGCCTGCCTGCTGACGCCGGAGATCGAAAACGGCCAGCCGGACCTGTTCGTCCCGGGTGAGGATTTCTTCGTTTACGACGCGGACGACGTCGCCGGGCTGGCCGAACTGATCCACCGCCTGCTGGCCGACCGGCCGGCCCGGGAAAAGGCGGCCGCGAGCGGTTTGGCCAAGGTGCGCTCGGCGCATACGGCCGAGGTCAGGGCGCGGAGTTTCGCGGACTGGCTGGGCGGCTTCGATCTGGCGGCGCTCGCCGCCGAACGCCTTGGCAACTCGGCGGTTCTTTTTCAGGGGGCGCTGAAACTGCTTTTCCTGCACTGGGCCGAGCGCCACGACGACCCGGCCTTCCGCCAGGCGTATCTGAACGCGGCCCGGGGGAAATGAGAAGGTATGTCCTGGCCGGTGAACTCTAAGATTGCATGTGAGTCAATGAGAACCGTGATGTCCAGCCGCTTTTTTCAAATCCATTGAAAGATTTTGGTGTATTACTATCTCGCATCCGTCTTGTTCGTTTTTGTAACGGTACACTCCTTTTTCATATTTATTATTGTAATTATACATAACGACACCATAGTTATCAATAAATTCTTTTGCAAATTTTTTCCAAGTGTATCCCTGATTATTGAATAGCAATGCTGAAAGTGCGGTGGTGATATGAAATGTTGAATTTATTGAAAGACAGACATTGTCATAGTTTTTATTTAAAAAATCAAGATATCGTCTGAGCTTTAGTTTGTTTGACTGTACTTTTTGCAAGTCCTGCTGGTCATGTGCTTGTCCATGTGCTTGCCGAATTGAGTCTATTGTCTGTATCAATTGTTGTTTCATCGCAATCTTGTCGAATCTGCAGAAATGTAATGCGATGTCTTCATTCGTCTCATCGGGCAGTCTGTCCTGTAAGTGTAAATCATAGATAATGTTTGAAGCTTCGTGCGATGTCATCCTCGGGTGGAACCCTTTTACTTTGCACTCGCGTATAACGGTATCGCCGAGTGCATTGGGCTGAGAGGAGGATGTTGATTGCTTCTGGGTGTCCGTTTTGCCGTTTTTGGGAGTGACATATACATATTTTCCCTGAAAATCATTGTTATTTTCGGCTGGTCCACGGCATTCCGAAGTTGCATTTTCTACATTCAGCGTTTTTCCATGAAAATTTATTGATATTTTACAATTATTATCGTTCGACAGTGTCGCTTCGGTTCCGTTCAAAGTTCCCGACACCTCAATCTCAGACGTGCTTATATTTTTATTGTTTACTGTTATTATCTCAAATGATATTTTGCTTCCATTCTGTTTTGCCAATATCTCTCCCTGCAGATTTGGATTTTTTGGTTTATATACGTATGTCCCGGTATAGTCTGTTTCCGAAAGTGCAAAAGAATAGATAAGGCAGATTGAAATAATAACAATAATTATCAAAATATTCTTTTTCACAGCTACTCCTTTTGCATATTATAAATAAACCATCCATAAATAAACAAAGAGGCGGCGTATAGGATCAGGCGATCAATCCTGAGTGCTTGCGCATTTTCCCCTCTCGCCGTGTAACTGTAATTTTTTCTCAAGTGGCAAGTTTTGCGCTCCAGGGAATAAGACGCCCCGGACGGGACGCTCGTCCCTCCCGGGGTGCGCGTCTTCGCGTCAAACGCCGTTCAGCCGTCGGCCCGAAGCTTGGCGACGATCGCCTGAAGCGTCGTCTCGGCCCGGTCGTTCTCCACCTGGCAGGTGCCCACCTGGGGATGGCCGCCGCCGCCGTATTGGAGCATCAGGCTGCCCACGTTGGTCTTGCTGGTGCGGTTGATGATGCTGTGGCCCACGGTGAAGACCGTGTTTTTCTTTTGGACGCCCCATAATATCTGGACGCTTACGTTGCACAGCGGAAACAGGGCGTAAACCAGAAACCGGTTGCCGGTGAAAATCTCGTCCTCGCCCCGCAAGTCGATGACCACCACGTTGCCGTGGATCTCCGAGGTGCGCATGATCATGTCCACGAACAGCTTGTGCTGCTCGAAATACCGTTTGGTGCGCTCCGTCACGTCGGGCAGCGCCAGGATGTCCTCGATGGGCATGGTCCGGATGTAGCCGATCAGCTCGTCCATCAGGGCCAGGTTGCTGATGCGGTAATCCCGGTAACGGCCCAGGCCGGTGCGCGGGTCCATGACGAAAGACAGCAAAACCCAGCCCGTCGGATCTTGGATCTCATCAATGCTCAGATCGCCGCCGTCGCACTTGTCGACATAGCGCATCATCTCGTCGTAGCGGGCCGGGATCTTCTCGTGGCCGCCGAAATAATCCCAGATGACCCGGGCGCAGCTTGGTGCGGGCTTGGAAGAACCGGTGAAGAGTCCCTTGGATAGGTTGCGTTCGTCCTCGCTGGCGTGGTGGTCGAACCACATGCCGCAACCCGGGGCAAAGGGCACGTTGGCCAGGATGTCGTCCGGACCGGCCTCGACCGAACCGTCCTGAACATCCTTGGGGTGGACGAATTTCCAGCTGGTCATCAAACCCAACTCCTTGAGCAATACCGCGCAAATCAGCCCGTCGAAATCCGACCGCGTTAGCAAGCGCATGGCGTCCTCCGGAGGAGTGGGAGTGTGGGACCGGCCAGAAGGGCAAAGTCCTTCTGGCCGGTCAGTATAAAAATACGCCGTTTTCGTAAATCGCGATTTTTTCGCCGCTTCGCAGTTTGGCGCTGACGCGTTTGGGTTCGGTATTGACCAGGTCCCAGTGGAGGGCGGAATCGTTGAAGCCCAGGGCGGCTTTTGTTTCCTTGGTCAGTTCCGAGGGGGCTCCGGCGTAGGTGTCGGAGTAGGAGCTGCCGATGGCGATATGGCAGTTGCCGAACTCTCCGCCGTGGTTTTCGTCGTAGAGGGTGTTGGCCATGAAGGCGCTGATGCGCGAGAAGCGTTTGTCGGTCAGGGAAAACTCGCCGACTTTGTCCGAACCCTTGTCCATGGCCAGTTGTTTGCGCAAAAATTCCGCGCCTTCGCTCGCGTCGCTGGCGGTCACGCGGCCGGCCGCGAATTCCAGTCGGACGCCCCGGACGTAGTTGCCGCTGCGGTAGCTCGGCTGGTCGGCGAAGAAGACGCCCGAGACGCCGCGCCAGTCCGGCGAGGTGAAGATTTCGAAACTTGGGATATTGTGGCCGGAGATGCCCAGGAAGCGGCGCTGTTCGCCCCGGCTGACGCGCAGATCCGCATTGCCCGATTCCACGTGGTATTCCACGGCGTCCATTTCCGTGAGCCAGCGCTTGATCTCCGAAGCGGCCCTGAAGATGTCCTCCCAGGCGGCTTCGGGCGCGGCTTCGTTAAGAAAGCAGGCGTCGGCGATCTGATGGGTGTATTCCCGTTTGGACAGTCCGGAGAGCCTGGCCAGTTCGTCGGTGGGATACAGGCACAGGGTCCAGCCGAATTTGCCTTGTTCTTCGCGGCGGGTCAGGATGTCGCGCAGGGGTTTTCTGGCCACGGCCACCTTGGCGATCCGTTTGGGATCAACGTCGCTCAAATGGGTGAGCGATTCAGGGGCCAGGATGTAGATCGCGCCGTGCAGATGGCCGTAAAGCTCTTCCATGCCCGGGGGCTGGAACACGAGTTGTTGCGCGTCGGCCTTGCGGTAGAAGGAAAGCTCCATCGGGCTGGTGAGGTTGACTCGGGGCACGGCGTTGAGTCCGGCCTCGACCACGCGGTCGTAGACCGCTTCCATCAGCTTTGCGCCCGGCGGGTCGCATTGGATCAGAACGATGTCGTGTTTTTTGTAACCGCTGGGCCGGGCGGTGCGCAGGCCCCACATCAATACCCCGGCGTAACGGTCGATTTGTTTTTGGGTGAGCATGGCTTTTCCAGGGGAAGAAATCGTTTCGGTAGGCATGGTTGAAGCCTATTTCACAAAAATGCGCGTCTTTCAAGACGCGGCGGCCGAGGTCTTGTCCTGAAATTTTTTTGGGGAAATCCAAAACCAGAACCACTATTCTTTCCCCAGGGGGCTGCCGCCCCCGGCCCCCGCGTCGAGGCGAAGAGGGCGATTCGTGAATCGCCCTTCTTTAAGTCCCCGTCCCTCCATGAAAGTTTTTAGGAGGAGGGGGCTCGGGGGAGGAACCCTTTGTTCACAAAGGGTTCCTCCCCCGATTCTCCACTCTCAGGCCAGGGCCAGGAAGGGGCCGGCCATGAGATCCTCGGTGTTGTAGACGATCGGCCGGCCGTCGAGTCCGGCCATCGAGCCTCCGGCGCCTTCGACGATGGCTTGGCCCGCGGCCAGGTCCCACTCGTGCAGGGCGCGCGCCCTGGGATAGATATGCGCCGCGCCCTCGGCCACGGCCGCGAACTTGAGCGCCCCGCCCATGGCCATGGCCCGGTACGGCGCAAAGCGCGAAATCAGGGCTTCGACGTCCGGGTCGGGATGGGAGCGCGACAACAAAACGATCGGTTCTTCCCCGGGGCGCGGTTTGACCGTGGCGATCGCCCGCGCCTCCTCCCCGCCTTCCTGGCGCCAGGCCCCGATCCCGGGGCCGCCCAGGTACAGGCGGTCCAGGCAGGGGGCGTACAAGAGGCCGAAGGCCGCGCGTCCGGCCGCGACAAGCGCGATGTTGACGGTGAATTCGCCGTTGGCGGCCAAAAATTCCCGGGTGCCGTCGAGCGGATCGACGATGAACACGTGGGGCGCGTCACGGCGCGCGCCGTAGGGCGCGTTGTCGGACTCCTCGGAGACGACCGGGATGCCCGGATAGGCGGCTAAGAGTTCGCGGGTCAGGATGTCGTTTGAAGCCTCGTCGGCCAGGGTGAGCGGCGAGTGGTCGGCCTTGAGCCGAACCCCGGCGTCCTTGCGGTAATAGGCCATCGCGGCCGCGCCGGCCAGCCTGGCCATGCCGGGAAGGGGGGTAAGGTCAAGGCCGGCGGCGGTCAGCTGCATGGCTCGTTTTCCTTTGAGGCCCATGATCCAAGTCGGCGCTAGGCCAAGTTGCTGGCGAAGTTGTCGACGTCCTTGCCGGCGAAAAGCGTTTGCAAGGCAAGGATCACCTTGTCCTCGTCCAGGTGAAGCTTGGCCAAGACATCGCGCCAGTCGCAGGAAGAGGGCGACGCCGGATCGGTCAGGGAGAGGACCAGGGTGTCGGCCAGGCACAAGATCAGGGCTTCCTTCTTGAATTCCGGGGCGACCATGGGGGAGTGGTGCCAATTGACCGGCTCGGTGAGCTCCGGCGGCAGGTTCCAGGATTTGAGCGTCATGGAGCCGACCACGCCGTGCTCCAGGGCCCAGTGCTTGTCCTCGGCTTCGTACGTGGGCAGGCCACCTTCGCGGGCGGCCGTGTCGATGTCCAGCCAATCGAGCGGGGCATGGATGGCGATGAGCAGTTTGCCCAGGTCGTGAAGCAGCCCGCTGGTGAACAGATCGTCGGGATTGTCCAGATGCACCATTGCACCCAGCAGCTTGGCGGCCATGCCCACGCGCAGTTGATGGCCCCAGTAGGCTTTGATGTCGAAGGCTTCGGGCGGATTTTTGTTCTTGCCCATGGCGGCCACGCCCAGGACCACGACAATGCTTTTGATCTCGTTAAGCCCCAAGATCGCGATCGCCCGGGAAACGTTGGTCACCTGGGCCTGCAGGCCGTAGAACGCGGAGTTGGCCATGCGCAGCACCTTGGCGGTCAGGCCTTGGTCGCGTTCGATGGTCTCGGCAATTTCTTCGAGAGGACTGACGGAGTTGTCGCCGGTCTGGGAAAAAATTTTTTGCAGGATCACCGGAGAAAACGGCAGATCGTTCTTGAACGCGGCCAGTTTGAGCAGGAGCTGCTGGGCCCGGTCGATCGCCTGGCGTTTTTCCTCGATGCTTCGTTCCATGCCGCGCCGCTACGGCGTTCGCCGGTTTTGTTGGGGACGGCCTTGTCCCGGTCCGGGGCCAGCGAAGCGCCGGGAATGGGAGGTGGGGGGGGTGGCTGTCTTATTTTCCATCGAGATCGATCGGCCCGGTTGCGCGCGGTTGCTCGGGCTCCGCTTGCTGGGGCTGTCCGGCCTGGGCCTCCCCGGAGGGCGCGGTCGCCGGCGTCGCGTCGGAAACCAGGTTCTTGGACGCAATATAGTCCAAAAACTGTCTGGCCTCGGACAGGTCCGGGTTCAGGGTCAAGGCCTTGTTCAAATATTCGACGCATTTTTCGTACAGGCTCTTTTCGAAAAAGGCCCTGGCCACGTTGTAAAAAAGATTTTCGTCGAGCGGGGAGAGATCCTCGGCGCGCTTGTAGTAGTCCAGGGCTTGGTCGTACATCTTGTTCTTGCGCAGATTGATGCCGAACTCGTTGAACAGGTGCTTGTGCTCCTTCTCGAATGCGGCGTCGAGCTTGACCAGGCGTTCGAAGATGTCATTGGCCTTGTTGGCCTCGCCGCGATCGAGGTAGGTCAGGCCCAGACCGAAATTGGCCCGGACGTTCTCCTCGTCGACATTGAGCGCCGTATTGAATTCCAGTTCGGCGGAAAAAATTTCGCCCTTGCTGCGGTGCTTTTCGCCTTTGACAATGGTCGTCTCAAGCTCGCGCAGGCGCGGGTAGACGGTCGAGACGTAAAATTCCGGCTCGGGAGAGAAATTCTCCAAGAGTTCGTCCAGGGTGATCTTGCGTTTGGGACCGGAAGGGACGTAATTTTTGTTGAGCGGCTGGATTTCGATACCGCCCGGATCTTTTTCCTCAACCATCCAATACATCTTTTGGATGATCTTGCGGGTGGTGGTGCCGGTGCCGACCTTTTGGATCATCTGGCTGGAAAAAACGCCCTTGATCCGTTCCTTTTTCGCCGCCTCGGCGGTGAGATGGCCGGCCGGGCGGGTGGGCATGGTCGCGTCCGGGGTCTTGCCCGCGTCAGGAGTCGTGCCCGTGTCAGGAGTCTGGCCTTTGTCAGCGATCATAATCCGGTCCTTGGTCTATTCGGGGGGCCGTCTTGGAAAAAACCGGCGGAAATCATCTCACGTCCCGAAAATTGTATTGATTCAACGGGGAGATGGCAAGTGTCGCGAGAAAAATTTACCGTGCCGTAGCCGAAAAAGAGCTTAAAATCGCCTCCGCCAAACCCGGATTGCGCGCCGGACGCAAGCGTTCGGCCAGATACACGGCGCGCAGCTCCTCATACGCCCGGCTCAAATCGTCGTTGACCACCAGATAGTCGAACTCGTGCGCCCTGGCGATCTCGGCCTCGGCGTTGATGAGCCTTTGGCGCACCACTTCCGCGGCGTCCGTGCCCCGGCCGGCAAGACGGGCGGACAAGGCCGCGAGCGACGGCGGCAAAATGAAGACGAAAACCGCCCCGTCGAACACCCGGCGCAAAGTGGCCGCGCCCTGCACGTCCACGTCGAAAATCACGTCCACGCCCTGGGACAATTTGGCCAGAACCGTTTCTCGCGGCGTGCCGTAGAAATTGCCGTGCACCTCGGCCCACTCGGCGTAATAGCCGGCGTCGCGGCGCGCGGCGAAGTCCTCGCGGCTTAAGAATTCGTAATCGCGGCCGTTCACTTCGCCGGCGCGCGGCGGCCTGGTGGTGTGGGACACGGAAAATTCCATGGCCGGAAACTCGGCGCGCAACTTGCCGATCAGCGTGCTCTTGCCCGCGCCGGACGGGGCGCAGACCACAAAGATCATTCCCTGGCGGCTAGCCATCCTGCTCCTCCCCGGCAATCGGTTGCGGCGCGGCCAGGCTCAGGCGTTGGCCGATCGTCTCGGCCTGGATGGCCGACAAGATCACATGGTTGGAGTCGGTCACCAGGATCGAACGGGTCTTGCGGCCCTGCGTGGCGTCGATCAGCCGCGCCGACTGCCTGGCGTCCTCGCGCAACCGGCGCATCGGCGACGAGGCGGGACTGACGATCGCCACCACCCGCGCCGCCACCACGAAATTGCCGAACCCGATGTTGAGCAACCGCTCGCGCTTGTCTGTCATAAGAGAATGCCTCCGGCGGCCAAAGGGGCTCCGCCCCTTTGGAATCCCCGCCGGGGGGGATGATCCCCCCCGGACCCCCTCGACAGGGGGGACGGTTCTTTTTTTCTACACCATTAAAGTTTTTTGGGGAAAGGGGGGCTCGGGGGGAAAACCCCTTTTGTTCACAAAAGGGGTTTTCCCCCCGATTCCTC
>Ga0326727_10002560_pt1 | contig 61480 bp, 57 predicted proteins | sample MB2enrmetagenome_FD_207643 | JGI IMG/M metagenome (GOLD analysis project Ga0326727, IMG submission 207643) | Lab enriched peat soil microbial communities from McLean, Ithaca, NY, United States - MB29MY | ecosystem: Environmental > Terrestrial > Soil > Wetlands > Peat | place: USA: New York...
ACCCTCCAGATTGAGCATTGGGCTCCTGACTCGCCCAACGTTATTCCAAACCTGGGGATTTTTCGGCCGGCCCTACTGGGGAATTTTCAACCGGCGCTTTTGGGGAATTTTAGACCGGCGTTGACAGTCGGCATTCCCTGGGGAATCGAAGACGCGATTCATACTCCAATGGTGCCGGATTTCAGACGCCAATCCGCAATTTCCCCGTCCGGCTAACACCGTAGAGAAAGTGCCCTCACCGAAATTCTCCATTCGCGTGTTCTTATTAGGGTTGCTCTCGGAGATTCATCGCAAAACGCCGGGCAGGAAACTTGCCTTTTTCGGCTCTGTGGTGATGCATTCTCCAACGAAATTCTCTGTTTTTCACTATGAAGAGGGTTCTTCTCGGGGAGCCAAACTCCAACTACGTCAATAAGTTATACCCGGTGGTTGACAGCTTTTCGACACCTTCCGCCGTCTCCGAGTCCCACAGAAATACCACTGTTTCGCAACGACTTCGCGCTTGCGCCGGCCTCGGTGGCATTCTCTGGTTCGGAAACGGAGACTCAAGGGTCCGAGCGCAACCGTCAGGGTTTCGCCCGCGCCCCGCGTTTTCTCCCTCCGGATTCTCACTTTCTCTGGTCAACTGGGGTAGTTGGTTAACTTGTACGCAGCGCTCCGTTTCCGCATGAGGGACACTCACATTCTCTGGTCAACTGGGGTAGTTGATTAACAGGGTGTTGCGGGTTGGGGGCTGAGTGAAACCCTTTATTAACAACCCTGGCGATCTCTTGGCATGCCATGCGGGTCTATCCCGTGCCCCGGTCATGCGTCGATCGCTGTAATCGCTGCCCGAGCCGATGGACCTAACGACGCGAAGCGAATCGTCTATCTGGAGATGACGGGCGACAGCATCTACGAAGCATTTGATGTCTACTTCCTGACGTTCTTTCCACCAAAGAGCACGGTACTGCAACTAAGGCTGCACGCCCACCCGGGGCTGCAAGGTTGGCGAAAGTCGCAGCTCTTCAAGGGAAGTGAAGCTTCAATTTCGCACCGAGCTTCATCTTTTTCTGATGCTTTCTAGCGCCGCCAGGGCGCGCTCGCGGGCCTCGCCGTGGTTGACGATTGGAGGGGGATGCTGCGACTCTCGAACCCAGCTCCGGATGTAGCCGCGGCCGGGGTCGAACTTTTCAGTCTGAATGGCCGGGTTGAAAATTCGAAAGTACGGTGCCGCATCGGCGCCGCAGCCCGCAACCCATTGCCAGCCGAGCGTGTTGTTTGCCAGATCCGCGTCTACCAGAGTGTCCCAGAACCAGGCTGCGCCCGCCTGCCAATCGATCAGCAAGTGCTTTACCAGGAATGAGGCGGCGACCATCCGCACCCGGTTGTGCATCCAGCCGGTTCGCCACAATTCGCGCATACCAGCGTCCACCAGCGGGTACCCGGTGTTGCCACATTTCCAGGCCTTGAAGTGTTCCGGGTGCATCCGCCAAGGGAAGACCGAGAGTTCCTGCCGCAGTGCCTGGTACGGCGATCGCGGATAGTGATACAGCAAATGGTACGCAAATTCGCGCCATCCGAGTTGCCTGAGGTATGCCTCGCAAGCTGCGTTGTGACCCTTCGGCACGCCGAGGATCGCGCGTTGAATCTCGCCGGGACTGATCTCACCGAAGTGCAGGTGTGGAGACAGCCGCGATGTGCCCACCAGGCCCGGCTTGTCGCGATTCACCGGATACTCGGCCAGGGCTTCCCGCAGGAAGCGCTGTAGTTGGCTCCTGGCCCCCGATTCGCCAGGCTGCCAAACCTGGCGGAACTCACCTGCCCAATCGACTGCCGGCTCTAACGAGAGTTCCGAGAGGGCCAACGAGTGCGGCAACTTTTCAGGCGACGGCACACACTGGGGGGCGTGCTCAGAGGCGGGTGCGAGGGACTTGTTCAGGCAGGCTCGCCAGAACGGCGTGAAGACCCGGAAAGGCTGTTCGCTGCTGTTGCGAATGGTCCACGGTTCGAACAGCAGGCTGCCATTGAAGCTCTCGGCGATCACGCCCCTGTCGCGCAGCTTCGACTTCACTTCGCGGTCGCGGGCGACGGCCGCGGGCTCATAACGGCGATTCCACAGAACGGCCGACGCGCCCGATTCCGCCGCCAGACTGCTCAACGCGTTCGCCGTCGGTCCGCGGCGAATAATCAGCCGCGAGCCGCGCTTCTCCAGTTCGGCGTTGAGGCTGGCCAGCGAGCGGTGCAACCACCAGCGCGAGGCAGCGCCCGGCGGCCAGTCCCCTTCTTCCTCAGGCGCCCAGATGAACACCGGAATTACCGGTGAACGACGTTCCAAGGCCGCGGACAGCGCTGGGTTGTCTGCGAGGCGCAGATCCTGCCGAAACCAGAGTAAAGTAGGCTTAGCGCCTACGCCGGTCACTTGGGCTCCTTCACTGCGGCGGCAAACAGCTCGCCAATGCGCTCGAAGCGGTAGTCGAAAATCTGCTCCACATCACTACGGACCTTGAGGGCATGGACCGCACGACCGAGCAGTCCGAACGGAAGACGGTATCTGACGGTGTCGGTCGTGTGCGTTCCGCCGTTGCGGGCTTCGAATCGATGGGTGTGATGCCAGAGCCGGAATGGACCGCTCAATTGGACGTCGACGAAGCAATACGGCGGCTCCCACCGCCGGATCTCGGTCGCCCAACTAAGCGGAAGGCCTTGCACGCGCAGCCGGTACCGCAGCCTGGTGCCGGCGGCGATCCGGATCGGGCCAGGAGTCAATATTTGAAACCCCAGCCATGACGGCGTGAGCTTTTCCAGGTTGCGGGTGTCGGAAAAGAAAGCGAAGACTTCTTCCAGCGGCCGCCGAATCCACTGCTCGCGCCGCAGGGTGTGAAATCGGCTCACCGGACGGCTCCCCGGCCCAGCTCCAGTTCGACACGATCTTTGCGCCACGGTTCCTGGAACAGCGTTTTGGGATTGTGGTTCTTGGTCAGCAGCAGTTGGAAGTCGCCGACGTGGCGCTCGAGAAAAGCGCCCTCACAGTAGGCCAGGTAATAGTCCCACATGCGAATAAAGCGGCCGTCGAACCCCAACTCGCGGACCTCGTTGACGGCATCCTGAAACCGCTTGCGCCACACCGCCAGGGTTCGCGCATAGTGCGTGCCGATGTCCTCCGCATGGTAGAGCCCGAGCGAGGTCGCGCGCGCCAGCGAACGCAGGATCTCGCTCACCGAGGCCAGTTCCGATCCTGGAAAGATGTACTTCTGGATCCAGTCGCTGCTCCGATGGTAGGCGGGAAAGGCCTGTTCGTGGATGGTGATGGTTTGCATGAGCATGGCGCCATCGGGGCGCAGCAGGCGGTCGCAGGTGCGAAAGAAGGCGTCGTAGTAGCTCAGTCCGACGGCCTCGAACATTTCGATACTGACGATTTTGTGGTACCGGCCGCGGAGATTGCGATAGTCCTCCTGCAGCAGTTCAATGCGCTCTCCCTGAGGGATCGATTGGAAGCGCTGGCGCGCGTATTCATACTGCCGGCGGCTGATTGTCGTTGTCGTCACACGGCATCCGTAATGTTTCACCGCATGCTCGGCAAACCCGCCCCACCCGGTGCCGATTTCGAGTACGTGATCTTGCGACTCCAGGCGCAGCTTGCGGCAGATCGTGTCCAGCTTGTGGAACTGCGCGGCTTCGAGCGAGTCTTCCTCGGACTCGAAGCGGGCGCAGGAGTACATCAGGCTGCGATCCAGGAAGAGGCGAAAGAAGTCGTTGCTCAGATCGTAATGGGCCTGGATGTTGCGCCGGCTGCCTGCGATGGAGTTCCCGCGCAGGCGATGGCGCAGCGTGTCGAATCCCCGGCTTGCGGCGCTTAGCAGACGATTCTGCCGCTCCAGAGGAGCCAGATTGCGCACCGCCATGCGGACCAGCAGCGACGGCGTGAAGGGAACAAAAAACGCCGCCACGACGGCCACGTGCAGCATCACGAAGAGCGAAACCGCTCCGAAATGATAGCTACCCAAGAACCGCGGCAAAATGCCCACGGATTTAGCGTAACGATCACCGGATGAGTTTGTCAAGTATTTGTCCAGTACAAATGATTGACAATCAATCGTTTTTCTGCGAACCTGAAGTACGTCAAGCTGAGACATGCCCGCTCTTTACCCCATACGAGCCGTTGCCAAGCTGACCGGAATTCCCATCGAGACCTTACGCGCCTGGGAACGGCGCTATCATGCCGTTACGCCTGACCGGACTGGGCGCGGACGCATGTACAGCGACGTGGAAGTCCACCGTCTCCAACTCCTTCGCGCAGCAATGGACGGCGGACACGCTATCGGCCAGATAGCGGCGCTTTCCGATACTCAACTGCAGGAACTGGCTCAATCTCCGTCTGCTCCGCCTGAGAACGCTCAATCCGCAAATCCGAATCTGCAACCGCTGCGGAATGCGATCGATAGTTTTGACAGCGACGCCATAAATCAGGAATTGAGCAAACTGGCTCTACTCCTGAGCCCATCCGACCTTGTGTATAAAGTCGTCTTGCCGCTGATGCGGCTGGTGGGAGAGAGCTGGCAGAACGGAACTTGCACAATCGCGCAGGAACACATGTTTTCAGCCTGCATGCGAAATCTGCTCGGCGGTCTGGTCCGGCTGCACAGGACGGCAAACAGTTCCGGCAAGGTGTTGTTGGCCACGCCGTTTGACGAACTGCACGAATTCGGCATCCTGGCCGCGGCGATGCTGGGGGTAACTCAAGGTTTCCAGATCACATACCTCGGCCCGAACTTACCGTCCGACCAGATTCTGGCGACCGCCGAAAAGTGCATGTCGGACATCGTCGCGCTGGGCATCATGAAAACGAATGCCACGCCGGTGGTTCGCGGGGAGATGGCCCGGCTGGCGTCTGGACTGCCCGCACTGACGGAACTATGGGCCGGCGGAACGGGCGCCATCGACGTGCTCGCGGGTGTGGTGCGCAACGGCACCTTCATACTCGACGATCTGGCGGACTTTGAGCGGCATTTAAGCCGCTGGCGGACCGCGCACTTACCGGGAGCGCGGCCATGAAGCTGTTCCTCCAGATAATGTTCGGGGCGATCTTTGTTTGGATGACGGTGATGACCGTCCGCACGAGCCTTGCCGTCAGCATATGGGAAGCCTGGTCGAGCTATGCGGCCAACCGGTGGGCGGTGGCCACGTTGTGGGATGCCTATTTCGGCTTTCTCACCTTCTATTTGTGGGTGGTCTACAAGGAGCGGAATATCTGGAATGGCAGAATACCGACGCGGCGCGCACACCGAACGCTGAGCATCCGCTTTCAAGGCAAGGACCACGAACTCCGCTCCGGCGACACCGTGCTTCTGGACTCATCCAAGCCGCATAGCTATCGTGCTTCGGGCTCGAAAGGCGCGAGCGCGATAGTGGTCACGTTGCCTTCGCGGATCTGACCGGGAGCCGGCTGGGTGCGGGACAGCAATCGGCGTGGCAGGTCTCGCAACTCGCCCGCCCGCTGGTCCGCGCCACAATCATCTCGCGGAAGGCGGCGATAAACGCTGGATGAGTGCCAACTGTTCGGGCGCGGGACAGGTTCACCGAGAGTTGCCGGCACAAAGCGGCTGCCTCGGTATCCAGGTCGTAGAGCACCTCCATGTGGTCCGCCGGGAATCCGATGGGAGCCAGAACCAGATCGGTCAGATCCCCGCGCGTGTGCCACTGCCGGATGTAGTCGCAGACGTCCGGCCCGAGCCATGGCTGCGCCGGCGGCCCGGTTCGGCTTTGGTTAGACGAGCGTTCCGGGGTGGCCCACGCCCCGCGAGACGAGGCGGCAGGACTCCTCCAATTGTGCCACGTAGGGACTGGTTGCCGCCATCACCAGCGGAATACGTGCGCCGTGAAGACGAGCGGGGCCGGTTTGGGGAAACCTTACCCGAAAACTTCCTGTTCCCCGCTGGGGCTTGCTGGCCTGATGACCCACCCACCCGTCCAAGCGGTTCAAGACCGCGTGGACCAACCTGCGGAAGAAAGCCAAGGTCCGTTGCCGGATTCACGACCTTCGGCACACCGCGATTACGAAACTGGCAGAGAGTGGCGCGTCCGATTCCACCACGATGGCGCTGGCCGGGCACCTGTCCCGCGCAATGCTGGAAAAGTACAGCCACATCAAAATGAACGCAAAACGTGAGGCCGTGGAGTCAATGAACCTGAAACCCAAAGCACAAGCTTACTCCCCAAAGTCAAGAAACTGCCCCGTTTTACCTTCCGTCAAACCGTCCTAACCCATTGATTCCATTGGTCGGGGCGGGGCGATTTGAACGCCCGACCCCCTGCGCCCAAGGCAGTTTCCGGCACTCCCAGAAAGTGCCTTATTTTCAACTGCTTACGTTTCAAGCAGATACGGTCCTCGTGTTGAAGCCTGTTGAGCTCTGTTGAAGTCGGAGGCTTTGGACAGCTACAAAATCATCTACAGTGGCTTTCCGCGGCCTGATGTCCCTTGTGTCGTCCCTAAGACCCTGCCTGCTGAACCCCGCCGCGGTCTACACACCCGCGTCGTTCTCGGGCTCACCTTCCAGTTCGTACCCGATGGCTCGATATCCTTTGAGCCGCTTCTCATACATCCGCGCGAGCATCGGAACGTGGGCATCCACGTAGTCGTAAACCCGAACAACCTTCTTGCCGTCGTGAATTCGATGCAGTCGACCGACATACTGTTGCAGCGTGCCGCGCCACGAAATCGGCATGGTTAGGAACAGCGTGTCAAGCCGTGAGTCGTCAAAGCCTTCGCCAATGTAGCTTCCGGTGGCGAGGATCACCCGTGGAACTCCATCGGGAATAGAGGCGAGTTTCTCTGCAGCTGCTTGACGCTGCTTCCTACCCATGCCGCCCTTCAACGTGATACATGCTCGATGCCCGACAGGCCCGCAAGCAAGCGTTCCAAATGTTCCTTACGGCTGGTAAGCACCAGTGGTGTCCGGCCCGCGCCAACAACGTCGAGAATGTCGGCAATGATCTGACGATTGCGGTCTGAGTCGGTTACGAGTGCGGCGTATGCCTCCTGAATCGTGAACTCGGCGGTGTCTGCCGGCGCATGGAAACCGGTATATCTCGGCATCGCCAGGTGCCGAAAAGGCGAGCGCGCAGCGGCATCGCGCGCGCTGAGATTGAACCGGATCGGGCCGCACTGCATGAATATGATCGGATGGTGGCCGTCCTTGCGGTTAGGCGTCGCAGTCAAGCCGAGCACGTATTTGGCTTTGACCTGCTTCATGATCTGCTCAAAGCTGAAAGCCGAAACGTGGTGGCATTCATCAACAATGACATGCCCGTATTCGGCGACAAAGTCCTTCACTTCGCCTTTACGCTGCAAGCTCTGAAGCAGGCCGACTGTCTGTTCTCCGCCAGCGCTGCATCCAATGCCGCCTGGGTTTCCTCCTCGTGCCTCATGTCAACTACTCACCAGTCGTTAGGGTTGTTCCGGGTTGAGGACGGCGAAGCCTTCCAGGGTCGCAACCTCACAGATAACCTTGTCTGCGGCCACGAAGGCATCTAACCCAACACGATCTTGCACCTCTAATGCCACGGCAAGCTGGAGCGCGTCCAAGGTTCGCAAGCCCTGCCGGTCGCCGTATCGGATGATAAGACGCTCCGCCGCCGGGTAGTGGAATTCGCTAACCGCGACGAGCGCGATTGCGCCGCTTGCCACATCATTGAGAAATCGAATACGCAATGCGGCAGATCTTTCTCCGTCCAGATGACCCGTGCGCGTCTTCAGCGCCAGTGCGGAGTGCAACTCAACGCCAGCAAGGCGGGAGATGATGATGCGCCGGTCCGCCCCGTCAAACATGGCCGCAACTCGCTGGGAGCCGAGTTCTGGGTGGTAAAGTTTAATGAGCGCGCTGGAGTCGAAGAAGTAGTTCACCGTTTTCAGAATCGCTCCTCGCGCTCTGCGATGATCGCCTCAGACCAGGAACTGGCGTCCATCGCCGTCATTCTGCGTACCTCCTCGTGAGTGGGGATGTAGTCCGCAGTCGCGACTTCGTTGCGCGCCTGTTCCAAAAAACTCTGATCGACCAGGGACGCCAAGGAATCGCTTGAAATGCTGGAGATGGTGATCCTAACGCGCTGGTGTTCTTCCAGCGGCAGAGGTTCCAATGGTCGTAGGACGCCGTTCTCATAAACGGCATCCACGTGGTTGCTCATAATGCCTCTATTCTACGCCGGTTTCGCACCGCCGCTCGCGCCTCCATCTGGTGGACGAGTGCTGTAAGAGCGTCACATCTGTCCCGGCGGCGCACATGCGCCAGAGGCGAATCTTCTTGCGACGCATCAGCGCTTGTGATTGGCATCTAATCTGCACCGATGAATCCCGGACCCTACCGTTGGGCTTGTAACTGTTTTGACGTTCTGCCAGTCTCCTGTCGCTTTCGCCTGCCCGCGCAGGATTGGGCGTACCTGTCTAGCCAACGAAAAGGTGCTGAGAACAAAACGAGGTACCAGAGGTCCGGGATGCGGATCGCCCAACGTAACGACAACATAGTGGAAAACAGTTGAGCATGAATTCGGGACGTCGAAACCGTGCATCTCGTCCAGATCCGCTCGGCCCGACGCGGGCAGCGGAATACATCCGCATGTCCACCGAGCATCAGCAGTACTCCACCGAAAACCAACACGCCGCAATCCAACGATACGCGGACGAGCGCGGGCTGATCATCGTACGGACCTTTACGGATGCCGGCAAAAGCGGCCTGGGCATCCACGGCCGCGACGCGCTGCAAGAACTCCTGCGCACCGTGAACAGTGGTACCGCCGACTTTGCAACCATCCTCGTCTACGATGTCAGCCGATGGGGCCGCTTCCAAGACACCGACGAAGCAGCGCATTACGAATTTCAATGCAAGCGCTGCAACATCACCGTCCAATATTGCGCCGAACATTTCCCGAACGACGCCAGCCCCATGAGCGCCGTCATCAAAAGCCTCAAGCGCGCCATGGCTGGCGAGTACAGCAGGGAGCTCAGCACCAAGGTGTTCGCCGGACAGTGCCGACTCATAACCCTGGGCTACCGACAAGGTGGCACTGCCGGATACGGTATTCGGCGCCTGCTACTCGACCAACACGGACAACCCAAGACCACCCTTGCAAGAGGCGAACGCAAGAGTCTTCAAACCGAACGGGTCATCCTCACCCCAGGACCAGAGAATGAACTACGAACCGTGCGGCGCATTTACGACCTCTTCACCGCCGACCATCAGACCGAAACACAGATCGCCACCAGCCTGAATACAGAAGGCATCCTCAATGAGGTCGGCAAGCCCTGGACACGGGGCACCATTCACGAACTCCTGACCAACGAGAAATACATCGGGAACAACCTCTACAACCGCACAAGTACCAAGCTCCAAAACCCTCGCACGAACAACCCGGTGGAGCAATGGGTGCGCCATGACGGCGCCTTCGTCCCCATCGTGGACCTTGAGATCTTCGCACGCGCGCAAGCCATTATCGCCGAGCGCGATCAGCACTTCACCGATGACGATCTTCTCCAGTTGTTACGAAATCTGCTCGTGGCGCGCGGCAGTCTCTCCGGGGTCATCATCGACGAAGCGGACGGCATGCCAAGCAGCACGACGTACCAAAATCGTTTTCATGGCCTAGTGCGTGCCTACACGCTTATCGGGTACCGTCCCGACCACGATTATGAATACCTCAGCATCAACCGCGACCTGCGACGACAACATCACAACCTCATCGAAACAATCCTCGCCAACCTCCAAGCGGTCGCTACCGTCACCCGCAATGCCAAAACGGACCTGCTCACGATCAACCAAGAATTCTCGGCAAGCATCGTCCTCGCCCGGTGTACCGCGACACCGGCGGGCAGAATGCGGTGGAACATCCGGCTCGATACAATCCTCTACCCTGATATCACGATCGCCGCAAGAATGACCGCCAGCAACGACGCCATCCTCGACTACTACCTGATCCCCACGAACGACCTAACGAAGCAGCACGTCCGCCTAGCAGAAGAAAACGGTCTCACCATGGACCCCTACCGTTTCGACAACCTCGACCTTTTCACTAGCCTCGCGGCCCGCGAGAGTATTACGGAGGCAGCATGAACAACGACGACGATATCCACGAAGTTCCGATCGACCAGATCACAATCCTCAACCCACGATCACGCAACAAACGATTGTTCAACACGATTGTGGCCAACATCGATCACATTGGTCTCAAACGCCCCATCACCATTACGCCGGGAGCCGACGGCAAGTACGACCTGGTTTGCGGCCAAGGACGACTCGAAGCATACCAGGCGCTGGGTGCCACTAGCATCCCGGCGATCATAATAATCGCGACGAAAGAAGACCGGTACCTGATGAGCCTCGCCGAGAACATCGCCCGGCGACGACACACGACCACCGAACTCCTAAAAGAAATCAGCACGCTCAAAACCCGGGGCTATACGGCCGAAGCGATCAGCACCAAACTTGATCTGGACATCACGTATATTTACTCGATCACACACCTCCTGGAGCATGGGGAAGAACGCCTCATCGAAGCCGTGGAACGCGGCACGCTCCCCCTGACGATCGCCGTCGAGATCAGCACCGCCGCCGACCAGGACGCGCAATGCGCCCTGCGTGAGGCGTATGAGACGGGCGGGTTACGCGGCCAAAAGCTCATCAGGGTCAAGCGGCTCCTTGCCCAGCGCGCCAAAGACGGAAAAGCGCTCACCAAGCAGCGTGTCGGCCCCAAACGCCTCAACGCGCAAGCCATCATCCGCGCGTACAAAAGCACGACCGCAGAACAACGAGCGTTTCGGGCACGCGCAAACCGCACCCAAGAACGCCTCCTCGTGATCACGAGCGCTCTTCGACAACTCCTCGCCGACGATCACTTTACGACACTCCTCAAGGCGCAGAGCCTCGACACCATTCCACAACGCCTCGCCAACAGGATCAACCACACCAAGAAAGCGACCTAACAGCCAATGCCGCTCCCACCAGCATCGTTCGACGCGCACCTGCGCACCGTCGACCTCAGCAAGATCACACCGCTTCGCGCCATCACGACCAACCTGCGCGCATCCCGAAAATACCGGGCCATCGCCAGCAGCATGCAGGAACTGGGCATGGTCGAGCCACTCGTCGTCCACCCACTCCCGAACGACCCCGCCACGTACCTTTTATTAGACGGGCACCTTCGGCTGGATATCCTCAGGGCACAGGGTGCCACCAGTGCGCGCTGCCTGGTCGCTAAGGATGACGAAGCCTATACGTACAACAAACGCATCAGCCCAATCTCGACTATCCAAGAACATCACATGATCATGAAAGCCATCAATGATGGTGTCAATGAGGAGCGCATCGCCAGCGTTTTACACATCGACCTGAAGGCCCTGCAACAAAAACGTGACCTGCTCGTGGGGATCTGTCCGGAAGCCGCCGACATCCTCAAGGACAAGGCCATCTCGTCCGGCTGCTTCAACGTCCTGCGGAAGATGACGGCCTTGCGACAAATCGAGGCAGCAGAACTTATGTGCACGATCAGCAATTACAGTAAGACGCTGGCACAAACGATTCTTGCCGCCAGCAGCACGGAACAGCTTGCCAAGCCCGACACGCGCAAGGCACCACGAACCCTCAGCCCGGAACAACTCGCGCAGCTCGAACAGGAAATGACCAGCTCACAAGCAGGGCTCGCTGCCCTCAAGGACACATACGGCGCGGACCGCCTTGAACTCCAAGTCACGTGTCGGTATCTCGGCACGATCCTGGGAAACGCACCTATCCGGGAATATCTCCTCGCCCATCATGCGGATCTGACACGCGAGCTCGAACAGATCACCAACGATGTCACCACCGGCGAACAGACCTGATTGTAAATCCTCTCCCGCGCACAAAGCGTAGGGGACCTGGCGCCGACATGGAGACCATATGAGATCCCGCAATAACGAAGCGCCACCAATCCGACGCGGCTGACGAACACCCCCTGCCGGATCTTCATCTTGCAGGGGATTACCTGACGCCCACCTGTCGCAAAAACAGAGGGTCGCCCTGTCTGAAAGTTGCTACTGACGGGCCTTCGGCACCACCGCCAGCGGGATTGTAGTCAATTCTGTAGCTGTAGATTCCCAAAAGAATGCAGGGGGGCGGGGGCCGCTTGGACGCTAAGCCGTTGAAACAACAGGGAAATCTCTCTAAGGTATCAACCGGAGATCCACTTTGCCCAAGGCAGTTTCCGGCCTTTGATCGAAATGGCCTATTTTCAACTACTTACGTTTCAACCTGATGGCGCCGGCTGGTTGAAAGTTGTTGAACTCTGTTGAAGCCTGGTGCTCTGAACAGCTACAAAATTATCTACAGTTTCGGAATGCCTAGTTCGGTTCACCGGGCGAACTGCAGCAAACCGCGATGGTCGGGGGCCTCTCCTGGACATGGGACAAACGCACTCAGATTGCCGCAAATCTCTCGGTGCACATCTTCCTTAGTACTCCGGTTGGGAAGTAAAATGAAAGGGCGAATGTCGGTCCACATGCACCTCTTAGTCTTTGTGGAACTCCCAGGTCCAGCAAAGTCCTCGGGAAACGGCGTTCCGCGAAGCGCCGAATAGAGCTGTTGGCGCGTGAACTTCAATATGCGCATGCTTTCCTTGATCGGTTATCCGGTGGTGGACGGTAAAGGCTGCGTTCGAGTGAAGCCGAACTGATAACGACTCAAGGTAAATGGGACAACCCTCAGACCTGCTCTGCATCGCCACCCATTCCAACGTTCTGCTGCGAAATACCGGAAGGAATTTCGCACCAACCGTGGTAATTTTATGTAACGGAGTCGAGAAATGTCGCAGGGTCTGGACAACCTGAAGCACATCGTGGTTCTGATGATGGAGAACCGCTCGTTCGATCACATGCTGGGCAGCCTGAAGGCCGTGGACCCGCGCATCAACGGCCTCAACGGCAACGAATCGAATCCCGACACCACCAACGAACCCGCCCCGGTTCAACCCCTGGCTGAGTATCAGAGCCAGCTTGATCCGGATCCGGACCATCACTTCCCCGCCGTAAACAAACAATTATTCTTCGGTACCGCTGCCGGCGACGCACCGGCCATGAACGGCTTCGTGCAAAGTTATTTCGACCAGCAAAACGACGTCGCGCACTCGCGGAAAATCATGTACTATTTCAAGCCGGAACAGCTTCCCGTCCTGACCACGCTGGCCCGGAGCTTTGCGTTGTTTAATGGGTGGTTTGCCTCGATTCCCGGCCCCACTATCTGCAATCGTGCCTTCGCGCACTATGGCACTTCGTTCGGCAGCGTCACCATGAATCCCTTCGTTATCAATAAGCCGATCCTCAGCATTTACGACCGCATGCTGCAGGCCGGCCGCACCGCGAAGCTTTATTATTTCGACCAGGCCAGTTCCACCATGGAGGTGGTCAATCTGCTCAGCAATCAGCCCGCGGTGTTCGGCACCTGCCAAGAGTTCCTGGACGACTGTGCAGCCAACCAGCTTCCGGACTACAGTTTCATCGAGCCGAATTATTCGGACCACGCCGGGCCGGGAGGAGGACAGCTCTTGGCTTCCGATCAGCATCCCGATCACAATGTGGCGCAGGGCGAAAAATTCATTGCGGCCATCTATAACGCGATTTTCGACAATCCGGACGTATGGAAGTCGACGGTCCTGCTGATTGTTTATGACGAGCACGGCGGCATTTACGATCATGTCGCTCCGCCAAACCTCCGTCCTGACCAGGAAGACGGAGGCGTGGCGCCCTCAACCGATACCGGAGGCGATCCATTTCATTTCGACAGGCTCGGACTGCGAGTCCCCGCGATTCTGGTTTCACCATGGATTAAAGCGGGCACGGTGATTCCCGGTCCCGAAGACCCGGCCGGTTTCACCTTAGAACATGCCTCCATACCCGCGACCGTCACGGAGCACTTTGTGCCGAATTTTGCCGGTCAGCGTACCGCGCGCGAAAAACTCGCCACAACCTTTCTCCAGTTTCTTGGCGACACCGCGCAGAACGACGACGATTGCCCCAGCTTCAGCAACTGAAGGAAAAGCGAATGCCAAGATCGAAGAGAATCGTCAAGCTGCCCGTGGTGGAAGAGGGCTCGTACAATCCGGATCGCCCGCTCAGCAGGAACACTCTCTTACTTAACCAGGTGAGTCATTTTCAAAAAATCGAGCGCGAACGCATGACCGAAGGCCAGGCGGCCGAATACATCCAGCGAATAACGACGCTCCTCCATACAACCGCGACCAGCGGCCGGAAACAGGGCCAATGAAGATCATCATCGGCACCGCTGTGCTGAGTTTCTGGTGCGCCGGGATGTGCTTCGGAGTGACCGATCCCGTCACCGACTTCAAGGGAGAGATGAGCCGCGTTGGACGGGACTGCGACTCTTTTTCCTTCAATGGGATTGCGGGTTGCGCGGACCTGCTGTTCACCGACCATCCGCTGCATATCGCCATTGGCAGCCTGGCGCCGGGAAACAGCTTTGGCGCAGGCGTGGCCGCGGTGGGGCACTGGGAGACCGCAAAATGGATTAACACTTGGGACGTAGATGCCATAGTGTCGCCGAATCTCTCGTGGCGCGCGGGCGGATACATGACCTTTGTCTGGGCCAATGTGACTCCTCCGACGCCGCATAAAGGAAGACCCAAGCCGAAAAGGAACTCGCAGATCGACCTGATGCAGGAGCAGCCGGTTTTCCACCTTTACGCCGAGACAGATTCGCTCAACAAGCTCACCTTCTTCGGCATCGGTCCGTCAACCGCTGAAACCGGAAGAACGTATTTCGGAATGCGTGAGACGGTTACGGGCGGAAACGTTGTCCTCCCCTTGACCCGGCTCTCCGCGATCAAGCCGCTGCGGGCCAGCATTCTCGCAGAGGCCAACGGCCGCTTTGTGTCAACGCGCAACGAAGATGGCCAGGGCTCTCCGTCGATCGAGCAAGTTTACTCGCCGTTAACCGCTCCCGGGCTGTTCGTGGACCGGAGTTTCGCGCAGTTCGGAGAAGGCGTCCGGCTGGACCCATCATTTGCGAGCGATCATGTTCAACTCGATTATCTGGTGAATTACCAGGAATACCTGGGGCAAGAGACCTACTCCTTCCGGCGATTCACGACGGACCTGTCGCATACTTTTCAGATTTACCAGAACCATCTTCCACCGGCGCATCAACCCATTAACGGGCCGGATGAGTGTTTCGCCTCGAAAACCCAGGACGACAAGACCAGCGGTCTGGCATGCCCCGACGCCACGCGCGACTACGAGGGAAGTCTCCAACTGCGTTTCCTGTTGAGCGAGTCGTTCATCCCGGCCGCCCATATCGAGCCGTTCTATTTCCAGCCTACCCTGGGCGGCACGGATATCAATGGCAATCCGATGTTGTCGAGTTTTCAGGATTATCGTTTTCGGGCGCCGAACCTGATGGTGTTCCGCGCGGCATTCGAGCATTCCATCTATAAATGGCCCGTTGGCCTTCTGCTGATGCTGGACGAAGGAAAGGTTGCGCTAAATCGGAGCGATATCGACCTGGCCCACCTGCAGCACAGTTACTCAGCGGGCCTTACATTGCATGCAGGAGGTTTCCCCGTCCTCCGTTTGTTGTTCTCTTGGGGAGGCCACGAGGGTACGCACACCACAGCGGCTGCGGACACGTCACTCCTGGGCGGCGGCGCGCGCCCGTCGCTTTATTAAACGACAGGGCTGCCGATGATCCATCCCACCCGCCACCCACGGCTTACAGAGCTGGACCACGCTCTGGCGATCACCACGATCCCCGAATGGCCAAAGTATCAAGCCGCGCGGCAGTAGTAACTGAGTAGGTCGCCGAGACCTTCGCTGCACGATGCCGCGTCGCGGCTTTGATCTAGCCCGAGGGGAATAATAGGTCCGTCGCGTGCGCGGATACGTCAGGAAATGTCGGACTCGCTCAGTTTCGATTCGGAGGTGGTGTTGTCGAGTCCTAACGGCAGGTTTCTTCCCGAGGTTCCCTGCCGCAGTTGCAGAGGGTCGCCCATGCTGAAACCCCCAATTGACGGCCCTTCCAACGACCCGTGCCGGCGACTGTAGATAAAACTGTAGCTATAGCATCCTCACAGTTCCACCAGCTACAACAGGCAGTTTTGCAAGTTACTGAAAACAAAAGCCAAATCTATAGGGTAAAACCCGGAGATCCACTGTGCCCAAGGCAGTTTCCGGCCTACCTCGAAAATGCCTTATTTTCAAATACTTACGTTTCAATGAGATGCGAGTGGCTTGTTGAATCTTGTTGAACCCTGTTGAGCCCGGAGGACCCGGGCAGCTACAAAATCATCTACAGTGGCCTTGCGCCGCCTGATGTTCCCTTGTGTCGTCCCTGTTCTCCGCCAGCGCTGCGTCCAAGGCTGTCTGGCTTCCTCCTCGCGCCTCATGTCAACTCATCACTCGTTAAGGTAGCTCCGGGTTGAGGACAACTAAGCCTTCCAGGGCCGCAACCTGAAGATTCTTTCAGAAAACCATCCCGGGGTGTGAATGCCGATTCCGGCCGGTCGGGTTTTCTGTTCCACATCCCGCTGGAACCCGTATTCACATCGCCCAGGAATAAGTATTCACAATTTCCCGGAATGCCTATTCACATGCCCCGGAATACGCACCGATTCCCTCTCACTGCCCTCGATTGCATTGGCAACGAACAAGAAAGGGTGGGCCTTAGGCCCACCCTTGTAGGCACCCCATCTTATGCCAGACTGTTGCCTTAGTTGCGGCTGCCCGCTCCGTCGATGTAACCAGCGCGGTAGGCACCTGCAACACCGTTCAGCAACGGCAACAGTGTCATATTAGGCGGGTACTGCACCGGGCCGTCGTACGGCCGCCGGAGCAACCCGTCTTTGAAGCCTTGGATATACGCCCGCATCTCCTCGGCACCGTCAACCTGAATCAGCGTCGTCATTCTACACCTGCCTCCCACGTACATCTTTAACAGGGTGCCCCTGGCAATGGCCAGATTGCGGGCATCGCGGTAACGTTGGTTGACGAAGAAGTAGAAACCGCAGGACCGAGCAGGAAGAGCCTCACACGTTGCTGCCCTACCAGGTTAGTGACAGCCAGAATTGCCAAAACGGAGCTATCGTTACCGACTGGGCTGCCACCGGCAAGCCAAGGAAGCGCCACATGCGCATTACGCCCCCCATCTCTTATGCACGGCCTCGAACCTCTCATTGCATACGATCAGGGGCCAAGGCACCTCGCCGGGCCTGCCCTTCTTGAAAATCCTGAAGCCGAGACGATCAAGCTTGGGTAGCACCTCGCTGCTGGACGCCACGTTCTTGAATGCGCAGGCCAAGGCCAGCGGCTTATTCTGGCACGCCTCGGCCCAGGTAAACTGGCCGTCACAGATGGGAAAGCACCGCCCAGAAATGAATGGGTACGGCAGCTTGCTCTCGTCAACAAACAGCACCACAGGACATCCCGACTCGAGAATCGCCCGCTTGAATAGCATGTTCGGATACGACCCGACGTGCGGCCCCTGATACTCAGCGTTGGGCGACAGTTCAATCCCTGAGGTGGCATGGAAAATCAGTCCTTCCGCGTAGTTGTCCACGAAATGACGTCGAACTTCATCAACCAGTTGGCGTACTGCAGGTGGAATTGGCCCAAGCTCAGCCGGGGTCTGTACAGAACGGAGGTCGCCAAAAGTTGCGCCATACTTCGTCTCCGCCGGGCCTGCTGGGTAGAGCGTAACCGTCACTGGCTCCAGTAGGACGAGTTCAAGGCAGGAAAGGATATTGTTCGTTTCTACATTGAAACGCATCATACCGGGTTTCCACTGCTCCTCCAGCCTCCTGGCAAAGGATTCCGACAAAAACGAGATCGAGCTCCCGGACTCAAAAAACAGCCGCGTGACCCCAGCTAGATTCAGCAGGTTCCAGAAACAGTCCCAGAAGAATTCGGCTGTGGTCTCTTTCAGCCTGGCGTTCTTCTCGCACCGATTGTCTAATACCGGCCAGCGGCTGATCTTATTGTTAAACCGCCGAACAAAACGATTGGGGCGGTCCCTATCATAAGCCGTAGTCTCCAGTCCGTCCCGTGCCCTATCAAGCGTACGCACGGTATGGCTCAAGAGCGCCAGATAGACATAGGCGGACAGTGTGGGATCCGGTTCCCGAATCTCCCTAAACACGCTGCCGCCGGGTGCGTACTCGACGAATTTTTCGAGGTCCTTTCTGGACTCTTCGGAACATTCCCCGACGGCTAATAGCATGACCGGCTTCTGGCTGTCCGTGGCCCACCGGCAATCGCGTTTAATGTCTTCCTGCATCATCTGACATTGAGCGCCGAAAAAAATGCAAGCATACACGTCGGCAGTCAAAATCCTGCGTCGAAGTTCTTGGTCGTCAACATTTTCCGAACCATGACCCAAGGGGTGATGGTCGGCTTTCTCTGTGGCTGCCCTGATTCTGTCTCGGATTTCAGTGAGTTCGGAGGAAACGCAGTGAACAAAAATCGAATAAGGCTTCAGGTCGTTAGACATTGTTCTTGTCCTTTCGAATTGAAACATCGCGGCCCACTGGGCAAAGCATATCGCTCAGCAGCCCGAAAAGAGCCTGACCACGCCGAACCTCCCAGAACTCCACTTCATCGGCGACGCCTCGTTCTCTGATCAACAACTTGTCGTTCCCGATGCGGGTCAGGTCCAGGCGGGATGGCCCATCGATGGGCTGCAAGCGCACGTTGTACCCGGCCTCCTGTATCCCGCTGAGGTCGGCCATTTCGCCCGTAGAATTCTCTGGCGGCGACAAGAACTCGATCTGTGCCTGGCCCGATCTTAGACAGGCAATAAACAAGGGGTCAGAGGCTAGCCATTCGGCACTGTCTCCCCAAACCGCAACGGCTTCGCCTCTGCAGAGCGCCCGAACGATCTCTTCCACATAGGCGCACTTCCCCTTCAGCGTCCGCAGGTTGACCTCACCCACGAGTTTTTCTGGTAGATGTCCGAACAGCAGATAACGCGCAACTTCACCATAAACGTGACCCGAGCCGTGGGATGGTAGGGAGATGCGGTCGAAATGGACCGTCTGCCGTGCTGATCTGATGTGCGAGACCAGATTGTCGGCCTGGGTGGCCGGGACGGGCAGCGACCGCAATACCGCAGTGATGTCATCCATCTGGCAAGGCGAGCAAATCACCTGCTTACCCGGGGCCGACAGATCAATTGCGACGACCCGGTGGACTGCTTGTTCTGACTGGCCACCAGTGGGGATACCAATCAAAGGCAAACGCATGAATAACTCGAACACCGAATCCCCGTCCGGATTCAAACCGCGTACCCATGCTGCGTATTGTGCCAGGATCCAGAGAGACTGGAACTCCGCGCCATGCACGGGGACGATGAATAGCCTATTGCCACGCTTGTCCAAATGCACATCCCGCGAAGCCAAGATAGACATACTTGGACGTGAAATATGCGATGGATCGGGCGAACTCCCACTCGCCAGAAGCCCGTTCGGAAAAACCATGGGCATACGCAAGCCGAGCAAGCCAAGCAGGTTAACCAGCGTTGCCGGGCAGCTAATCGGATCGGAAGCAACCAAGAGCGTATTCGCCGTGCCAAGCGTGACCGCTGCAGAGTTCGGCAAGGGGCCCGCCGTCGGGTGAGGGGTGACCGGTTCATAAAGCTTCTCGATGCTCCATACGCAATCCTTGTGTTGCAACTTGTACTCTTTAGCAGCTTCGGTGCTCAGAGTCTGGCACTTGGGACGGGGCCGTACTTCTACTTTGTAGCCCTTTCCGCCCGCGTGACAACCGGTGAGAACAATTCGGGATGGATTGCGAATCCCTGCGGTCCCATAGTACGTCGACAACTTTTTTATAAGGGCGGCGTGGAGCCCTCGAATACGGCTTGCATCGCCACCGCCCGTGTACTTGTTCAAAGTGTCAGCAGTGCAGTCCGGGCCCTTGCCCAGCAGATTGAACGCCACGATGGCATGAAGAACGCGGACCATTTGGTCCGCCCTTACGAAGTCCGGATCCTTCACGACTTGTTTCAGTTCTCGGATGATCTCCAGGGCCTTCTCTTCTGAAAACGGTTGCGTTGCGTTCTTCGAAAACTCCGTGGCGAATGAAAGATAGGAGGCGAACGGTGTTTCCGAAAGGTGGGCATGTACCGCTTCCAACAGCCAAGCAGGAACGCATTCCTCGCGCCGAAGCGTGTACCTGCCTCCATGTTCCTCCAGGACAACGCGGATCCTACTCGATCGATGCGCATAGACTTTTCTCAAGGTGTCTCTGAGGACCTTTAAACTGACACTTGAACCAGCCAAGGTTTGGGATATAGCGCTGGTGCAGTCTCTCCCCATCGACACAAGCGCGAAGACAGCCACCAGATAGTTATGCTGATCGCGCTTTGGCCCTGCAGACGATCCGTCAAACTCCGGATCTGCCAGGAGACCCCGGAGTTCTTCCATCTGCAGCATTCCATCCTGATCACCGTAGGGAGCTGTACCCATAGGCAACTTGGCTGCCTCATCGATGCAGAATTTCAATTTGGGGTCTGGGAACGAGTCCAGAACCGTGCTTATCCACGGGGGAATATCGTCGGAACTATGCCGGACTTGGGCACGCATAACCGCGATTCTCCATTGTTGCACGTCTTATTATGACGCGAGGGAAAGAAGTCGCCACTGCTAAGACACATTTCGTAACGGCGCATCCCGGAGTAGGGCTGCCGGTGGCCACTGGCGCGCCAACCGGCAAACGTGAGCCCGCTTTTGTCTAGAATGACGCCCCGGCGGGGTGATTGGCGCTAACGTTACGTCGCCTGAGAATCTATTTGCGTTGAGCGCGACGTGTGAAATGATTGCTTCCGGAGGCGGTTATGCAAGTAGAAACGGTTCTGTTCGAGATGGGAACGGGCGACAGCGGGACTGCGGCTTCTGAACTCGTCGAGGAACTGCCGAGCGATTTCCCGTGTTGGAGCAGGTCTGCAGACGAGACGCGAGAGGTGCTGGTGGTCGAAGTGGAAGAGGAGGCCAGCGATTTCCCGTGTTGGAGCTAGCGTTTTGGCGTTCGTGTGGAGGAGCCCACCCCTCGGAGGACAGTCAATGTCCCGCCTCGGTTCCGTTGGCCGGTTTTCAGCCGTCCCTCATTGGCCGGTTTCGGACAATGTCGTCGAGCGAAGAGAAACGATAGCAGGTGATCGCGCTGGACCGGTCGGGTTGGCTGTCGCAGCGCATCCAGATAGAAACCAGGATTCGCCGGGAAACCGCAACCGGGTACCCGAATGCGGCCGCCATCGCGGTCCGTCCTCCCCGAGGGTGGGGCCGGCATTCTGCCGTGCCCGGTCATTGTCTACGGCAAAGTGCCTTGCCGCCCTCGGAGACGACGAGGAGGATGCGAAATACCACATCGGCATCAGAACGGAATAGCCAGATGGATGTGGCTAGGTCCACATATCACTCGGCTATTCCTGGAAGGGGACGCGCTATGTATATGAACGTGATTGTCCGCGATTCCGCAGCGATGCAACAAAGCAGCGATGATCGCAGTGTCATCTCGACGGAAGATCGTCAGGAACAGATACATTTCGAGCGGCACCAGGGCGCGCATGTTAACCCTGCCGGCGACGAGCCTCTCGAATCAGAGTGCCAACTGGCGCGCATTATTCTGGCGGATCGGTACCAGGATTCCGAGCAACCGGGCGACATTCCACTGGCGGCTCACGTCCAAACTCGGCTTCCCACGGTCGGCGGGCAGGGGACGGCAAGCGTGCGGATTGCCCGTCCGGGCCGCGGGTGATTAGGGCCATGGAGGCGACGGGGATTCTCCTTTTTGGGAGGAGCGCATCCGGGAAGACCACGCTGGCCGAATGCCTTGGTAGGCTTCTTGCAAGGGGAATGGACGTTGAACTCGTCCGGTTTGACGAACTTAGAAAAGGCTTGACTCCTGTGGGCACAGATCCGTTCTCAAGGGGACCACGAGGTCCGGAGGACCATTTATCGCAACGCTCCCGAGCTGTTCGCATCCAAGATCGCCGATGGGGCGTTCCTGATCGTGGACGGCGGCCCTACCCTGGAAAGCATCCGCACAGACCTGAAGCAGCGGGTTCCGGGTCTGTGGCCGTTGCGGGAATTGCCCGTATCGGGATCCCCTGGCCTGATGCAAATCAACCGGAGTTCGGCGACGACACCGTCCTTTTGCGGGCGGGCGCGCTTGTCAAGGCGATATTGAGGGGGTGGCGGAGAATGCTGCAAGCCGCAATAATGCTGCTCGGAGTGGGCCGGACAGGCAAGAGCACCACCGCCCACCATCTAACGGCCAACCTGCGCGAACTTGGCTACGACCCATGGCTGGTTCGGTTCGATGAGTTCAGAAAGGGCTTCGCGCCGCCAGGTGCGGACCCGTTTTCGGCGGATCCGCGGATCAAGCAGTTCATCTACAGCCGGGTAATTGGAGTGTTCAATGACCACCTGGCAACCGGCGGATCGCTTATCATCGATGGCGGGCTCAGTTCAGAACGTATCCGCCAGCAACTGAAGAAAGAGGTTGCCGGCCTGTGGATCGTTCACTTGTACTGCCCCCTCTGGCTGGCCATTGTTCGGGATACGAAACGTTCACTTGCCCGCACGCCGCATGAGCGCGGCTGGTACTTGCATTTGTGCGCCTTGCGGGACCTGTTGAATCCATTCCTTTCACCGGCCGACCGATTTCCTCAGCCGGCCAATACCTATCCGTTCGAGTATCCCGCGTCGGCCGACCTGCATATCAGCACTTTCTGCCGGCAGCCAACTGCGGTCGCGGACGAGATCGTGAACAGGCTTGGAGTTCCACGCCGTGACATTCAACGCGCCGGCCAAGTCGTGGGTGATCGGCGCATTGAAACGACGGGCGCGCCCACTCCCACGACGCCTCTGGGCACCCTGCATGAGCGGCTTGAGCACGGCAAGGCCCTCCTAGAAATTATCGACCGAAAGCGAAATGAGACGGGTCTGCCGATTGGGCAAAACGTGGAGCGCATCATTATCGAGCGGGAGTTGAATGAGCTTTCCGAGGGGTCCCTCTGAAACGCTATTCCCGTATGGAATCGGCGGGTACTTAACCAGCACCACGCAGACATTCTTCGTGAACTGCAGTCGATTTTGGAGGGATCATCCCTTAAGGCCTGAACATCGTGGACCCGAGTCCGTGTAAGTGGCTGGATTGTGCCCGGCAGCGGAAGACCGCGCGCCCCAGGCCTACGAGTCAACGACGCGGTTCCACCAGTTCGACCTCGGGATTCTACCCGAGAAGCACCTGCCGCAAAAGCAGGGGGGCGCCCTATCTGAAAGCTGCTACTGACGGGCCTTCGGCACCACCGCCAGCGGGATTGTAGTCAATTCTGTAGCTGTAGATTCCCAAAAGAATGCAGGGGGTCGGGGGCCGCTTGGACGCTAAGCTGTTGAAACAACAGGGAAATCTCTCTAAGGTATCAACCGGAGATCCACTTTGCCCAAGGCAGTTTTCGGCCTCCACCGAAGATGCCCTATTTTCAACTACTTACATTTCAACGAGATACGGGCTACCTGTTGAAGCTTGTTGAATCCTGTTGATCCCGGAGGAACCGGGCAGCTACAAAATCATCTACAGTGGCTTTCCGTCGCCTGATGTCCCTCATGTCATCCCTACGACTGCGGGTCACCTATAAGCTCCGCGGGTTCCAGTCTTAGCGCGACCCGAATCGGTAGGCGGCATTTCTCTCAGGTCAATTGCTGTACAAGACCGTCCGCAAATGCAGCCCAACGTGGCCAATCAGAATCCGTCGAGCCGTCGGGTCGGGGATAAAATAGACTCTTCTTGCGCCGCGCTTTAGATGCCAGCTGAAACGTCGCGTTTTACCGTCAGGACAGAGCAAATCCCTTTCCGCGCCGAACTTTTCGAGAGTCGCCTTGCTGTCGACCGACACACTCAACTCAACAAAGCGCTCGGGTTGAACGCACCTTCGGCCCATGTGGTGCAGTAATCCTGCAATTCGAAACACGCCCGTACTATGAGAGCCAACTCCGGGTTGTTGGCGGCTAACGACAAAAGCTGTCCCTCAACGCGGGAGCAGAAATCCAACGATTCGAACAGAACGCTTCTTTGCGCCCACATGCCGATTCCGTCTGACACGTCAGTCCGTCGGCGCGCGCTGATCCAGCCCTGGTAACCGTCAACGTGCTCACCGGCGCTCGCATGCTTAACGTCTACCATCTCCTCGGAGAGGTTGCCGTCATCGTCGAGTCCTCGAAGCCGAAGAGCTACTCGGGAAGCCGCGCCGGGAGTGGACGGCATGAGGTGGCGGGAGTATGAGGACGGACTGGAAGGCCGGTTGAAGGACCTGCACAGCCGGATTCACCGGGGAGCGTACCGGGCACAGCCCTCGCGGAGAGTCTATATACCGAAGGCCGACGGGAAACAACGCCCGTTGGGCATCGCGAGTCTGGAGGACAAGATCGTTCAACAGGCCGTGGTGACTATCCTCAACCAGATTTATGAGGTGGACTTCCGGGGCTTTTCGTATGGGTTCCGGCCAGGGCGTGACCCGCATCAGGCGCTAGATGCGCTGAATGTGGGGATTGCCCGGAAGAAGGTGAACTGGATTCTGGATGCGGATATCAAGGGCTTCTTCGATCACGTCAGTCACGAGTGGCTGGAGAAGTTTCTGAAGCACCGCATCGCAGACACCCGAGTGCTCCGCCTGATCCAGAAATGGATGAAGGCTGGGGTCTTGGAAGAGGGCGAACGGTTGGAGACGGAGCAGGGAACGCCGCAAGGGGCGGTGATTTCACCGCTGCTGGCGAACGTCTACCTGCATTACGTTTTCGATTTATGGGCAGAGGTCTGGCGCGAGAAAGTGGCTGCCGGCGACATGATCGTTGTCCGGTATGCCGACGATCTCGTGGCGGGCTTCCAGCATCGGGCAGACGCCGAGCGGTTTCTGAAGGAGTTTCAGGATCGGCTGGCGAAGTTCGGGTTGGAAGTTCATCCGGACAAGACGAGGCTGATTGCGTTTGGGCGAGAAGCTTGGCGGAACCGGAAACGGGCCGGCCAGGGGAAGCTCAAAACGTTTACGTTCCTAGGGTTCACGCACTATTGCGGAGAGAACTCGAAAGGCTATTTTCAGGTTTGGCGAGAAACGGCCGGAAAGCGGATGAGAGCCAAGCTCCAGCAGATCAAGCAGGAGTTGCGCACTCGGATGCACCAGCCGATTGAGGCTACCGGGAAGTGGTTGAAGCGGGTGGTGCTGGGTTACTACCAATATCATGCCGTGCCGGGGAATCTGCAGCAATTGGGGCGTTTCCGCTGGCGGCTGGCTCGCTTGTGGCGGTATGTATTGCGCCGTCGGAGCCAGAAGTCGCGGGTGACCTGGAAGGAGATAGGCCCAGTCCTGGACCGGTGGATTCCTGCGCCGCGCACCTTGCATCCCTACCCGAATGTACGCTTCGACGCTCGTATCCAAGGGAGGAGCCGTATGCGGTAGCTCCGCTCGTACGGATCTGTGCGGGGGGCGGTCAGCGATGGCCGTCCCTACCGCGACAGCGGCCTAACATTCCCAAGTAACGCCGGTCTAAAATTCCCCACCTTCGCCGGTTGAAAATTTCCCCAAGGTGTAGCTGCGAGGAATATTTGTTGAGGTTTACAAAGATAAGAGTTCTGATCCCGATTGCACCCTTGCAAGTACTGCGCGGCACTTCTTGTCACACCATTCTTGAGCGAGTTCCAAACTCGGCAACTCATATTGTATTGCTGCGTCGATTGCATCGAGTGCGCTCTGCCGAGACTCGGCCGCATAGGAAAAGTCAGCTAGTTGGCGAACGGTCGCCGTCATCATATGCTGCTGTATTTCTACAGGGAGGCCAAGCTGAAACGAGCGAACAAAGGAAGTAAATGGAAACGGAGTGCGAAATCCCCTCTCGGCCAGACGGGCAAAAAACTTGACTTGAGGGTCAGTGTCCTTGCGCAACTCCCGCACCTGCTGCATGACGGTATTGGCTTGCCGCCGAGTGAGCCGATTGTCTCGGGCTCTGAGACTAGCGAGCATCTGAGCGTATACAACTCGACTAAACCAGCCTTCCGGCAGTACTGCGTCGAGTTGAAAAATGAGTGTGAAGTCCGCATCGGAAACCGCGAAGGACCTGATCACAGTAAACAACGTGTCTCGAACAGCGTCGTGCTTGTCGTTCATCGTGATATCAAAGACTCGCCGAGCCACAATGGGCGATTTGAGTAAGCAAAGAGCAGGAAGCGCCCGATCTCGTACGCTGTCGCTTCGGTGCCACGCGGGCAGAAGCAGGCGGTACTCTTCTTCGTCTCCTTGGGAGGCACGGATGAATTCATCCATGCACGCCTTACGGGTTAACCAGTTCCCATTCCGATACAAACTAATAATTTGTTGTCGGTCCATGCCCCTCACATATGAACCACTGGGGCTCAGTGCGCCAAAGAATTCTGCCAGGGCTTGACCGCGGGCTGCAATCTCAGAGAGATTAGCTCTCCATAGACGCTTGGCGCCACTCTGATCGTCAGCCTCGAAAGCAACCCATTCTCTCCCATTTGTGAGAAGGCCATGGGAACAGCCGAGTTGAGAATCGTGGAGATAATTATTCAATTGACTGACGTTCGCCCGGGCCTCAAGAGGCACTCGTGTGGACTTAGCCTCGACGATCCATACTGGCTTACCACATACAGCAAGAATGTAGTCGGGTCGGTCATTGACACGGCGCGAGCTCACGGTCCCACTTAGTCCGGGGGCCGCGAGCCTGACACCGCGCAGAATCGGAAAAGGCGAAGTGTTATCGTACCCGAGGGCGTCAAATACCGGAGCGAGACACTCTTCTCGAATGAAGTCCTCCGAGCGGTTGGCCAGACCCAGGGCCAGGATGCGCCGAATGCACTGCAAAAGTTCTAGCACCGACTTATGAGCTGAACCCGGCAATCCGGAATTTTCAGCAATTCCTCAGGCCGCAGTTTGGCACCGCAGTGTTCGTGCCCGCCGGCACCAATTACGTATGACTCCTGAAGCACCAAAGTGCAAATGAGACGTGAATCGCACTCGACCAGCGAAAAGGGTGGCACGCCCCCAACACGAAAACCCGTAAGGAAGGCAATCTCGTCCGGTGATGCAAACCTGAGCTTCCCTGTCCCAGTAGCCTGTTGCACAACTTTCACATTAAGACGGGTATCACCCCGAATGATAGCTCCAACTGAGGATGATCCTGCGTGATCGTCGATGAGAATCAGGCATTTGAGGATATGACAGGGTAATTCTCCCAATGCTGCGGAGGCCTGGGCAGTGTGCTGCCCAGAATCGATGTGGCGGACCAGTTCATACACAATGCCGAGCCTATCTGCCATCATTCTCGCTTTGCTCTCCAGCGCTTCGTCGTTCATATGAGCCTTCTATAAAATGATTCGTTGAGCCTCAGTGAAGGGTCCTGCGCGATTCTTCACTCTGTCTTAGGCCGCCTCCAGCACATGAAAAGGTGATTCCGATGCTGTCGCGCGCCAGCAGACTGGGTCCTCGGCAAACAGATCACCTGCCTGGTAGGCCGCTCCGCGACACCCGTAGCAGGATTTCCTGAGATCGCAGGTCCGACACTTACCTTTGAGATGCTGATCAATCTGACGGGTGATTCCCATGAGGGGCGAGGTCAAAATCTCAGAAATGGACTGTTGCTTTACATTTCCGAGGTTCAGGTCGACACCTACACAGGGACGGACCAGCCCATCGGCTCTAATATATATGCTCATGAAGAACCGGACGCAATGGTATCCGCCGGCGATGGGTGGCGTTACGTTCCAGTCCAGACCGAAGATGTCCCGGTCAATTTGGTTTAGCAGTTCGAATTTTTCGCGGATCATAGCATTGCTGACATGGAGCTCGTCGATGTGCTTGGCTCCTCGACCTTGAACCGTCAACTTTTCCACGTATGGCAGAACGCCCCGCTTTCTGGCCCAGATCCACATATCTTCGATATCGGTGTAGTTGTCCTTGGTGATAACGGTTTCGAAGGCAATCTGCAATCCCTTGTCGGAGCCATAACCGAGTGCGAAAAGGCGGTCGAATCCGCGCATCGCTTTTTCGAACGCACCTGGAGTGCCAACGAGCCGATCATGCACGTTCGCCGACATCCCGTTGAGTTTGATGCAGACCGCCGCCCTGTAGTCCCTGAGCATCCTCGTAGTCTTGTTATCCAGGCAGAGACCATTGGTAAACGTGACGTGGCGGACATCTAATTCAGCGCAGGCGTCCATGACTGCAATATATTTGGTGCGCACAGGCTGCAACAGCGGCTCGCCTCCTAGGATGCAGAGGCGGCATAGTCCGTGATGGGTCTTCGAGTGGCGAAGAAAACCGACAATCTGCTGGGCCGTTAACTCGTCAGGCCCGGGCGGCTGGGGCCCCTCTGCCATGTAGCGGTAGCAATACCTGCACGCGGCATTGCAGGCTCCCGTTAGCTCAATGTCTGCCGAGAGTAACTTCCCCTGACGCCGCGCATCTTCAACCTCCTCGGGCGTAAAATCCAAGCCCGGGATGATTTCTGGCCTCGAATACCTATAACCATCGCAGTTCATTTTCGTTTCCTTTCTCAGCGCGGGGACTGTCTCTGTGGCCGCACTATGAGTTCCCACGGCTACCGTTCGCGACCGAAAACTCATCCACGCCGCGCCGCCCGCTTTCACCAAAATTTCGGCAAAACGCGTCGGCCGAGTGTTAAGTGTATACACAACTGAAATCTAAATGAGTATACAATACACTTGCAATAAACACAAGCAGTTTGAGATCTTTTGGTATAATATTGATTCTTTGGGCCCTAACCCGTTGAGGCACCGAGCCGAAGTCCATGCCGCGTCAGCGCCGGGAGGAGTTTTGAGCGTACGGCTGAGCGACAATATCCCTCTTCACCTGATCGAGCCGTTCGGTGGATCGGGACCATCGGACGGCGTCGATCGTCCGGATCCACCATCGGAGAACTCCACGGATGTCTACGTGGATAGTCTGCCCGCCTTCCCCCAACGGATACACGTCAACGACCTTCAGACGTAAAGGCGGCGCGCGCACTCGAGAAGGCGTTTCGGATTCTTAGGTTGGATTGGATCGCCTGGCGCCCAGACGGACAGCTACTTGCATTCGCGTTGAGCAAATCAGTCGTGCAGGATCTCCTTAGTCTGGGAGGACCAGTTGCTTTAGAACAGTACCGTCGGGGGAAGTCACAACGAGCTTATTTCCCCTACCACTTTCCTGAATGGCAATTTTTACGAGACCAATTGCCAACCGAATCAGTTCCGTCATTGATCGCCGTGTTTGCCTCGCGAGTGCCTGGAGTTCGTCAAACAGTGCTTCCGACAGATTGATGTTCAATCGTCTGGTCTCAACTATTGGGGCAACGCTCGCCATCTCGTTCACTTCCTCTCGATTTCTGTTTCGCATTCTCATCGGAAATCCTTGCGTTGCCCCAGGGGGGGTAACGCTTTGCGGATGAGTACGCAGTGCTTAATTTGTACACTTTTTCTCTATGTCTTGTCAATATTGCCCCTGGGCCAAAATCGGCCATTGACTAGAGTATGGTACTAGCCAAAGGCTCAGCGTTAAGGTGCGTTAAGGTACATTCTACCCGGCGACCACCTGCCGCAACAGCAGGGGGTCGGGGTAGCTGAAAGTGCCTATTGACAGGCCTTCCCAAGAAACCTGCCCGGCAATTGTAGTCAAAAATGTAGCTGTAGATATCCTACAGAATGCAGAGGTCCGGGGCCTCCTGAACCGGCAAACTATTGAAACAAAAGGAAAATCAGCGTAGGGTATCAACCGGAGATCCAATGTGCCCAAGGCAGTTTCGACTATTACCCAGAAACGGCCTATTTTCAGAAACTTACGTTTCAACGAGATGGCGGCAACCTGTTGGAGCTTGTTGAGCCCTGTTGAAGCCGGAGGCTTTGAGCAGCTACAAAATTATCTACAGCCTCAGATTTCAGACTCGGTTTACTCAGTATAGACATTCGTCGGGCGGGCTACTTCGCTTAGCCGCCGGCCGGCAGGGTGCCTGTCCGCTCGCAGTCGGCCACCAACTTGGGCCACCGGACACCCAACTGGCTTGACGCCCCCTTTTTCTGGATCGCGGCCATAGAGATTCGCCTCGTTCTCTTTCAGGTCTGGGCCCACGGGGATCGTCCTGTTCCGCCCGCAACCGCTGTGCCGAGGCCGCAAAGAGCGTCCTGCTATTCCACTTGGGATGCTCAACGGTTTTGAAAAGCGCCAAACGAAGTGGCCAACCAACAGAATCAAGACGTTCGCATACGCAAACGGAGCGGCGCCCCGCCGGGCGCACGTAACGACGTAAACCGCTAGGGAAAAAGGCGCTCGCTTTTGCGAACCCCGCGTCAGCATACGCGAACCCTGGCAGGAGTTCAGCCGGCGCGCCAGTGCCGGTGCTGTTCAGATCGGCTCGCGATCTCGCTGTTGGGCCCCAGGAACCAAGACCAGATTGACGCGCGCCTCTGCCAGTCCCCAGGCTCCCAGAAACACTCGGGCTGTCCCCAGACTCCCCAATTGGCGGGCCCTGCTATTCAGTGCACTACCCCCCTGGGGGACAAGGAGACGTGGGCGTAGGCATTTGCTCGAAAGGTCCTGAGGTTTCAGGCGCGTCAGGGTTCTCACTTTCTCCTGGCATACAGAGGTGGCCGCTTTGAAAGGTACAATAGCTTTGATCCTGCCAATTTGGTGGTGAGACCGGCGTTAACCAAGTCGGCCAATGCCAGGGAGGCCAGTTAGGCCCGTATCCGCTGGGCGCGTATCCGCTGGGCGCCGTGTCGGCAATTGCAATTCCAAAGTCCCCACCTGCGTTAGCTTGACGTCCGTAAGGGTCGCGGAAACGCACAGGACTATTCCGCGCATAGCGGTATGCATTAGTATCGATGGGAAGAAAACGGAGAGCGTCCTCACTTATGAACCTCCCCGTGGCTGAACTGTAAAACCTGGCCCGATTGTAATAGAGACTGCTATTAACCGGCGTGAGCCCCGCGAATCGGAACGGGTAAGTTCCCGAAGTCGTTGTCTGGCCATAGGGCTCGTAGAGGAACTGGGCCTGCGTCGTCCCGGTCTGGTCCACGGCTGCGACCGTACTGTTGATTCCATCCGTTAATCCGAAGAGACTCTGGCCGTTCGACTGGCTTACCGCCAGGTGACTATCAATGGCCCGACCGGCCAGCACGGAATACGACGTCCCGTCGCTGGCTGTTTCGTAAGCAACATTCGTCAGATCGTCCAGAATGAAGGATTTCGTGAGGTTCAAACTGGTACCGCGATCTGCCTGAGCAAGCAGATTGCCCACGAAATCATACGTGAATGCGGTCGTCTGCCCTGTCGACGTCACAATCGACTTCAGTCGATTACGGCCATCCCACGTGTATGTCGTCGCCGTGCCTGCCTGAGCAAGGTTTCCATTCAGGTCAAAGCCGTTCGCAGTCGCGCCAAACTGCGTCAATTGGTTTGCGGTGTTGAATGTGTTCGCGGTGGCCGGCGTGACGAGCGCCTGCCCGATACTTGTCGCCTGCAACATTCTGTTGCCTATGGCGTCATATCCATAATTGTCCGAAGCCAGAGCTGCCGCTCCCTTGGCGTGCGCGATGGCCAGGAGTCTGCCGTCCGCATCGTAGCTGTAAGTAGTCGAGACGCCATTCGCGCGGCTGATTGTGGAAAGCTGATTCCGCGGCGTGTAGGCAAAGCTTGCGGAAGCCTGTGCCAGCGATGCAGAATTCAGATTCCCCACCGAGTCATACGTGTACGACAAGGCAGCTTGGCCGACCACTTGCCGCGACGCCATCGCCCCACGTCCGTCGTACGTATAGTTCACGGCTCCGTAGGGTGTGGTGGTCCCTAGCAACCGCCCCGCCAGATCGTAAGCGAACGTGAACTCACCGCTGGCCGAATCGTTCGCCTGATTCAGGCGGCCATAAATATCGTAGCTGCGGCTGACGGTCGCATCCGAATAAGTTTCGGTGGTGAGCCGGTTCAGATTGTCGTAGGTGAATGTACTCGTCTGGCCGCGGCGGTCCACGTATTTGATCAGTTTTCCATCCGTGTCCCATGTCCGCGTATCGGACCTGCCCAGGCCGTCGGTACGGCTGAGAAGACGGTTCATCGGGTCATATGTGAAGGCATTCGTGTTCCCCTGTGCATCTTCGACCGACAGGAGATTTCCGTCCGGGTCGTACGCGAAGGCGGTTACGCCGGCCGTCGCGTCCGTGCGAGTCAGCAGCCGGCCCATCGCGTCGTAGGTGAAGGAAGTCCGCCGTCCGAGCGCGTCGATCACCTGGATCAGTCGCGAGATAGCGTCATAGGCGTAAGAGGTCGTGTTTCCAAGAGGATCTGTTACCGAAATCACGTTGCCGAATGCGTCATAGGTAAACTTGGTCGTTTGGTTCAGCGCATCCGTGGCTTGCGTCAAGAGACCAGTCGAATCGTATTGATACGACGACGAGTTGCCGTCCGCATCGGTGCTGGTGAGAAGGTTGCCCTTCACGTCATAGCTGAACCGGCTAATATTGCCGAGCGGATCGGTGATCGATGTGACTTTGTTGAATACGGGATCATACGTCAAGGTAGTTGTGAGCTCGGTTGGATCGGTGCTCGTCAAGACATTACCGTTCGCGTCGTAGGTGTATGTTGTCGTCGCCGACGAGAAAATAACCCCTGTACGAAGGTTCGTACCATTCTGGAGGGCAAACTGCTTGGTCTGGCCCTGCGTGGAAGTGACGTCCGTAACAAACCCGATGACGTTGAAGCGGTAAGTCGCCTGAATACCTTTAGAGTCTGCCACCTGTGTTAAGAGTATCGGGCTGACGGCAGCCAAAGAATTTGCCACAGTGTAGCTGAAGTTGAGCGTCCCGCCGTCTGGGCGGACCTGTGTAATCACGCGCCCGATTGAATCCAGCGTGTTCTGCATCTGAATAATACCGCGCGGGTCGGTCATTTGGATCATATTGTTATTGGCATCGTAGGCGTAACTAGTAACACCACCGTTAGCATCCGTGAATGTCGCCAGCGTACCTTGCGAGTTGTACGTATACCGCACCGTCCGGCCAATTGGGTCAGTCACTGAGGTGATTCGATTAGAGCTGTCATAGCTGAATGTCAGGCTCCTCCCCACCGGGTCGGTAACCTGTGTCACCTCGAGCGGCTGCGAAGGATTTAACGCGATGCTAATTGCATTGCCATTGGAGTCGATGATAGCGGTCAGGAAGGCTTCCAACCCGCCAAGTGTGCTTGTCTGAAAGACATAAGTCACTCCATTGCGGTACCTCAGGTTATACACGCCGCTGGATGGATTAGTAAAGACCGCGCCGGCATAGGCCGGAATCGAAGTATTGGTAAATGTTCCCGAAGCCGTAAGAGAAAATGGAAACTGGTTGCCGTCCGGCGTCACCAGTGTAATCAGGCCATCGCCGTTTTGGACGAAGCTAGCGACGTTAAGCTGAAGGCTGTAATTATGCCCGGTTCCGATGCCGAAAGGCCCCGGACTACTTGAGAGACTGCGATAGTTTCTCACGAGAGCGATGGATCCCCGGGAGCCCGTGAACGCGAGATCGGTATTGCTAATGACCTGGATTCCTGAGGACAGATCAACGGGGTCACCCGCCTGTGCGGGAGGCTGCTCCGGGGGGATTCCGCCGACTCCGTTATCCCTTGCCGGCATGAGAGGTGAGGGACCGCGTGGGTCGTTCGCCGGAGGGCGATCGCGGGGAGCGCGAAGGGCGCCTCGGATACCGAGGATAGGAGGTGGAATAACCGGCATTATAGGACACGAATTAGGGGGTGGCGGTGGGGGCGGCGCTGGTGCCGGTTCAGGAGGCGTCGGCGTGGTGCAGTCTCCAGGACCAAACTCACCCTCGGGAGCGCCGTCCGGACTGCATGGGCCCGGCCCGCTCCCCGGAGGGCCGGGATTCATTGTCGGCGGTGGCGGCGGCATTGGGCCGTGCCAGTCGAAGTGAACGAGGCCGTATAGGTGTCCGGGGTGAGCCGGGTCAGGATCGGGCACAATCTGCGTTGCATTCGAATTTACAGAGCCAGTGCCATAGGGCACCATCTGCCCGTGCGTCGGATCCAGCGTCATGAGGACCATATCAGTGCCAGGTGCTGTGTTAAGCGTGTTAGGGAAATAGACGGCCACAGGCTCGTTTGTTGTGGCGTTGGCCGGCTGAAATGCGACTATGAATGCCCGGATCATGGTGGGAACATTCGGCTTCAGGTCCGGCAACCGGTCCACAGGCACCTGAACCGCGGTCAGCGGGAATGGGTTGGGCTGGGTTCCATCCTGCAGGGTGAAGGTAGTGCCCGCATACACCGTCACCGAGAGGCCGGGAATCGAAGCGTAGGAATAGCTCTGATTGACGGCGGCGTTTTGCGTCACATAAAATGTCTCGACATTGTCGATGCGCGGCAGATGCACCAGAACCGGCGATGCAGTCACCTGACCCAAGACCAGCGTGTAGACGATGTTTACGCCCGCGTATTGGCCGACGGGCGACGTGACCGTGGAGCCGTTATATCCGACTAACTGCGGTCCCACACACATCGCGGAAAGGTTGACGAGGGCGAAGTTGCCTGCCCCGTCCGAAACCGTGCTGCCGGTACATCCGGTGGTGTTACCGTTCCCATCGAGGCCCAGCATGGAGACCGTAACACCCACCAAGGGCGTTTCCTGGGAATTGGAAACAACGGTTCGTCCGAGGAACGAGGTGGTAGGCGCCTGAACTGACAACAGAGTTCCGGCCGATTGGGAAACCGAGAGCCCTTGAACTGTTGCCGATGCCGTAATGGTAAGGTTCGACGAACCAATGGGCTGGTTTGCAGGAGCAGTCAGCGTCAGGATCGACGTCTCTCCCGTGGTGATGTTTTGCGGATTGAAGGCGGCGGTAATGCCGGACGGAATCCCGGTGACACCCAACGCGGCAAGCGCATTGAAGCCGCTCGGAGAGGTCAGACTGACCGAGACTCCCACCGACTGCCCCTGAATGAGGTTGGCCGCGCCCGGTGCGGCAGCCACCGAGAATGTTGAAGATGGAACGATGGTCAGCGCCGTCGCTGCGGTGGCGGTTTGCCCGTTCACGGTTGCGGACGGTACCCCGCTGGCCGCTCCTGCGGGTACAACGAAGGTGATGCTGGTGGCGGTGGCTGTGGTCGCGAATCCCGCCACAGTACCGCCGCCCTGTTTTGCGAGCGTGAACTGAGCGGCCGTTCCCGAATTCGGCTGCAGGTTCGTGCCAGCGATCGTGATCAGCGTTCCGATGGGAGCGCTCTTGGGACTGAAATCGGTGATCGTCGGCACGCTATCCGCTGAGCAGCCCAATCCAAGGGCAGCGTTAATGACAATCTGGACATCCACAACGTTGACGATGCCATTCCCGTTGAGGTTGTTGGTAGGCGTTGTCACTCCCAGGGCTTGATTGATGATGCCCTGCACGTCCGCCACGTTGGTGGTCCCGTCCTGGTCGATGTCGCACTTGCTGAAAGAGGCCGCCTGGCCGGATATGGCCGTCACGGCGCCGACCAATAAGAGATACGTTGTAGATATCCTCGTCATGGAATCGGAACCCCTCTGTCAATCTCAGTAGTCTGCCGAATCACGTATACTGTAGGGCCGGGGGCGGACCACAAAACGCAATCTAGACTCATGAAGTCCCCTTTGCGATCATCACTGCAGTGCCGTCCAAACGAGTGAACTGGAATCCGGTGAAATCTTCTGTGTACGCCTGGACTAGGTCCTGCAACATTGCAATGGCCACATCCTCACCGAGCCTCATTCCCGCCTCCGCGTCGCTCCGGTAGTGAATGCCCGCAAAGTCGCGGCCCATCGCCACATTGAAAGCCAGCTTGTTGACCTCGCCGCCTACCGTCAGCGCCACGTCTTCGTAGGGCGTTAATGCCGTGCCATCGGCGCTGGCAACCACGCAATCCGTAAGAACCTGCGTTTCGTCGAAGAAAGCCTTTAACATCACCGAACACGCACCGGCGACGGTCCCGTGGCCTTGCGGATAAGACGGGTGCAGGGGACATCCCTCCGGGTATGCCTGAGGCAACAGGTAGTTGCCATTCGCCGCGAACACGGCTTTCAGGGCGGCCGAGTTCATCAGATCCGGGTGGATGGGATAATTCTCCGCGCCAATCGCCGTCTGGTGCACCCGTCCACCAAACTCCTCGGGGCGCGACCTACGATGGACCAACCACTTCTGGAACCAGGCCGCCAGAAGCGCCACCTTGCACGCCGTGCCGAGCAGGCAGCATATATCCGGTCCTCCAAACGTCGCAAAGCCGGTCTCCACGTTGGAGCTCTTGTAGGGGTTGGTGGGATTCAGGTAAGGATTCTTGTCGAGAATGGTGTCCGGGCTCTGGTTCAACAGGATCAGCGCGGCGTTGTGATACGTCTGATACAGAAAGTCGTAATGCACCCACTCGGCGAGCGACCGGCCATCGTAGATGTATTTCGGGTGCGGGTCGGGAGTCCAGGCGCGAAATGGCGGCACGCCGGTCTGCAACACCAGCCATTCATCCCACGTGTTCAAATAATCGATGCCAGCCGCTCCGGCCGTGTAAAGCTGCTGGACCACCGTCGAGTTGACCGGGACCGGTTGCCAGAAAAACTGGGAAATGTACGGGCCGGTAAGGCCGCCGTTGATATTGCCGCGGAAGAGCGTATCGGTGGTCACCTGGCCGCCGGAAGTAGGGCCGCCGAACGCCGAAAGCTTGTTGAGATCCTGCACTGCAGCGGCTGTGATGGGAGAGCTGTCGTACTGCGTGAACGGAACATCGCGGGCGAGCGCCTGCCAGTAAAGTTCGACCATCTCCCCTGCCGCACTCGGGCTGCTAAAAGCCGGGGGAGGGTTCATTCCAAGGCTGTGGGAATCGGCGCCCTCCATCTGATAAGTAAGTGACGCGAGGGGATCGACGAGCTTCATCCCCGACCCTCGATCGATGTTCTCCAGCGCGCTCACGGTTCCCGTCGAAAGCGCGGCGATCAGGCTCTGGTAGGCCGTAGGTACAACCTCGCCGTTTTGAGCATGGGGAAGTCCCTTGCAGAAGCTTCCGATATAAGCCGGAAGCGACGTTTCATCCCCGTTGGTCGGATGAGCGGCGATGGGCTGACGACTCTGGAACACCGCACAACCTTCACGGATCCGGAGCGCCGCTTCTTTTCGTTGCTCCGCAGCGGATGAGCCTTCTCTGGGAGCGCGGGCAGGAATCTGCCCCCAAGCGGGCCGCATTAGCCCTACCACCGCACCCAAACCGCGAAGAAACGAACGCCGATTATCTAGGGCCATCACCGTCGTTCACTCTTGCGTGGCTGCTTCCAAGCTCCCTTCACTTGGCAATGCGAGGAGCCGCTAGGAAACCGGATCAACGCTCTGGCATACGAGAGCTCAAATGTGCCTTCCAGCGGTGTCGCGCTCGCCGTAACGCTCTGGCCGTCCTTCGCGAAGCACTCGACATCGAGCACTGAACCCGGAGGAATGAAGCGCGCCTCAAGCCCAATTGTGAGGGGCGCGGGTTGGTTGATGGTCAGCTCTGGTGACGTAACGGGCATTCCGCCGATACTTAGGACCCTCACTGACGCGGGTCGGTCCGGCGGCAAGAACAGACCGAAGGGCCTTCCTTGAGCGTATGGCGTCTCGTTGAGGCTGCCTATGAACCGATTGTCAAAAGCCTCGAAACGGATGCGGCCGTCCGCGCCGGCAGGCTGGCCGCCCCTGGCGCTCAGGGCACCCTCGAGGCCGTCGATCACGGGAGCAACCAAGCGGATGGCGCCTCCCCCGCCGCCGATGCCGTCGGCTGAGCCACCGCCATCCGCGGTCACGGCTCCGTTGATGGTAATCGAGGTCGAACTAGCAATCAGAAGGGCCCCGCCTCCTCCGCCGCCCCCTTGCGTCTGGCCGCCATCACCGCCAAAGCCACCGACGAGAGGGACGAGGAATACGTTCGGAGTGAACCCTTCAGGGCGGTAACCCGACTTTTGCGTCGGGCCACCTGGATAACCACCTGCACCCGCCAACGAGGGAGCACGAGCGTTTCCATCACCGCCGTTGAGATCGATGGTTCCGTCGATTAGTACCGGGCCTTGCGAAAGCCAGAAAACTGGGCCGGTCAAGGACCTCGTGGAAAGCTTGACCGTCACACCCTTGCCTATGTAGATAGACGTGAACTGATAGACGTTGTCGCCCGAGGGGTTGAGCGGCGGGTCGAAAGCGCGCGGGTCAAAGCTGATGGTACCGGGGGTGACCAACTGGAGGGCGCCGTCAGAGCCGGTAGACCCGCTGGTGAAGGACTGCGCGTTGGCGGCCACAAGAGCCCACACGAGAAGCGAAATTCCGAATTTCATTGTCTTCATTGCGACCAAGTGGCCTTCACAAATCCGCGCGAGCCGCCCGTCGGGAACGTTATATTCACGGTCGAGGTCGACTGCTGCAAAGTGCCGGACAGCGGCGAGGCAGTAATAACCTGGTCAGGCCCGGTTTCCGAGAAGATCGTGAGTGTCGGAACCGTACCGGGTGGAATGTACTGAGCTTGGATATTAATCACAACCGGGCTCGAGGTATTGATCGTCGTATCTGGAAAGCTGAAGGGGTTGGCGTTGATCGCCACGCCATTTATGCTGGTGACGGTGATTGAGCTTGGAGCGGTAGCAGGCAGAGCGAGGGAATAAGGCACGGATTGCGCAAACGGGCCGTTGATGTTTCCAGTAAAGTTCCGTTGGTACGCTTCCAACCGAACATAACCGGAACCAGCCTCGACGGGGTAGAAGCAACACGAGGCGCCGCCGCTGCCCACGTCCTGGATGGCCCCACTTCCGTTGACAGTATTGGCTACAAGTCGAACAGCGCCCCCGCTCCCACCCCCCGAGAAGTTGCAAGAGTTGCCCGAGCTACCGCCGTTGGCGTTGATGGTTCCATTGACTGTAATCGTCGTTGAACTCGCGATCAAGATCGCGCCGCCCCCGGCGCCGCCTGCACCGGCGAACTGGCCGCCGTTAGAGCTGCCGCAGTAACTCCCGCCGCCGCCGGATCCCCCGATAAGCGGCACAAGATACTGATTCCCGGTAAATTGGCCGCCTGAGCCGACTGATGATGAGACTGTCCCGGCCGCGCCCCCTCCCGGTCCATTTCCGGCCTCAGGTCCGGGTGGCCCGCCGTTGATCCAGCCGCCGAGGCCGCCCCCGTAGCCACCCGACCCCGCGTAGGACGGCATCCGGTCACTCTGGTTTTGCGTGCCGAGAGGTCCGGCGGCTCCGCTCAGATCGAGAATGCCTTCAATGTCGACGCTGCCGCTGGCCAGAAAAAACGCTGGCCCATGGAACACCTCTTCTGTCAGCTTCAACGTGGCACCCGCTGCGATCGTGATCGTTGTGAAGTTGAAGATGTTGGGAACCGCTGGGTTAAGGTTCATCGCCTGGGGGTTGAAATACGTAACGCCCGGCGTCGTAATATTCAATGCGCCGTCGGCGCCAGTCGAGCCGCTGCTGAACGTCATGGGCTGACCGTAACTGCTCTCAGTGAAACAGAGTGAGGAAACGAGCAAGAGCAAAGAGAAAATGCATGCGCCCCTGAGTTGTTTGGTTTTCACGTTGGTCTCCTTTCGTTGCCGGGGCCGGACGACCGGCTTGCCCGTAAAACACTGCCTGATTCTCTATGTCAATCAAAGGAACGATGATCATCGCGGGCGGGCGAATGTCCGGAATACTGCGCGGATCGAGCGGATCTGATCCCAACGCAACTTCCAACCCGTCCGGGTAGCCGTCACTGTCCGTATCAGGATTGAATGGATTGGTTCCGATCTGCCGCTCCTGATCGTCTGACAGTCCGTCGCCGTCGCTGTCGGGCGGCATCATCGGCGCAGGGGTATTGCCACCCGTAGTCGTTGGCGTCCTACCAGACGTCGTCGTAGGATTCGATTTCGACTTTAGCTGAGACTGCGATGTCGCGGTGTTGTTCAGGGAAAAGACTATACTGTCGGCCTCCTGCATTTGAGTCGTCGGCAGTACAGAATTGAGCATAGAGAACACCACGCTGTCGGCCTCGTGGGTCTGAGTGGTCGGCAATACTGAATTGAGCGCCGAGAAGACCACGCTATCCGCTTCTGTGGGCTGAGAAGTAGACGAAACGGTACTGATTGCCGAAACCGTCAAGCTTTCCACTTCGCCAGAAAGTCGGCAGTTGAGCGGCGTGCACGCCGGATTCAGAGGGTCGGAGCCGCTCGCGACTTCCACGCCATCTGAGAAACCGTCTCCATCCGTATCGGCGTTGAAAGGGTCGGTGCCGAGAATAAGCTCAAGGCCATTGGGCAAGCCGTCACCGTCGGGATCGAGGGTCGGATCGACGAACGCGCTGAAAGCGTTCGCCAACGTCACCAATGTAGCGGAGCCAGCCACCCCGTTGCTCGCTACCACTGCGAATCGTCCGTTGGCGGTGGCATTGGCAATCAACGCCAGCACCGTCGAGGTGCCATCCGGCGTCGGTGTTGCGGCCAGTACGGTGATCCGGGAGCCGGGAATCGAGAAAATGGCGTCTACCAAGTTAGCGCCAGTCACCGTCACACTGGCAGTGGTGCCCGCCTGCATCACGCGCGGTTTTACCGACGTGATGATTGGAGCGGGAATGACCGTTTCGGGGCTCGGCGAAGTTGCGGTTACGCCGCCGACGATCACTGTAATCGATCCGCTCGTCGCCCCAGCCGGGACGGTGACCACCAACGTAGTCGAGGTCGCTGTGACGACTGCAGCGGACACGCCGCCAATCGTCACAAAATCGAGCGCGGGGTTAGGGCTGAAGCCCTGCCCCTGAATCGTAATGGTACCTCCTTGCAGGGCTGACTGCGGCGTGACATTGAAGATCGTAAGTGCGCCGGGCTGCACAGTGGACCGATTGATTTGCAGGATGTTGCCGACCGGATCATAGACGTATTGGATGACCACGCCGGTGGAGTCGATTACTTTGGTGAGCTGGTTGAGGTCGTCGTAGATGTATTGGAAGGTGATGGGCTGCTGGGCTAGTGCCAAAGCGGGCGACAATGCGAGCATGAAGATGCATCCGACAACCCAGGGAGGCAGCCGCGCGGCGCGTCCGGCTCGTGTGACAAGTTTCCTTGCGCTGACGAAACATTGCCCCTGCCAAAGCTTCGCACGTCCCGGCCAGCAAGGCGCTGATTCTCTAGGTCCCACCTGTTTCTCCAGTCTTAGAACATTCCATATCCATAAACCGGAAAGCCCCCTACTGGCAGCCCGCAGTAGCCACCACCGTTGGGGGGCGGGCCTATGCAATTCCCGAGACAGTTGACAAGGTCTTTGGCATCATTTGCGCCTTTGATTAGTTCCAAGAAGATCCAGTATGGAAGTGCATGTTGCTGTAGCAGTTTGATTAACCCGTCTAACAACGCTCCTGATATTGTTTTGGATGGGCCGTAGAAGTCAGCGAAGCAACCCAATGCGCACTGAAAGACAGTTTCTAGGCCCCTTGGGTCTGCGACGAATACAGGATTATTGGCTGCGTATTTATATCGATTAGCCCCCTGCCGGGAATTGCGCGGATCCTCGCTAAGGAATCGACCTAAGCCAGGTTGGTAGTATCTGGCCCTGTAATAATATACTGTGCTGCTAGTGGGTATCCGGCCAGTGTACTGAAAAGGGTATGTGCTGTCCGTTGCAGTAGTTTGCCCAAATGGTTCGTAGAAAAAGCGTCCCTTGACCGCCCCGGCTTGATCAACCGTGGCAGCCGTGCTGTTAAGCGCGTCGCCTAAGCCGTATTCGATTTGGCCACTCGCATGCGTCACTGCGATGTGGTCGTCGATCGAACGGCCTGCGAGAACCGAGTACCGGTCGCCATCGTTGCGGCTCACGTATGCCACGTTAGTGAAGTCGTCGAGCAGGAACAACTGGGTCAGGTTCAGACTTGATCCCGCATCCGTCTGCTGAATCAGATGGCCCTCGAAGTCATAGGTGAAACGGGTGGTTTGGCCCCCGGAAGTGGTAATTGAGGCTAGGCGGTTCCTGGAGTCCCACGCGTAGGCAGCGCTTTCGCTGGAACTGTTGCTCGAAGCCAGGTTGCCGTTGGCGTCGAAAGTATTCGTGGTCGAGCCGAACTGGCTCTGCTCGTTGTTCACATCGTAGACCGCGCTCGCAACCGCTTGCGTAACGAGTGCCTGAGCGATCCCGGTAGTCGAATTTGCGCGATTGCCGATCGGATCGTAGGTATACGTTTGGTTGTTAAGAACTCCTGCGGGCCCAGTATGCGTAGCCGACAGTACCCGCCCGAGCGCATCGTAGGCGTTTTGACTGGTCACGCCGTTCGCGCGACTGGTCGTGAGCAGGAGGTTCCGCGGATCGTAGGTGCGGTTAAGGCTCGCTCCGGCCATCGAAGCGCTGAGGAGATTACCATTGCGGTCGTACGTATAGTTCGCTGGTGCCTGGCCCGCCACCTGTCGCGTGATAACCCGGCTGGCAGCATCGTAGCCATATTGGAGTGACCCCACCGGCACGGTTGAGTATGTCAGCCGTCCTATCGAATCGTAGGTGAACTCAAACAGCCCCGACACCGAATCATTCGCCTGCAAAAGCCGACTGTTGGCATCGTATGAACGTGTAACGGTGCTGTCCGGGTAAGTCTCGCTAACTAAACGATTCAGGCTGTCATATGCAAAGGAGCCTGCCTGTCCCCGACGATCTCGGAATGTGATGAGATTGCCGTTAAAGTCGTAGGCGCGTGAGTCTGACGTACCCAAGGGCGTCGTTCGCGTGAGGACGCGGTTCATCGGATCGTAGGTGAAGGAAGTCGTATTGCTGCGGGGGTCCATGATCGATAGGAGATTGCCGACTGCATCGTATGTAAAGCGGGTTACATTGTTCTGAGCGTCGGTTTGAGAAACGACGCGCCCGAGCGCGTCGTAGGCGGTCTGGCTTCGCCTGCCGAGAGCATCGATGGTCTGGATCGGCCGCGAGATCAAATCGTAAACCGTGCTGGCCGTATTCCCCAACGCATCGGTGACGACGGTCAGATTACCGAAACTGTCATAGCTGAAGGCAGTTTGCGCACCAGTTGAGTCGGCAACCTCGGTGACTTGACCAAAGGTGTTGTAAGTGGAGCTTGTAGTGTTTCCATTAGGGTCTGTGCTGGTGAGCAAATTCCCGTGCGAGTCGTAGGTATTGGTGGTCGTGTCACCTAACGGGTCCGTGATTGAAGTGACCTTGTTGAAGACTGGTTCGTAGGTGTATGTGGTTGTATTGCCGAGTTCGTCAGTACTCGTCAATATGTTCCCGTTCGGGTCGAGCGTAAAACTTTGATTGCCATGGCTTGGGTCGCCGCAGGATGGGCAGACCGCGGTTCCGGATATCACCGTCACCAAGTTACTATGGTTCGGGTCAAGGGTGAACGTCTTTGTTTGCCCGCTCGGGTCGGTGGCATCAGTGAACAATTGGTTCGGATCTAACCGGTATAGTGTCTGTCTGCCGAGCGGATCTGTAAGTACAGTCTGCGTGGGGGGGCTGGTTGGGGCGAGTGGGTTTGTCAGAGCGTACGCGAATTGGTAGATTCCTCCATCTCCCTGCGTCTGCTGGATCACGCGACCGTTCGCGTCGTAAGTGTTTTGCTCCGTCAGAAGACCTCTAGGGTCCGTGACGGTTACCAGATTATTGTTAGTGTCATAAGTGTAGGCAGTAACGCCGCCAATAGGATCCATAACAGTCGCCAAATAACCTGCAGAATTATAAGTGTACGCGACGGTGCGGCCGATGGGGTCAGTAACCGATACAATGCGCCCGGAGGTGTCATAACTCAGGTTTAGGCTGCGACCCACTGGATCGGTAACCTGAATGAGCTGACCGGGAACGGAGGGGTTCAGCGTCAGGCTGATGGTGTTTGCGTTTGCGTCAACCATCGATGTAAAGTATGCTGTTCGATTTCCGCCGATGCCTTGAAACTGGTAGACGGTGCCGTTTTTCCATCGTAGATTATAAACTCCACCGGAAGCTGTCATTACGGCGCCCCGCAGGTATGGAATCGTAGTGTTCGTCAAGGTGCCATCTGACTGGGGACTAAAGGAGAACTGGTTGCCGTCGGGCATTACGAGCGTAATAGGGCCGCCGCTCGTAACGAAGGAGAATGTCAGAAGATAAGAGCCGTAGTTAAAATTGGTTCCGATTCCGAACGGCCCAGGAGTGCTTGACATGGTGCGGAAGGTGCGGACGATGGAGACGCTTCCGCGGGGTCCGTTGATCGCAATGTCCGTGTTTCTGATGATATCTATGCCGGATGAAAGATCGATCGGTTGCCCGCATGTGGGGCAAGGCTGGCAGGACTGTCCTCCGGAGAGCAGCCCGCCGGAGTCTCCCGTGAGGCTGCAGGGACCATTTGGGCTTGGATTCGTCGTCGGCGGAGGTGGCGGCATGGGCCCATGCCAATCGAAGTGAACCAGCCCGTAAAGGTGCCCCGGATGCGCCGGGTCGGCATCGGGCACGATCTCGGTCCCGTCTGTGGAAACGGCCCCGGTTCCATATGGCACCATCTGCCCGTGCGTCGGATCGAGAGTCATGAGCACCATATCCGTGCCAGGCGGCGTGGTGAGGGTGTTAGGGAAATAGACCGCGACCGGCTGGTTGGTAGTAGCGTTGGCTGGCTGGAATGCGACGATGAAGGCCCGGATCATAGTGGGAACCTGGGGTTTCAAGTCCGGCAACCGGTCTGGAGGCACCTGCACGGCCGCCAGTGGGAACGGGTTGGGCTGGGTTCCATCCTGCAAAGTGAAGGTGGTGCCCGCGTACACCGTCACCGAGAGGCCAGGAATTGAAGTGTACGAATAACTCTGATTGGCCGAGGCATTCTGGATCACATAAAATGTCTCGACATTGTCGATCCGTGGCAGATGCACCAGAACTGGAGATGCGGTCACCTGACCCAGCACCAGCGTGTAGACGATGTTGACGCCCGCGTACGTCCCGGGAGGCGACGTGGCCGTTGTGCCGTTATATCCAACTAGCTGCGGCCCAACGCAATTCTGAGGAAGGTTGACGAGGGCGAAGTTGCCTGCCCCGTCGGAAACCGTGGTGCCGGTGCATCCGGTAGTGTTGCCATTGCCATCCAGTCCCAGCATCGAAACCGTGACACCCGCCAGAGGTGTTTGCAAGGAATCGGCCACCACTGTACGTCCAAGAAACGAGGTTGTCGGCGCCACAATCGCCAGGGAGACCGGCGAGGATTGTGCCACCGCGATCCCATCGATGGTGGCGGAAGCCATAATCGACAGATTCGTTGTCGCAATCGGTTGGTTAGCCGGAGCCGTCAAGGTCAGGATCGCAATCTGTCCCGCCGCGATGGACGGCGGCACCAAGGATGTGGTCACTCCGCTTGGCGCTCCTGTAATACTCAGCGCGGCGAGTTGGTTGAAACCGTTGGAACTGCTCAACTGTACGGAGTAAGCCACGCTCTGGCCCTGTATCAGGTTGGCAGACGAAGGGGACGCCGTGAGACTGAATGTGTTCGAAGGGTTTACGGTGAACGAGGAACCGGTGCTGGCGCCTGCGTTGCCGTTGTTTACCGTGATCGGACCTGTTCCGGTCCCGGCGATAACTGCGAAACTGACTGAAGTCGGAGAAACGCTCGAAAGGGGTTGGCCGATCGTGCCGCCTCCCTGCTTCGGCATGGAGATTTGCGGCGCTGAGCCGAAATTGCTCCCGGTTAGCGTGACTAAGGTCCCGAGAGGCCCGGACGTCGGATTGAAGCCTGTGATCGTGGGAGACCCGACCGAGCAGCCCAAATTAAGAGCTGCGTTCATGACGATCTGGACATCCACTACATTGACGACGCCATCTCCGTTCAGATCGTTCGCGGGCGTTGCAACTCCCAACGCTTCGTTGATGACGGTTTGGATATCGGCCACAGTAGTGCTGCCGTCGTGATTGACGTCGCATGGACTGAACGCCGTCTGGCCCTGGCTGACTACTACCGTTACGGCGCTGAGCAACAAGAAACGTGCTTTGGATATAGCAGTCATGGACGCACAATCTTGCCCCAATTTGGATTGGCCCTACCGAAATACCCATTTCGACACGCAAATTCGACCAATCTTTAGACCGGGATTCCAACTGAGAAATCGTGAGTGGTAATTAGAATACACCAAGTCTCGATCTTTTTGATCCTGAAACGAAACTTTTTTTGATCCGGCTATTCTATATGGAATGCCTGCGGTTACCAGACCACGGCCAGAGCCACGCTGCCGGACCGGCCCTTCACCGATCCGGCCCGGCCGTGTCACACTGCTCAGCAGGCGCTTCACTCCCGTGTAGAGGCGCCGCCGGCGGCCGGAGTTGCTAGATAAAGGCCATATCCATCCAACTTTGCCGCGCGACGCGGAGCGATTCTGCACATCCGTTGTGGGGATCTAGGAACGCGGGCCGATCGTCACCGGGGTTCCATCCAGCAGAGTGAACTGAAAGCCGCTGATGTCCTCCGCGTAGGTATTGACCATGTCCTGCAATATCGCGATGGCGACCTGCTCTCCCAGGAGGAACCCGGCCTCGCCGTCGCTGCGGTAATGAATACCCGCGAAGTCGCGCCCCATGTGGATGTTGGACGCGAGCTTGTTGATCTCTCCCCCGACGGTCAAGGCCGGTCCGGTGTACGGGTTCAACGATAGGCCGTCATCACTCGCCACCACGCAATTCGTCACGATTTGGGTCTCATCGAAAAACGCTTTTAGCGTCGCCGAGCAGGCCCCGGCGACCGTGGCGTGTCCGGCTGGATACGACGGATGCAGCGGGCAGCCTTCCGGATAGGATTGCGGCAGCAGGTAAGTGCTGTTGGCCGCGTATACCACAGGCAACGCCGCGGAGTTCAGCAAATCCGAACTGATGGGGTATTGGGCCGTGCCGACTTTGGTCTGGTGGACCCGGCCGCCGAACTCCTCCGGCCGCAAACGCCGATGCACGAACCATTTCTGATACCACGCCGCGTACAAAGCTGCCGTGGTGACAGTTCCGAGGATGCAGCAAATATGCGGAGCACCGAAGGTCCCGAAGCCGGTCTCCACTTTCGTGGACTTGTACGGATTGGTCGGATTGAGATACGGATTCGTGTCCAGAACCGTGTCGGGCGTCTGGTCGAGCAGAATCAGCGCGGCATTATGGTAGGCCTGATAGAGGAAATCGTAGTGCACCCATTCGGCTAGCGAGCGGCCGTCGTGAATATACCAGAGCTGCGGATCGGGAGTCCAGGCGATGAAAGGCGGCACGCCGGTCTGCAGGGCCAGCCACTCGGCGAAGTTATTCAAATAGTCGATGCTGGCCATCGGTTCGCGATACATCTGCGGCGTGTAGGTCGAATTGAGGGGCACGGGTTGCCAGAAGAACTGCGACACGTACGGTCCAACCAGTCCGCCATTGACATTGCCGCGGAAGAGAGTATCGGTGGTGACATGGCCACCGGCGGCAGGACCCTTAAAAGCGGAAAGTTTGTTCAGATCCTGCGCGGCGGCAGCCGTAATGGGGGAAGTGTCGTAATCGGTGAACGGCACGTCCCGGGCGAGCGCCTGCCAGTAGAGTTCCACCATCTCATCGGCCGAGGCAGCGCTTGAAAAGGCCGGCGGCGGCACCATCCCGAGGCAATGCGAATCCTCCCCTTCCATTTGAAACGCGAGCCCGGCGAGCGGATCCACCAGCTTTGCGCCGGATCCGCGATCAATGCCTTCCAGCGCCGCTACAGTGCCTTCCGACAGAGCGGAGAGCAGGCTCTGGTAGGCGCTCGGCTCGACTTCACCAAGCTGCGTGTGGGGCAGTCCCTTACAGAAGCTCGCGATGTAATTCGGCAGGGAGGTTTCATCGCCATTGGTGGGGTGGCTGGCCTGCGGCTGCCGGCTCTGGAATAGCGCGGCGGATTCGCGAAGCCGCAACGCCTGTTCCTGTCGCGAGCCGGAAGGCAGATTCCGTGACGCTGCTCTTTCGGCCACTGGAAGGGCGGCTAGCGCAGCCATTTTCCGAATAAATCCACGGCGATTGCCCGATATCACAGCAGGCCTACCAAACAGCCAAGATATCAGACGATGATAACACCGGGAAAGGGAAGTCACTTCCGCCCACTCGCGGTGGTAGGAGTCAGATCGGACTGATTTGATACGGCCGGTACTCGTACACAAGACTCTGCTGCGGCACTATGTTCCACCGCAGGAGCGCTTGGGTCATAGCGTCAACCTGGTCGTCATGGGCGCCTGGGCGCCGTTGGGGAACGCGGCGCACTCGGCCATCTCGACAACTGGATTAAACCGGTAACTGAGGTCATCGGGGCCTATACCGCCCCCGTGTTTCCGTTGGACCCTATCGCGTTGAAAGGCCCGTCGAACAGGCGCTGCGACCGCTCGTCAGAAGATCTGTTCTTTCGGAGAGCGCGGTCATTCTGCTCGGTGGGAGGGATCAGATACGCCCAAACGCGCTTGAACTGACCCACAGATTCCGCCGAAGACCCTGTTTTCAAATGCTTACGTTTCAATGAGATGCAGGTAACTTGTTGGAGCTTATTGAATCGTGTTGAGCCTGGAGGCTTTCAGCAGCTACAAAATTATCTACACTCGGTCCTGAACATTTGGAATGTCGCGGGATTCTATGAATTGGCTTCAAACAGAAGACTCGGCGAAGTTGGCCTCCGGGATGCGCTTTGTGCGCATTCCCGTCCCCCGAAATCATATCCGATGCACGGAAAGAGACTCCCTTTCACTCAAATGAGGGGCCGGTGGACACAAGTCGCTTGCGCGAAGCATGCGCTTTTAGCGTATAGTAGAGACTAATGGAACCCGCGCCGATGACGGTGGTCGAGACGCCATTTTTCCTTCGAAAGGCGGCTGGCCTTCTCGCCGAGGACGAACGGTTGCAGTTGATCGCATTCGTGGGCGCGAACCCGGAGGCTGGAGACGTCATACCGGAGGCTGGCGGCGTCCGGAAAGTTCGTTGGGCGGCCAAGGGCAGAGGGAAACGCGGTGGCATCCGGGTAATCTATTATTTTCATAACGAAGCGTTTCCGGTATTCCTGTTGACTGTCTACTCGAAGAATCAGAAGGCCAACCTCACGAAGGCCGAACGGAATGAACTAAAGGCGCTCGTGCCTTCGTTGGTGAAGACCTATAACAAAGGTAGGAAGAAATGAAAAACCGGGCTACATCAAAAAGGACTACCGGCAAGCACAGTGTCGGTCAGGAGATCATAACCAGTTTGAAGCAGGCGATAGCCTGGGCCGGCGGTGAAAATGTTCCGGTGCGGGTGACGACTGTTCGGGTTCCAATGACTGATGTACGCGCATTACGGCGACGGCTCGGGCTGAGCCAGTCGGAGTTCGCTGCGAAGTTCGGTTTCCAGCCCGCGACATTAAAGAACTGGGAGCAACGCCGAACGCAACCGGACGGCCCGGCGCGGGTACTCCTGGCTGTGATCGCGCGTCACCCCGAAGCCGTTGAGGACGCTCTCCGGAAGGCAGGGTAACTCACCGGCTGTAGTCCCCGTACATTTCGCGGCGGCGCGCGGGCCCGGATTCCCTTCCTGAAGTGCTGCGTGGGATGGGATATGGAAAAAAGAGTCTGCCCCCAATCGACGGCACAGTTTACGACCTGGTTTGCGGCGAGGGCCGTCTGAACGCTTAGGTCTCCCCCGGCCAAACCGAAATTGCGGCTATCGTTAACAACGCGACAAGGGAAGAATGCTTCCTGATGAGCCTGGTGGAAAACGTGGCACGCCGAATGCAATCCCCGGTTGAACTGCTGCGAGAGGTCACCACTCTGAAAGCGCGTGGATACACTACCACCGAGATTGATCTCGCCAAAAGTTACGTGGCCGGCATCTGCCATCTGCTAGAAAACGGCGAGGAATGCTTGCTGGCCGCCGTGGAGAAGGGACGCGTTCCGGTCTCTGTTGCCATGCTGATCTCCGATTCCGACGAAGCCGGCATTCAACAGGCCTTATGTGATGCCTATGAGGACAAGACGCTGCGCGGCCGGAAGCTACTGGCGGTGCGACGCCTGATTGAGCAGCGCAAGACCAATGGCAAACGGCGCAAAACAAGCGCCCACAAACAGAAGGACGGTCTTCCCTCAGCCGAATCTTTAGTGAGTGTTTACAGGCAGGAGGCCGACCGACAAAAGCTCCTGGTCAAGAAAGCTCGTTTGACGGAAAACCATTTAGTTTTCGTTGTATCTGCACTGAAAAAGCTATTCCAGGACGAGAATTTCCTAACCTTGCTTCGTGCTGAGGGGCTCGAGACGCTGCCGGAATACCTGGCTCAAAGAATACATATAAGCGAAAAGGGTTGATCATGAGCAAACAGGTTCGCGTCGGCTTCAACCCGCGAGGCGTGACTATTCCCATCGTCAACATCCTCCCAGTGAGGCAACTGAAGCCGATCATGAAGGAGTCTCAAAAGTACCATCAGATCTTATCGTCTGTGCGAGAGGTTGGAATTATCGAACCACTTATCGTGTTTCCGCAGAACGGCGGCAGCAGCACGTAGAGTTGTTCGGCAACGGCCGAATCACGCGATATCTTAACCAGAACCACGCAGACATTTTTCGCGAGTTGCAGTCTATCCTGGAGACTTCGTCCCTGGACGGCTGAAAGTTTTGGAGCGCTGCCGCCCGCAATGGTGATCTGGGTTGTGAACGCCGACGGAATGCCGGGCGCCGCCATGGCGTACGCTTCGCGCACGGCAAAATCGCGGTTCGGCACCGGGATTCTACCCGACAACCGCCTGCCGCAAAAACAGAGGGTCGTCCTGTGCGAAAGCCGCTGTTGGCGGGCCTCCGGAACCGGCGCCGCCGGGATTGTAGTCAAAAATGTAGCTGTAGATTCCCAAAAGAATGCAGGGGGGCGGGGGCCGATTGGACCCTAAGCTGTTGAAACAACAGGGAAATCTCTCTAGGGTATCAACCGGAGATCCACTTTGCCCAAGGCAGTTTCCTGCACGTCCGGAAAACGCCTTGTTTTCAATTGCTTAGGTTTCAAGCAGATACGGGCATCTTGTTGCAGCCTGTTGGGCCCTGTTGAAGTTGGAGGCTTTGGGCAGCTACAGAATTATCTACAGTGGCATTGGGCCCGCGCCGGTGCACACTTTGGTGTTGCAGCGTGGGAAACCTACAAGCGGAGCCCGGACGACGGGGCCATCGAGGATTCCTGTCTACTTCAGCCCGATTCTCTCAGGAGTATCCGATATGGGTGCTGCGTCCGTCATTGAATGTGTTTCCATGCCACGGCGATGACCGCGATCATCGCAAGTAGCATGAGCAAGATCTCGAACACGTTCCATAGGGTGAACCGAATTCTGTCGAACTCATGCTTGGTTGGAAAACGCATCGCGCCACTCCGGAATCCAAAGTCCCGGAAACGTATTTAGGGAGGCAACTGCGCCGCAAGACTGCACTGCCTCCGAAATTCTTAGAACGCCGGCAGTCTTTTTCTCGTGGCTGTCCCGCTGAAACAGCAATGGGGCCGCGATCATAGGGATCGCGGAAGCGCTTCTCCTAACCTAGCGGCAGCAAAATGTTCTTCAACATACTTCAATGTGGTCCCTGATGGGGAACCCTACTGAGGACGAGGATACCACATTTGTGTTTTATGTTAAAGAATATTTTACTTGCAATCGTCGGGAATCTGATGTATAGTCGGCTCAAGGTTTGGGATCAAACCGCAGCCAGGGTTACCGAGACGCGACTGGCAGCGTTGTGAAGAACTCGACCATTCTAATGAGGTGTTAAATGGAAACGCTAACTCTGGAATCGCTAAAGAAAGCTGTAGCAGGAGAGTACACCGCGGTCCGGCGCGTGACGCGAATGGAGCCGCTGGGCGAGAAGGTGTTTCCTCCCACCTATGAGGGTGGAGAGTACGCGGAGGAGCAGCGCCAAGTGCGCAATGAGAAGGGCGCTGTGCAGACGGTCGAAACCGTGTTGCTAGATTCCGTCCAGTCACAGGCCAATCGAATGGAGTTGGCGCTATTGCGCGCCTACCAGAGCGGCCGCTTGAAAATGCCCATGCTTCTCGTGGATTTCGCTGGGGACGGGAGTGACGCCACCCTCGCAGAGGTTGGACGAATCACAGCGCTTGAAGCACCACACCGTATGTGCGATGCGATCTTTCGCGACGCCGTGTACCAGGGCCAACCTTTCCGAGCAGCAGGTCCTGGGGAGGGACTGAATTCGGCCAAGACAACGGCTGCGACTTCCGTCTTCGAACTTTGTCCAACAGCGCTGGTCTTCGGCTTCTGGGACTCTACAGGGCCTCGCGGCGGTCTAGGAGCGAAGGTGCAGCGCGCGTTGGTCTCGGAGATTGTCGGGTATCAAACTACGAAGGAGGGAAAGCGCCCGGCAAGCCGCATTGATCCTCTGCAAATCGAGAACAATGTCGAAATATACTCGAGGCAGGGTGGTGGCTGGACTTGCAACTCCGCCGAGGCCCGCATGGACGCCGCCGGTCAGGCGGTCAGGCTCAAGCCTTCGGAGATCAATCACGGCAACGTGACGCCGTCTTTCCGCCACGAAGACAAGGCCAAGAAGTCTGTACTCAACCATGGTGGCGTGACGCTGGCGTACGCCGAGCAGCAAACTGTGCTGTCGCTGGCTGCGCTTCGCCGGTTGCGTTTCCCCTTGCAAGGAGCGCCGAAAACGGAGATCGAGAAAGCGGAGATCGATCTTTCTGCACGGACCGTGCTCGCCGGTCTGGGGTTGGCGGCCATCTGCTTCCTCGATGAGGACGGATATGATCTGCGTTCGAGATGTCTGCTGGACGGTAAGCCCGGTGTATTGCAGCTCGTTGGACGGGGCACAACGCGTGATTTCGAATTGGATGCAGATATGGCGGCGCACTTGCTTGCGGAAGCGGCTACGCAAGCGAAGAAGGTCGGGTTGCCGTGGCCGGAGGAACCCCTCGTTCTTCAACCCTCGCCAGATCTTAGTCACCTGGTAGTTGAGAGCCGGAGGCGGTCAATGGCGGCGGCCGTAGGGGAGTAAACGGTGTTTGCACTACGCGTGACCTATTTAATGGGGCGGGTGTATTCGGCGGTGTTCGACGACGGCGATGCGAAGGCCGAACCCGAGTGGCCCCCGCACCCATCGCGACTGTTCTCGGCGCTAACGGCGGCTTGGGGTGATAGTGGCGGTGAAGACGAGTTGCGTTCCGCCCTGGAGTGGCTGGAACAACAAGGCGCGCCCCGTATCCTCGCTGGAGAGCACACGCCACGGAAACTGGTCCAGGCGTTCGTTCCGGTAAACGACAGCGAAACGCTTCCCGACAGCCGACCTCGGAAGGGACGGGTTTTCCCTTCCGCGACGTTGATGGACAGCGATCTCTATTTCGTGTGGGATGCCGTGCCGCCGCCCAAGGTACTGACCGGGCTGGACCAGATCCTTCAGCGCACAAGTTCACTTGGACATTCGTCGTCCTTGGTTTCGGTGGAGATCGCCGATTCCATCGGTGGCGAGCATCTGACGGAATGGATGCCAAGTGCACAGGAGGGAAATCGTATGCGGGTTCCGTATCCAGGGCGGCTGCAAGAGCTAGTCGCACGGCACCGGCGATTCGAAGAGAGCGGAAGCAAGTTTTACCGTCCTTCGGCAGGGTCCTCCACCCTGTATAGCCCAAAGAAGTCTCCAGGCAGGGTTCTGGGGAAGAGCATGTTTGATCGCATGATCGTGCTACGACGCGATGTGGGACCGCGCGCCTCTTTGCGATCTGCGCTTTCCATTACGACTGTCTTGCGTGGGGCCATTCTCGCGCACGCGCCGCAGCCAGTTCCGGAGTATCTCAGCGGGCATGGGCCGGAAAGTACGCCGGACAGACCCGTGCGCAGCGAACGCCCCCACATCGCTGTAGTTCCGTTACCGTTCGTGGGAGCGCCTTACGCGACGGGAGATGTGATCGGAGCTGCGATCCTGCTCCCCAATAGCCTGACACGCGAGGAACGCGATGTCTGCTGGCAGGCTGCGAATTCGATAGAAGAGATCAAGATGCCGTGGGGCTGGTGGGGCGTCTCGGTCGCCGACGCCGAGGAGATGCGGCGTGCCTTGCGGCCTGGGACCTGGACTTGTCCGCATACGGTGTGGTCCACGGTAACACCCTTCGTGTTCGACCGATTTCCGAAGGACCCGTACGGAGAGGAAGCAGAAAGGGTCGTCCGCGAAGCGTTTACCAGGGTCGAACTCCCGGAAGTACGCGAAATTGATCTGCATTACAACGCCTGGCACAGTGGGGTCCCGAAGGCATCAATGTTTCCCTCGGCAGCAGCACGACCGGGCAAACCGCAACGTTATCACTGCCATGTGCGGGTACGGTTTGAGAGTGCAGTTGCGGGGCCGGTGATCGCCGGAGCAGGGCGTTATTACGGCTATGGGCTCTTTCGCGCGCTATTTGATGGCGAGGATGTCGGATGACGTTTTCTGAGTTCTTTAAGGCAGTCTGGAATTATGAGCCGTTCCCGTGGCAGGAGTTGCTGGCCGAGAAGGCGCTACAAGGCGAATGGCCGCGCTCTATCGGCCTGCCTACGGCGGCGGGGAAGACCGCTCTGATCGATATTGCCGTATTCGCTCTGGCGAAGCGCGCGCCCAAGGCGGCGCGGCGGATCTTCTTTGTGGTTGACCGCCGAGTGATCGTGGACGAGGCGGCGGAACGAGCGGAAGAACTGGCTAAGCGATTGCGCGACGCGAGGCCTGATTCGGAGCTTGGGAGTCTTGCGCAGAACCTGAAGGATCTGGGGGGCAGCGAGCCGCTGATGACGGCGGTTCTACGCGGCGGCATCCCGCGCGACGACTCGTGGAAGGACTCGCCCCTGCAACCCGCGGTGATCTGTTCGACGGTGGATCAAGTTGGGTCCAGCCTACTTTTTCGCGCCTATGGAGCGAGCGATTATGGAAGACCGATCCGCGCGGGGCTTGTGGCTTATGACTCGCTGATAATTCTGGATGAGGCGCATACCAGCCATGCATTCGCGGAAACGCTGGGGTGGATCGCCAAATACCGCGACTGGGCCGAGCAGCCGCTAGATCTGCCGCTGACGCTGATAGAGATGTCGGCTACGCCACGCGCCGAAGCCTTCCGCGAGACGGAGAATGACCTTGAGAACGCGGTACTGAAGCGGCGGTGGGGAGCCAGTAAGAAGACCCGGCTCGTAGTAGTCGAGGTCAATGGGGAGGAAGAAGCCGTTAAGGGTGGGTTCACTGCGCTGGTGGAGGGCCTAGTGCGAGAGGCGCGTACTATGCGGGACGCACGCGGTGCAAAGGTGATCGGTGTAATCGCCAACCGTGTGTTGACCGCGCGCCGTGTGCATGACGCGCTGAGTGCCGATGAGGGTTGCGAGAGCATTCTGCTGACGGGACGCACGCGGCCGTATGACCGTGATGGGATCTGGAAAAAGTGGGGGCCTCAGATCGATCTGGGACGTAGCAGCGAGCCCGACAAGCCGATATTTGTCGTTGCGACGCAGTGCATCGAAGTTGGAGCGAATCTGGATTTCGATGCTCTCGTAACGGAGGTGGCCAGCATGGATGCGTTGGAGCAGCGATTCGGACGGCTGGACCGGGATGGATTGTGCTCTGCGAAGCACGGCGCGACTTACGCGGCGATTGTGGCGCAGAAGGATCAGACGGCAAAGAAGTATGAAGATGCGATATACGGTGGTGCAACCGGGACGACATGGGCTTGGCTAGACGAGCACTTAACCAAGCATGTGCGGACTGAGATAGTACCGGGAGGGGCCAAGAAGAAACCGAAAAACAGGAAGATCAAAGAAGAGTTCGTGGAAATGGGTGTGCTCGCGTTGCGGAGGTCGCTGGCAGAGACGACGGACCGGCGAGTACTGATGATGCCAGCAAGGCGGGCACCGGTGCTGATGCCGGCGCACTTGGATCTGCTCAGCCAGACGTCCCCCGAGCCCGCCGTGAGCCCAGATGCGGCCGTGTTCCTCCATGGTCCAGAGACGGGGCCGGCAGATGTACAGATGGTCTGGCGTGCCGACATTGAAGGTGATCCAAAGAGATGGCGAGACATCGTATCGATTTGCCCGCCCAGCGCGGCTGAAGGCATATCACTCCCGGTCTGGGCGGTGCGAAACTGGCTGGCAGATCAAGGGGCGGCAGACTTTGGCGACATCGAGGGTGCGGACACCGATAGGAGCAAAGCAAAGGGCGCCATGCGGCCCGCTCTGCGTTGGCTCGGCCCGGACGAAAGCGAACCACTGGGAGCGTTGACGGACTTACGACCGGGGATGACGATCATTGTGCCCTCGAGTTACGGCGGTTGCGATGAGTGGGGTTGGAATCCGTCATCGAGCGCAAGGGTTTGTGACGTCGGGGACGCGGTGAAGTTGCTGATGCGACGTCCGTTGCTGCGGTTGCATCCCCAGCTGGCGGCGCAGTGGAACTATGAGGAACTTGCTGGGCGACTGAGGGCAGCCGAGGACAAACCGGCTGCAAGGAGTATTCTGGCAAAGGCGGGCGAGCAGAGTACCGGGTGGGTGCGAGAGGCTGTAACTGTGCTGGGCGGATGCCCTCTTCGGATTTTGAAGTTGATTGACGATCCAGCGGCAGACACCTGGGCGGCTATCACCGGGAAAGCGGCGCTCGACCAAAGCGATGCCCGATCTTCGTACAGTTCGGAGACCGGGCTTGAATCGCATCTACAGGGCTGCAAGGAGCTGGCCAGCGCCTTTGCACGGGAACTATCGGAAACAGTGCGTAATACTATCGTTCGTGCGGCCGCGCTGCACGATATTGGGAAGGCGGACCCACGCTTTCAGGCGTGGTTACGGGGCGGCAACCCGGTGAAGCCTAGGGAACTGATTGCGAAATCGGGAAGGTCGGGCCAAAACTGGGCTGCGGTCGAACGCGCTAGGCGCTCGGCCGGGTATCCCAAGGGTGGCCGGCATGAACTCATGTCCGTGGCGCTACTCCAGGGACATCGGGAAGAGTTTGCGGACATCGATTTCGATCTCCTCCTGCATCTCGTTGGGAGCCATCATGGGCGCTGCCGGCCATTCGCGCCAGTTGTGGAGGATCAGGAACCCTTGGATGTTCGGTACGGCGACTGGCGCGGTGGGAGCGACCACGGGCTGGAAAGGGTTGGATCAGGTGTGTGCGAACGGTTCTGGCAGCTAACGCGAAGGTACGGCTGGCATGGCCTCGCCTACTTGGAGAGCATGGTTCGCATAGCGGATCAGAGGCGGAGCGAAGCGGAGCAGGAACAAGACGCGGACGGAAAGGCTGTTCATGTATGAAATCGAACTGATTGGACTGGATGGTGCCAATTTACTGGCTTACCTCGCGGCGCTCGGAACGCTACGCGTTCTGACTTCAGCTGAGCCGGAGCGCAATGTCCGGATGAGTTGGGTGGACCGGGGGTTCTGGCGTCCGGTGGTGCACCATGCGAGTGCGCGCACAGCAGCGGAGCTGCTGACGATACTGGAAAAGCGCGTCTGCGGTAAGGAATCGATCGACGCAGCTTGGAAGATTGGGAAGGACCTGACGCTCAGTTGCAGCGACTTCGGAGGGCACATGCGCGAGGCCGCTACGGCTGCCACGATGGCGCACCGTGAAACGGCAGATTTCCTCTCGGCGTTCGGGTCCGATGTTTATGGCGCGGGCAGCAAGAAGGAGTTGATGTCCGATACAGAGTTCCGTACGATGAGCGGTGCGGGCCATCAGCACTTTCTCGGTTTCATGACAGAACTGGCGATTGCGACTGATTCCGGACATCTGATGCGTGCTCTTTTTCAAGCATGGGACTACGCAGATGGCCGGCCATCGCTACGCTGGGATCCAGCGGATTACAGGCCGCATGCTCTTCGGGCAATCGACCCATCGGGGGACCCGATCAAGACGATGCGGGGAGCTAATCGTCTCGCCATCGAAGCGTTACCGCTGTTCCCCACCGTTCCTCAGGCCCGGCGGATTCGGACGGTTGCCTTCGAGGACGGCGACGTGGGTACTGAGATCACGTGGCCCATATGGGATGACCGCCTTGAACTGGGCACCGTAGCTCTGTTACTTGCCGCCAGCGAGGTATGGAAGTCCGCCGACAGGGATACCGTGCGGCCCGGAATCACGCAGATATTCCGGGCGAAACGGTTTACGGAGGGTAAGTACCGGAATTTCAGCCCGGCAAAGGCGGTGCTCTGAGCATGCGATTTTCCTATCTGATCTGTTACGACATCTGCGATGACAAGCGACTGCGCAAAGTCTTTCAGACGATGCGGGGGTACGGAGATCATTTGCAGTATTCGGTGTTCGAGTGCCAATTGACTCTGACGGACCTGGCGCGGTGCCGGGCGGAATTGGCAGCGATCATTCACCATACCGAGGACCAGGTGCTGTTTGTGAACCTGGGGCCCGCCGAAGGGCGGGGGGACCGCGTGATCGCGGCGCTCGGAAAAGCTTACACGGCGGTGGATGCGCCGTGCATCATCGTGTGAGGTGTCCCAATGGGCGCACTGCCAATCCAAATTGAAGCGAAGCGGGAGCTACCGGACTATCTGCCGGCGCGGATGGTCAACGAATTCGCGTATTGTCCGCGCCTGTTCTTTTATGAATGGGTGGAGGGACTGTTCGCGGAGAGCGTCGATACGGTCGAGGGATCGATTCAGCATCGGCGCGTCGATGCGAAGGCGACGGCGCTTCCGGACGCCAGGGAGTTGCCGGAGTCGATCCACTCCCGAAGCGTGACGCTGGCTAGCGAGCGGCTGCGGGTGATCGCGAAGATGGATTTGGTGGAGGTCGAGGGCGGCATCGTGACGCCGGTGGACTACAAGCACGGGCATCCGCGGGAGGGAGCGGAGGAGCTGGATTTATGGCCGAGCGACCGGGCGCAATTGGCGGTCCAGGGAATCGTGCTGCGGGAGAGCGGGTACCGGTGCGAGGAGGGCGTCGCATATTACCGCAAGACGGGACAGCGGGTGCGGGTGGTATTCGATGAGGCGCTGATCGCGGAGACGGAAGCGCTGATCCTGGCGGCGTGGGGCGCGGCGGAAGCCGGGGAGATTCCGCCACCGCTGGTGGATTCGCCCAAGTGTCCGGGGTGCTCGCTTGTAGGTATCTGCCTGCCGGATGAGACGTGGCGGGCGGGCGCGGAGGAAGTCGAGGAGCCACAACAACTGGCGTTGTTCGATGTGCCTCTGCGCAAGCCGGTGAAGCGCGAAGTCCGCGCGATGATGACGCCGCGCAGCGAACTGCGCCCGCTGTATCTCAACAGCCAGGGAGTGAAGCTTGGGAAGAGCGGGGCGGTCCTGCAAGTGAAGGACAAGGAAAAGCTGTTGCAGGAGGTGCGGATCGGCGAGATCTGCCAGGTCAACCTGATGGGGAACGTGCAGATCACGACGCAGGCGGTGCAGGCGCTCTGCGATGCGGAGGTGCCGATCTGTTACTTCTCGATGGGCGGGTGGTTCTACGGCATTACGTTGGGCTTGAACACGAAGAACGTGTTCCTGCGGAGGAACCAGTTCCGGCTTTCGGAGCAGGAGTATTTCGCGCGGACGATTTCGCGACGGCTGGTGGCGGGGAAGATCCGCAACCAGCGGACGCTATTGCAGCGGAATCACGTGGAGCCGAAGCGGCAGACGCTAGTGGGCATGAAGGAGATGGCGGATCGGGCGGAGGGAGCAGGATCGCTGGAGGAGTTGCTGGGAATCGAGGGGAATGCGGCGCGCATGTACTTCGGGGAATTCGGGGGGATGATGAAGCCGGACGAGGAGGCGGAGGCGCGTCCGCTGCCGTTCGAAGTGGACGGGCGGAACCGACGTCCACCGAGGGACCCGGTGAACGCGATGTTGTCACTGGGGTACAGCCTGCTGGCGAAGGATCTGACCGTGGCGTGCTACGCGGTGGGCTTCGATCCGTACGTGGGGTTTTTCCATCAGCCGCGGTTCGGACGGCCGGCGCTGGCGCTAGATTTGATGGAACCGTTTCGCGCGCTGATCGTGGATTCGGCGGTGCTCACGGCGGTGAACACGGGGATGGTGACGGCGCGCGATTTCGTCCGAGCGGGTGGCGCGGTTGCGCTGACAGCGGGCGGCCGGAAGGCATTTTTCCGGGCTTACGAGATGCGGATGGATAGTCTGGTGACGCATCCACTGTTTGAATATCGTGTGAGCTACCGCCGGCTGCTGGAGATCCAGTCGCGGCTGCTCGCGCGGGTTGTGGAGGGGGAGATTGGAGAATACCCGGTATTTACGACGCGCTAGGCGGGTGCGAGCGGCGGGATGGCGTCGGCGGAGCGGGGATCGCTCGCAGGTACGTAATATCGCGAGATGGTGCGAGTTAGGGACGCGGGGGGGCGGGTTGGGATGGAGGTTTCAGAGTAAAATGGAGAGGCGCTCGCGGACGGACGCGCAGGTCATTGAAAACAGAATAGAATGGAAGGGTGCTAATTCCACGACCGCGCGGTCGTGGCCTCATTGAAGCATGTAAATCCCGTGGGTGAAGATCTGATTCGATTTAATTCCACGACCGCGCGGTCGTGGCCTCATTGAAGCGCCCTCGGCGTCCTTCACATCGCCGTCCACCGAGCTCAATTCCACGACCGCGCGGTCGTGGCCTCATTGAAGCGTCATCAGGCGGACGTATCCCTTGGCCGTCACATGACAATTCCACGACCGCGCGGTCGTGGCCTCATTGAAGCATCGAGAGCTTGCCGTAGGCGCCCTTGCGCGGCATCAATTCCACGACCGCGCGGTCGTGGCCTCATTGAAGCGTTGAGGACGAACGGAATCGCCGGGCAGCTCGCAGGAATTCCACGACCGCGCGGTCGTGGCCTCATTGAAGCGTGAAAGACCCGCTGGTTCCCACTCCGAGTACGCCTAAATTCCACGACCGCGCGGTCGTGGCCTCATTGAAGCTTTCAAGCCGAGCAGGCCAAGGCACAGAAGCAATGGAATTCCACGACCGCGCGGTCGTGGCCTCATTGAAGCAATCCCAAACTCCTTCCGCGCAATGCCGCGCGCGTAATTCCACGACCGCGCGGTCGTGGCCTCATTGAAGCAGTCGAGCAGCGCCGAGTAGTAGCAGCTCCCGATCTCGAATTCCACGACCGCGCGGTCGTGGCCTCATTGAAGCCGGCTGGTGCGGCCATACGCCGGTTATCTGGCCGGTAATTCCACGACCGCGCGGTCGTGGCCTCATTGAAGCGCCGTTTTTCGAGCGCTCTGCGCGGTGTGCGGGACCAATTCCACGACCGCGCGGTCGTGGCCTCATTGAAGCCCATTCCGGCCCATAGCGTTTTTCCAACCCCGCTCTAATTCCACGACCGCGCGGTCGTGGCCTCATTGAAGCCGGTGGAATAGACGGCAGTAGCAGCGCGCCAAGCAGAATTCCACGACCGCGCGGTCGTGGCCTCATTGAAGCTGTTGCGTGCTTGCCTTCCATACCAACCCATCTACTTAATTCCACGACCGCGCGGTCGTGGCCTCATTGAAGCAATATTGGCAGGAACTCCGGTGCCCAGGGACTAACAATAATTCCACGACCGCGCG
>Ga0326727_10002561_pt1 | contig 61461 bp, 44 predicted proteins | sample MB2enrmetagenome_FD_207643 | JGI IMG/M metagenome (GOLD analysis project Ga0326727, IMG submission 207643) | Lab enriched peat soil microbial communities from McLean, Ithaca, NY, United States - MB29MY | ecosystem: Environmental > Terrestrial > Soil > Wetlands > Peat | place: USA: New York...
TTGAGCGTGAATGTATTTGAGCAAGTGCCTCTGGCTGAATTGGTTGCGAAAACCGCATCTCAAAATGAAACCACCACTTCTCATAACCAATTGGTATTCAACATGTTTTAGCCGGATGACAGTGATACGGTATGAGCACCGGTTCCCCCAATCCGATAGACCGGCGGGTATTGGGTATACGGCAATCTACTGCGACAGCACATTGAGTGGTGGCAACGCTACGGGTATCGACATTGAGGTACGAGACAAAGTCGCGTACTTCAAATCCCAGAAGGGTCAACCGTTGTGGTCGTGCGCGCTGGATGGACAACCCATCGTTCCCGAGGATGTGGTTGTGCAGAGTGCCCTAGGAGCATTCACGAGTTTCTGGCCGAAGATCGGCAGTAACCGCTTGTCTCTTGATGAGTTCGTTTGCTGTGACCCCATCGGAGGAAACAAATACAGCGTCAGCTTTCGGTTAGCCGCCCCCTTCGCCGGGAAGCCCTCCACGGCGAGATATGCACTGATCGAAGTGGATGTTAGCACCAACGGAACTGTTGCAGAGAACGAAGTCCGCTGGACCTCACGGTGAGCACTAGAAATGCAAGGCGACAGGAAGAGAAACCGGCTAACGAGACGCTGGAGACGAACGGTCGCCCCGCTTCTCCGCTCGGAGCGGGTCTCTGCGACAGCGAATAGCCAAAACTGAGACCACAAGAGCGGCCTTTCCTGGATGCGTTTTTCCCTGGTGGCGGTGGCATTGCCACAGGGTTGCGAGGCCAGCCGGGGCGCAATCCTGGGAATCCGCCTTCGTCATCCTCCGTCGCTCGAGCTTTGGAGGACAGGAGACTTCCGTCGTCGTTAAAACTTCCGCCGTCGTTCTCACTATGGCGGACAGGATGGCGGACAAGACGGCGGGACAGGCAACACGGGAACGCGGAGCGGGGAAAATCTGGTTACGGCACTGGTATGCCCAGATCGCGACAAATTTTCCGAGCAAGAAATTTGTTGATCTCAGAGTGCCGGGGCAGCGCAGAGCGCCGATTGGAAGCGGGATTGCCCCACCACGAGTGGTCACTGCCTTCGCGGACGAAAACACACCCGTGGGCCGTGAGATGGCGGATGAGTTCCCGCCGTTTCACAGAACGATGGCTTCTTCCTGGTACCCTTCCTGCGCGGCAGCGAGGGCATCCTCGCGATTAAACTCCAACGCCTCTTTTAAGGCGGAGCGCAAGTTTTTCACAAGCTCGGCGCGAGTTTTGCCCTGGCAATTGACGCCCGGAATTTCCTCCACCCACCCAATCCACCAACCAGCATCCTGTTTGATCACTGCCGTAAAATGACGATTCATGTTTCAAAAGCAAACCTGCTGCAAGAACAGTGCAGGAAGACAGAAACGAAATCAATGCGGAAACTGGCGCTTGATTGCAGACGCACGGTACAAGTGTTCCGATGGATTGTCAATTTCGAGTCAGGCGTTTTCACCGGCACGGCCCTGCCGGGTGCGGAGCCAAGGCCGCGCTCAAGCGGAGAGGCTCTTGCCGGCGGAGCGAGCGGCGACCAGACGGATCATCTCGCGCGCGGAGGGGATGTTCAGCCACCAACCCAGGGCAAAGTAAATGAGAGTCGCGGCGGTCATCGGCGCAAAGACCTCGCCCAACCGCGCCAGCAGGCCGGCGTGGCCAAGATGCATGTCCCACAGGAGCCGCCCGTACCACGCCGCCAAACCGGCCGCCAGTCCCACCGCCCCCAGGGCCGGCAGGGCCGCCACGGTTTCCCCCATGTCCAGCGTGCGCAGTTTCTTGCGCAAAGCGAAAAGCAGCAGGCCCAGGTTGCAGGCCGCGCTGAGCGTATTGGCCAATCCAAGCGCCCCGGGCCCCAATTGGCAGCCGAAGAGGAACAGCGCTGTCAAGAGCAGATTTACCGCCAGGCAGAAAATGCTGATCCGCATCGGCGTCAGGATGTCGCCCACCGCGTAAAACGCGCGCGCGAAAATGTTCACCAACGAAAAGGAAACCAGCCCCGGCACCAGGCACACCAGCGCGAAACTGACCTGTTCGGTGGACTCGGCGTCGAACTTGCCCCGCTCAAAGAGCAGCCGCACGATGGGCGCCGCCAGCGTGAAGAGCAGCACCGAGGCCAGCAGGTTGATGAACAGGATGTGCCCGGCCGCCTGCCGCAGCGTGGCGCGAAATTGCCCGAAGTTCTTTTCCAGCGCCAGCCCGGCCAACGTCGGCAGCAGGAAGGTTGCCAGGGAAAGTCCGAACACTCCCTGCGGCAGTTCCATCAGCCGCACCGCGTAGGCGAACTGGCCCACGATGCGGGCGCTCTCCCCGTAGGCCAGGCTCTGCGTGAGCAAGACGTTGATCTGGAAGGCCGCCACGCCCAGAATGCTGGGAATCATCTTGGCCGCCACCTCCCGCACCGTCGGATCGTGCCAGAACGGCGTCCACCGGAAACGAAAGCCCTCGCGCCGAAGGGTGGGAACCTGGAAAAGCGCCTGGGCCACCCCTGCCACCAGCACGCCGATGGCCAGCGCGAAAATCCGCGTGTCAAGCCTTTTGCCCATCAGCGGCGCCAGAAACCAGACCGAGCCGATCATGACAATATTCAAGACCGCCGCCCCCAGAGCCGGGATGAAGAAATGCCCCCGCGCGTTGAGGATGCCGATAAAAACAGCCCCGAGGCAGGCCAGCACCATGTAGGGGAACATCAGCGCCATCAATTCCAGCATCAGATGCGTGTTCGGTTTCCACGATCGCAGCGCCAGCAGCGCCCCGATGACCGCCATGGCCACCAGCACAATGGCCGACGAGATCGCTATCAAACCCGACACCACGGCGTTGGCCGACTGCCACATGGCTTCGGTCCCCTTCTCTTTCTCACGGGCTTTGAAAATGGGAATGAAGGCCGCCGTCAAGGCGCCTTCGCCCAGCAGGCGGCGGAAGAGGTTGGGCGCCATGTAGGCGTAAATGAACGCGCCGTACACCCCGCTGGTGCCCATGAACGCCGCATAGACCTGCTCCCGCACCAATCCCAGCACACGGCTGGTCAGCGTCGCCGCCCCGATGCCTCCCGAAGATTTCAACATTTTCGACATGATCCCAGTCCTATTCTACTTTTGGCAGGCCGGTCACCCGCGCAAAATATCCTCCCTTGGCTCGCAATTCCGCCGGCGTCCCGAACTCCGTCAACCGCCCCTCCTCCAGGACCAGCACCCGGTGGAAGCCGGCAATGGTCGCCGGACGATGCGCCACCATCAGCGCCGTGCGGCCCCGCAACAATTGGCGCAAACTTTCCGCGATCAACTCCTCGCTTTCCCCGTCCAGCGCGCTGGTCGGTTCGTCCAGCAGGATGATCGGCGCGTCCTTCAAAAACGCCCGCGCCAGGTTGATCCGCTGCCGCTCCCCGGCGCTCAACCGCGCCGCCCCTTCGCCGATGCGGGTCTGGTACTTGTCCGCCAACTTCTCGATGAACCCCGCCGCGTTGGCCGCCCGCGCCGCCGCCGCGATCTCACCGGGCGGCGCGCCCGGTTTGCCGTAAGCGATGTTCTCCGCCACGGTGGCCGGCAGGATGATCGGCTCCTGGGGAACAACTCCGATATGCCGGCGCAGGTCCTTCAAATCCAGCCGCCGCAAATCCACCCCGCCCAACTCCACCTCACCGCGTCCCGGATCGAAGAACCGCGGCAGCAGCAGCAGGAGCGTTGTCTTGCCCGCCCCGCTTGGCCCGACGATGGCCGCCGATTCGCCCGCGGCCAGCCGGAAGGTCACCTCTTTCAGCACCTCGCGCCCCGGTTCGTAGGCGAAGCAGACTCCCCGAAACGCAATGTCCCCCGCCTCCGGAACCTTGGCCGCCGGGCTTTGGACCCGCACCTCGTCGGGCGTGTCGAGAATTTCAAACACCCGCCGCGCTCCCGCCAGCGCCCCCGCCACCGTCGCGCCGACGTAGGACAATTGGCTCAACGGCTCGTAAAGCAGCACCAGATACGAAAGAAAAACAAACAGTCCCCCAACCGTCAGGCATCCGGCCAGCACTTGCCGGGACCCCAGCCAGGTGGTCACCGCGGTGCCAAATCCGAAAATCACCGCCACCGCAAAACCATAACCCAACTCCGAGCCGTGCTGCGAGAGCCGCAGGCGTTGCGCCTCCTTCGCCTCCCCTTGAAAGCGCTCCGCTTCCAGTTCCTCGCGCGTGTAACTTTGTGTCAGCGGCAGCGCGGCGATGCACTGTTGGACCAGGGAGGTGACGCGGCTGTCGGCTTGTTGCGCGCGGGTCGTGCGTTCCCGCATCGCGCGGCCGAAAACGCGGATGCCCATGACCAGCAACGGCGCCAGCGCCAGCGCCACCAGCGTCAGCGGCAGATTCAATCGCGCCATGATGCACGCCATGACCGCCAGCGAGAGCGACGCCGTCACGAACGTCATCAGCCCTTGCTGAAAGAGCGTTTGAATCGAGTAGGTGTCCCAGGAGGCCCGATAAATCAAATCGCCCGCCGTCGCGCCCTGGTGGAACCGGAGCGAAAGCCGCAGCAAACGATCGAAGATTTCCGCCCGCACCCGCGTCAATCCGCGCAGGCTCACCTGGATGGAGTAATAATTTTGCGCGGACGAAAGGCCGCCCTGCGCAAAATACAACAGAAAAATCGCCGCGCTCAACCAAGCCGCCATCAAGGGTCTGGCCCACGTTTCCATGGGCGCGCGCTGGCCCGGCAACGGCTTCTGGCCGAGGACCGAATCAATCAGCACCGCCACGGGCCAAGGCTTGAGCACGTTTAATGCGACGTTGGCCAGCAGCAGCCCGAAGACCCCGGCCACCCGGCCCGCGTCGGGCCGGAAATACTTGAGCACCCGCAACAGGTCTTTCATCCGGGGCCGGATGTTAGGGTGCGGCACGCCCTCAATCCAGCCTTTCCCGCGCGGCGCGCCGCCGAAGGCGTAACTGCCGAAGATGATTGACCCGGTGTCTATGCAGAAATGACTTGCGGTTTTGCAGGTGCCCTTCTGGCCGTGCAATTGACAATTGGTCATTGAGAATCTGCAATTGGCAATTGAGCTGTTGGGAAAGCGGAACTCAATTGCAAATGACAAATTCTCAATGACCAATTGTCAGAAAATGCGCTTTCAGGAGCCTCCTCAATTCTGTTCGTATTACGCCGCGCTTTCCGAACTTGTTTTTGCTCGGCCCCTTAACCGGCGGCGTAGCGGCGCAGGTATTTGACCGCCACGCTCAGGTCCTTGGGCCAGGGCGCGCGAATGGTGACGGCCTGATCGGCGCCGGGGGGACGGATGACCAACTCCGCGGCGTGCAGGGCCGGCCGGCAAATCAACGGTTTCTCGGTCCGGCCGGGCTTGAGGCGGTATCCCGGCTTGAGCGCGGACAACATCAGCGGCGGACCGCCGTAAAGATCGTCGCCGACCATCGGCAGGCGCAGATGCTTGAGGTGGGCGCGAATCTGATGGGGGCGGCCCGTCAACGGCCGGCATTCCAGGAGCAGGAAACCCCTGAAGGTCTCCTGCACGGAGAACTCGGTGCGGGCGCGCTTGCCCTTCCGGCAATCCACGCGCACGTAGCCGGCCCGCAAGGGATGCGGCGCCAGGCCGGCCTCGCAGACGAAGTTGGGCGAGGCGGCCGCCCCGCGAACCAGCGCCAGGCAAAGCTGGACGGGCTTCTCGGCGCCCAATTGTGCGGCCAGGGCGGCCAGAGCCGGTTTGTCCTTGGCCAGCAACAGGACGCCGCCGGCCTCGAAATCGAGCCGGTGCGTGTTCATCAGATAAACCAGGCCGCGCTCCCTGGCCCAGGAGGCTCCGCGGGCCAGGTCGCGGTGAAGCAGGTCCATCAAGCTGGGGCGCGCCGGGGCGCGGCGGTCGGGGGAAACCGGCAGGCCGGCCGGTTTGTCAAGGGCCAGGAGATGCTCGTCCTCAAAGAGGATGGGAATTTCCCAGAATTCGGCGGTGGCGGGAGAGGAGAGTTTGATGGCCTGGCTCACGTCTCAACCCGCGCCGATCTTCTCCGAGGGAATGGGGACCAGGCGCAATTGCAACTGCCGGCCAAACCATTCCTGGAAAGCGGCCATCTGCCGGTCGGCGCGCAACCGGGCCACGTAATAGGGCAATTGCTGCTTGATGAGCGCCTCGTCCACCGGCAACCGCTGCTTGACACATACGATAAAGCCGCCGTCGGACGAGGGAATGAATCCGGAAGCCTGGCCCTCGGGCAGGGCGTAGGCCGTTTGTTGCAATCGCACGAAGTCGCTTTTCTCCATCGTCGGCGGCGAGTTGGTGCTGGTCAGCGCAAAGGGGGGCAGGCTCTGCGGCTTGAAACCTTGCGCCTGGCACACGGCGTCGAATGTCTTGTCCTGGGTCAGTCCCGCCTGGAGGGCGGCGGCGAGCTTGGCGCCCGCTTCCTTGGCCAGGGCGAGAGCTTTTTCGTCGCGGTAATCGCGCACGGCTTCCTCATGCACCTGGGCCAGAGTCCGCAGTTCGCTGGGCAGCCGCTTTTTCAGGCCGGCCACATAGATGGCGTTTTCACCGGCCAGCGGGGAAGGCGCATAGAGGAGGGAATGGTCCGCGTCGTCCGGATCGTTTTCGCGCAAGGAGAACAGAAGATGCAGAGTCTTGGAGGGCACATTCAAATCCGGGCAGCCGTCCTGTTCGTCGAACGGTTCGGTGGTCCTGACAGTCATGCCCTTGGCTTTGGCCAGCTTGAACAAGTCCGACACGGCATAGGGATGGGCCTCGTCGTGGCCCTCGCCCAATTCGCCCAGGAAGGCGTTGGCGTCCTTCATGGCCTCCTGCGCGGCGGCGAACTGGCGCATTTGCTTTTTGAGTTTGGCCACGGCCGCCTCGGCGCTCAGAACGTTGCCCGAATCGTCCTTGAAGGATTCCGGTCCTTGCTGGTGGTAGTATTGATCAACGCGGTCGTCCAGGTTGGTGCCGATCAACTTGTCGGCCCGCGCCAGAAAATTGGAGGGATCAAAGACGATATAGTTGATCTGGATGCGGTCGGGCAGCCTGTACTCGGCCTGGTGCTTGGCGAAGAAGTCCTGCAACTCCGCATCGGTGGGCGTCGTCGCTCCGTAGTAGTTGGCCGTCGGGAAGGTCACCACCTCGGCGACCATGGGCGTGTTGTCGCGGCGGCAGAAGAACTCGGCCTCCTTGGGAGTGATGAGCGCCCCGCTCAGGCCGAAAAGAGAGGCCAGGTACTCCTCGCCCATTTGATTGCGCACGAAGCGGTTAAAATCGTCCACCGTCAGGCCCCCTTTGCGCATCAGTTCGTTTTTGACGAAGTCCTGGAACTTGTCCGCGGGCATGGGTTGATCGGGCGGCACGCCCAGCAGTTGCTTGGCGAACCGGGCGGCGGCGTCGGTGGTGGGGACGACCTTGTACTGCCTGACCAGGGCGTCCATCAGCATAGCCCGCTCGGCCCAACCTTGGATTTGTTTCTTCTGTTCTTCGGTGTCGTTGGGCCAGGCGCCGGTGCGCAGGCGGAAGTAGAAGTGCCCTTCCCGTTCGGCGGCCTGCCATTGGGGGAGGGTGACCGGCTCGCCGTTGACAGAGCCAAGGTTCGGGCCGGAGGAGGAGCGCATTTGGCCCAGGTTGTATCTCTGGCTGGGGGAGAGATAATAGACGAAGGACAGAATGGTGGCGGCGATAATCACAGCCCAAAGCCATTGTTGGTGCCGGCGGATGGTGCCAATCATACGAATTATATAAAACTCATGCCGCGCCCGCCCCAGCCGGTTTATCCGCCAGGCAACGAGCGCGAAAAGCCATACTACGGACAAATGGTTTTTGCGCAAGCACGGAAAGTGCGCGAAAACCGCTTGAATCCAACGGCCATCGGCTCCATCATTGCCGCCGGTCGCGAGTCGCGTTGACGCGCCCGCGCCAGGATGAACGCACGATGAAAAAGATCTTTGCCCTGCTCCTGCTGCCCGCCCTTTTGGCCGGCTGCACCACCTCCATCACCAATCTGACCTCCGCGCGCCTCCCGCGCGACCCCTCCGGCTATTACCGGGTGGAGGCGCAATGGTACAGCCGGCGCGAGGTCGTCCGGCCCGATTCCTTCAAGCCGCTGGTGGTCGTCGGTTTTGAAAACTATCCGATGCGGCCGGTCCCGGTGGTCAAGGACCGGTGGGAGGCCTACATTCCGGTCCCGGCGGACAAGAGCATGGTCCTGTACCATTACAAGTTTGACTTTCAGGACACCGGCTTTAGCCACCACCAGGCCAACAGCCTGATGTCAGCCGACTGTCAACTGAAGATCGTGGACAAGTAGCCGGCGCCTGTGGAAGCGCCCGCACGGGTCCGGGCAAAAACAACTTCCGATGACGAGCCGCTCTTCAAACATAATCGAGGCGGCGCCTGGAAGCGCAGGTCATTGACAATGGGTCATTGAAGATTTGTCATTTGCAATTGAGTCCCGCTTCCCCAACAGATCAATTGCCAATTGCAGATTCTCAATGTCCAATTGTCAATCAGCGCCCTCGAATTCTCACGCGCTCCGCAACGAGCTTCGTCGAAAGGACACTGGCAAAACCGGAAGTTATTCTTGCGCGGACGCTACTACGTCGCGCCTGCTCCGCGCCGTTGGAAGGCGGCCTCATACAACTGGACGAAGTCCTTTTCCCCGGCGGGCCGCGGATTGAAGCCGGCCGTCCATTGCCGGGCCGCTTCGTCCGCCAGCCGGGCAATGGAGGAGGAGGGCACGGCGCAGTCGGCCAGCGAACGGGGCATGCCCGCCAAGTTGAGAAGCCGATCCACTTTTTCCGCCAGCGCCGGCGCGTCCAGGCCGGACAATTCGGCGTAGAGCCGGGCGGTTGGCGGGTCTGCCGCGTTGAAGCGGATGACGGCCGGCAACATCATCCCGACCGCCTGGCCATGCGCGAGATGAAAGTAGGCGGTCAACGGATTGGCGGCGGCATGGGCCGCGCCCAACATGCTGTTCTCGATGGCCAGGCCGCCCAGCGCCGCCCCCAGCAGCATGTCCGCGCGCGCTTCCAGGTCGTCCCCCTTTTCCAGCACGCGCGGCAAGGCGGCCAGGCAGAGGCGGAAGGCCTCGCGCGAATAGGCCAGCGAAATCGCGTTGCGCTTTTTGGTCACTGCCGTCTCCAGCGCGTGCGAGAGCGCGTCAATGCCCGTGCAGGCGGCCACCCGCGGGGGCTGAGTGAGCGTCAACGCCGGGTCCAAAATGGCCGCGCGCGCCGCGGCCTTGGGGTCGCCGCAGGCCATCTTTTGGCCGGTCAGGGCGTCGGCGATCAGGGCGAAGGATTGGCACTCGCTGCCGGTGCCGGCGGTGGTCGGAATGGCCAGCAGCGGGAGCATGGGCCGGACCGCCTTGCCCACGCCCCAATAGTCCTGCATGCGGCCGCCGTTTGTCAATAAAAAATTACACCCCTTCGCCGTGTCCATGCTGCTGCCCCCGCCCAGCCCCGCGATGCCGTCAATGCCCCCCTCCCGCGCCGCCCCCAGGCATGGCTCCACGTCCGCCGTCGTCGGATTTTCATGCACTTTGTCAAATAGAACCGCCCCGACGCCGGCCCGGCCCAAAGACTGGCAGAGCCGCCCGGCGTGGCCGGCGGCGACGACGCCCGGATCGGTGACAACGAGGACTTTTTTCATGCCGTTTTCGCGGGCCAGTTCCCCGGCGCGTTCGACCGCGCCAACGCCAAAGACAATGCGCGTGCGGGGCTGGTGATCGAAGGGGCTGAGGGCCGGGAGGGGCGCGTTCATTTGGAAATCTCGAGGGCGCGCCGCCGATAGAGGAAATCGAACATGTTGCCCTCGTGCGGCTGGTCCCAGGAAACGGTCATGGTGGAAATGGGCCCGACGTTCAGCCGCTCGATCCAGGGCGATTCGACCAGTTGCGCGATGAACGCCGCGTCGTCCGTGATGGCCGTCACCGCCAGCGAAGGCCCGATCTGCTCCAGCATCGCCGACTGCGGCACGGCCACGACGCTGGCGTACGGGCAGAGAAACTCGCGGTTGGCCAACGGATGCGCCAAGGAATCGCACAACACGATCGTGGGCCGCAGGTAAAGGGCGGCCTCGAAACGGACTTTGCGCGGCCCCTGGCGGTAGGACGCCGTGACCTCGCGCGCCCCCGGCGTTCGCAGCCCCTCCTCGATGGCGCTGTCAATAAAATCGGCCATCCTGGGATTGGCGAACGCGGCCAGCCCCGCGTTTTCATCGTCGGCGGGCAGCGGCGCCACGGGGCCGAGCCGGCGGGCCAGCGCGTCGGCGATCTCCTCCGCGTGCCGCGGCACGACAATGGCGGAGGCGTTGATGCAACTGCGGCCGCCGTTGTCCGCGATGGACGCGGCCATCACGTCCAGAAATTCGGGCCAGCGTTCGATTTGGTCCTCGCCGACGAGGATTTTGCTGTGGCCGGGGCCGTGGATTTGAATGGCCGGATTGTTGGCGTAGGCCGCCGTCGTGCTTTGGTCGCCGAAGAGGAGCGCGCGCCCGCAGCCGCGCAAAATCTCACCCGCGCCTTCGTGATCGGCGGGATAGAATCCAAAGGCCTCCGCCGGGCAGCCCGCCGCGATGAAGGCCTGGATCAGCCGATAGGGCGTCCAAGGTTCCTCGCGTCCGGGTTTGATGATGACGGGGATTTTCAACGCAATGGCGGGCAGCCAAAGCGAATTGACGGCGGGCGAATTGCTGGGCATGACCAGCCCCAGGCAGGGCGAGGCGGGATAAAAGCACAACCGCCCGCCATAGCCCCGGTCCAAAACGGCCGCGTCCAGCCCGCGGGTGAGGCCGCGCAGGATCGTTCCCATGTTGGCCAGGGCCGAGTGGATTTTGGCCATGTTGCGGCGGACCATGACGCGCGGCAGGCCGCTGCTGGCGGAAAGCGATTCCTCGTATTGACGCGGCGATTGCGCGCCGCCGCCCAGGGGAAGCGTGCCGTTGAGGAATAGTTCGCCCGCCTGGGCGCAGATTTCCAGCAGGCGCGCCACGGGGATTTGCCGCAACGCCGCGCGCGCCTCGCAAACGCGGGCCAGGTCCTTGCGGATAAGGCCGGCGTTGACCTGGCTAAGTGTGGCCAGGACTTCGCCAGTGCGGCAATTGACGATGTTGCCTTGGTCGAGGCTCTCGTAGGCTCGTCCGCGCCGCAGTGCTGGAATGTGAGGAACAGTCATTCGCAAATCAACTCGTTGCAAGATATAGCGAAAGACGCCCAATTCCAGCGTGTTTTTCGGCGGAACGGTGTCTTTCAGTCATTTCTTGTTTTTTTGGTTCAATTAAGTGCAATTAAGTTAAATCAAGCTGAACTTGCCCGGTTCCCCGGCGTCAGGCGGTGAGCTTTCAACAGGGGCCAATGCCAGCCGGGGCCGGTCAGAGCTTAAGGAGAAAGGTCCGATGATCTGGCGCTGGTGCTTCGGAGATAAGGATTCTCCAAAAAATGCGGCGGTCCTTTTGCCTTGTTTTGTCGGATGGGGTGATCCATCACGTGCAACGTGAACATGTGCTTGAGCCAGGCCGCCTTGCGAAAAATGCGGGAGCATTCCAGGAATTCGTAGCGGCATATCTTCCTGAATTGGTGTTGTTCATTGAATTCGTTGATGGCCAGCAGTTCGCCCGCATAAGGGTTGTGACCTTCAAAGTCAATGTCATCCAGGTAGATGCCGACCATGGGGAGGTAGCATTGCGGCGGGCCGTCGAAGAGTTTCAGCGCGTCCACAGTTGAGCTATAGTAATCCACATCCACGACGGCGTAACCGATCGGGGCTTGCCCGGTTAATTTATCTTTGACAAATTGAGGCGCCGTCAGGCCCAGTTCTCCCAGGACCAGGTGGCCGTTGGCGGGCAATCTGGTCTTCAGTGCCACAAAGTCGGAAGGAAAGTCGCCCTCGCGGTAATACTCAGGGTGATCTCGATAATCACGGTGCGCGGGCATTCCTTTGCCGGTATCAAATCCATAGACTTGGATGTCCACACCCGTCAGGGTGGACACTTTTTGGGCGAGAATACAAATATTCATGAGTCCGGCGCCGGCGGCGACGCCGAATTCGATCACGCTCACTGCGGGCAGACCGTGCCATTTAGCCTGATCGGCGGCTTTGAGCAGGGAGAAGGCGTGACTGTGCCGCAAAACCAGGTCGTACGCCACTTTTTGGCGAAAGGAGCCGAACAGAGCGACGAAGACCGAAATCACATTCAGATGGAGCGGCTCCGTCAAGCGTTCGTAGAATATCCTGCGCCGAATATGGCGGCGCATTAATTTCTTGTGCAAAATCATACATTGCAGGTGTCAGTGCAATCAGTTCTCACTTTCCAAACTCTCTTGTTTTCTCTTCGCTCCGGCGAATTGGCGGCGCATTTGGCGAAGCGTGGGCCTAGTCTGGCAGAAAGCGCGCCGCTGTCAACCAGATTAGTCGGCGAGGAATTGGGTTTAAGCAGGTTGAATCAACCTAATAAACTCCTTTGACGATGTTGCCTTGATCGAGGCTCTCGCAGGCTCGTCCGCGCCGCAGAGCTGGAATGTGAGGAACAGTCATTTGCAAATCAACTCGTTGCAAGATATAGCCAACGGCGCCCAACGATTCCAGTGACTTGTTCTCAACTCTTGACCGTCAGGGGAGCCGATGGCGCCCGATTCAGAGCGCCTGCCGAATCGGCGCGCATTTCATCCTGCCCGCGCGACAGCCAGATTATTTTGGTGGCCACCACAGCGCCCCAGATCATGGCCCCCGGCAGGACAAAAAGCATCAGGATGGGGAGAGCGTCGCCGCTGACGTTCATCTTGAAGACTCCGAATGTCAAAATGCAGGCCACAGAGAGCCAGATGACGGAGGTCGAAATCGTTTTGCTCAATTCGCTGTTCATAATTTTCTTCGGGTTTGTGCTGTGTTTAATAAACGCCCTCGACGATGTTTTTTTCCATCGCGCCGAAGGGGCGCACCTCGGCCACGCCGTCCCAGGCGTAGGGTTCGCGCGGTTCGCGGCGGATGGCTTCGTCCCGCTCCAGGAAGCGGGGCATGAAGAACTCGCGCGTCAAGGTGGTCAGTTCGACGCGGCCCCACTGGCCGTAAGGGACCAGTTGCGTTGTGTCGTTCGGATTGACCACGCGCAGCACCGCGCGCGGCTGCGGGGCGTAATAGGTGACGGAGAAATTATCCTCGGGCCGCAAGGGCACGCTGGCGGCCAGGCCCATCAACGTGTTGCCGTAAGTGGGATAAAAGCCGATGCGCCCCTCCAAAATCTCCTCCACGATGTAGCGCACGGTTTGCGGCGACATGGTTGTGCCGCCGCAGAAGACGCCGCGAATGCCGGCTTCCCAAAGATTGATTTTCTCCCCCAGCGCCTCCAGCAGTTTGGGCGTGGTGAACAGGGCGCTGACTTTGCGGTGCTTGAGAATGGTCACGGCCTGCTCCACCACGTGGTCCATGTAGGCGCGCGCCGCGTCCACTTGCCGGGCGGCCAGCACGCGCTTGACCCAGCGCGGGTCCAGGTCAACGAAATAGCAGAAGCTGCCGCGATAATTGGCCAGATGCTCCACAGCCAGGCGCAGGCGCCGGGGACCGGTCGGCCCGGCCATGAGCCAGGCGCCGCCGGGCGGGAAATGGGCGTCGGAGAGCTTGGCGGAAAACTCCTCGTAATCGGTCTTGTAATCGTCCCAGCCGATGCGTTGCTTGGGCATGCCGGTGGTGCCGCCGGTCTCAAAGACGTTGAACGGACGGCTCTTGAATTTTTTGGGCACCCAGACTTCGGGTTGGAGGTCCCGCAGCCATTCGTCCTGGAAATGCGGGAACCGTGTCAGGTCGCTGAAGCCTTTGACCTCGGCGGCGGGATTCCATCCGGCTTTCCCGGCCCAGTCGAGCCAGAAGGGCGTGCCGGTGTCCGGCGAGAAATGCCATTGCACGATTTCGCGCGCGTGGGCGTCAAGTTTTTCGCGGGCCGACTGCGCGGCGGTGTTGTCAAGTGGAGGCATAGGAAGGGGACGTGTTGAAATATCTGGCCAGCGTGGCCGGGCCGGGCGGTGGAGTCAGAAGCGAAAAGAGAATCACGCAAACGGTCGAGCCGAGCACCATCGGCGCCACGGTCATGAACCCGTTCCAAAAGGCGACATCCCCGCGCGGGTTGAGGAAAAAGACCTTGATCGCTTCTTTGCCTTCGCCCAGTTGCCAGAGAACGTCGCCGGGCTTGTGGCTGGTCTGCATGAGGGCCGTCCAGACCAGAAATCCGGCCACGAAGAGCGTCGCGGCCAGCGCGCCCCATTTGGTGCTGCGCCGCCAGAAGAGCGCCGCCACCATGACCGGCGAGAGGGCCGCGAAACCGGAGAAGGCGTAGCGGACGGCGATCTCGAAAATGCCCTGCTTTTCCTTTAGCGACAAGGCGACCAGATAAGCGATGACCGTGACGACGACGATAAAGCCGCGCGCGAAGTGAACGGAGCGGCGCTCGCCGAATTTCTCATGTCCGCCGTAATGGGCGAAGACATCCTTGGTGAACATCGTGCTCAAGGCCAGCACCTGGTGGGCGTCGGAACCCATCACCGCGGAAATAATTCCAGCGCCCAGAACGCCGGCCAGCCAGGCGGGCGCGTACTTTTGCAACATCTGCAGCAGGACGCCGTCGGGATCGGGTATCTTGCCCAGCGTGGCCGCGCCCAGCACGCCCAGGAAAACACAGGGCAGCCAGATGGCCAGAATGGCAAGGGGATAGGCCACCACCGTCTGTTTGAAAGCCGAGACCCGCCGCGCCGAAAAGCACATGATCGCCATGTGCGGAAACATGATCGAGGAAAGGGGAATGAGCGTGTAGCTCCAGAAAACCTGCGGTGGCATTTTTTCGCGCGTGACCAGAAACCGCGTCTTGGGGTCCGCCGCCAGGTCGTTCATATAATGGCTGAACCCAAGGGGGAGTTGCGAGCTGATCACCGCCACCGCCACCGCCCCAAAACAGAGGAACAGCGTCGTTTGCAGGATGTTGACCCACACCGTCCCGCGCATCCCGCCCAGAAAGACGTTCAGGGTGACGACCACGGCCACCACGGCGCACCCCCAGGCGTAAGGAATCAGGGGTTGGTGGGTGGCGGAGGAAGTGGAAAGGTTGGCCAAAACGGTGCCCCCGCCCATGATGCTGATGATCATGTAAGGCACCAGCATCGCCGCGCTCAAGGCGAAGATGACGGTGCCGATGTGATTGCACTCCCATCGGTCGCGAAAGAAGGCGACCTGCGTCTGGTATCCAAATTTTTTCCCCAGCGCCCACAAGCGCGTGCCGATGAAGAAAATGGTCAGCGGAATGACAAAACAGGACGAGGAGGCCATCAAACCGTAAATGCCGATGCCCTGCCGGTAGGCCTGCCCCGAACTGCCCAGAATGGCAAAGGCCGTCATGTTCGTGGCGAACAACGACAAGAAGAAAACCAATGAACCGATCGAACGGCTGGCCAGGAAAAAGTCCTCCGTGTCTTCGCGGCTCTTTTTGAAGGCGATGCTGCCGATGACGGCGATGATCGCCAGGTAGGCCAGGATAACGATGACGGGAGTCATTTGGAGGATTTATCCCGGTCCTCAAGATGCTTCGGCCAGGCGCACGCCACCAACACCGCCATCAGCGCCGCGGCCAGGATGGAATAGGCCGCATGATAAGCCAGGCCAATGGGCAGAAAGCCGAAAATCATCGGTTCGGCCTGCCGCCAATTCCAGAAGTCCTGGTGCGCCACGTACACGGCAACAATCAACAAAAACAGGAGTATCTTCTTCATTTGTTCTCAGCGGGTTTGGCGGAGTCCAGTTCGACTTTGGGCTTTTCATCGCCCGCCAGGCGCTTGCCCCCGGCATCGTAAAAGGCGAACAGGTGCGTGTTGGAATGCACGTAAAGCGCGCCGTTGGCCGCGACGGGCGTCGAATAGATCGGCGCCCCCAGGTTGGTCGTGCTGATCAGCTTCTTCTCCTTGCTGGCGGCAAAAACGAACAGGTCCCCGTCCTCGTCCCCGCAATAGACCTTGCCGTCGGCCACAAGCGTCGAACCCCACACGTGCGCCTTGAGGTCCTGCACCCAGTACTCCCGGCCCGTCTCGGCGTCCAGGCAATGGAGGAAGCCGGAAAAGTCGCCCACGAACAGCAACCCGTCCGGCGTGATCGAAACGGTCGAAAGGCTGCGATGAATCTTGTCGAAGCTCCAAATCTTGCCCGTCTTGGAAATGTCGCCCGTTTTGGTTGCGTCAATACAATTAAGCATTCCCACGCCTTCCCCGTGCTCCGGGTCCTGGCCGACGGCCACATAAACGCGGTCGTGCCAGAAAACGGGCGTGGCGTTGACTTCGCTGGGGCCGTCCGGGGCCGGGTATTTGTGCTGGGCGTCGCCGGCCCGCCGTTCCGGCGGATTGCAATCGAACCACCAGACTTTCTTGAGATACATCGTGTCGGTGTCCTCCGCGCGGTTGATGGGCGGGCCGGGCACGACGGGCACGATGGGCGAACCGTCGCCTTTTTTTGGCTCCGCGTCGAACGCGTAGCAGATTCCGTCGCCGCCGCCGAAGAAGATCAAGGTGCGCCCATTGACCACGCCCATCGAGGGCGAACTCCATTGGCCGTGGAAAATGCGCGGCCCGATGCCGGCGTTGTCCTCGCCCGCCAGTTTTCCGGTCACCTTGTTGATGGCGATCAGGCTGGGGGAATTGGGGGAGGGGATGTTGACATGCGTCCAGTCCTGCCCGTTGGAGGTGCAGGCGTAAATCAAATCGCCCACGATCAGCAGCGAGCAGTTGGAGGCGTTGTGCGGGAAGACGCCTAATTCGTCCATCATGTCGTACTTCCAGATGATGTCCGCGTCATGCGGGCCGATGCGGGCCGGGGGATTGCCGGGGCCGGCGACATACTGGGCCTCATCCATGAACGGGCCTTGGTTGCCTTTGGCCATGCCTTCGGCGGTCAGGCAGACCACCTCGCAACGGCTGGTGACGACATAGACGCGGTTGGCCTCGACACAGGGCGAGGAGAGCAGGCCCAGGTTCTCCCAATCGTTGACCTTGCCCGAGGCCAGCTTGGGGACGACCAACTGCCAAAGGAACGCGCCGGTTTTCTCGTCGAAACACATCAGGATGCTGCGGTCCCCCTGGTGTTGCGGGTCGCGCGGATTCTCGTTGTTGGTGCCGATGAACACCTTGCCGCCGGCTACCACCACGTTGCCGTAGCTTTGCGAGCCGACTTTGGCCACCCATTTGCAATTGGGCGCGTTGTGCAGGTCCGCTTCCTCTCCGCCGGGCTTGAAGTTAATATTGCCGTTGGTTCCGGCGGTGAAGCGATCGGGCAGGCCGGTCTCCGGCGAAATCATGTCGCGCCCCGGGTCCGGCCCGCCCCAGCGGGGCCAGTCGGCGGCATTAACAATGAAAGCTGAAAAGGCAAAAGCTACAACTAGAACGATTCTTAAGATTGAGCAAGATGGACTGTTAGGCTTCATAAATGGAGGCGAGCAATCATGTCACCCTGTTTGTTTGTCGTTCAAAGTCATTGGCGAAGGTTCAGGCTGCTCAAAGGCGGCGGCTAATCCTTCGCGCGGGCAAACCCGGCCAATTTCGCAGTAATAACGAAGAACATCGGGACAGATGTCGTAACCGTTCGGCCAGGCCGCCGCGTCGAGATCAACAAACACCTTGGCAAAGAATGCAGGGTCTTGAAATGGCTCCGTCAAAGGCCCCCGCGGTTTTTCAAACAACGGCCAAAGGTCAACCTCGCCAATATATCCGTCCTGAAAAACAACGCGCAGCCGATAGCCGCCGGTCGCCCTGACGCCTTTGATTGCATTGCCATATTTCATAAAATTAGAGTGTCACAGAGGGTCAATGGATAACAGCGGCAATTCGGCCTCCGCCCGATTCCAGTTTTCCTGAAGTTCGGCTTGATGAAGGGCGAACCATTCATTGACTAATCGCAAGGCTCGAGGAGGCAAGCTGCCTCGGTGAATCGCGCCGTTGCGGATGTCCACCAAAGCTTCTTGTTCTCCATAATAAGCATGAAAGTGCGGCGGCGGATGGTCATTTATATTCATCCGAATCACAATTCCATAAAATCGGGAAATTTCAGGCATTTCATCTATTCAATTCGCCGTCACCGCAATGTTGTCAATATAAACCCGCATGTTCTGCGGGGAAAATCCAAACAAACCGGGGCAGCCGCTCAGGTTGGCGTGGGCGACGGGCACTTCGCTCGTCCAGGCCTCCGGCTCCGGCTCGCCTTTTTTCCAGGCCTTGCCGCGCACGACGCCCGAACCGTCCGGCGCCACGTCCACCCGCGCCTTGAGGCGATACCAGACGTCAGGCAGCCAATGGAAGGGCGTGCGCTCATCGAGCAACTGCTCGTTTGAGGTGGTCTCCAGCACCTGCTCGTTGCCCTTGAGGCAGATGCGGTAGCGCTGGGCAATGACTCCAACGGTGGACATCTTGCGCTTGTTGCCCTCGCTCATCACGTCGGCCTCGATGGTGTAATTCTTCAAATCCGGCGTGCCCATGAAGACCGTGGCGCGCTGGAAAAAGGGATTGGTAATCGTCTTGACAAGGCATTTGTTCCCGTCCTTCTCCCGCACCTCGAATTTGAATCGCGCCCCGATCCACGGCAGCGGCGGATAAGCGAACGCGGCCGGCCCGGTTTCCCCGGCGGCGGTTTCCGTCAGCGCGCTCTGCTCGAAATCCTCCGTGATCGGCAGGCCCGGCAGCACGCGCCCCCGAATGTAGCCCTTAAGGTCGTCCAACGTGGCTTCAAAGGCCCCCGCCGAGGGCGTCTTGTCCGCCGCGGCCGCCAATTGCCCCTCCGCGTCGAAAGCGGCGTTCATCTTGGCTTTGACTTTCGCCGTCGCCGGGATGAACGACTCCCAGTGAATGGCCTTGGGGTCATCCACTTCCTTTACGGTCAATCCATTGGCATCCAGCTCGCGCGCGTGAAAGGAGACCTTCCCTCCCGGCTGCAGGAGCAACTCGGAGGGCGTGATTTGCAAGGACTTTGCCGGCCCCGGCTCCGGCCAATTGTCCTCCGGCGCGGCGTCGGCCGTTTCAAAGGTGGCCGAGGCGGGCGCGCTGTCGCCAAAGCAATACAGCTTCTGCGTCGTCTGCATGTAGATGCGGCCGTTGTAGGCCGTCGGCGTGCCGTAGCAGCGCCCCTCCAGCACGGCCCGCGAGAGGACTTTCCCCTCCGTGTCGCCCGGGGCGATGACGTATAGCGCGCCGTGGCCGCCGGCGGCGTTTTCCTCGCCCACGGCGGCGGAGAAGCCCGGATCGTTGAGGATCGGCGCGTAGATTTTTCCATCGGCGTAGAGGGGGCACGAATTGCGCTGCTCGATGCCCAATTGCAGGCGCCACAATAATTTGCCCGTCAATGCGTCCACCGCCACCAGGTAGCCCGTCTCGCCCGTCACGTACACACGGTCGCCTACCAGGATGGGCGAGCTGGCCGAGGTGCGGATTTCGTTGTCCCACAATTCCACTTCTGATCGGGGCACGATCACCGGCTCGGCCGCGTTGGTCGGCGTGACGTGCGGAATTTTCAGCCCCACCATCTGTCCCGGCTCATACGGCGTGCCGTAGATGGCGACGATCTCGTCATCCTTGTGCAGGAGGACCGACGCGTTGATGCCCGCCTTGAATAGCGGGACGCGGAAGATCGGCTGGCCCGTGCGCGCGTTCACGCACACCACCGCCCCGTCGCCCGTCGCCGCGTAAAACACCCGCCGGCCGTCCAGCCACGCCAGCACGGGATGGGAATAGGAATTGTCCTTGGGCCGGTCGCCGGGCGTGGAGGCCCAGACCGCCTGCCCGGTTGTTTTGTCAAAGGCATAGAAACGATCCGACGCCGGCCCTTGCGATCCCCAATTGGCCGTGATCCCCCGCGTGATGACCAAATCCCTGTCCACCACCGGCGAGGCGGTGCGCCCGTTGGGGAAAGTCAGCCGCCCGTACTCCTCCATGAGCGAATGCTCCCAGAGCACCTGCCCCTCGGACGTGAAGCCGGCGAAAATCCCCTGCGTGTCCTGGATATAGACGTTGCCCGTCTGCGGATCAAGGGTCGGGCTGGAGGTCGAATAGCGCGTGTAAATCGTGTCGCTCAAAAAATCCAGGTAGAGCTTCTGCCACAGCTTTTTCCCCGTGTTCGCGTCGAAACACGCCACGCCCTCGGACAAATCCGGCCCCTGGCCCTGATAACCCATGATATAAATGCGCCCCTCGCACGCCACCGCCGTGGATTGCCCCGGAAAATCCGCCGTCCACAGCGGATGGGCCGCGTCCAGCGTATCGGGCAGGTTCTTCTCCGCCGACGTTCCGTTTTGGTTCGGCCCGCGCCAACTGAACCAGCCCGTCGGGGCGGCGCGGACGCCGGAATGGGAAAGGAAAAAACCGAGAACGCCCAAAACAATGGGCATCCTCAGCTTCATAATCTTTGAATGCATACAACCAACAAAACGACAACGATCCCGGTGGCAACCGCCGCCCGCCAGGGCCGGGCGGCCATTGTCCTCCAAGATGGCACCACTATCCTGCATGTTGGCCCTTCGCGCAACTGGAATTTTCCCCACCCCGTGATACGTCAGTGACGGCGGGAAAGGAGGGTAGGGCGGGCACTCCGTTGCCCGCCGCGGCGCGCACGGAGTGCGCGCCCTACCAACCTTCACTGACGCATTACCCAGCCCCGCCGTGCCGACCCTCCCGGGAGAGGACCAGGGTGAGGGCATTTCCATCCGCGTCCCGCATCGCCTTGCAACCTCATGTGCCTCACCGCCTCAGAAAGAGTGGCAGAGCCGTCCCGGCTTTATTCACCGCTTTGAATCCGACCCCGTAAACCTCAGCGCGTCGGACCGTGAACTCCCGCGCCGTGGCCTCCTGTCCGCCAAAGCTTCAGCGACGCAGGGTGGCGAAGGCAAAAGCCGCGAGCTGCCCAAATCGTACCTGGAAGCGGGAAAAATGTTACCCTGATGGCTTTTTCGCCCATTATGTACAACACTCGATTTTCGCCACGAATCGGCCATACTAGCCGCATGGGCAAAAAGCGCCGCATCCTGTTGGCTGTTTTACTCGTCGCCGTTCTGGGCGGGCTTGCCTGGTTGATGCAGCGACGGAGTGAGCCTGTTTATCATGGGAAGCCTTTCAGCTATTGGCTGAAGGATTTGGAACATTGGGATAAAAACACCAACAACGCAGCGTTGGTGGCTTTCCATGATATGGGGACGAATGCGATTCCATCCCTATTGGATGTTCTTCAATCTCGACGCGGACTCACTGAGCAAACGCTCATAAAACTCGATATGGACCAGTCTTCTATCTTCCATCATCTATATGAAGACCCATGGGAAAAGAAGATGGCAGCCTCCTGGGCCCTCTATGCGATCGGGTCGAACGCCCTGCCAGCTTTGCCCGTTTTAACCAACATGCTCTTCGATTCAAACGAAACAACTCCAGGCGCAATTGCACTGGCGGGGATCGGTTCAGATGGCGTTCCATTTCTGCTCGCGGCGCTTACCAATCAAAATCACTGGGTCATCCGATGTGCTGCCGCCGAGAGTCTCGGATGGGAGCGATCCGATTTGGAAAGTGTTGTGCCTGCTCTGATTAAGAGGCTGCACGATCCCGACCAGTATGTCCGCTATTCAGTCGCCACCTCTCTGGGGCAACTGCATACCGAGCCGGATATTGTGGTTCCAGCGTTGATGGATGATTTCTCTGGGGATGACACGCTGCTTCGTGCGGAAGTGTTGGATGCCCTCGGGCAATTTGGAACTCAGGCGAGAGCGGCAATCCCAATGGTTGTGGAAGCCTTGAAGGATCAGAATGTGAGCTACGATGCGGCCATTGCGTTCAAGAAAATCGACCCCGAAGCTGCCGCCAAAACGGGTGTGAAATAACTGGAAATCGCTTGCCTGCATCAAGAAAACTGATATGAATTAAGGTCCCTCAGAGTGGCCGGTTTTGATTCGACCCGGGCTGGTTGGTTTTGAAATGACCCGTGACACCAAAGCTATGGTCTGGCCCCTTTGACCTTTGCAAATCGTACCTGGAAGTGGGAAAAAGGAGTTCTTCTCTGCACGAGGAATTCTGTTCCCAGTCTTATTCCTTTGCCAAATATTCCCCTGCCATTTTCCCCGCCCTTTCCTGAATCGTCCAGCGGAAGCCTCTGAAAATCAGCCGCTTGCAAACGACGCGACTTGTCAAGGCCTGTTTTTGGCCGAAAAACAGGGCCATTTTGCAGATAATCGGGGGTCCCACGGAAATTATTTTGCACTTTTTTTCGTGTTTTTCAGGTTTTTTTGGATTTTCTCCCTTGCAAACCGTTGTCTTCCAAGGACAAGCGGCGATCCAGCCCCTCCAAAAAAAATCGTGCCTAAAACACTACCGTAGGTTTTCTGCCCGCCACGCGATGTGCCATAATCGGGGCATGAACGGAAGTATAGTTCAATGGGAAAGGGGCCGGGAGAAGCCGGCCGATCAGAGACAGGGCCGCACGCGCCGGCTGGAAAGACCCGCAAATCACCCGGCCGCCTGCTGCAATTCAGCCCGCCGGGTTGCAGTTAGTACAAGTGATTACAAGTGAATATAAGTGAATATAACCAAATAAAAAAATTTCGAGCCTCTTCAATGATAATGCGTCTGCCACTCACGATGAACCGACAAGGCGGCAATAATGGCCTGCTCCTGCCCCTTTGCCCCCATCTTTTTGCCTATAAAGTGGAAGAGGCGTCCCGCCTCGTGGCTGTGAAAGATCAGCGGCGGGACGCCGCTGCCACCTTTCCTGTGCTTCATGGCGTGACCCTTGCACCCCCCGTCCCCGAATGCTCGGGACTGCAAACCATCGCTGCCGATTGCACTCAATTGCACTTGATTGCACTTAATTGAACCAAAAAATGAAAAAACGGGTTCGCTCGACATTGCCTTCGGCCCTGTTATTTTGAGCATCCATGTTAAGATGATGGAATGAACGTTCTTTTGGCAAACCCGGCCCTGTGCGTTCTCATGTGCGGCGCGGGCCTCTTGGCGCTGGGCGCCGGCCTGGCCCTGGGATGGCGCTTGACGGCGCGATGGCTCAGGGGCCTGGATTCCTCGCAGGAAAAACAGACCCGGCGGCGCGCCGCCGAGTTGGACCAGAAGAACGCCGCCTTGCAGGAGGAAATCCTGCGCCGGACCGAAGCGGAGGAGCAATTGCGCCAAACCGCCGAGCGCCTCGGCCGCCTGGCCGCCATCGTCAAGTCCTCCGACGACGCCATCATTGCCACCACGCTGGAGGGGGTCATCACCAGTTGGAATCCGGCCGCCACGCGCCTTCTGGGCTACGACGCCGGGGAGATTCTGGGCCAATCGGTCACGCTGCTCATTCCCGAGGACCGGGTGGAGGAGGAGAAGCAGACCGTGAAGCGCATTGAGCGCGGCCAGCGCGTGGCCCATTTTGAGGCGCCCCGCCTGCGCAAGGACGGCCGCCTCATGGACATGGCCCTCACCCTTTCGCCCATCGAGGACGCCCAGGGCCGGGTTGTCGGCGCCTCGACCATCGCGCGCGACATCACCGAGCGCAAGCGGGCGGCCGAACGGATCACCGCCTCGCTCCGGGAGAAGGACGCCCTGCTGCGGGAAGTCCACCACAGAGTCAAGAATAATATGCAGGTCGTCTCCAGCCTCCTTCAATTGCAGTCCAACTACCTGCAGGACCCCGAATTGCTGGAGCCTTTCCGGGACTGCCAGAACCGCATCCGCACCATGGCCTTGATCCATGAGAAACTCTACCGCTCCGAGGGCCTGGCGCGCATTGATTTCAAGGAATACCTGGAATCCCTCACCCTGATGCTGCTGCGCGCCCACGGCAAAAGCGCCAAAATCCGGCCCGAATTCCACCTCCAACCCGTCGTCCTGGGCATTGACATCGCCCTGCCCCTGGGGCTGATCGCCAATGAACTGATTTCCAACGCGCTCAAACACGCCTTCGCCGGCCGCCAAAACGGGCTTGTGCGCGTGGGCCTTTGCCGCCATAATGACCGCGAATTCCGGCTGGAGGTCGGGGATGACGGAAAGGGCCTGCCCGAGGATATTTCGCAGTCCAATTCCCTTGGAGTGCGGCTGGTCCGGTTGTTGACCGGGCAGATTAAGGGGCGGATGGAGCACAGGAACGATCAGGGGGCGGAATTCACCGTTTTTTTTAGCGCGCGCGAAGACAACGCCAAATGAACAGAATCTCTGCCATGCCCGCCGCGGTGCTCGTCGTCGAAAACGAGGCCATCGTCGCCGCCGACGTCGAGGAACGCCTGGCCAAGCTGGGCTACAAGGTCGCCGGCATCACCGACAACGGCGCCGAGGCCATCGCCCTGGCCGGGCGGCTCAAACCGTCCCTGGTCCTGATGGACATCGCGCTGGAAGGCCCGATGCGCGGGACGCAGGCGGCGGCGCGGATCGCGGGGGAGCAGAAGATTCCTGTTGTATATTTGACAGCAAACGCGGACGACGAGACGTTCTTCGCGGCGGTGGAAAGCGCGCCCTTCGGCTACGTCCTCAAGCCTTTTGACGACCGGGAACTGCAAATCGCCATTGAGATCGCCCTTTACAAACACCGCCTGGAGCGGGAGCGGGAGGAATTGATCGGCCAGTTGCAAGAGGCGCTGGCGCAGATCCGAAAGCTCAGCACCCTCCTGCCTGTCTGCGCCTGGTGCAACCGCGTGCGCGACGATCAGGGCTATTGGACCGAGGTGCAAAGCTACCTCAAGACTCACACCACCCACAGCGCCTGCCCGGAATGCGCCGCCAAAATGATAGCCGAAGCGCGCGACCTGGCCGCCCAAACCGGTGCCGCCAGCACGGCTGCGCCTTGACTCTTTTACAAATATGAATATGAAAATCAAATCATTGCCCCCAAGGCACGTTTATCTCATGGCCAGCGGCGACCTTCGCCTCAGCGCCAATCAACAATGCTGGCCTGTCCAGGCCAAAATGGAGGACCTCCTGGCCCAATGCCTCGACGGGGAGGGGTGGACCTGCGTCCGCGCCCACTCCTTCGACCCGGCCAAGGGCCACGGCTTCATTGATTCGCAGAAAATGGGCATGGAAGTCTTCCGCCGCTTGGACCCTGCCGCGCCGCTCATTGTTGCCGAATCGGTCTGGCAGTACAGCCATCATGTCCTCTCCGGCCTCTACACCCATCGCGGCCCCATCCTGACGGTGGCCAACTGGAGCGGCACCTGGCCGGGGCTGGTGGGCATGTTGAATCTCAACGGTTCCCTGACCAAGGCGGGCGTCGCCTACAGTTCGCTCTGGAGCGAGGATTTCTCGGACGCCTTTTTCCAAAAGGGCCTCCGCCAATGGCTCCGCGGCGGCCGCCTGGCCCAGGACCAGAGCCACGTCCGCGATCTCTCCGCCCTCAAACTGCCCGCCGCGGAGGAAAAGCTCGGCCGCGACTTCGGCCGGCAATTCAAGGCGCGCAAGGCCATTCTGGGTGTTTTCGACGAAGGCTGCATGGGCATGTTCAACGCCATCATCCCCGAGGAACTGCTTCACCCCACCGGCGTTTTCAAGGAGCGCCTGAGCCAATCGGCCCTCTTTGCCGCCATGCGCCAGGTCCCTGACTCCCAAGCCCGCGCCGTCCTCCAATGGTATTTGAAGAAAGGCATGAAATTCAATTGGGGCAAAGATGAGGCGACCGAATTGACCCGCGCCCAAACCCTCGATCAATGCAAAATGTACGTCGCCGCCTTGCGCATTGCCGATGACTTCGGCTGCGCGGCCATCGGCATCCAGTATCAACAGGGCTTGAAAGACCTCGCTCCGGCCAGCGACCTGGTCGAAGGCACTCTCAACAACATGGACCGCCCGCCCGTCAAATGCCCCCGCACCGACCGCCTCCTCTACCCTGGCGAAGCGCTGCCGCACTTCAACGAAGTGGATGAATGCGCCGGGCTGGACGGATTGCTTACCTATCATCTCTGGCGCAAGCTGGGCTACCCGCCCGAAAACACCCTCCACGACCTTCGCTGGGGCCAGCGTTATCAAAACGATGGATTCGACGATTTTGTCTGGGTCCTCTTGATCTCCGGCGCCGTGCCGCCAGCCCATTTGACCGGCGGTTGGAAGGGCGCTACCAGCGAACGGCAACCCCCCATGTACTTCCGCCTGGGCGGCGGCACCATCAAAGGGGTCAGCAAGCCCGGTCACATCGTTTGGAGCCGCGTGTTCATCATGGATGGAAAACTGCATTGCGACCTGGGCGTGGGCAAAGCCGTGGCGCTGCCCCCCGAAGAGACCCAGCGCCGCTGGATGGAAACGACTCCGCAATGGCCGATCATGCATGCCTGCTTTGAGGGCGTCACGCGCGACCAGATGATGGCCCGCCACAAAGCCAACCACATCCAGGTCGTCTATGCGCCCGACGAGAAGAAGGCCCATCGCGCCTGCCGCATCAAGGCCGCCATGCTGGCCGAGCTGGGCCTGCGCGTGCATTTCTGCGGCAATGTCGCGGTGGAGTGAGACGCGAGATTAAGTTCAGGAATAGGAAAGGTTCTCTGGCCGGGAAGGCGGGATGCGCCGGCCGGGAGCCACCCACGTGAGGATGTGAATGGCTCCGAGCCAGGCTGAAGGAGGCAAGGTCAACTCATCTTGCTTTTGGCTTCGTCGGGAACGGTGATGGTGGTCGTGCCGACGTCCTTGATTTCCACCGTGGTCGTGCGGTCAATGTCCATGTCATCGCCATCGCGGTTTTTCATCGTGCCGGAGACCTTGAACTGGAATTTGGTCAGAACGCCGTCTTTGACCCAGAATTTGGCCGAGCCTTTGGCATTGGAAACCGGAGAGGGCTGGCCACCTCCACCACCGCGACGGCCGCCGCCCATGGTCAGGAGACTCTTGGCGCCTTCCTCCGTCAGATCTCCGGTGTAGGCGCCCTCGGCCTTGGTCAGGTCTTTGCTCTTGGCGACAATATCTTCGGCTTGGACGGCGGGCGCTTTGAAATTGCGCAGGCGCATTCCCATAAACCGGGCGGGATCAAAGCCGCCGCCCCCACCGCCCCGGGCGCCGGTGTTGGTGGTGAGGTCCAAGGACTTCCAGCCGTCTTCGGTTTTGACCGCGCCTTTACCGCCCTTGGCGAAGGCTTCGACGGTATTGTCCTGCATGGTCATGTCGAGCCAAACGAGGCCGTCCTTTTGTGTTTTGCCGTGGCTGGGGCCGGGGCTGAATTGCGAACTTTCCATCGTGGTGGTCCAGCTATAGTTGTCCGCGCCGGCCAGTTTCTGGGCGGCGGCGGTGACGTCATCCTTGTCGGCGGCCAGCAGCGAGGTGGCAGCCAGCAGAGCCGATGAGCAAACGAGTAGAGATTTCATAGTGATCCTTTTGTTTATTGTTGAGTTTTCCATTGTCTGGAGTTTCAAGGACCGTCAACGTTGTGGCCCAGTTCGCGCAGACGCTGCAATTTGTAGTGCAGGGCGCGGCGGCTGATGCCCAGGGCCTTGGCGGCGGCGGTGCGATTGAAATCGTTGTTGGCCAGCGCCTGCACGACGGCCTGCGCCTCCACTTCCTCCAGTTTCTTGCCGTCCGCAGATTCCACGGGTGGCGACGCGGGGACGCCGGGCCGGATGCGGGCGGGGAGATGTTCGGGCACGATGAGATCGCCGCGGCACAAAAGGGCGGCGCGCTCCATGGCGTTGCGCAGTTCGCGCACGTTGCCGGGCCAGGAGTGGTTCTCCAGGCAGGCGGCGACGGCGGAGGAGAGGCGGGCGCGGCCTTCTGTGAACTCGGCCAGCATCTTGTTGGCCAGCGGGAGAATGTCCTCGGGCCGCTCGCGCAAGGGCGGCACGGCCAGTTCGACCACGTTGAGGCGGTAAAACAAATCTTCGCGGAATCGGCCCGCTTTGACTTCCTCTTCGAGGTTGCGATTGGTCGCGGCCAGGATGCGGGTGTCGGAGTGGATTTCGGTGTTGGAGCCGATGCGCTGGAAGCGGCCGTCCTGGGCCACGCGCAGCAGCTTGGCTTGAAGCTGAGGGGCCATGTCGGCGATTTCATCCAGGAAGATGGAGCCGCCGTCAGCCAGTTCAAAGCGGCCGATGCGCTGGGCCGTCGCGCCGGTGAAGGCGCCCTTTTCGTGGCCAAAAAGCTCCGCTTCCAGCAGCGTTTCGGGAATGGCCGCGCAGTTGACCTTGACCAGGCGCCCCTCCGCCCGCTTGCTCCAGGCGTGGATCACGTCGGCCACGACTTCCTTGCCGACGCCGCTTTCGCCGGTGATGAGAACGCGGCACTCGGAGGCGGCGACAAGCGAAACATCGCGGAAAAGCGCCTGCATCAGAGGGCTGGCCGCGACGATGTCGGGCGGCAACTGTTTGCCGGCGTCGAATTTGAGCGGCGCGCGGCGCGACAGGCCGGTCGCCTGGCGGACCGAGGCCAGCAGTTCGTCCAAGTCAATCGGTTTGGAAAGATAATTGACGGCGCCGTCGCGCATGGCGCCGACGGCGTCGCGCACGTCGGCATAAGCGGTGACGAGCAGGATGGGAAAGGAGCCGCGTTCCTGGCGGGCCAGGCGAAGAGTCTCCAGGCCGGAAAGGCCGGGCATGCGCACGTCGGAGATCATCATGTCAATGTCCCGTTCGCGCAGAACTTCCAAGGCGCGCTGGCCGGAGGAAACGGGCACGGTCTGGAAGCCCTGGCTGCTGAGAAAGGAGTCCAGCAGGCTGCGCTGGCCGGCGTCGTCGTCAACAATGAGAAGCAGCGGCGCATGGGGGCTTGAGGATGGAGCTTCGGCGGGCATGGAATCACTCCTTGATCTTGACGTGGGAAATGCGGAAGAGAGCGCCGGCCGGCTCGTTGGGCAGGCATTGGATTTCCCAGCCGTGGGCCAGGACAATCTGCTGCACGACCGACAACCCCAAGCCGGTGCCTTCGGAGTGGGTGGTGAAATAGGGTTTGAAAATCTCGGTTCGATTCTCGGCCGGCACGCCGGGGCCGTTGTCGGAGATTTCGATGAAGGCCTCCTGGTTGCTGCGCCGGCTGGCGCGGATGCGGATGGCGCCTTGCGGCGGGGCGGCTTGAATGGCGTTGAGCACCAGGTTGAAGAGGGCCTGGCGCAGAAGCTGTTCGTCGGCCTCGATGATGACCGGCTCGACCAGGACCTCCAGTTTGATTTTTTTCTCTTCGAGATCGCAATTCAAGGCGCGGGCGACCTCGCCGGCGACGGCGTTGATATCCGTGGCGGCGCGGCGGACTTCGCGTGGGCGGGAGTAATTGATGAACTCGTTCAACTGGGCGGTGACGCGGTCGGTCTCGTTGATGATCTCGCGGGACTTGGCGCAGAGGTCGGGCGGGATTTGGTCATGTTTGGCGATGAGCTGGGCCAGGCCGCGAATGATGTTGAGGGGATTGCGGGTTTCGTGGGCCAAGCCGGCGGCGGCCAGGTTAAGTTCCTTGAGGTGGAGGTTCTGCTCGCTGGCGCGGACGAGGCGCAACTGCAATTCGGAAGTCCTGACCAGGCTGCGCCAGCCCACGGCGTAACCGGCAATGGCGGCTGTGCCCAGAAAGCCGATGATCAGGCGCATCCAGAGGTCGTCGGCCTCGGCCTTGAAGACGGGTTGAGCGGGCATGACGACGACAAAGGTGTGGGCGGTTTTATTCTTGAGCAGCGCCTTGTAGTCCTCCTCCTTCATCCAGTAGGGGCGTTCGGTGCGCAGGTCAGGCGGGGGAGGCGGCCGGTTGGTCGGGTTGAAGAAACCCGGCGGCGGGCGGTTGGAGGAGTTGAAGAACTCGGGTGGCGGGCGGCCGGGGGGGCCGAAATCAGACGGTGGCCGGTTGGTGTCGGCGGCCAGCGCGTTGGTGCGCATGGCCAGCAACTCTTGGAAGGGGATGACCAGTTCGGGAACCATGTTGGTGCCCAGATCAATGGGGTATTTCAGGATGGCCAGGCCGCCCCCCCAGTAAACGCCGCCGTTGAATTCGTCGCGCGGCGGCAACTGCCCGCTGGGCAGCCACTGCCGGATGGGCAGCCCGGCGGAGGCGACCACTTCGTCGGCGTTGTTGAGCAGTTCGACGGCGAGGATTTCGTTGGTGTCCACCAATGTGTTGAGTGCGGCTTCGAGCCGTTCCCGGTTGACCACACCGGCCAAAAAGCGGCGCGGGCGCATAAGCCGTCCACAGGCGGAGGAAAGGAACCGGCCGCGGTCGGTCAGATGGCGGTGCAGTTGCTTGCTCTGACGCACGTGCTCGGCCGCCTGCCAGCCGATCAAGGCGCACCAGATGGCCGCCAGCATCCCATAGACAGCCCAATTGCGAATCGTGGTCATGTATCCATTATATTATCGCGCCTGGCGTGGATTGACCACTGGCGGCGGGGCGTTATTTGGCTCCCCGGCGTCCAGGTACTGGTTAAGTTCGGGCTGGGTAAAGGCCTTCGGCGCCATGCGCGCGCGCCCCCGCTCGTCCTGGCTCATGCGGGCCAGATCCGAGGGCGTCCGCACCACATAAGGGGTCAGGAGAATGATCAGCTCCTGCTTCACGTTGGAGGAGGTCTTGTGATGGAACACTGCGCCCAGGCCCGGGATGTCGCCCAAAATGGGTATCTTGCTGTCGGTGCTGGATTTGCTGTTTTTCATCAAGCCGCCGATGACGACCGTCTGGCCGTCGGGCGTCACCACCACGGTGTTGGCCGACTCAATGGCGATGCCAGGAACGGTGATGGGCACGCCGTTGGAGCTGGTGCCGATGGCTTGGCCCAGGGCCGGATCAACCGAGGAGATTTGCGGGGCCACGATCATTTCGACCATGCCGTCGGAGGTGATGATGGGCGTGACATTGAGGATAATGCCAACGGACAGCCACTGGATGGCGGTCTGGGAGCCATAAGTGCTCAAGGTGACGCTGGAGGGCACTGGAATCTGGTAACCGACCTGAATGGTCGCCATCTGATTGTTGCGGGCCAGAATGGTGGGACGGGAAAGGACCTCGACTTTCCCCACTTCCTCGATGGCGCGCAAGGTGGCGGAGAAATCGTCGCCGACAATGGAGTAAAGGCCGGCGCCCGGGACGCTGGTGATGCCCTGGGTCGCCGTGGTGCCTTGGGAGGCGAGACCGAACATGCTGGAAGCGGTGTTGGTCAAGCCGGCGTGGAGGTTCTTGGTCACAGTGCCCTCGACGCCGACGTCCACACCCTTGTTATAGTCAACTTCCAGGAAAACGACCTTGATCAGGACTTGCGGCTTGGGGCGGCTGAGATTGGAAACGACTTGGCTGACGTATTTGGTGGTTTGGCTGTCGGCGATGACAAAGACCTGGCCGGTATCCTGGTCCACGTAAAAGTTGGCCGAGCCGACCTGGCCGTTGCCGGGACGATCAATGGTGGTGGCGCCGGTGCTGCTGCTGGCGGTGCCCGCCGTCCGCGCCGCGCCGCCGAAGCCGCTGCCTCCGCCGCCCCCGCCGCCTCCGCCAGCCCGTTGTTGACCCAGCAATGGAAGAGCCAGGCCGCAGAGGGCCAGGACCGACCAGCGGCAGGCCAGAAGTTTCGCAGTTTGAATAGTCATATAGTTTCTCGGTTGATCAAAGGTCAGCGTTAACGAATGCCGGTTGTGCCGGTGCTCCCCGCGCCGGTGGTGGTGGATTGGGTGGTGCTGCTGGCCTGGCTGTTATTGTTGGCGGTGGTGCGACTGCTTAAGGCGGTGGTGACCTGGGTGGAACTGGAGCTGGGCTTGTTGGGGGTGTAGAAGAGGCCGCTCAAGGCCTGTTCCAATATGGCGGGGTCCGCCTCGCCAATATTGAAGGCGGTGACCACCTGGTTACCCGCGTCGCCTTTATCCAAATCTTTGATGACACCGGAGATTTCTTCCATCATATCCTTGGCAGCGGTGACGATGACCGATTGGGTGCGGCGATCGGGCTGGATCAAGACGGTCGTTTGGAGCTTCATCCGCTGGCTTTGCGAATTGGCCGTGTTTTGCTGCTGCATGAAAGGAGGCAGGAATCGCATGCCCATGGTGCGGGTATTCTGATCGGAAGTGGTCGAGGGGAAGAGGGCGGAAATCTCATCGGAGATTTCCGTCGGATCGGCGTGCTCCAAGTGGAAGACGCGAATCATCGTCACCTCCTGGTTCGGCTGGTCCAGTAACGCGATGACGTTGGTGATCATCCGCATGTAATCGGGCGGCGCGGCGGAAACGACGGCGTTGATTTGGTCATCGGAAACGAAGACCGCGTGAGTTTGGACGTTTTTCGAGGCGTCGTCCGTGTTCCCTCCGTTGCCGCCGCCCATCATGCCCATCATGGGAAAGCCGCCCCCGCGGCCGCGGAAATTATTGCGCGTGGCGGCGCGTGTGATGTCGGAATCCTGGGTCTGGAAGACCTCCTTCAACTCGGAGGCGACCGCTTTGGAATCGGCGAATTTGAGGACAGAAACCACAACTTCCGAAAGGGCCGTGCCGTCCAGGTCGTTGATGATCTCGTCAATGCGGTGGATGTCCTTTTGCTGGGCCGTCATGATGATGGCGTTGCCGGCTTCGTTGGCGGTGACGGTGGCGGTCTTGGGAATCAGCTCGTTGAGGTCCTTTACCAATTGCACGGCGCTCAAGGTGCGCAGCGGCAGGATTTCCGTCACGATTTCGTCGTTGACCAGGATGTTGGTGAGGTTGGTGGCGACACGGACTGGCGTCAGGGCGTAGCTCTTGAGGCGCTCGGCGTCCATGATGGTCAGGGTCCGCCCCTGGAGGATGGCGCCGTAGTTGTTTTTGCCCAATTGGTCACTGAGCAGCGTGACGATGTCGTTGGTCGTAATGGGCTGCTTGGCGACCACGCTGACGGTACCTTGCACATTGACGTTTGAGTCATAAACGATGATCAAGCCCGCCTTGGCGGCGAGATAATTGAGCACGGCGCTCAAGGGGACATTGTGAAAGTCCAACAGCAGGCCGTTGGTGGCCAACGTGGTGTCCACGGGTTGGCTGGCCTCCGCGGCGGCGGGCGCCGGGTTGGCGGACGCCGGATTGCCAGGCGCCGACTGGTCCGGCGGGGCATTGATGGCCGGGGCGTTGGGGGTGTCGTCCGTCACGGGGGGCGGCGGCTGGTCCGGCGGCGCGTTGGTGGCGTCATCCTGGGCGGCGGCCGTCCATGCGGACGTGAGTGTGGCCAATAGAATGGCAACAAGGTTTCGTGTTTTCATTTTTCCTCCTGTTCGCGTTTCTTTCTAAGTTTTGCTATGATGTCGTTATCCCCTGCGCCGGACACCCTGACGGCTGTGGCCGTCACGGCGGTATTGGCGGCGGGCGCAGGTTCCGGGGCAATGTAGGCGGAGAGGCGCCAAGGCCCGTCGCCCTCGCGGCGCAGAGTCGGGCGTGCATCCACATCGAGAACGAAGATGTTGCTGGCGGAATGGGCAACCAAAGCGTTGCTGCCGAAATTGGTCAGAGTGTTGCTGCCGGAATTGGTCGCAGCGCTGCTGCCGGAATTGGTCAGAGTGTTACCGCCGGAATTGGTCGTAGCGCTGCCGCCCGAATTGGTCGCAGTGTTGCCGCCGGAATCGGCCTGAGGGTCGCTGCTGGTATCGGCCAGCGTGACAGAATCGAGAGTGATCCGGACAATTTTAAGCCCCTTGATGGTTTCCCCGGCTTTGAACCATTTGTCGCTGCCCTGGAAAATAGCGTCTCTCCCCCGGTCATACACGCCTATCCCGCAGAGGGTGATCGTTTCCACCCGGGGACGATTAATATTACTGGACCGATAGTCGTGCGGGACGCGGCTCTCGTCAAAAATGTTGTTGCGTTCGAGGGCCAGGAAGGGGTCCTGGTCCGCCGCGGAGGCCGAGTTGGTTTGCTGGCCGCGGGCCGTCGCGCCGCCCGCCAGCAGGAGCAAAGTCAAAGCGATGGAAAGAGAGGGTTTCATGGGCTGGAATCGGACAGGACCAAGCCCCGGAGGTTCAACCCCAGAGTCAGTTGCTGTCCGTTGTCATCGCGTTTGGATAAATCGAACGATTCGACCTTGACCGCCAGCGGGTCGCGGGACATGGCTTTGAGAAAGGAGTCTATCCCCCGGATATTGCCGGTGACATCGGCCCGGCAATCCACGGTGGAATAATTGGTGTCAATGATCTGCATCTGCGGGCGGAAGGAGCCTTCGGTGACGCCGCTGGCGCTGACCCAGTGTTCAAAGGATGTGAACAACTGGCGTTCGGCCGCGGTGGCGTTGCCGGCCAGCGCGTTGGTGCGCATGGAGTCCCACCGGTTGCGGATGATGGTTTCCCGCCGGATGAGCATCCCGCCCTCGGAGATTTGTTTTTTGAGCCGCGTGATTTCGGCGGAGCGGCTGTGCCAGCCATCAATCAGGGGCGAGATGACCAGCAGGTTGAGCAGCCACAACGCGACGCAGGCGGCGGCGACGATCATCAGGAGTTTTTCGCGGTTCTTAGTCTCCATTGGCGGCTCCTCCTGTTCCCCAGGTGAAACTCAAGGTGAACTGCATGGGCTTCTGGCCCCGGAACTCTTCATGCACGTTGCTGACTTCGTTGGTGTCGTCGCTCAGTTTGCTGAACACTTTGGCAAAGGCCGCGTTGTCCCGCGCCACGCCCGCGCAAGTGACGTTGATCATGTCGCGCACCTCGATGGATTTGACGGAGACCGAGTTGTCGCGCGGAAAAACCGAGGTCAGATGCTGCAGGATTTGGGCGTCGCGCGCGGCCTGGTCGTAATAATCCCGGAACTGCGCGATCTGGTCCTGCATCGTGGTCAACTCCGTCACTTTTGGCTCCAGCTTGGACCAATTGGAGCGGAGGTGGGAGAGGATGATTTGCTGGATGCCGAAGGCAATGATCACACAGCCCGCGATGGCCCCCGCCGCCTCGCCCGCCCAGATGAGCTTGCGGGTGGACATTCCCTTGCTGAGCAATTGCTGCCAGGGCCGCACCTTGGGCGGGAGAAATTCCGGGGTCGTGTCCCGCCCGCTGACCCATGCGGCGGCCAGAGCGACGGCGGGGGAGGCGGCCAGGTCCGCCGGAAGCGGCTTGTCAAGATTGCCGGAGTAAGAGCGCTCGGAGACCTCCACAGTCAGACCCATGGCGGACAGGCGCGGGGAGATTTCGTGGACAAATTGGCGCGCCATGTCCCCCTGGCCGATGATCCTGATGATGCCCGGGCCGGCGGCCAGGCCGCCGGGCAACTCGCCCAGCGTGATGCGGATCTCCCGCGCCATGATCTCAGAGGAAATCTGCTTGGCCGAGCCCTGCGTTTCAATCGCGCCGTCCAGCGAGCGCAAGGCGACGATGCCCCCGCCGCCGCTGACCTGGAGGTCAATGCCGCCGCCCCGGACCAACAGGGTGATGACGCGCTGGGTGTCGGCAACGGCCGGTCGCGCCGCGGCGATGCCCAAGCCGAAGGTGACGGGCTTGAGTTTGGCGGCGCGCAGGACCCGTTCCAGTGTGTTGAGATTGTTGCGCGGCACGGCCAGCAGGGTGGCATATTGCCCGGCCGGCGAAGTCTGGAAAAGGGAATGGGCCGTGAACATCGCTTCGGGGCCGGAGTGGAACCCGCGCTCGGCCTCCAGTTGCAGGAAGCTGGCGCGATCGGCCTCGGGCAATTCCGGCAACTTGGTTTGCAGGGTCAACAGCCAGCCCAGCGGCAGGCAGACCGCGCAACGCCGTTCGCGGATGCCGGCGGCGTCGAGCTGATTGCGAATCTCCCGCCCGGCCAATTCCGGGTCGTCGGTCAGGGGCGAAAGCGCCAGCGGGGCGGAAACACTCTGGCGCACGTGCGCCGTGCCGTTGGAACGCCGCAACACGACGGCCTCCAGCCGGTTGCCGTCCAGGGCCAGTCCCAGCACGGAGGCGGCGCGTTTGGATTTGAACCAGTCAATCATTTTGAGTTCTCGGCTAACAATTGGTCGTGCAGCTTCTTGCCCAGCGGCCATCCCAGATGCGTCAAGTCCTGCCGATAGACAACCAGCGGCGTGCCGGTGCTGCAATCAAAAACGAACCGCACCCGCCGATAGCCGCGGTTATTGTGCCCGACGGCCACGATGTCGGCGGCGAATTGGAAAGAGTAAGGCGTGACGAAAGGGCCGGCCTGATGGATGAGGGAGGCGTCGTTGTTCAAGGCGGTGACCAGCCAGGTCACGGAGGGCGTTTGGGGCGGATTGGATTGCCGGTAGGCCAGCACTTGGGGCGCCAGGTTCAGTCCAATGCCGGGCACGCACGCCAGCGCGGTGGCGGTGGCAGTGTTCACATTGATCAGGTTGGTCAGCGAGGGATTCATCAAGTAAGGTTCCACCTGCTGGAAATCGCCCGGCGCCATTTTGCTGAGGAAGTAGAATTCCAGCACGCTGTCAGCGGTGCCGGCATTTGTCAGATACCGGACCAGATTGGGGAAATTGGTCTGGAAAAGCTGTTGCAAGGCTGTGGTATTTGTGACGGCAACGCGCGTCATGCCGTTGGTGCCCAGGGTACTTTCATGGCTCCAGACGGTGACATATTCGAACACGCCGGGGTCCAGGATGCCGTCCTGGTTGTCAGCAGGCGGCAACGTCATGCCGTCGTTTTCATTGGGGTCCAGGATGCCGTTGAAGTTGGCGTCCTCGCCGTAAAGGAGGTCCATGTTCATGCCATAGACCAGGCGCAACTCGTCAATGGTTTCGTAAGGCCCGTTCTTGCAAAGGTAGGGAGTCGGCAGGGCGGAATAGGTCTCCGATTTGGCGCCGCCGGTGCTTGGGGTGGTGCCGGTGCTGGCCCAATCGCCCATCGCGGCGGCCAGATTGACCGTCATTTGCGGCAGGTTCAGAAAGTTGGACGGATTGGTGGTGTTGAGATTGGCTTTGGAGGCCTCGTCCACCAGACCCCAGAAAGGCTCGGCGGCCTGGCCGGAGCTTTGCAGATCGTTGGTGTCCCGCCCCACGAGCCAGAACGTGGCGTCGCCGATTTTGACCGCCTTGGCGCGGAAATTGTCGGCCGTGGGGATGGTCATCAGGTTGGCGCGGTTGGCCAGGATGTTGCTGACATAAAGTGCTGCGCCCTCGATGGCCTGATCGGCTTCCAGGGCGGCGACCTGGTTGTCGGCGGCCTTGAGGTCCATCAACATGGAATGGGCAAAATAAAGGGTGACGCTGACCAGGCCAAAAGCGACCCACATCACGATGATCAATACCGAGGCCCGGCACGAACCTCGCCGTGTCCATGCAGCAGGAATTGGGGAGCGCACGCGCCCCCGCGTGCTGCCAACCGGCGCCCTCGCCGGTTGCTCTTGCGTGTCCGGCTTGACCCAAGGGGGGGGAGAATTTGAGCGGAGGGCTGTGGTTGGCGAGGCGCCAACCACTGCACGCGAGGGCGCGTGCGCTCCCCGCGCAACGGCATCGCGCTCCAGAAGATCCGAATGTTGACGCGCTTTCATTGCAAGGGGGTGATGGGATTGGTGGTGAGCATGACATCCACTGGCACGACCAGTTCCAGCGGCTGGGTCTGCGCGGGCGCGCCGCGCGCGGAGGCCATCAAAATCCGCACCTTGATGGCCAGGGGCAGATTGGTCTGCTGCGTGGTGTCCCAACTCTGTTCCCATTGCGTGCCGTCGTAATACAGAAAGGTCAGCGTTTGCACCCCGCTCAGGATGGTGTGCTGCTCATCCGGTTGCGCCGGTTGCGAAAGCGGCAACAGATTGCGCGTGACGGCGCGAATGAGGTCCATGCCCGGCCCGCGCGAGCCGTTGGTGGGCGTGGCCAGCAAATAATCAATCTTCTGCATGTTGCCCCAGGGAACCAACCCGTCCAACTCGCCGCCGGAGTTGTAGAAGTCAGGCCCGACCTGATTGGGCAGGTTGTTGGTGGGATTGGTCGTTTGCAGCGGGGCGAAGAAAATGGAGTTGGTGTTGGTGGAGCAGGCGATGTTGGAGAGGTCCCGCTGCATGATTCCCAGGGCCTGCTCGACGGGCAGAGTGGCTTCCAGCGAGGCGACGGCGGTGTTGCGCAGCCGCAGGGCGGTGAAGAACATGCCGTGCATGGCCACCAGCACGATGGACATGATCGAAATGGCCAGCAGCAGCTCGATCAAGGTGAAAGCTTTTGATCTTAATCCTAATCTTAATCTTAATCTTAATCCACTTTGATCGGGGTTTGGAACGAGGAGATTAGGATTAGGATTAGGATTAAGATTAAGAGACCGAAACGCACCCGCGAACGCGGCGGGCGATGGCATTCTGGTTTGGACGGGCGCGTTCATATCTGCGGCGGCTGCAAAAGCGTGCTCAAGCGCACGTCGTAGTTCCTGCCTTGCACGGTGAAGCTGACCGTCAGCGTGGCCATGGTCATCTGGCTGAGGGTGTCCTCCGTCCAGGGTTGATTCTTGACCGACCAGCGGTAAGTGACGCCGCGGTCCTGCACAACGCCGGTCTGGCTGGTGCTCTGCAATTGCCCCATGACTTTGAGTTCGTTGAGGACTTTGTTGCCGATGCGCGCGGCGATCATCTTGCGCTGGCCGACTTCCCCGGCCCTGCTGGCCACGCTCAACCCCTGCAAGGCCACCGGGATGACGATGGCCATAAACAACAACGCCGCCAGCGTTTCGATCAGCGTGAAGCCGGAACGGCAGGCCTTAGCGGTGGTTGGGTTGTCCGGTTTGAATGTCATATTCCAAGTGGGTCGGCGCCTTGGCTATCCATACCTGGCTCTGATTGCCTTGGCGCAGAAAAATGCTTTCCGGGCTGGCGTCGCTGATAAAACCGTCAGGCTGGAAGCGGATTTTGGTCACCGCTCCGAATTGGGCTTTGGCCTGCGACCAATAGTTGGAGCGTAGCAGGACCGAGGAGGGCGCCGAGAAGGCGATCTGCACCGAGGAATCCAGGGTGTAGGACTCCGGTTTGGTTTCCGTCTGGGCGTAACCCGATAACGCCTCCAGGCCGTAGGAGCCGGCGCGCGGATTGATCCACAATTCCACCGGAACGCCTTCGTTGATGGCGCGGCTCTGTCCGTAGCGTGTCAACGCAATAAATCGGAGCGCCTCATTGTCGAGGTTGCGCCCGCGGAAGAAGCCCTTCAACGAAGGCATGACCAGGCTGAACAGAATCACCATGACCGTCATGACCAGGATTAGTTCGACCAGGGTGAAGGCGCATCGCCCGCGCACGCCATTTTTATTGCATCCAGTTTCCATAAACGGTGCCGTCGGGGCCGGTAGCGTAAAGATCGTAGCGGTCCGGATTGTGTTTTCCCGGGCATTCATAGACGTAGGGTTTGCCCCAAGGGTCCTTCGGAATGTCCTTTTCCATGTAGGGTCCGCGCCAGTTCTGGGCGTCGTGGGGTTTTTGCCTCAGTGCCTGCAATCCGTCGCGGCCGGACGGAAAGCAGCCGTTTTGAACCTCATAGACGCCCAAGGCGGTGCCCAGCACGGAGATTTGGACCTTCGCCGCGGTGATTTTGGTGTCTGCTGTGTGGTGGACCATGTTCGGCAGCACGATGCCGGCCAGGATGGAAAGGATGGTCAAGACTAACAGCAGTTCGACGAGAGTGAACGCGCCGCGTGGAGCGAATCCGGGGCGATTTTTATTGACGGTTGTTATTCTCATACGCATTCCTTGCTCTTTGATGATCAAGGTGAAGGTGGCGGCGGGCCTTAGCGTTGTTTGACAGTCCAGTTACCATAAACAGTGCCGTCTTTGTCGGTCGTATAGAGATCGTAACCAGAGGGGTTGTGTTTTCCCGGGCATTCATAGATGTAGGGTTTGCCCCAAGGATCCAGCGGAATGTCTTTCTCCATGTACGGCCCGTGCCAGTTCAAGGCGTCGCGGGGCTTGACCATCAGCGCCTGCAAGCCATCCCGTCCGCGAGGATAGTTGCCGTTGTCCACTTCGTAAGCGCCCAGGGCGGTGCCGAAGGTTGAAATCTGAGTCTGTGCGGCGGCGACGCGGGCTTGTTCGCCCCGGCCAGCCATTTTGGGCAACACGATGCCGGCCAGAATGGCCAGAATCGTCATAACCAGGAGCAGTTCGACGAGTGTGAATGCGCCCTGAGGCCGGCGCGGAACCCGATTGGCTTTGCGATAGGTAACGGTCATAAATGTCCTTTCTTTCTATTATTTGATGTAATCCTGCATGGCAAAGATGGGGTAGATCATGCCGATGAAAATCGTTCCGATGAACGCGGCGATGAAAAAGAGCATCGCCGGCTCCAGAAACGCCACCGCCGTCTTGAGATTCCGGTCCAAATCCGCTTCGGTCACAGTGGCGATGCGCACCAGTTCCTGGTCCAGCTTGCCGCTTTCTTCGCCGACGGAAATCATCTCAAGAACCGAAGATGGGAAAAGGGAACGGCAATCCGAGAGGCTCGCGCCCAATTGCGCGCCTTCCTTGACTCGCTCGATGGAATTGGAGACGGCATCCACCAGGATCTGGTTGCCGATGGAGCGGCGGGCGACATTGAGGGCTTGCACCAACGGGACGCCGGCGTTAAGCAAGGTGCCCAGCATCCGGCAAAAGCGGGCCATGGCAAATTGGCTCAACAGCGGCCCCAGCACCGGCACGGCGATAATGAATCCTTCCCAGGCGCGCCGGCCGCGCTCAGAGGTGATCCAATTGCGCAGCAGCAAAATTGCCACCGCAAGGCCGACGGCAATGAAAATGCCGTAGGAGCGAATCCAGTGGCTGACGCCAATGATGATGCGGGTCAGAAGCGGCAATTGCCCGCCGAAACCCGCGAACATCGTTTGAAAGCGCGGGATGAAAAACGTCATCAAGACAATTAACACGCCAATGGCCAGCACCAGCAGGATGGCCGGATAAAGCAGCGCCGCCGTGACCTTGGATTTGAGGTCTTTTTCGCGCGACTGGAAATCGGCGATTTGCGCCAGCACCAGGTCCAGAAACCCGCCCGTCTCGCCCGCGGAGACCATCGCCACATAGACGCGCGGGAAGGTATCAGGCATGGTGGCCATGGAATCGGCCAGCGAAACCCCATCCACCACCGAGTCGTAGATGGCCTTCCACTTGGCGGCGGCGAAGGGATTGGACGCTTCCCTGCACAGAATGACCATCGCGCGGCTCAAGGGCACGCCCGCCGCCAGCAGGCTGGAGAGCAGGCGGGTGAAATTCTCCAGCATCCGCGGCGTTATGCGCCTGGACTGCAATTTGAAACCGCCGCTGAAGGGGGGCGCGGCGCTTTCGCCATTGTTCCCCGCCTCGGCGGCGGCGGCCTTTTCGGACAGGCTGATGGGACGCAGCCCCTTGTCCTCCATTTGGCGGAAGGCCTCCTGGCGGCCGCCGGCCTCAAGCTGGCCTTCGGCTGTCTTGCCGTCAGGCTGAATGGCTTTGTATTGAAAGACAGGCATGGTGGTCTAGGCCACTTTGGCGCGTTGCCCGGCCAGGAAATGAGTGTCATCCTGGGTGGCATGGCCGTTCTTGCCGTTGCCGATCGTTTGGTCCTTGGCCACTCGCATGACTTCCTCCGGCGTGGTGATGCCCATGCCGATGAGGCGCCAGCCATCGTCGCTGAGACTGCACATGCCGTTGCGAATGGCGACTTCGCGGATTTCGCCGCTGGAAGCATTTTTCAGGACCAACTGGCGGATTTCGTTGTTCAGGTCCATCCATTCAAATATGGCGTGCCGGCCATGATAGCCGGTGTTGCGGCAGGCCTGGCAGCCCACCGCCCGAAAAATCTTGACCGCCGGCGCGATGCCGAGCTGCTCCTTGAATGCCGCGATCGTCGGCGAAGTGTCCTCCGTTTTGCATTCCAGGCACAGCACGCGCACCAACCGTTGCGCCAGCACCGCTTCCAGCGAGGAGGCCACCAGGTAAGGCTCGACATTCATGTCCACCAGGCGGGTCAGCGCGCCGGGGGCGTCGTTGGTGTGGAGGGTCGAGAAAACCAGGTGGCCGGTCAGCGAGGCCTGCACGGCGATCTGGGCGGTTTCCTCGTCGCGAATTTCCCCCACCAGAATCACGTCCGGATCGTGCCGCAAAATCGAGCGCAGCCCGCGGGCAAACGTCAGCCCCGCCTTCTCCGAAACCTGAATCTGGTTGACCCCGCGCATCTGGTATTCAATGGGGTCCTCGATGGTGATGATCTTGCGCACGTCGTCATTGATGGCCGCCAGCGCGGTGTAGAGCGTGGAGGTCTTGCCGCTGCCGGTCGGGCCGGTGACAAGTATAATGCCGTGCGGCAGCTCCAGCACGCGATTAAAGGACTTGAGCACACCGGGCGCCATGCCCAGTTGCTCGATGCCCAGCAAGGTCGCCTTTTGCCGCAGCAACCGCAGGACCATCGCCTCCCCGTGCAGCATCGGGATGATCGAGACGCGGATGTCCACTTCGTTGCCGGCGAGGCGGATTTTGATGCGGCCATCCTGCGGCAGGCGTTTTTCGGCGATGTTCAGGTGGCTCAAAATTTTCACGCGCGAAACAATGGCCGGCTGGAATCGTTTGATCTGCGCCGGCACCGGGATATCCTGCAACACGCCGTCAATCCGGTAACGGATGCGCAACTCGTCCTCAAACGGCTCGATGTGAATATCCGAGGCACGCAGTTGAATGGCGTCGGTGAGGACCTGGTTGACAAATTTGATGATCGAGGCGTCCTCGGCCGCGTTTTCCAGGTTGGTGTCTTCCTCCCCGCTTTCATCCACCACTTGCAGCGGCGCCACGTCATCCAAAGTGTCAATCGTGTCGGCGCCCACGCCCAGGCGCGATTTCATTTCGCGCCGGATGGCCTCACTGGGCGCGAGGATGGGCTTGATTTTGAGGCCGGTCAGCGTTTTGAGCGTGTCCAGGCCCTGCGTGGAAAACAGACGGCTGGTGGCCACTTCGACCACGCCGTTGACGCGCTGCAAGGGGAGCAATTCCTCTTTCAAGAGCACGCGCGCCGGGAAGAGCGAGAGCAACTCGCGGTCCGGCTCGACGTTCTCCAGCGTCGTGTAACCCAAACCATACTCCCGCGCCAGCCATCGGAGAACATCCTCCTCCGATTCCACCGGCTTTTGCGCGCCGGAACGGATTTGCTGGTTGAGGATGGAGGCGTCGGTGGCGGAGAGTTGCTTGGCGGCGACCAATTGGTCGAGCAACCCGGTGGCCGGACTTTCCGTTGTTTTTGTCTCGTTCATATTTGTTCTTGTCCATGGCGGCGCTCTGGAAACACCGCCACAGAACAATAGACACCAAAAAGGGCGGACTTATTGCAACAGACTTATTGCAACAGACCGCGCAGAGTGGCGATGGCTTCTTGGCGGGGCGTGAGCACGCTCCGCAAGTCTTCCTGCGCCGCTTGCAGCTTGGCTTGATTGGCCTTCATCTCATCCTGCACGGTCTTGAGCTTGGCCTTGAGCTCCGCGGTGGGCGCCTTGTCGTCCACGGCCTTTTGCAGTGCTTCCATCGCCGGGCTGGGTTCACCGCCAAAACCGGGCGGGCGATTGCGGCGCTGTGCGCCGGCGTTGTCGTCGGCGTTGCCGTTGTTGCCGCCGCGGCGTCCTCCACCACCCCGGCCAAAGGCGCCCCGCATTCTCCCGGCCATCAGCTCGCGCTGGGAATCGAAGACCTTGCTGACTTTGGGTTCGATGGCAGACCATTCCTGGTCATCCTTGATTTCCATGGCATCGCGCAGGTCGGTCATCATGCGTTCTCTGAATTGAGCGGGATCGAAATTCCCGCGTCCTCCTCCACCTTGTCCCTGGGCCATGGCGTTGCCGGAGCCCAAAACCAGAAAAGCGGCGCAACCGCCCGCTATCAGTGCGTTCCTTAATGTATTCATAGTGTTCTTTAGATATTTAGGTTAACCAATTCGCAGACGCTCAGTTGCGCCCCGAATCATTGACGTCGCCAAGTACGTTAGCATCAAACACGCCAACCGTGTAACTTGTTGAACTGCAATGTGTGAGGTGAATCCCGGCGGTCCATCACCCTCTTTGCCCGCGCATAAGTTGCTCAATCCCGCGCAAAAGTTGCGCGCCTGTCCCTGGCCGCAACGCAACCGAAAACAGTTAAAACCACAGATGAACGCAGATAAACACAGATCAGAAGGACTTGCAAAAAAACAGGCGTCACCCGACGGCTGAAAGACGCTTTTCAGCGGAATCTGTGTTCATCTGTGTCCGTCTGTGGCTTCCGCGTTTTCCATAAAATCCAACTCCCGGGTTTAGGTTCAATAAACCGGGTGTGGATGCAACAGACCACTATGGCCGCCATGGGTGGCGCTGGCGGTACAAGTTCGTCGTCACGTTGATGTTCACCGGCGCGGAAGTCGCCTGCGTGCCGTTGTTGTCGGTTGCCACGACCGTGACGCTATTGCTGCCGACAGGGGCGTTGGTCCACTTGAGGTGGTAGGGCAGCCATTGAAACCGGAAGGGAACCTGGCCTGCCACAGGCTCGGCCGCCAGATAGTTGGTCGCCGTTCCCAGACTGACGCCGTTGGCCAGGAACTCCACCCTGTTAATCACGCCGTTGGTCTCCCCGGCCGCCGCAAAGAGATTGATCGGCGCCTGGTCGGCGAACGCCGCGCCGTTGGCCGGATTGATGATCCGCACGATCGGAACGGGCAGATTGGTCGTCACCGTGATGTCCACCGCCGCGGAGGTCGTTTGCAGGCCGGCGTTGTCCCGCGCCACCGCCGTCAGGGCGTAGGCGCCCGCCGGCACGTTGGTCCAGACAAACTGGAACCGGCTCGTCCGCCCGCCCGGAAGCATCGGCAAGACCGAGCCGCGCGATTCGCGCATGATCAGAGGCTCCAACGGGTCGGCCCCGAAGGGATGGTTGCTCACGACGCCGATGCTGTTGCCGTTGGCGAAAAACCCCACCGCCGTCACCCACCCGTTGGAGTCCGACGCCGAGGCCGCCAACGCGATGTTGGGCCTGGACAGGTAGGAGGCGCCGTTGGTCGGCCTCACTAGGCTGACGCTGGGCGGGACATTGGTGTAATTGTAAACGATATAGACCAGCGCGCGGTTCAGCGAGCCGACGATGAAGGGCGGGGCGGTCTCCCCTTCGCGAAACCTCTGGCGCGGCAGCGTCAAGATGACGGTTTTGTATCCGGTGGCGGTGGGCTTGCTTATGGGCGTCACGGCGATGTTGCTCGAAACCTGCCCTGCCGCCAGCGTGACCGAGGTTGGGATGGCCGCGTAATCCACGCCGTTGGACGCCGTGCCGCCGAGGGAAAACGCCACGGTCAGCGCCGAATTGGTGGCGCCCTCGCGGCAGAGGGCGAACGAGCCGGGATTATCGCCCGGTTCCGACGCCAGGGGATCGGCCGCCTGCACGGAAACAAAAGGCGGGCTTGGCCGCGCCATCAAGGGCATCGCGCCTGCCAGGAAAGTTCCGCCCGCCAGAGCAGCCGCCCAAACCCATTCCCGGAGTCGCAGACTCTTGAGCATCATGCCCCAAATTTGGCCCGCGCATCGCGCAAAGTCAAGGCGCAATGACGAAACTATAAGCCCTCGTTTCCTTTGATGCGATGGCGCCAATAACCTGGCTCACGGTGGCAGTGCATGACAGCGACGATGAGCACGTAATGTGGTTCGATCGTATAAAGAACGGCGTAAGGAAACACCCGCGTAAGACATCTGCGGACATCATCCTCCAGAATGCGCCATCGTTGCGGAGCTTCTTGAATCTGGGAAATGGCATGTTCCACGGCGGCGATGAAGCGACGGTCCAAATCCTCCCGCCGCCCGGCGTAGTAAAGGGCTGCAGCCTCGTACTCAGCCAGCGCCTCCGGGTGAAACTCAATCCTCATTTCCCGACGGCCCGCCGCACCTGCGCCAAAGCCTCTTCGCCGGGAATCGTCCGCACTTGTCCCTTGCGAACCTCATCCCGGCGGCGGCGAGCCTCGGACACCCAAAGCTGGCGAATATTGGCGTCCTCCGCCGGATCCAGACTTTCCACCAGCCGATCCGCGAGCAAAGCCCGCGCCTCGCTGGGCAAGGCCAGCGCCTCTTGGGCGATCTGTTCGATTGTCATGCCCTTAAACTAACCCATCCGCTCCAACGGCTCAACCGCAAAAGGCGCCACGATGCGCTCATTGCCCTTGGTGCCGGAGGCGGGACTCGAACCCGCACGTCCAGTTACGGACCCAGGATTTTAAGTCCTGTGCGTCTGCCATTTCGCCACTCCGGCCACCGAGATCTTTCACCTGCCGCAAAATCGTCCTATCACAGCTGGCCGACATCCACCGTAGCCTTGGCGAAGGTGGATGCGTCTGCCATTTCGCCACTCCGGCCACCGAGATCTTTCACCTGCCGCAAAATCGTCCTATCACAGTTCGCCGACATCCACCGTAGCCTTGGCGAAGGTGGATGCGTCTGCCATTTCGCCACTCCGGCCACCGAGATCTTTCACCTGCCGCAAAATCGTCCTATCACAGTTCGCCGACATCCACCGTAGCCTTGTAGCCTTGGCGAAGGAGGATGCGTCTGCCATTTCGCCACTCCGGCTCGATAAAATCGTGCCCCAAGCCCTGCTCAGAAGGCAATTGCTAAAACTGCCTTTGGCAACCCGTCCCCGCCAAACCTTGCAAACCCGCACTTTCAGGAGCAATACCAACCTCCGACCCTTTACAGGGCGGCAAAGTGAAGCCGGGCGGCGAAAATGTCGTCGCGTTTCCGAAGCTGCCGGAGTTCCAGCAAGTCACGGTGAAAGTGCTCCGCTGGGAAGAGCGCGACAAGCGGCTGGTCATCAAAGAGGGTGAAGCGGTGGCCTGAGCGACACGGTGAAGGGGCGGCGGGGGAGCCGGGCGGCAGCCCGGCCCCCCGTCGCCCTTAACCTTGTTTAATACTCTAATAACTGTCCACAGTGGAAAAATGGTACGCGACGTCTGCCTGCATTGGGAGAGGGAGGCGGTGCAACGAATTCCATCACGATTCACCGGCTATGCCTCCAATTCGACGCTCAAACTTAAACTGCGGCTGTTGCTTTGGTCGGAATGTGGGCTTCAACATACGCCTTCACCTCCGCGAACGTGGATTCCTGAACCTGCGCCCTTGGAATGATGAGTCCTTGCGGGCCGGCGAGAAAAACAAAGAGGTAATCAGGGGTAATAGAAACATGGTCCACGGCTTCCCACACAGTGTTACTTTCGCCAGTTGGAGAACTGGAGGCGATGCCCTGATCTGTAAAAACCAGCGTATACTTGCCAAACGCCTTACGATATGATGTTTCAGCGAACATCTTTACGGCTGACTCGCGAATACGGGACCGATAGTACGTCGGGACCATAGCAGCAGAAGCAGCGCCACATAAAAAGAACATCACTACGCCCCCGGCAAATCCGCCGATTTTCCATATCATCAAAAAACCTACGGCCCCGGAAATGAGAGAGGTCACTATTTGACTGGTTCGCAATTGGCGTCGGACTGTGGGGGACTTGGCATAATAATGGCAAGCGAGCGCAAGAAAGTCCGCGTTCGTCAGTTCACATGAGACAGTGATCATAGTCGCATATTCTCGACATCAAAGTCGCTTTTGTCCAGGCATTTGGATCTGTGCTAGATTTTGTGCTAGTTTCATTGTTGGAACCTCACCCTTTAGAACACGAGGCGAATGTTCACGAGTAGTGCATAACACGTTGAAGAACAATGAATTAACATGCGTGGCAAGCAACGACACGAAACGGCTTGAAATGGCCCAAAGTGGATTTTTAAGTCCTGTGCGTCTGCCTTTTCGCCACTCCGGCCGGCAGAAGGATGATAGCGATGTTCAACCACCACTGAAACCAATAACTCAATCCTCCGTAGCCTTGGCGAAGGAGGATGCGTCTGCGTTTTCGCCACTCCGGCAACTGCGATTTCCCCAGGTGATTTGCGATTTTTCAAATCGCCGCCTGACCTCGCACGTTGCCACTGCCGGCGCGCGGCGGCGGCGTGAATGGGCGGGCGTTCGAGCGGCGCCAAACTGAATGTTTTCTCTCAAGTCCTGGTTGATTCCATCCGATAAGGAGGTGAGAGCATAGATGCTCAATGAAAACAACTGAGACCGCAAAACAACACATCTGAAAACATGAGCAGCAGATTCGGCGTTTCTGCAAAAGCCCGCCATCAACACAGTTTCGGCGCGACCCTGTCGCTGACAGCGGCAGACAGGGGCGTTGCGCCGGCTTCCGACACGGGCGGCCCTGTGTCGCAAGAACATCCCGACGACGAAGTTTCTGTCGCAGAGTTGTTCCCACCGCCGGGAGCCAAAGAATACCTATACGCCTCCTTCGGCCCTTTTAAAGAGGGCCATTACACAGAGTATTAGCCGGGGTTCGGGCCAGGCATCACGCGTGAGCGAAGCCGGGCGCAAATCCGCTTTTGTCACGCGTCGTGCAATTTTGGCTTCCGCCGTCGCTGGGTCATCTCAGGCTGACAACCTGGCGGACAGGGGGTTCTTTTGACGGGATGAGTAACGGTTTGCAAGGGGTCATGCAACGGCTTAAGTCCTTTAATATCAACGATTGCAACGGTGTGACGGCTCTTTTGAGGGGGGAGACGCCATAACCAGACTTGCGCCCATCGAAGCCGGGCAAAGCACTTAGAAATGCTGTCGGCACACTTTATGCAGTTCTCATAATTGAGTCGTGTGTGTGTGACCAAACCGCTTATGCGGTTTGGGCGGAGTCTGGATGCGTTTTCCGTCCGGACTCCGTTTGGTGTTTACCCGGGTCGCGTCCGGCACGGGGCAAGATGCAAACTGCCGGTGTCGCACGCGGACCGCGCAAGGCAGGGAAAACCTCTTGCGCGCTCAGTGCCCAAATCCTCAGTCCGCGAGCCTCTGTCCTGGAGCCTGTGATCTACTGGAGGCGAAAATACATGTGGGCATTCGTTGCGGGCACATTGACATTCTGCAGCACGTTTGTCAGCAGGAAGCTCTCCCCAATCTGCCAGTTGGTCGAGGCAAGGTTGGTCGTATAGGCCATCTGATAGTTGGATCCCGGATTGCCATAAAGGGTCAGGGTGACCATCGAATTACTGTTGGGCGACGACGCCAGGAGCGGATGCAAACCAATAATCGTGATCTGCCCCGGCATGCTGGTGACATTGCCCACTCCCAGGCCGCCGGATTGAAACCCGATGATGTTCGTGGCCGCGACCGCCAGAAACGCCGAGTCGCGAGGCAGCGCGGTGAACCCGATGGTTCCCAGCAAGGACGGACTGGGCAACGTTTGGCCCGGTTCTGTGATCAAGGTGAACAAGGGCGGCGACGACCCTGCCGCCTGCACCGTGGCGCTGGCAATGGCGCTGTTGCTGGACGCGAACGAATAATTGGTCAAATGACCGGCGGCCACCGCCAGCGAAAAACTCAGGTTCGTGATGCCCACGGTGGAAAACAGATTGACAGAAATGCCGTTGCTCTGCCCCGCTTGCAGGACGGCGGATCCAACCCCCAGTTCGACACACTCGCCAACCGTGATGACGAAGACCATGGCGTTGCTCAACTGCGGGGTGCCGCTGTCGGTGGCCCAAACGGTGATCACATTGCTGCTGCTGCCTTGCGCACAGGTGGGCGTCCAGCTAAAGACGCCGTCGGTGGTGATCGAAGCGCCCTCCGGCTCCGGCGCGCCCAGGCTGAAAGTGACCGGCGGAGTGGAAACCACCGCGCTGTTGGTGAAGATCAGTGCCTGCCCGACAATCAGGAATTGATTGCCGACTTGCGTGATGACCGGCAGCGGCAGGGAAGGCGTGCCAACGGTCTGGTCGCCGCCATAAGAGGTTCCGGCGCTGTTGATCGCCACGACCTGGAAATGAGTGGTCGTGTCGGGCGTCAAGTTGGCGATGAACGCCGTCACCTCCTGCGCCGAGTCCAAATTGGCCGACAACGTGTTGGTGTGGGTGAAGTTGCCGTAATTGGTGGTCGGGCCCCACTCGAAATAATACCGGGTGGTTCCGCTTTCCGGGTTGACGACCCCAACCAAGGTGGCGTTGGTCGGTGTCACGTTCTGGGCCGCCAGCGTCGTTGCCGCAGGCGGCGTGACGGGCGAGCCATAAGTCACCGTGTAGGAGCCGGTGGAGTTGCAATCGAAGATGTGGATCAGATTGTTGAGCTGCGGTGGATACATGTTCGGCCGATAGGGCGTCTGCCAGACGTTGGGCCCGACCAGCAATTCGGTCCCGTCCGAACGCTTGACACTGGTGATGGCGTACTGGCCGCCGGACGGATCAACCAGTTGGAAATAAACAAAGCCCGCTGGAATGATGTCCGTCACGTCGCTCACGGTGATGGTGGAATTGACGCCCGAAACCGTGCCGGTGGACGTGGCCCCGGTCAAGGAAGTCACCGGGTACACGTTGCCGTCGCTGGAATAAACGTCGTCGGGCAGGGCGTCCACGTTGGTCGTGTCGTTGCACAGAAAATCCGGGATGCCATCGTCGTTGGGACAGGTGATCTCCACCACGTGGTTCATTTCATGGATATTGACCCCTTGGACCAGAGACGTCTCCAGCCCGCCCAGAGCGTCGCTGTGCTGGAAGGTAGCCTGGAAGTTGGTGAAATTGCCCTCCAACGACGCCGTCATCCACCAAATCCCCTCCACGTTGGTGCCCGGATTGATGTTGCCCATATTCAGTGTCAGCGAAGGCACGGGCGTCGTGTTGGTGCCGACGTCCGAGGAGATGATTTCGAAGCTGATCAGCAGGCCGTTGGCATTGTTGATGATGACCGGCTGGGCCGAGGTAATGGTGAAGTTGTTGGCCACGCCGTAGCCCAGATTGCGCACCCGCAGGCCCAGGGCGAAGGGGATCGGCGGCTCGATCACGCTCGTGAACGGGTCCTGGCTGTACACGTCGTGTTGCAGGAAGTAATCCAGATACAACCGCGGGTCGGGCAACACGGTGATCGGCACCGCGAAGAGCGGGATGGTCACCTGCTCGCCGTTGAACATGTAGGATATGGAGCCGCCGATGCCGTAGGCCGTCGTGAACTCCGGCGCGGCGTTGGTCGTCGGGACGATGATCCAATTGGCCTGCCCGCCGGCGCCGGCGCCAAGGGAACCGGTCCCATCCACGGCGTTGAGGCCGCTCAAGCTCGGCGGCTGGATGAAGAACGCGTTCGGCGCGGGGTTGCCATTGGCATCCACCGGGTTGATCGTCACCTGCAAGTTGCTGATGGGGGCGCCGGAATTATTGGTCAAATTGAGCGTGGCGTGAAAAGCGTTGGCGGTGATGACGGCCGTCTGGTCTATCTGCAGGGTCACAGCCACCACCGCGCCATTGGCCGGCGGCGGAAAGGTGTAAGTCGGTTGCGACACCACCGGCTGGACCGGGGTTGAACCAATGCCGCCGCCGCCGCCGCCACCACCACCACCGCCGCCACCGCCGCCACCGCCGCTGCCGGCCACGGGCGTGCTGCTGCCCACCGACGGAATGCAATTCAACGGGTTGGCGTTATAGATGAAAATCGGAGTGGCGTTGTATTCGGTTTTGTTCAGCGCCGCCACATACCAATTGACGCTCGCCGGTATGGTGGAAGACACGGTGGTGTTGGAGGCCATCCGCGTGAAGGTGACCGGCACCACGATGCTCGATTCGGCCTCCAGATTGCCCAAGTTGGTGGCCAACGCCACGATGGACCAGTTCGCGTTGGTCTCGATGGCAAGCTGCAGGCCCTCCGCCGCGATCAGCCCGGCGTTGGTGATGACCAGGTTCACCTGCTCGCTGTCACCCACGTTCTGACCCACGTCGCACAAGTCAATCGCTCCGGGACTCACCGTCACCACCGGCCAGGGCACTTCGGTCACAAAGACCGTTGTCAAGGTGAAATAGTAAGTGTCCGGAATCGTCGTCGGCGTGACCGTCCAGGTGTAATCCACCAACTGCAGCGGCAGGAAGGCCGTCACCGGCGTCGTCGTGTTCGCGGCCACCAGCAGCGTCGTGCCGAAATTGCCGTGGTCCGGCGCCTCCACCGTCACCGTGTAATAGGCCGAGGTCAGGTTGCTGAACGTCACAATCCCGTTGGACCCGGTCACCTGGCTGCCCACGGTTGTCCCCGACAGAAAATCGCTGACAGTCACGGTGGCGTTGGACAGATTGGGGTTGCCTGCGCCATAGATGCTCAGTTCGTCCTGCGCCGTCACCTGCAGATTGCCCGTCAGCGTCGAAACCGCCGTGAAGACAAAGGGAACCGTGACCGACGAGTTGGAGCCTTGGACGACAAACTCCCCGGGATACTCGCCCAATTGCTGGCCGTTGGTGGGCGTCAAGGCCAGCATGATCGTCCCGCTCTGATTGGGCGCCAGCGAGGGAATCGGTTGTGCCGTCACGACCGACAACCACGGCGCGGCCGGCAGATTGAGCTGCAACGGCCCGCTGGCGGCCCCGCCCGAATTGGTCAACGTGAATGTCACCAGGGTTTGGCTGCCTTCAATCATCGTCCCCACCAGCGACGCCGGAGCGGTGGACAATTGCGCCGTCGGCGCCGCAATCGTCGCGGTAAAGGGCAGCGTCACGGTCGCTCCCTGCGCGCTGTTGAACTGGATGGAGAACAGCGACTGCGGCGGCACCGCGCTGGTCGCCTCCAGGATATAGGTGGTCTGCACCGCCCCATTGCCCGGCAGCGAGGAGGGCACGCTCACCTGCACGTTGACAGTGACGGGCGCGCCCAACACGGTGGCTGTGATGCCTGTCAAGGGCACGGCCGTCAGGTTGTTGAGCAGCAAGGTGTTGGTCTGCGGGACCCCCGGGATGAGTTGCGGCGATTCCGACTGGGCGCTCAAATTCATGCCGATGATGGTGAACGATCCTGTCGGCGCCGGCGCCGGTTGGCCCGGCAAGGCCACGGCATATTGGACCAAGCCCACCTCCACCGGCAAGGGCGTGAACAGCACCGTGCCGCTGCCCAAACCGCCGGTGGTGACCGGCAGCGCCCGGCTGGTGCCGGCGGTGTAAATCCACACGGACGCCGCCGAGTTGGGCACAGGCGCGCTGTTGCTGCAGACAAACGTCTGCACGGTCAGAGGAATGAAATTGGTCCCCTCCGGGTAAGTCGTTTGGGCCGCCTGCACACTGGCGCAGTAACCGAGCAGCGTCAGCGCCACCGGTGCGCTGGTGACTGTCCCGGCCGCGTTGGATACCGCCACCGTGTAACTGGCGCCGGCCTGGACGTTTGTGATGACCAAGACCGACCCGCTCTGGCCGCCCAAAAGGTTGCCGTTCTGATACCAAAAATAACCGAAGGGCGCCGTGCCGTTGGCCGTCACGCTGAAACTCACACTCCCGCCCGAACCCACCCCGGCGCTGGGAGGTGAGACGGTCACCGAGGACGGGGGCACGATGACGGTCAACACCGCCGTGGTGCTGATGACCGACGCATACAGGTTGGTCACGACGCAACGGTAATTGCCGTTGTCGCCCGTTCCAACGTTGTTGACCGTCAGCGTCGCCGTCTTGGTGCCCGTGGTGTGGCTGTCCTCCAGCAGGCCGGCGCCGTTGAACTGCCATTGATAGACCAGCGTCGGATCGCCCGTAGCCTGCACTTGGAACTGCGCGGCCTGGCCCTGGTTGAGCGTCAGGCTCGCCGGCTGCGTCGTAATGTCGGGCGCATTGCCAAACGCGAAGGCATTGGCAGCCGTGACGCTGTTGCCATCGGGGTTTTTGACACTCACGCCCACCGTGCCGGAGGGCGACGCCGGCGTCACAGCCGTCAGATTGGACGAGCTTTGAACCAGGACCGAGGTGGCAGACAACACACCAAACTTCACCCCGGCGCCCGGCTCAAATCCCGTCCCGGCAATGGTCACCGTTGTGCCTCCGGTATTGGGACCGGCGCCCGGAAGAACCGAACTGATGGCAGGCGGCGCCCCTATCGGGAGGACCGTCAACAGGCCGTTGGTGTAAGAAATGGTGTAATTGGCCGACGCGAAAGTCCCGCCCGTGGCCGCGCTGGGCATGATGAGGTAAGGCGATCCGGCCACCGTCGCCGTGGAGGCCGCGCCCGCGCTGCTCAGCGTGACCGAGCCGACCGTTTCTCCGTTTTGCAGGCCGGCCGCAGTGAACTCCGTGCCCGCAAAGGTCAAGGTCTGTCCAACATACTTGCTCTCGTTGTTGGCGGTGATGGTCAACGGCGTTGGATCCACCGTCAGCGTGCCGGCGTTGTAGGTGATGGAATAGTTGCCCGCCCTCGGCCCGCTGGCATTGCTGGGAACGATGTCGTAGGCGCCAACGCCCGCTGTGGACACGGAGCCGGCGCTGCTCAACGTCACGCCGGCGATGGTGTCGCCGTTGAGCAGTCCAACGCTGCCAAAGGCCGTGGCCGGCAGGGAAGCGGTCTGGCCGTAGGTTTTGCTGGCATTGCTGGCGGTAATGGTCAGCGGGGCGGGATTAATCGTCAGCGTGCCCTGGACATAAACGATGTTGTAATTGGGGTCCACCGCGCCGCTGGCGGTTATCGGATAGCCGGCCGCGTGGCTCAGACTGGTGCCGGTGGTTGAGACGGCAGGGGCCACGGTGAGCGAGGCCGGCGTGTCGCCGTTGACAAAGCCGCTATAAGAAACCCCCAGCGGCGGCACGGTCCCGCCGTAAGTCATGATCGCGTTGCTGGCCGTGATGGTCAGCGTTGGCGTCGTCGGCACGCACTTGCCCGCGCTGCCGGCCTGGTAGATGGCCGCAATTTCATTGGAGGCCAGGGCCCGATTGTAAATGCTGACGGCGTCAATCAACCCGTCAAACATGCCGTTGCCGTTGTCGTCGCCGCTGATGCGGAAGTTGGACGCGGACGTGGCAATCGCTTGGGGTCCGATCACGTTGGTTGCAATCGGCTCCCCGTTCAGGTAAAGCAACATCGTATTCTGGTCATAGCTGAAGGCGACATGCATCCAGACGTCAGTAACGAGCGTTGAAAGCGTTGGCGAGGCAACTACAAATTGCGGCCACGTCTGACCGGGGCTGTTGAAAAGACCGAAGAGCGCCTGGTGTTGGAATACAAACTGGTAGCCGTAGTTTCCCCCGGCGCCACCCACCTTGGAAACGATGGCCCGACCAGGTCCGTTCGGGTCATCTGTCAGCGTGGCGAGATTGACCCAGGCTTCAATGGTGAAGGTGTTCGTCAATTCCAGACTTGGGGAATCCGGGATGACAACGGATTGGCCGCTGCCGTTGAAACTGAAGGCCTGCCCAACTTCCCCCGGCGCAAAGGTCACGCCGTTCTCCAGAGTGCCGTTGTTGGTGCCAATAATGTCCTGGGCGTTCCCATTGGCCGGCCACCAACTGATCAGGCCCGAGGGCGACGGATCACAAGCACTGACGGATACTGCCGCCGTGTAGAGGTTGGCGACTTCGGTGGACGTCAACTGCCGGTTGAACACTGCCACGTCCGCCAGCGACCCCTCAAAATAGCGCCCCGCAAACGCATCACTCGCACCCATGGCAAAAGTGCCCGTGCCATTGGGGTTGTGCGCACCGGGCGTGGAACTGGCCACCAGCACGCCGTCCAGATAGATGTTGCGCGAGACGCTGGAGGTGAAGGTGGCCGCGACAAAATGCCACTTGCCCAGATCGTTGGTCGTCAGCGCGTTGGCATCCGAGGTGGAGCCGCCGGAGTCAGTATAAAAATAAATCTGGTCACTGGTGTTGAGTTGCAAGTCGAAATCATTCCCGTCCTGCGATTCCCCGGCGATGGCGAAGATGCGCCCGGCGGTCGAGGGCAGGGCGGACAGATTGAACCAGCCAACGATGCTGCCTTCATTGTTTGTCAAACCGCCCGCCAGACTCGTGTTGACAAAAGAACCGTTTCCATCCAGGACCACGGCGGTGTTGCCGGGCATTTCAAACAACTGGGGGCCGGAGCCAGACGGTCCCACCGCGGCATCCGCCACAAAGGAGCCTGTGTAACCGTTGACAGCGCTGTTGGCTTGCAAAGCGGGGGTGAAGGGCCAATAGCCCAGCAGGTTGGATGTGCCCAACACCAGATTGTTGTAATTTTGAGGAAGAATCGTCAGCGTGCCATCCACCAGGCTGACCGCGTAATTTGTCTCGCGGTTACCCGGATCCACCAGGACCGGCACGATCGGATAGGTCCCATACGGGCTGGTGAGGGTCGCGCTGCAAGTGTAGGCGGCGGTGATGTTGTCGCCGTTGACCAAACCGGAAATGCTTCCCGTGAAGACGGGGTTGGCTTGGGCAAAGGAGCGACTTGCATTGTTCGCAGATACTGTGAGCGCCGCCGGAGTGACGAGCAGGCTGGCCGTGTAGGTCACGCTGCTTAGAGCCACGTTGGACGGGCTGAAGGTGACGGAAAGCGTATTGAGGCCCGAGTTGAGAACGGCGCCGCTGGCCGGAGTGTAGGCGAAGCTGCCGGGCACGCTGGCGGTGGCATTCAACTGGTTGGAGCTTAGCGCTGTGCCATACGTGATGGGGGACAGCGGGGTCCAAGTGAGGAATGGCCCCGCGACCGTGTTGGTGACGGCCAGGATGACGCCGTTGTTGGTATAAACCACGGCGATGCCTCCGGGAATATTGGTGCTGGTGAACGTCCCGCCCAGGCTGGAGCAGGAGAGGATGCGGAACTGATTTCCCAACACGGGCACAAACCCGTTGGCCAGGCCCAGGTTCAACGGGCCGCCAAGGGAGGCGCTGCCGCCGGCGCTCAGTTGACCCCACTGGCCCGAATTGGTCCCGCCCAAATCAATGGTCAACCCTCCTCCGCCCTGCGAATAACTGCCGCCGCCAAGGGACACCGTGCCGCTGTCCACCTCCATGGCGGCGCCCTGATTCGTGACGATGATCGAGAAGGCCGTTATGTTCGTCCCGCCACTTTTGCGGAGTATTCCAGAATTGTTGAACACCGTCGCAGGGCCGCCGTAGGCGTTGTTGAAAGTCTGGTCGCTTTGCGCATTCCACAGGCCGTGGTTGTAAATGGCCGTGCCGTAGCCGCTCTGAATAGTTCCGCTCGCCCACACCACCGTGCCGTTGTTGGTCACGACGCAGCCCTCCATGTTATTGTCCCCGGTGCCGCCTGCCACTGTGAGCGTGCTGTTGGGGGTGATGGTCACGGAGGAAGCGCTGTTCCAGTCGCCTGAAATCCAGGTCAAAGCGCCGTTGATGACATTGTTGCCGACCAGACTGCCGTTATCGGTTTCCCAGATGTTGGTGCCAATGACGGTGCCGTTGATGTTGTAATAGGCGGCTTCCAGCGTGGTCAGACCGAATTGGTTGCTCGTGATGTAACCGCCGGTGAAGTTGCCGCCGCCTTGAAAGGCCAACTGCAATCCGTTGGTGCCGTTTTGCACGTCAATCACACCGGCAAGCTGATTGATCGCAACGCCGCTGAAAAAGGTGGCGTTGGTCATCTCGCTTGCTCCTCCCGATTTGCGCAGCGTGCCATAATTGTTGAACACCGTCTCGGGGCCGCCGTAGGCACTGTTCAAAGTCTGGTCGCTCTGCGCATCCCACAGGCCGTAGTTGTAAATGACGGTGCCGTAGCCGCCTCGAATGGTTCCGCTCGCCCAGGCCACCGTGCCGTTGTTGGTCACGACGCAGCCCTCCATGTCATTGTTCCCAGTGCCGCCCGCCACCGTGAGCGTGCTGTTGGGGGCGATGGTCACGGAGGAAGCGCCGTTCCAGTTGCCTGAAATCCAGGTCAAAGCGCCGTTGATGACATTGTTCCCGACCAGATTGCCGTTATCGGTCTCCCAGATGTTGGTGCCAATGATGGTGCCGTTGATGTTGTAATTGGCGGCTTCCAGCGTGGTCAGACCGAATTGGTTGGTGGTGATGTAACCGCCGGTGAAGTTGCCGCCGCCTTGGAAGGCCAACTGCAATCCATTGGTTCCGTTTTGCACATCAATCACACCAGCAAGCTGATTGATCGCAACGCTGTTGAATATGGTGGCGGTGGTCATCTCGCTTGCTCCTCCCGATTTGCGCAGCGTGCCATAATTGTTGAACACCGTCTCGGGGCCGCCGTAGGCATTGTTCAAACTCTGGTCGCTCTGCGCATCCCACAGGCCGTAGTTGTAGATGACGGTGCCACCGCCGCCCCGAATGGTTCCGCTCGCCCAGGCCACCGTGCCCTTGTTGGTCACGATGCAGCTTTCCATGTCATTGTCCCCATTGCCCCCCGCCACCGTGAGCGTGCTGTTGGGAGTGATGGTCACAGACGGGACGCCGTTCCAGTTGCCTGAGATCCAAGTCAATGCGCCGTTGATGACAATGGTCCCGACCAGATTGCCAGAGTCCTCCCACGTGTTGGTGCCCGTCACAGTGCCATTGAGGTTGAAGCTGCCGACGGACAAGACGGTCAGACCGAACTGGTTGGTCGTGATGTAACCGCCGGTGAAGTTGCCGTCGCCTTGAAACGCCAGTTCCAATCCATTGGTGCCGTTTTGCACGTCAATCACGCCAGCAACCTGGTTGAACTGGACACCGCTTGCGAATAACGTGTCACCGACAAACTCGCCCGCTCCTCCCGATTTACGAAACGTGCCATAATTGTTGAACACCGTGGCCGTGCCATTGTAGGCGTTGTTCCAAGTCTGGTCGCTCTGCGCATCCCACAGGCCGTAGTTGTAAATGACGGTGCCCCCGCCGCCCCGAATGGCACCGTTTGCCCAGACCACAGTGCCGTTGTTGGTCAAGGTGCAACCCGGCAGGTCGTGATCGTTCCCGGTGGTGATGTTGAGCGTGCTGTCGGGGGCGATGGTGACGGAGGAAGCGCCGTTCCAGTTGCCTGAAATCCAAGTCAAAGCGCCGTTGATGACATTGGTTCCGACCAGATTGCCAGAGTCCTCCCATGTGTTGGTGCCGGTGACAGCGCCATTGAGGTTAAAGCTGCCGACGGACAAGACGGTCAGACCGTATTGGTTGGTCGTGATGTAACCGCCGGTGAAGTTGCCGCCGCCTTGAAAGGCCAACTCCAATCCATTGGTGCCGTTTTGCACATCAATCACCCCAGCAAGCTGGTTGAACTGAACGGCGCTTGCGAATAAGGTGTCACCGACAAACTCGCCCGCCCCGCCCGATTTACGAAACGTGCCATAATTGTTGAACACCGTAGCCGGGCCATTGTAGATGTTGTTAAAAGTTTGGTCGCTTTGCGAATCCCACAGGCCGTAATTGTAAATGACCGCGCCGTCGCCGCCCCGAATGGTTCCGTTTGTCCACACCACAGTGCCGTTGTTGGTCAAGGTGCAACCCGGCAGGTCGTGGTTGTTCCCGGTGGTGATGTTGAGCGTGCTGTTGGATGCCAGGGTCAAAACCCCGCCCAGAAGACCGGCGGACCAGCCGATGGTTCCGTTCAACACCGCCGCGCCGTTGTTTCCGGCCAGTTCGCCGCTGTCCACCGTGAAGGAGCCGCTGGGGTTCACCGTCAGCGGCCCATTCAACACGAGGGTGTTGTTGGCCAGCGAGAGTGTCGCCGTCCCCCCGCTGCCGGCGCCCAGGATGATGGCGCCAACGGTCGTGCTGCCGTTCAGGGAGACGGTCACGCCCGCATTGGTGATCGTGGCGGTGTCCCCGGAGCCGGGAACCTGGTTTGGACTCCAATTGGCGTCGTTGTTCCAGCCTCCGCTGCCGGTGTTGGTCCAGGTGATCGCGGCCCCCCGGCTGGGAAGCACACTGGTTACGAGGAATGAAAGGAGCAGCCCAAGGCTGCCAAAAACGGCTTTTTGGTTCATAAACAAATAGTTTTACCGACAATGGTACACAACGCAAACCGGCACAAGCTAGAATCGTTTGTTGCTCAGGCAAACGATTTATGGCGACATATCAAACCTCAAAATGACCGGTCGGTCAATAAAATTCTTGAACAAATATGACGCCAGGATTTTGGCCGCTGGCAAGGCGCGACGAAGGAGAATACCTCCTTACTCCAGTGCCGGTGTTCCGATGGCGCCCAAGGGGAACGGGCCTGCCGGGGGCAGCAGTCCAAGAAAATCCCGCGTGCCGGTGTCCAATCCAAACTTCTTGCGCAAGTCCAATCCGCCCGCCAGCGCGGGTGAACCGGGCCGGGGGCGGAAGGCGCGCACGGCCAGTCCACAGCGTTGGGCGGGGCGCGCCTCCGGCGGTTGGGGGCTCAAGACCGGATCCGCGAACAGGCCCGCAGGCTCTCCGCTTGACAATTCCTGCCCGGTGCGGCCACGCCACTGCTGCAAATTGGAGTAGATTTGTTTTCCCCAGGAAATCTCCGTCAGTCCGCCTTCGCGCCAATAGAGGTTGTTCTCAAAACGCACCCGGTCCTCCGGTTGTTCCACGCACAACGGCAACGCGGTGCCTGTGGCGATGAAAATGTTGTTGCGCAGGCGCGCCTCTACGCCGCGCGCGTTGATGTACGCCGCCTGGTCTGTCCAAGGTCCGACGATGACCGTGTTGTTGTAGATTTCCAGGCCCGTCATCTGTTTTCCGTCCGCGCGAACCCAAAGCCCGGCGTAATGCCGGCTTTTGCGTGAATCGTTCTCGGAGATGTTAAAGCGGACGACGCCGCCACGGTCGGTATGGGAGGCATAAGGATAAGTGTAAACCATCAGGCCCGGACCATCGTTGTCGTGACTGTAGTTATACTGGAGCGCACAGTCCTCACAGCCGCCGTCCAGATCGAAGCCGCCGCCATCGCCGCCGCTGGTGCGATTGCCGAAGCTCTCGCAGTGTTGGATGACCACGCGCCGGGAGGCGCAGGTCCAAAGCCCCACGCCTCCGCCGCTGGCCCGGCAGAGGGCGCCGTTGTTCCAAGCTGCGCAATCCTCCATGACCCCGCCATCCACCTGGTAAAGGACCATGCCGCTGCCGGAATGGTTCTTGAAATAGGCCGGGTCGCCGGTGTTGTCGAAGGCCTGGCAATGGCTGACCTGCACGTCGGCGTGGGCGTAGGCCGTTGCATCCCAGGGCAGGCGCCCGGCCACCTCCATGCCCCCGCGCAAATTGTGCCGCATGACGCAATTGGTGATGAGCACGTGTTCAAACCCGGCGCGCGTCCCTGACACATAAATGCCGAGAATGCCGAAATCCCGCGCCTCGACATTGGCGATGCGAAGGCCATCCAGCCGCCGGCCATTGGTCAGCGTGTTGTCGCAGCAGATGCCATAACCCATGTTGGTGGCAGGCCCGGCGCCGACAACAATCAGATTCTCAATGGCGACGCCTCCGGCGTTTTGGACCGTGATGCCCGTCTGCCGCCCGGCCAGGATCGTGGCGCGCCCCTCGCCAAAGGAGCCGATGACCACGGGGGCGTTGGACGTTCCGGCGTCCTCCGCCGAGAGAAGCAAATTGCCGGCGAAAGAAGCGGCAGCCTCAAAGCGCACGCAATCACCGGGCTGAAACCGGGCGCTGTTCACGCGGTCAATGGTCCGCCAGGCAGCGTTTGCCGAAGTGCCTTTGGCTTCGTCGTTGCCGTTGGGGCGGACGAAATAGTCTGTGGCGGCCAGCGGCGAAGCGCCCGGAAAGAGCAAGAGCATGGCCAGGCAGGAAAGGCTGGCCTTGCCGCGGCGCCATCCAGTTGTGGTGATCAGCATGCGCTCCAGCATAACCATTGTCCGACTCGTTGTCATTACCCGCTTATTGCAGACGCTCCTATTCCTAATCTTAATCCTAATCTTAATCTTAATCCTAATCCTAGCCAAAGATATTTGAAATTTTCTGAAGAGCCGACGTGAGCCTTTTGTGGTTCTCCTGTTCGAGTGGCCGGCGGTTGCCCCCTTCCGAAAATTTCAAATATC